>Ga0315336_1004900_pt1 | contig 15231 bp, 13 predicted proteins | sample ASW5metaG_FD_204512 | JGI IMG/M metagenome (GOLD analysis project Ga0315336, IMG submission 204512) | Ammonia-oxidizing marine archaeal communities from Monterey Bay, California, United States - ASW #5 | ecosystem: Environmental > Aquatic > Marine > Intertidal zone | place: USA: California...
GGGTCTCGATGCCGCCGCGGCCGGCCAGCGCGTCCGCCAGCACCCCGGTATGACAGCCGAGATCGAGTGCCGTCGGAAACTGCCGCTTGATGTCGTCGAGCCGGTCAAGCAGCCGGTCGGCCGCTTCATCGAACAGGAACCGATGCGTGTCGAAGCGGCGTGCTGCACGGTCGCGGTGCTGGCGCACGGCTTGACGGTTGAAGACAAACATGGAGGAGCGGTCGGTTTCCGGCATGGCAGTGGTATCGCACGGCATCGGGCGACGCGCAAAGCTTGCGCCGAGGACGGTGCTCGATTATAGCGAATTGTATGGCGCTGACCTTGAACACTGTCGTCAAATTCGGTCTCGATCTGTTGCTGCCGCCGCATTGTTTACGCTGCGCGCGCCAGTTGGCGGAACCCGGCCGGCTCTGTCCGGATTGCTGGCAATCCATTCATTTCATCAGCGCGCCGTTTTGCCGGTGCTGCGGATTTCCTTTCGAGTTCGACGAGGGCGGCGACCGGCTTTGCGCCGCCTGCACGGCGATGCCGCCGCGCTATGACCGCGCCCGGGCGGTGATGCGCTACGACGATAACAGCCGACCGCTGGTGCTCGGCTTCAAGCACGGCGATCGGACCGAGGCGGCGCGCGCATTTGGCCGTTGGATGGTGCAAAGCGGCGGCGAATTGCTGGACGGCATCGATTGCGTGATCCCGGTGCCCCTGCATCGCTGGCGCCTGGCCCGGCGCCGCTATAACCAATCGGCGCTGTTGGCCCAGGCCGTCGCCGAACACTGCCGACGCCCGGTGTTTGTCGACCTCCTGGTTCGCCGCCGCCATACGCCGACCCAGGGTGGGCTCAGCGTCGCGGCGCGCCAGCGCAACGTCCGCGGCGCGTTTGACGTGCGCGTGGGTACCGGCGATCGCCTCGATGGCGCCCGTGTGCTGTTGGTCGACGACGTCTTGACCACCGGCGCGACGGCGGAGGCTTGCGCCAGAACGCTGCGCCGGGCCGGTGCGGCAACCGTCGAGGTGCTGATCCTGGCACGAGTTGTTCGACCGCGCCCGGGCGTTATATAGTCGCCTAAGCGCCGTTAATGGGATCTCCACGAAGGGACATCATGACCGTACCGGTTTTGCTCTATACCTCGCCGTTTTGCGGCTTCTGTTTCGGTGCCAAGAAACTGTTGAAAGTGAAAGGCGTCGACTTCGACGAGATCGACGTCATGATGGATCCGGCCAAGCGCGACGAAATGGTTGCCCGGTCGGGCCGTCGCACGGTGCCGCAAATCTTTATCGGCAGCCACCATGTCGGCGGCTACACCGATCTGGTCGACCTCGATAAAGACGGCCGGCTCGACGAATTGCTGGTGGAAGACGCATGACCGAAACCTTCACGGCCGCCTGCGTCCAGCCGACCACAGGCCAGGATATTCGGGAAAACTTGGCGCAAGTCTCCGATTTGGTGCGCCAGGCCCACGCCACCGGGGCGCGGCTGATCGCGACACCGGAGGTCAGTAACCTGATCGGCGAAAACCGCGCCATGACCTTCGAACGAGCCGAAACCGAGGGTGATAGCCCTTCGCTCAATGGCTATCGAGCGTTGGCCGCCGAGCTCGGCATTTGGTTGTCGGTCGGATCGCTCTGCGTACGCGTGCCGGGCGAAGAACGCCTGGCCAACCGGTCGTTTCTGATTGACGATGGCGGCGTGGTAAGGGCCCGCTACGACAAGATCCATATGTTCGATGTTGACCTCGCCACCGGTGAATCTCATCGTGAATCCCGATCCTATCGGCCGGGCGAGCAGGCGGTGGTGGCGCCGACCCCGTGGGGCACCATCGGCCTGACCATTTGCTATGATATCCGTTTTCCCTATCTCTACCGTGCCCTGGCCCAAGCCGGCGCCGATTTCGTGACCATTCCCGCGGCCTTCACCCGGCCGACCGGCAAGGCGCATTGGCACGTCCTGCAACGGGCGCGGGCGATCGAGAACGGCGTCTATGTGATCGCCGCCGCGCAATGCGGCGAGCACCATGCCAAACGCCGGACCTACGGCCATTCCGTGATCGTCGATCCCTGGGGCGAGGTGCTGGCCGACGCCGGTCCAGAACGCGGCTTTATCGTGGCCGAGATCGATCCGGCGGCTGTGGCCAAGGCGCGCGCCATGGTCGGCTCGCTCTACCACGACCGGGCCTATACCGGTCCCGAGCCGATTAAAGCGCCGGCTGCCGCCGAGTAGCCGGCAATCCTGCTTTAGCCACCGGCATTGACGGCAGAGATGCGCTGGCGCATTGCCGGCCGGGGCCGCTCTTCATAGCCATGTTCATAGGCGCGGATCTGCAGCCGATCGCGGATCGTATCGATCAGCTCGCCCGGCTTTAAGAGAAAGTCCGGATTATCCGGCCGGCCGTATGCCTCGTTGCCGATGGCGAAGGTTTCGTAAATTAAGGCGCCGTTCGGCGCGACCGCGTCGACGATGCGGCCGAGGATCGGCCGCCAAAGGTAATTGGTCACGACGACACCGTCGAATTGTTGATCGGCGAGGGGCCAAGGGGCGTTCTCCAAATCCGCGGCCAACGCCTCGAAGCCCGGTCGTTCGCTGAGGTGCGCAGACCGGCTTAGGTCGATATCGACGCCGAGGACCGTGTAGCCGCGGTCGAGGCAAAGCGCCGAATGACGGCCGCTGCCGCAGGCAAGATCGAGCACGCGGCCGCCGGCCGGGACCAGTCCAAGATGCTTTTCAAGCCATGGCGATGGTGCTACTGTCACGGCGAAATCCTAAATATTCCAATGCGTTAGGGTGCGAGTCTTGTAGAGATTTGGAAAAGGTGCCATCTATCCGATATGTTGGCAACACTGTGCGTAGAAACCGGTAATCGGGTGCCATGATCGTATTCGACGTGAAATGCGAAAAAGACCACGTCTTTGAGGCTTGGTTTCGCGACAGCGAAGCGTTTGACAAGCTGCGCAAAGCCGGCCAGGTCGCCTGCCCGAATTGCAACAGCACCAAGGTCGAAAAAGCCCTGATGGCGCCGAACGTCGCGGCGAAGAAAGGGTTGTCGCCGACTGAGGAAAAACACACCGCCGAAAAAGCGTTTCGGATGCTTGCAAAAATGCGCGAGACGGTTGAAGAAAATTGCGATTATGTCGGCCCGAAGTTCGCCGAAGAGGCGCGCAAGATCCATTACGATGAAGCCGCAGAACGCAACATCTACGGTGAAGCGACTCCGCAAGAAAGCGAAGAATTGCGGGAAGAAGGCATCGATTTCAGCGAAATTCCGTGGATTGAGGGCGGCAAGAACTAGTCTTGCCCGCCGTCGGTCATTTCACGCCGAAAAGCAAATAATTGACGTCTGTCCGCCGGGTCAGCTGCCAATCGTCCCTGATCGGGTTGTAGGCGAGGCCGGTGATGTCGGTGACCCGGATGCCGGCCTGCCGCAGCGGTCGCACAAGCTCCGAGGGCCGCAAAAACTTGTCCCAATGATGGGTGCCGCGCGGCAGCCACCGCAAAACATATTCGGCGCCGACAATGGCCTCCAAGAAACTGCGAACGGTCCGGTTGAGTGTCGACAGCACGACCGCGCCGCCCGGCGCCACCAATTGGGCGAGCATTTCGAGGAATTGGTCGGGTTCGGCGACATGCTCAATAATCTCCAGCGCCACGACGGCGTCGAACTGAGCCGCTTCGTCGACCAGCGCCTCAGCGTCGCCCAAGCGATACTCAATGTCCAAGCCGCTTTGTTCGGCATGCACAATGGCGACCTCGATCGCCTTAGCCGCCGCATCGACGCCCGTGACCCGAGCGCCGAGGCGGGCGAGCGGTTCGGAAATTAGCCCGCCGCCGCAGCCGATGTCCAAAACACTAAGGCCGGCAAGCGGGTCAAGCGCCGTCGCCGAACGGTCGAAACGACGGCACAAATTGTCCCGAACATAGCCGAGGCGAACGGGGTTGAGCCGGTGCAGCGGCCGCATCGGCCCATCAGCATCCCACCAGGTCGCCGCCAAAGCGTCAAACGCGTTGATCTCGTCCTGGTCGACACTGGCCGCTTGCCTTGAGATCGGTGTCGTTGATCCTGCCGCCATCGTGGCCGTCATCCCATTTTTGCGCCGCGGCACAGCTTGCACCGCGTTCACCTTTGAGAGTATGAATACGCGCCGCCGCTCGGGCAAGCCAAGCGCGCGGCAGCAGAAAAATCTCCGGATTAGCGAATTCTGAGGGCGGCCCGATGGCACGGCTGGTAATGAAGTTTGGTGGGACGTCGGTTGCCGATCTTGATTTGATTCGGCGGGCCGCCGAACGCGTTCAGGCCGAGGTCGAGGCCGGCAACGAAGTTGCCGTGGTGGTCTCCGCCATGGGTAGTGAAACCAATCGCCTGGTAAAGCTGACCGGCGAGATTTCACCGCTGTATGATACCCGCGAATACGACGTCGTGGTCTCCGCCGGAGAGCAGGTATCGGCCGGCCTGATCGCCATCGCGCTGCAAGACCTCGGCGTCGCCGCGCGCTCATGGCTGGGCTGGCAGATTCCTTTCTATACCGACGACCTGCACGGTTCGGCGCGCATCGACCGAATCGAAACCGATGAAATCGTCCGGCGGCTGTCGCAGGGCCAGGTCGCCGTCGTCGCCGGGTTTCAAGGACTGGGATCCGACAACCGCATAACCACGCTCGGCCGTGGCGGCTCCGACACTTCGGCGGTGGCGCTGGCCTCGGCGCTGGAGGCCGATCGATGCGATATTTATACCGATGTCGAGGGCGTTTTCACCGCTGACCCGCGCATCGTGACCAGCGCGGCAAAACTTGATAAAATAACCTATGAAGAGATGCTGGAACTGGCATCTCTCGGGGCCACCGTCCTACAGACCCGGTCGGTGGAAATGGCCATGAAGCACGGGGTCCGGCTGCAGGTGCTGTCCAGTTTCGTTGAACAGCCAGGGACCTTGGTGGTGGATGAGGATGAGATTGTGGAACAACGGGTTGTCAGTGGCGTAACCTACTCCAACGATGACGCCAAAATAACGCTGCGTCATGTTTCCGACCGGCCCGGTGTCGCGGCCGGCATCTTTGGGCCGCTGGCCGATGCCAACGTGGTCGTCGATATGATTGTCCAAAATGTCTCCGAAGACGGCAAATCAACGGATTTGACCTTCACAGTCGAGCGTGACCAGTTGGATCGGGCGGTTGAGGTGCTGCGGAGCATTGAAGATCAGATTGGCGCCGCGGTCATTACTCCGGACCCGAATGTGGTCAAGGTTTCGATCGTTGGCGTCGGCATGCGCTCTCACGCCGGTGTTGCGCAAGCCATGTTTCATGCCTTGGCAGAGAAGAATATCAACATCCAAGTAATCTCGACGTCGGAAATCAAAATCAGTGTCTTGATCGCCGCCGACTATACGGAACTGGCGGTGCGCGCGCTGCACAGCGCGTTCAAGTTGGACGACGTGGTTGCCTTGACTTAAGCGCAATCAGCGGTGCTGCCGACGCGTGCCGCTGGGATTGAATGACGACTAAGCAAGACGCGATAGGCGGTAATGGGGCCATGAACGAACTTGTGGCAAATAACCCACGGATATTGCTGCGGCAACTGCACGTGGTGATGGCCGAGTCGGGCGATCCCGAAGCGCTGTTGGCGCGCGTCGTGCGCCTGATCGCCTCGAACATGGCGGCTGAAGTGTGCTCGGTTTATCTCATGGGTGCCGACAACGTCTTGGAACTCTTCGCCACCGAGGGCCTCAATGCGGAGGCTGTGCATTTGACCCGGCTCAGGGTTGGCGAGGGCCTGACCGGCGAAATCGCCGCCCATGCCCGGCCGCTCAGCCTGGTCGACGCGCAAGCGCATCCCAAATACGCATACCGGCCGGAAACCGGCGAAGAAGTCTATCACTCCTTCGCCGGCGTTCCGTTGCTGCGCGGCGGTCGTGTTCTTGGCGTGCTGATCGTGCAGAATCGGACGCCGCGCAACTACACCGATGAAGACGTCGAAGCCCTGCAAACCATTGCCATGGTGCTGGCCGAAATGGTTGGTTCCGGCCCATTGGCTGAACCGACACTGTTCGGCGACGGTGATCAGGCCGCGTTCCTGCCGCGCCGGGTGGAAGGTCGGGTGCTCTCCGACGGCCTGGCCATGGGCCACGCCGTCCTGCACGCGCCGCGCATCGAAGTCTCGCATACGATTGCGGATGATGTCCCTGACGAACGGCGGCGCCTCACCGAGGCGGTGGGCAATCTTCGCGACGGCATCGAAGACATGCTGGCCTCGTCGAAAGCGGCCAAAAGCGGCGAATCACGCGATATTCTGGAGACCTATCGCATGTTTGCCCACGATCACGGCTGGCTCATGCGACTGGAGGCCGCCGTCGATTCGGGCCTGACCGCCGAGGCCGCGGTCATGCGCGTGCATGAGGAAACCAGAGCGCGCATGCACGAGGTCGCGGATCCCTATCTCAGGGAACGCTTGGCCGACCTCGACGACCTGGCGAACAGGCTTTTTCAGCATTTGATCGGTCGCGCCGGCGGCAGCCTCAAAGTCGAGTTGCCGGACCAGGCTGTGTTGGTGGCACGCGACCTCGGCCCGGCCGAGCTGCTCGACTACGATCCGGGCCGCTTGCGCGCGGTGCTGCTGGAAAACGGCAGTGCCACCTCGCATGCGGCAATCGTCGCGCGGGCCCTGGAAATACCGGTGTTGGGGCGCTGCGACCAGGTGACGGATCTGGTGTTTCCAGGCGATCTGATTGTCGTCGACGGCGATCATGGGCAGGCGTTCTTGCGTCCCGGCGAGAATATTGTCGAGGCGTTTACCAACAGCCTCAAGGCGCGGGCCGAACGACGGGCGCATTTTGCCGCGTTACGCGACTTGCCGGCGGTCAGCAAAGACGGCACCACGGTTTCGCTGAACATCAACGCCGGCCTCTTGATCGACATGCATCATCTGCAGGTGACCGGCGCCGATGGCGTCGGGCTTTACCGGACCGAGCTCAATTTCATGGTGCGGGCGTCCATGCCGTCGATCCGTCAGCAGACCGAGTATTATAGCCGGGTGTTGGATCAAGCCGACGATTGCCCGGTGGTGTTTCGCACGCTCGATATCGGCGGCGACAAACTGCTGCCCTATCAAAATGCCGATCACAAGGAAGAAAATCCAGCCATGGGCTGGCGCGCCATTCGCATCGCTCTTGATCGACCGGCCTTGTTGCGCTCGCAGCTGCGGGCGCTGTTGCAGGCGGCGGCCGGGCGGTCGTTATCGGTTATGTTCCCGATGGTCTCTGAGGTCGCCGAGTTTCGCGCTGCCCGCCGGCTTTTACAGGTGGAATTGGACCGCCTGGAACGGTTCGATCGACCGCGTCCGGCAAGCCTGAAAGTTGGCACCATGCTGGAAGTGCCGGCCTTGGTTTGGCAATTGCCGACGCTTTTGGCTGAGATCGATTTCTTGTCGATTGGGTCGAATGATCTGGTACAGTTCCTTTTTGCCGTCGATCGGACCAGCGCACGGGTGGCGGATCGTTACGATCGGTTAAGCCCAATTGTGTTATCGCTGTTCCAAGACGTCGTGCGGCAATGCGAGCGCGCCAACACACCGGTCTCGCTCTGTGGCGACATGGCCGGAAGTCCTTTGGACGCCATGGCTTTGGTCGGCCTGGGATTTCGGTCCGTCTCCATGCCGCCGGCGGCGATCGGTCCGGTCAAGCAAATGGTGCGGACGTTGGATGTCGGGCGGTTGGCGGCGTTCTTGTCGACACGGGTCGACGGCGTTGAGCACAGCTTGCGGGATACTTTAGAAGACTATGCGCATAAAGAGGGTGTCGTGATTTGAGCCGTTGCATCGCTGGAAAGGTCCGGTCTAAGGTCCGATTGGCGCGAACGGACTGACAAGTTCTTCCAGCGTGCCTGCCCGAAGAACGACGGTGATTGCACGAAACGGAACAACTCCGCCGAGGCGGTATGGTTAGGCGAAACCAACAGGCGACAGAAAAATTGTCACGAGACAATGAGCCGTGGCTGGCTATACAGCCGGCAGCGGATGACAGCGGATTTTACTATGCCGGTGTCGGTGCCCGGCTGCGGCGCGAACGCGAGCAGCTCGGCGAAACCGTCGAAGAGACCTGTCAACGCCTGCGCATTCGACAAACCCATCTTCGAGCGATCGAGGAAGGCCGCTTCGACGAGCTGCCGGGGCGCATTTACGCCATTGGCTTTGTCCGCACATACGCTGAATATCTCGGCCTCGACGGGCCGGCGATCATCGAGCGGTTCAAACAGGAAACCGCGGGCGAGGCGGCGGCGCCGAAGTTGGTCTTTCCAACGCCGGCTCCGGAAAGCCGTCTGCCCAAGGGTTGGCTGATCCTGCTGTCGATTGCGCTTGCCACGACGGCCTATGGCGGCTGGTTCTATTGGCAAGACATGCAGCACGAGGATGTTGTCCGCGTCACGGAAGTGCCGCCTGAATTAACGGCGCCTGTCCGACCGCCGGCACCTGTGGCCACCAAGCCGCCCCGCGCTTCATCTACCGCCGATGGCGGCATTGGCCGTTCTGCCTACGCAACACCTGGACCGGAGGGATCGTCACCGTCGCAACAGTCAGAGGCTGCGTCGGTGCCGGAGCGGCCGCGATCTGTGACGGCGCTCGAGCCGGATTCGATTGCCGAGGTCACCGCCAAGCCGCCGATGCCGTCTGTGTCTGCCATAGCGCCTGCGACAACGCCGGACGCGACCCCGTCGCCCGGCGTGCCCGCGCCGACCGCTTCGGCAACCGATGCCGAACCCCCGTCCGTCCCCGCATCGCCTTCCGTCACGCCGACCGACACGATTTCGCCCTCGCCACCAGCGGTCGTGACGGCGACGCCGCCTGCGGCTGCGCCGGCACCGGTGGTCGACCCGGATCCGTCGCCGACGCAGTCCTTGCTGCCGCCTCCGGCGCCGCCGAGCGTCGTCGCGGCCGTCAACGACACCGGCCCGGCGCCGCGCGCCTTCGGCGGCGGCTCGGCGCGCATAGTCATTGCCGCGCTCATGGATAGTTGGGTCCAGGTGCGCAGTACGGCGGGCGAGCTGTTGCTGACGCGAATCCTGCATGCCGGCGACACCTATAATGTGCCGGATCGCGCCGATATCGTGCTGATGACGGGCAACGCGGGTGGCCTGAAGATCGTCGTCGACGGCGAAAGCGTGCCGCCGATCGGAGAGGTCGGTGAAATTCGACGCGACGTAGTTTTGTCCGTCGCTGCGTTGCGTCAACGCTAGAGCGGTTGACAGACGCCATCGAGCGGTGATCTTAGACGTCGGAAAAATCGGAAAGTCATCATGAGCCTGCGCAAATATAGAGACATCGACCGTCGTCGGTCGCGGCAGGTCATGGTCGGCACCGTGGCCGTCGGTGGCGACGCACCGATCACGGTACAGTCGATGACCAACACGCGAACCTACGACGCGGCCGCGACGATTGCTCAAGTCCGATCGTTGGAAGACGCCGGGGCGGATATCGTCCGGGTTTCCTGCCCCGATGTTGAATCGACCACGGCGTTGGCGGAAATCGTTCGGGCCACGACGGTGCCGATCGTTGCCGACATCCATTTTCACTACAAGCGCGCCATCGAAGCGGCGGATGCCGGCGCCGCCTGCCTGCGCATCAACCCGGGCAATATCGGCTCCACGGCGCGCGTACAGGAGGTCGTGCGCGCTGCCAAGGACCACGGATGTTCGATGCGCATCGGCGTCAATGCCGGCAGTCTCGAGCGCGATTTGCTGGAGAAGTATGGCGAGCCTTGTCCGGAAGCGATGGTCGAAAGCGCGCTCAATCACGCGCGGATTTTGGAAGATCAGGATTTCTTCGACTTCAAGATCAGCGTCAAGGCATCCGATGTCTTTCTCGCCGTCGCGGCCTACCAAGGCTTGGCCGAAGCGTGCGATTACCCGTTGCATCTCGGCATCACCGAAGCCGGCGGAGCCGTCGGCGGATCGGTGAGATCCTCGATCGGTTTAGGAATGCTGTTATGGTCGGGGATAGGCGACACCATTCGCGTGTCATTGTCGGCCGATCCGGTCGAGGAAGTCCGGGTCGGCTACGAGATCTTGAAGTCGCTCGGATTGCGGCGTCGCGGTGTCACGGTCATTTCTTGCCCATCTTGCGCGCGTCAGGCGTTCCCGGTAATCGACACGGTGATCGCGCTGGAAGAGCGCCTGAGCCACATTCAAACGCCGCTTACGCTTTCCATCATCGGCTGTGTCGTGAACGGCCCGGGTGAGGCACGCGAAACCGACATCGGACTGACCGGCGGCGGTACGGACAACCATCTGGTTTATTTGAGCGGCATCGCCGATCACAAGATCGACGATGCCGGGTTGATCGATCATGTTGTCGAGCTGGTCGAGCAGAAGGCGGTTGAGATCGAACAGGCCGCGACGCCGCACCAACAGGTAGCGGTGTCGTGAGGCGATAAAGCCGAGCCCTACAATGCGTCGAAAGATAACCCGTTTAGAGCAGATTCGGAGCCACTGAGTGATTCCCCGCGAACGGTTGCAGCAAGTCGTCGACCGGCACAAGGAGCTGGAGTCGCTCATGTCGACGCAAACCGACTTGGCGCCGGAAGACCTGGTTCGCTACTCCAAGGAATATTCCGACCTGACGCCGATCGTCACGGCGGTGTCCGAGCTGCGCAGACTGGAAAATGAGATCGACGATCTAGCAGGGATGATCGCCGATCCGGACGCCGACGAGGACATGACCTGTTTGGTGGAGGAAGAGGCGGCGGCACTGCGCGAGAAGCAGCCGATCCTCGAGAGCCAAGTCCGGTTGATGCTGTTGCCCAAGGATGATGCCGACGAGAAAAACGCCATTTTGGAAATCCGCGCCGGGACCGGCGGCGACGAGGCAGCGCTGTTTGCCGGCGACCTGTTGCGCATGTATCAGCGCTATGCCGAAGCTCATAATTGGCGGTTTGGCCTGATGAGCGTCAGCGACACCGATATCGGTGGTGTCAAGGAGGCGGTCGCCGAAATTTCCGGCCGCGGCGTCTTTGCGCGGCTCAAATTCGAATCCGGGGTGCATCGCGTCCAGCGCGTTCCGGTCACCGAATCGGGCGGCCGTGTTCACACTTCCGCGGCGACGGTGGCCGTGTTGCCGGAAGCCGAGGACGTCGATGTCGATATCGACGACAAGGACCTCCGGATCGATGTGTTTCGTGCGTCCGGACCCGGCGGACAGTCGGTCAATACCACGGACAGCGCCATCCGCATCACGCATTTACCGAGCGGTATCGTGGTTAGCCAGCAAGACGAAAAATCTCAACACAAGAACAAAGCCAAGGCATTGAAGGTGTTGCGCGCGCGACTCTACGAGGAGGAACGCCGGCGCCGGGATGCGGAACGCGCCGCCGACCGCAAGGGGCAAGTCGGTTCCGGCGACCGTTCCGAGCGCATCCGCACCTATAATTTTCCGCAAGCCAGGGTAACCGACCACCGCATCAATCTGACGCTCTACAAGCTCGAGCAGATTCTCACCGGCGAGGCGCTGGATGAGATTGTGTCGGCGCTCATCGCCGAGGACCAGGCCCAGCGGCTGGCGGCCACCGACGGAAGCGGCACGTGACGGAAATCATGCAGACAACGATCGCCGCTACTCTGGCAAGCGCCGTTGCGTCGCTGCGCGCCGCCGGTGTCGAGCAGCCGAGGCTGGATGCGCGGCTGTTGCTGCAACAGGCGAGCGGTCTGTCCAGGGAAGCGATTCTCGCGGAGCCCAAGACGGCATTAACGGCCGACGCACTAGGTGCGTTTTCGCGGTTGCTCGCCCGGCGGTGCCGGCGCGAGCCGGTTTCTCACCTGCTGGGCCAGCGAGAATTTTGGAGCTTGCAGTTCAAAGTCAGCCATGCCGTATTGGACCCGCGTCCGGATAGCGAGACATTGGTTGCCGCCATGCTGTCGCAAGCTCCCGACCGGTCGGCCGAGCTGACCCTGTTGGATCTTGGAACCGGCAGCGGATGCTTGCTGCTCGCGCTTCTGTCGGAATTGCCCAATGCGCGCGGTGTCGGCGTTGACCTCAGTCCGGCGGCGATCGGCGTCGCCCAGGCCAACGCCATTGACTTGGGGCTTGATCGCCGGGCCGCTTTCGTGGTTGGCGACTGGGCTGCCATGATGGCCGGGCCATTCGATTGGGTGATTTGTAACCCGCCCTATGTGGTTGACGGCGACATCGTCGGGTTACGTTCGGAGGTGCACCGTTTCGAGCCTCGGCTTGCCCTCGCCGGCGGTGCCGATGGCTTGGATGCCTATCGCCGAATATTGCCTGACGTGAAGCGGATAATTGGCACGGACGGCGTTCTCGGATTGGAGGTCGGACAGGGTCAAATGACAGCCGTTAGGACCCTGTTGCGCCATTGCGGAATGGGTGATCATCGCGTTCATAGCGACTTGTCCGGAATAGAGCGGTGTGTGCTGGCCCGGCCGATAACTGAAAATTAACCACTATCAAGCGAAAAAAGGGGTTGGAAAGTGTGGCAACTGGGATTAGGTTGCAGGGGCTGTTTGAGATAGCTCACTGGCGTCTCGATGAAGCACGGTATTACCCACCGCGCAGGATTACCTGAGGAGACGGGCCGGCGACTATCGGCGACCCGAGACGCGGAACCGGCCTGTTCGGTTCTCTAAATCCGATACGGAACTGGCGCGCAACACAGCAAAAATTTGATCATGATATGAGACAAGCCAACAACAAGCGTGTACGCGGTCGCAGCAGCGGCGGCCGGCGATCTCCAAATGGAGCGAATCGCAGTTACGAAAGCAATGGGCCTGAAACCAAGATTCGCGGCACGGCCATGCAAGTCTACGAAAAATATTGTGCCCTGGCCCGCGATGCTGGCTCCAATAGCGATTACGTGTCCGCGGAAAATTTCCAGCAACATGCCGAACACTACTATCGGATTATGTCCGCGGCCCAAGAACAGGCCCAGCAACGACAACAAAATCGCCAACAAAATGGCTCGCAGCCCGTTGCCAACGAAGACGACGGCAATCGCGGTGAAGCGAACCGGGAACCGGCACCTGAAGTGGACCCGGCTGAGGCCGATCAGCCTGTGGTCGACATCGACGTACAGGCCAGCTGAGAGTCCACCAACACCGACTCTTTCGCAGGCCGGGAAATTGTCCACAAAGTTCGTGTTCAATTCGCTCTTTGGCTCTTGCGTTAGCGCGTAGGCATCCCAGATAAGGGGAGGACGGACCGCCGCATTCGGGGTCCGTCGCACTTCCGAGACCTTCGGGTCGGGAAGGCGGAGGCGTGGCGCGACATGCCCGTTTGGGGTGTCGACCAAGACGTGCTTAGACGAGGTGGACGATGAATATCGATAAGTATACCGACCGTGCACGCGGTCTGGTTCAAGCTGCACAGTCTCTGGCCTTGCGGTCGGAGCATCAGCAATTCGCATCCGAACATTTATTGAAGGTTCTGCTGGAAGACGAAGATGGTCTGGCCGGCAATCTTATCGCCATGGCCGGTGGGCAACCTGACGTAGCCATCCAGGCGACGGATCTGGCGCTGGGCAAATTGCCTAGGGTCGCCGGTGGCGGCGCCGGCCAACTCTATTTGACCGCCGATATGGCGAAAATCTTCGAGAGCGCGGAAAAGCTGGCCGACAAGGCCGATGATAAATTCGTCACGGCGGACTATCTGCTACTGGCATTGGTGCTCGCGAAAGGCACCGCCGCGGCCGCCGTCTTGGCCCAGGCCGGGGTCACGGCCCAGGCGCTGAATGGCGCCATCAATGACATGCGCAAAGGCCGCAGTGCCGACAACGCCTCGGCCGAAGACAGCTACGATGCCCTCAAGCGCTATGCCCAAGATCTCACAACGGCGGCGCTGGACGGCAAGCTTGATCCGGTGATCGGCCGCGACGAGGAAATCCGCCGCACCATTCAGGTGCTGTCGCGGCGGACCAAGAACAATCCCGTGCTGATCGGCGAGCCCGGTGTCGGCAAGACGGCGATCGTCGAGGGCCTTGCCAAGCGCATCGTCGACGGCGACGTCCCGGAAGGCTTGAAGTCGAAGCGTCTGTTGGTCCTCGACCTCGGTGCGATGATCGCCGGCGCCAAATTCCGCGGCGAATTTGAGGAACGCATGAAAGCGGTGCTGCAGGAAGTAACGGCCGCGAACGGCGAGATCATTTTGTTCATCGATGAACTCCACACATTAGTCGGTGCGGGCAAGGCCGATGGGGCGATGGATGCGTCGAACCTGCTGAAGCCGGCGCTGGCGCGCGGCGAGTTGCATTGCGTTGGTGCGACGACCCTGGACGAATACAGGAAGTACATCGAAAAAGACGCCGCGTTGGCGCGGCGCTTTCAATCGGTTTTCGTGGCCGAGCCGACGGTCGAGGACACCGTGTCGATTTTACGCGGCCTGAAAGAAAAATACGAACTGCATCACGGTATCCGTATTACCGATGGCGCGACAGTTGCCGCGGCGACATTGTCAAACCGTTATATCACCGACCGTTTCCTGCCGGACAAAGCCATCGATCTGATGGACGAAGCGGGGTCGCGGTTGCGCATGGAGGTCGATTCCAAGCCGGAAGAGATCGACGAGCTGGATCGTCGCATCATTCAATTCAAGATCGAGCGCGAGGCCATAACCAAGGAAACCGATCAGGCTTCCAAGGACCGCTTGGTCAAACTCGAGGAAGAACTCGCCGACCTCGAGCAGTGCTCGGCGGGCCTGACGGCGCGCTGGCAACTTGGCAAGGAAAAACTCAACGAAGCCCAGAAGCTCAAGGAACAACTCGACGCCGCGCGCAGTGAAGCGGAAAATGCCAAGCGCTCCGGCGACCTTGGGCACGCCGGTCAGTTGGAATATGGCGTCATTCCGGAGCTTATGCGAAAACTCTCAACAGCCGAGGGGGCGTGCGCGCCAAGTGCTGTGCGCGACGCCGTCAAGGAAGAGGATATCGCCGCGGTGGTGTCCCGTTGGACCGGCATTCCAGTCGAAAAAATGCTGACCGGCGAGCGCGAGAAGCTGCTGAAAATGGAGGCGCGCCTCGGTGAACGGGTGATCGGTCAGACCGAGGCCGTAGTCGCGGTCTCCAACGCCGTACGGCGTGCCCGCGCCGGACTGCAGGATCAGGCGCGGCCGATCGGCTCGTTCCTGTTCCTCGGCCCCACCGGCGTCGGTAAGACCGAGCTTACCAAGGCCTTGGCGGCGTTCATGTTCGACGACGATCAGGCGATGGTGCGCGTCGACATGTCGGAATATATGGAAAAACATGCCGTCGCCCG
>Ga0315336_1004901_pt1 | contig 15228 bp, 7 predicted proteins | sample ASW5metaG_FD_204512 | JGI IMG/M metagenome (GOLD analysis project Ga0315336, IMG submission 204512) | Ammonia-oxidizing marine archaeal communities from Monterey Bay, California, United States - ASW #5 | ecosystem: Environmental > Aquatic > Marine > Intertidal zone | place: USA: California...
GCACAAGCGACCCTATACCATGTTCAAGTTCCGCACGCTGGCGCGAGGTGCGACCGGGGTGCTCGGAGCCGAGCTGGTTTCCTTCAAGCATCGGCTGATGATCCCCGGTGGCCGGTTCCTCCGCGATACCAGGCTCGACGAACTGCCCCAGCTCTTCAACATCCTCAGGGGCGACATGAACTTCTTCGGACCTCGCCCCGAGCGCCCGGAGGTTTATGACGCTCTCTGCAGCCATCTGGAGGATTACGACCGTCGGTTTAGTGTCAAACCCGGCCTCGTCGGCTACGCCCAGCTGTTCACGCCTCACAGCTCACCGAAAAGACTACGAACGCTCGCCGACAAGCTCGCGATGGGGCACGCTTCCCATCCGCTTCAGGAAGCGCTCCTGGTCGCCTGCGCCATCGCGGCCGTGGCCAGGACCGCGGCTGGCAAGGTCCTTCATTACGTCTGGACCGACCTCCTACAGAGCAAGATTCTGCGCCTCTATCGGAATAGAAGGGAATGGGTGAGGGTGCGACCCCGCAATGCCAGGGTCGTGATCGAGCTCGACGGCAGGACGATCGAGGCGCCTCTTGTCGACATCAACGGCGAGGCCGTTCTCCTCCAGTGTCCGGAACGGCTCCCGGAGGGAGGTGCGCCACTACGGCTCAGGATGGAGGTAAGATTTCAACGTCGACAGCAAGCCTCGAGCACGAGAAAGAGAGTCGCACGCTGCAGCGGTCAGGTCTTTCAGACGAGACCGGCCCCCGAGGGTCGTCGGTACGTCCTCCGGTATCGTCCAGCGACAGAATGGAATCAGTATCTCATTCAACAGTATCTGCTGCGCGGAAGCTTGGCCAACCCGTTCAGGTCCTGGAGCAACGGGAACTTAGGGCAGGGTGCGGCCAGAGAGGTTACAATACCCAAGCTGCGGTTATCCGCAGGCGCGCCCGGGAGGAAGCCATGAGCATGACAGTAAAGGGGGGGCGGCAACTGCCTCTGACCGTCGTCGTCCTACTTTTCCTCTTCGGGGCGACGACGCCGGCTCGGGGGCAGGTCTTTATCCGGGGAAACACCAACGGTGACGCAACGGTCGACTTGAGCGATGCGGTCTGCATCCTCCAGTACCTCTTCAGCCCGGGCGGCTCCCCGTGCAGTCTCCAGGGCTGCCTGGATGCCCTGGACACGAACGACGACGAGACGCCTGACCTCTCCGACGCGGTGTTCCTGCTCAACTTCCTTTTTCAGGGAGGGGCGCCGCTGCCGTCGCCGGGGACGCTATACTGTGGTCCCGATCCTACAGGTGACGCTCTAGGCTGCGCGATCTCGAATTGTGAGCTGACCCCCTGTCTGCTGATCCCGGTCGGGGGCCTGGGCCTGCAGCGGAACTCCGATCTCGCGGTGGATGGCGCTGGAAACTTCTTCGTCGTCTGGGAAGCCGACTCGGACGAGGACGACAACTTTCAGATTCGAGGTAGGGCATACAATTCCGACGGCACCACGCGTGGCGATCGGTTCCAGATTAACTCCACTTCTCCGGGCCAGCAACTCGACCCGACCGTGGCGATGAATGCGCTCGGTAATTTCGTCGTAGCCTGGGAGGATGACGGGGACCTTGTGGGGGAGCCGGGCCACGGACTCTTCAATGTCGACGCTCGGGGCTTCAACGCCGACGGCACGGAGAGTATTCCGCAGTTTGAGGTCAACACCGGTACGTCCGGCCAGCAGATCGATCCGGACGCCGCCATGGATCCGAGCGGGAACTTCGTCGTGGTCTGGGCCGATGACGGGAGCGATGACAGTGACATAAACTTCGAGATCGAAGCGCGCGGCTTCAACGCCGACGGTACCCAGCTCTTTACGCAGTTTACCATCAACGAACGTCAGTCCAAGCTGCAGGCCAACCCGGCCATTGCCATGGACTCCAGCGGAAACTTCGTGGTGGTCTGGGAGGAAAAGGGGACCGGCAACTTCGATATCGTCGGCCGAGGCTTCTACCCCGACGGCCTGGACCCCATGGACCCCATGGACATGGCGCGCGTTCCGGAGTTTACGGTGAATGATGAGACCGGTGGCGTGCAGATCAACCCGGCTATTGCCATGGACCCGAGCGGAAACTTCGTCGTCGTCTGGGAGCATGACGGTAACCTTGACGAAAATTTCGAGGTCGAGGCGCGCGGCTTCGACGCCAACGGCAACGAGCTCTTTGCGCAGTTCACCGTCAACACCGGTCAGTCCGGGCAGCAGGTCAATCCGGCCGTGGCGATGAATGCTGCAGGTGATTTCGTGGTTGCCTGGGAAGATGACGGGGACGGCGATGGCGAGTTTCACGTTCGTTTCCGCGGCTTCAACGCCGACGGCACGGAAAACCTCACGCAGACGAAAGCGGACTGCATCGAGCCCGCCCAGCACCTCGATCCGGCAATCGGGCTCGATGCGGCGGGTCGGCTCCGGATCTTCTGGGACGAGACCCCCGACTTCCTCGGGCCGTCTCACATCCTCGGTCGAACGTTCCCCGATCCCGCGCCAACGGGCGAGTAGCCCGCCTCTCAACTCTCGCGGTGCACACCGGCGCGCAGATCGCCCGCATGGAGACCGACCTGGATGAAGCGCTGGTAAACGTTCCGCTTCGTCGTTTGCAGCTCGCGCGCTATGCGGTCGATGTCTCCCTTGTGGAGCTCGAAGAGATGAAGAAGGTACTCCCGCTTTACCTCCCTCAACGCCTGGCTGTAGCTCCGTCCTTGGAAAATCCACCTCGGAAAGGCTCGAGGAGCTTCGTCGACGCCGAGCGCATGGAGGATCTCCGACTCCCCCACCACACCGTCGCAGGTAAGGGCGAGGCGGTGCACGACCGATTCCAGCTCCCGCACGTTACCAGGCCAAGGGTGGCTTCTCAGGACTTCCAGGGCGGGTCGAGTGAACTCGAGTTTCCCGCACGATAGCTGCCGCTGAAAATGCTTCAGTAGCTGCGGAATGTCTTCGACATACTCCCGCAGTGGTGGAACGACCAGACAGATTCCGGAGAGGCGGAAATAGAAGTCGTTGCGAAACTCGCCACGGTTGCAGAGGTCCTTCAAGTCCCTCTGCGTGGAAGCTATGAAGCGCAGGTCAATCTTGACGGGCGTGTCACCACCCACCGGCCGGATTGCCTTCTCCTCCAGAACGCGCAGGAGCTTGGCCTGGCTCGCCAGCGAGATTGAGTCGACGTGGTCGAGATAAACCGTGCCTCCCTGCGCCGACAGAAGGCACCCCTGCGTGCGCTGCTCGGCTCCCGTGAAAGCTCCTGCTTCATGCCCGAAGAGCTCTGCCTCGAGAAGGCCCTCCGGGATGGCGGAGCAGTCCAGCAACAGAAACGGGTTCTCTTTACAGGGGCTGAGTGAGTGGATCCAACGGGCGAGCAGGTCCTTGCCCGTGCCCGATTCACCTGTGAGGAGTACAGGGAGGCGCGAGTCCTTCGTTCTACGAATCATTGTCAGGACTTCGCGCATGCGTGGGGACTCGCTCTCCACGAAAGTCGCGGCGACGAACGTCCGCGTCCTTTCCCCGTCTTCAACGAGCAAAGCGGTCTTCTCCCGAGGCACACGTTCGGGAGCTGGCACCGTCTCCCTCACGTGCTCCTGGAAAAAACCACCACCCGTGTCCTCCTCCGACTGATCGCTGGTCTCGACACCTCCGAGACCAAGACGAAGTCTATGGTCTCGCGCCAGATAACTCTTGCGGTCTTCGCGGGACAGTCCCCGCAGAAACCGGGCCTTCGAAGACGAGACTCTTTGCTGACTTCCTGCTTCACCGTGTTCCTTTGCCACGAGGTCGAGCAGCCAGGCCAGCTCCCATCGGGCTCCGAAGGGCAGGTTGCGCGCTGCATCCACCAGGCGGGCAGAGACATACGTCCGATGGGTACGGGAGGTCTGCATTCCCAAGTGAGCCTCGAGGAAAGGTATCCTGACCGCGGCGGCCCTCGATCCCCGGCTCGTATCATGGAGGGAAAGCGCTCGGCGAGCCTCCTTCAATCGTTTCTCGGCTTTGTCCGGATGTCCGCTCCGCAAAGCGACCTGCGCACGTAGCAGGGAACACTCGAGGGTGCCTGGGTGCTGTCGCAGACGGACGAAACCAACTTTCGCTCCCTTCAGCCACTGTTCTGCGTCTGCAAACTTCCCTATCTCCATCAGCGTGGACGCAACGAGCACCCGGTCCCAGAGATCTCCGTAGTCATTCGTTTGCCCGTTTTTCTTCAGGGCACTGTCGTAAAGAGTCAGGTGGCTAAGCTGGGACCTTGCCTCTTCTTTGTTTCCACAAAGGGCTTCCAGGTAAGCACGCCGTATGGCGATCGCCCTTTCCATACGAGTATCCCTTCGCTCGGCTTTTTTGCTCTCGATGCCCTCTATCTCTTTGAGCACCTTGCGTGCGGAATGCCAGCGCCCCTGAAAAATCTCGTTTTCAAAAAGATAGATACGACCATAAGAGGCGATTAGCGGGTCAGGCAACTCATCGGCAAGCTGAACGCTCTCCTGCCAGATGACGCGCGCGTCTCCGAGGGTCAACCGTGCCAGGAGACCTCTGGAATGCAAAAGCAAGAGGTGAGCTCGCTTGGAACGGTGCGTGTGAGGCATCTCCTCGATGGCGTCCAGCATCTCTTCAGCGGCGTGTATCTCGCCGAGCCTGGAACGAACTCCCGCCACGTTGCACTGGATGCTGAACAGCGCGGTTTCATCGCCCATCTTGCGCGCCAGTTCGGCCGCACGCCGATAGATGCCGAGTGCTTCTTTCAGGCGATTACTCTGGTAATAAGTCACGCCGAGATTGTTCAGTATCAGCGCCGTGTTCGAAAGGGTGCCGATTCGCTCCGAGGTTTTCAAGCTGCGCTGGAGCTCGTCCGCGGCGCGACGATACTCGAACTGTCGCAAGAGGATGTGTCCGGCAACAGAGCGGAGGTTGAGGTCGTGAAGAGCGCGAGACTCGGGGCTCAACTGCTCCGCCACTGGAGACCCCAAGATCTCGAGGCCACGATTGGCAAAGGTTGTCGACTGGGAAAACTCTCCGCGGAAGAGGTGCAAGGCCGCGAGCTCATTCAGAAGGTAGAGGTGCTCCTCGACGTTATCGACTTTTTCCAGAAGCTGTAGCGCCTCGTCGAAGGCTCTGCGGGCCTCTTCGTTTCTTCCGGAGCGTTGAAAAATTCCTCCCAGCTTGCGCAGCACTCGAAGACGAGCGCTATCGGAGAGGTCAGGACCGTTGATCACGCGGTCGTAAGCGCTGGCTGCCTGGTCGAACTGCCCGCTTTTCTCGAGCAGGTCCCCGAGCTCTTCGAGGAAATAAGCCTGCCCATCCGCTTCGGGCGCATACTCGATCGCCTCTCGGTACAGGCAGAGCGCCTCTTCCACCCGGCCAGCATCTCGCAGCTCCTTTCCGGCTTTTCTTGCGGACAAGAGACCTTCTTGCGTCCTTCCGCCAAGCAAGAGGTGCTTGGCCGCTTCCCGCTGGGTCTTTCGATTCTTGAGAAGGCGCGAGCCGATCTTTTCGTGAGCCTCGCGGAGTGCTTTCGCGTCATAACCTCTTACCGTCAATTCTCCGAGGAAGTCCGGAACGAGGAAGTAGCCCCTGGAATCCCCTCTCAAGAGCCCCGCCTCGGTCAGCGACTTCCTTGCTCCACCAAAGGTCGCTGAGGACAGCCCGGTGAGGTCCCGCAAGAACGTTCCGCTCGTGGGCTGCAGATCCAGCAGACCCAAAAACAGTATCAGGAGACGCTCCGGCTTCTTCAGGCCGCGCAGCCGCTCCTCCATTAGCACGCGCAAATCGGCAAAGTCGGCCGGCAAGCCATGCTCCTCGGACGAGAGGACCTGGTGAATTAGCTGAACGAGAACTCCGGGATTGCCACGGCACGTCCTCGCCAGATGCGACACGGTGCGTGCCCCGACAACGGGAAGGATGCCCTCCAGGGATCTCTTGATCTCCTCGCGCTTCAGGGGTCCGCACTCTATGACTCGCGCTTGCTCTAACCCCAGCTGACGCACGGCTTCCTTGCCGGGTCTGCAGCTCACTACGAGTCCCAGGCGCCCGGCCACGTCTGAGGCGGGCTCTCTCTCCGTGAAACGACGGACGAAGTCCAGTAGCTGGCTGTCCGCGTTGTGGAGATCCTCGATCACCATGACGACCCGCGTTCGCGCGAGCCCTCCGAAAAGCTGAAGAGCTTCCTGGAATACGCGAGCCCGGATCTGCTCGAGGTCCATTTGCTTGATTTCCCGAAGGCTCGCCGCGTGCGACGCAATACCGACGCTCGTGAGAAGGAAGCTGTAGCGGAGTTTGTGCTCCCGTGGAAGGCCGTAAACGGCGAACCATCTCTTGAGAACTGCCCCCATCCCGTTTTGATTCTTGACCGCGTAGCCTGGGACAGAGAGGACCCCTACACTCCCGCTGACCATCTCTGTTATGCAGGCCTCGACAAAACGTGACTTGCCAATGCCCGGCTCGCCCTCGACAACCAAGGTCCGGGCTCCACTCGCCTTATCGAGTCCCTCCAGCCATGTGAAAAAGCCATCAAGCTCCACTTTTCGCCCCACAAATTCGGGGTCGTGGAACGGAATCTTGTGAGGGGGCGTGGTGCTCTTCGGATACAGCGCGCGCAGCGCCTTTTCAACTTCGTCTGCAGTCTGAAAACGGCGCCCTGGGGATTTGGCGAGGAGCTTCATGATGATTTTTGAAAGCTCCTCTGGAAGACCGCCGGGGAGGGGCGGAACGGTCCTTCGGGGATTGTCGGCAATGGCGGGCAGACTGCTGCCCGTGATGGGATATCTCCCCGTGAAGCTCCGATAGAGGGTCACCCCGAGCGAGTAAAGGTCTGCCCTGCAATCGAGGGGGCGGCCAGCAAACATCTCCGGGGCAATGTAATAAGCCGTCCCACGCACCCGGCTGGAGTCCTGCTGATGAGCGTTCTGGAAGAGCCCGAAGTCAATCAGCTTCGCCCGACCGTCGGAGAACACCACGTTGGAGGGCTTGAGGTCCAGGTGAAGCAGTCCCTTCGAGTGTAGGTAGCCGAGGGCAGCGACAACTTGCAGAAAGACGTCCAGCAAAGGGGTCAGCGATCCTTGTCCAACCTGCCGACGCAGACGGGCGCTCTCCCTCTCGAGGTTTGGGCCGGCAACGTACTCCATCGTGAAGTATGTCTGACCGGTATCCGGCAGACGCCCAAAGTCGTAGGCACGGGCGATCCCCAGGTGACGCAGCCCACGAAGAATACGGAACTCCCTGAGGATCTCCTCGGGAGCAATTTCCGCACGGAATACCTTCAGAGCTACCTTCTGGCCGTCATCGAGCAGATCCCGGGCGAGATATACAGAGCCGGCACCACCGCTTCCAAGCTTCCGGACGATCGAATACCTGGAGTGATTGCTGGAACGCTTGGGCATGAAACCAAGGAGGACGAGGGATCACGACGCCGAGCCAAATTCCTTCAGGGGCAGCCGCTCGGGCCGTCAACTACGCCGCCCTCCCCAATTATACCCATCGTCGTGGGCTGCCAGATCCTCTCATCGACAAAAAGGTACGTCAGAAGGAGGATCGAATCGCTGATATCGACACTGCTGTCAACATTAGCATCGGCGACTGCGAGGCAGTTGGGGGGAGGGCCACCCACAAACAGGTAACTCAAGATTTTTACTGGATCTGAAAGGTCCAGGACCCCGTCATGGTTGGCATCGCCCCGCATCAAGATTCCGATGTCGCCGATGATAGACGACACACTGACCAACCCGTTATTCAGAATCGCGCTCGCAGTCTCGTCGAACTGATTGCCTGCGTCGAAAGATCCTCCCGGCGCTCTAACGACGTTAAAGACGGCGTTCTCGCCGTCGTGAAATTTTCCTTCGAATTCGGCTTCCCCCTCGAGGCTGAACTCCAGCGAATACTGACCCTCGGGAGCGTCGTCCAAAAGGCGGAACCGCAACCGCGCCACGTCCACGACGACGTCCGCGGCAATGGAAAACTCTTCGCGCCCCAGAAAATCCGTGACCAGCGACACCTGGAACCACCCTTCTTCGTCCTCTTCCTCTTCCTCACCGTCCTCGCAGGAGACGGAGACTCCCAGGGCGGGTACCGTACCGGTCAGTATTGTAGTGTCTGTAGAGTCCTGTACCCTGACTTCAAAACCGGTCAGATCGCTAACGCTGTGGGCGCCGAAAGGCAGGGGGTCCTCTTCTTCGAGCCGCAGCTTGCCTTCTCCCTCGTCATCCGTGACAACCTGGCCCAACGTCTCGATGCTCGAGTCTTCCGGATCGACGAGCAAGACCTCCAAGGTCGAGAAGACCGCCAGCTCCTCGACCTCGATTTTCAGCTCCTGGTCGCCCTCATCCTCGACCTGTATCTTGATTTCGCCCCCGCCCGGAGACTCGGGATCGGTTGCCTCGAGGCAGGCCTTGCCCTCCTCGTGGTCTTCGGGATCGGTGAACCAGGCAAAAAGCACCTCGGAGGGCGGGCGGTCCTCAATCAGCGCTTGAATTCCCGGCTCGAGCACCGGTTCCAGGAACTCGAGCGCGCTGGTATCGTACTCCACACTCCATGAGATCATGGCGATGGGGATCTCGCTCTGGATCTGAAACGGAATCTCGACCACATCCCCGGGGTGCGCCTCGAGCTCGGGCAAGAAGAAGTGAACGACAGGATCGTCTTCATCTGCGGACACAGTTGGAGTGCACCACAACGCAAAGACGGCGAAGTGGAGCGCGAACACGATGCCGAGGAGGGGAACCAGTCCCGCGAGGGGGCGCATTCTTCGCATCAGGAAACCTCCGATCCGGATACCCGTTGGGTAAGCCGTCATTATACGTACGGCCTTCTCCTCGGGCCAGCGGCTACTGAAAAGTCTTATCTACCGGGTGGTCCGGTGCCGCGGAGCGCTCGAAGAGCCGCAGCCGGATCCACCAGGGGCACCTTGAAAAGCAAATGAGATGCCGGCTTCCGATTAACGCGCGTGCTGCAGGCGCATGTCTGCGCAGCTGCGGGCGTTACGCAAACTCCAAGGCCTCCGTGCGTAAAGCTCTCTTTACATCTCCCTGCGTGCCCGACGAAAAATCTTTTCCCGATACAGTGGGAAATCTTGGAGAAGAGGACTTCTATCGACCAGCCTCGCTCAACCAACGTGCGCAACTTCTTTGTGGTACCTCGAGGACGTTGCGGAGTGCTCAGGGGTGTCCTCAGAATGAGCCAACCAGTCCTTTCCCTACAAGGCAGGGAGAAGCTGCCCGTGGTTCACCGAGTTTGTAAAAATTGCAAAACCTGACCGGTTCGCTTCTGAGCGGGTAACCACGAACAGGAACGCCTCTTGCAGAGATGTGCTTGCGCGGAAGTTTCAAGATGATTTTCGAGCAGTGCCGATAGTGCTTTATCTGTCGAGTTTCATCGATTCGGGAGCTTCGCTCGGTGAGCCAGTTCGGCCGCACAAACACTGGAGCCCTGCAGGGGTCTCTTTGAGGGTGGTCAAACGTGTCTCTTCCTATCTGGATCAGTTTGTTCCCCGTGCACCCGAGGACTCTACAGCGCGTTTCCGAGGCGGGGCTGCGGGACGTCCTCGAGGATACCAGCGGCTCGCGAACCCTTCCGGCTCTGGGTTATCTCGACTTCTTGAAGCTCCAAGCGGCGGCGCGCCTTGTGATAACCGACTCGGGGGGGATTCAGGAAGAAACTGCCGTACTGCGAGTGCCCTGCGTTACGATTCGTAAGAACACGGAGCGCCCGATGACCATCAGCCACGGCACGAACGTGCTCGGAGGGACAGAGCCGGAAGGGATTGTCAGTGCCTGTCTACGGGCCATTCGTGGAGAATGGCGAATCCCCGAAACCATCCCGGAGCTCTGGGACGGGCGAACCGCCGAACGCATTCTGCCTTTATCCGCGAGCACCGCCTTCTCTGCACCCCCCCGGCAAGTGTCGTCCCGTTGGCGCAGCGGGAACAGAGTCGAGGTCCTGTACGGGAACGGGATCAGCATACCTAACATCTCCCTGGCTATTTCAGCACGAAACACGAACTCCGCGAATGTAGTGGAGTCCCTCGCCAATTAATCCGGGAGAAGTCATTGCCTATACCTCTCGTAAAGGCGATAACGTCCCCATCGCCATCGTGGTGGATGGTCGGGTCAGCTCAGGAATCAACACTGAGGAATGGTCGGTGGTTACATGCAGAAGGTGGCTCGGGGACTCTTCAACCCCGTATGAGTCGCGGTCGCTGTTGAGGGCATTCACTTGGTTCATCAGACGCGTGTTCAACGCGTTCGTAGCCCTCGTTCTCATCGGCATCGGTTTGCCGCTTTTCCTCGGCATCGCGCTTTTGATCCTCGCGCTCGATGGGAGGCCAGTGATTCACCGGGGCAAGCGTCTCGGTCTGCACAAACGACCGTATACAATGTACAAGTTCCGCACCCTGGCGCGAAATGCGACCCGTGTACTCGGAGCCGATCTCGTTTGCTTCAGGCACCGTGTGGTGATTCCCTGCGGTCGCTTCCTTCGCGATACCCGACTCGACGAACTGCCCCAGCTCTTCAACATCCTCAGGGGCCACATGAACTTCTTCGGGCCCCGCCCCGAACGGCCCGAGGTTTATGAGGCACTCTGCAGGCACCTGGAAGACTATGACAGTCGGTTTTCCATCAAACCCGGCCTCGTCGGCTACGCCCAGCTGTTCACGCCTCACAGCTCACCGAAAAGACTACGAACGCTCGCCGACAAGCTCGCCATGGGGCGCGCTACCCATCCTTTTCGGGAAGCGTTCCTGGTCGCGTACGCCGTCGCGACAGTGACGAAGGCAGCGACTCGCTGGGTCCTTCATTACAGCTGGAACGACCTCCTGAGGAGCAGGATTCTGCGACTCTATCGGGACAGGAGGGAATGCGTACGTCTGCAGCCTCTAAATGCCAGAGTCGTGATCGAGGTGGACGAGAGCCGGACCATCGAAGCGCCTCTTATCGACATCAACGGAGAGGCCTTGCTCTTTCAATGTCCGGAGCGCCTCCCGGAAGGATTTGAGCCGCTGCGACTCAGAATCGAGATGCGGTTTCGGCGTCGGCTGGAAATAGCGAGCAAGAGAATGCGAACCGCGCGCTGCAGCGGTCAGGTCCTTCAGACAAGAGCGGCCCCCGAAGGGTGCCGTCACGTCATCGTGTACCGTCCGGTGACAGAATGGAATCAGTATCTCATTCACCAGTATCTCTTGCGCGGGAGCTTGGCCAGCCCCTTCAACTCCTCGGGCGATGGGAGAATCGAGCAACGTTCAGTCAGCGAGGGAACGACGGCAAGGGTCGCGTTATCCACGGTGGCCGCAGGCAGGGGGCAATGAGCGAGAGCACAAAACAGATGTGGCGGCTTCCTTTTTTTCTGATCGCTGCCCTCTTCCTCCTCGGGACGACGGAGTCGCCCGGGCAGGATTATCTCCGGGGCAACGCCAACGGCGATGCAGAGATCGACCTCAGCGATGCGATCTGCGCTCTCGACTATCTCTTCAACTCCACGGGCTCCGCCTGTAGCTCCCCGGGGTGCCTGGACGCCCTGGACTCGAACGACGACGGGGAGACGGACATCTCGGATCCGGTATCTCTGCTCGCCTTCCTCTTTCAAGGCGGGACGGAGCCGCCGGCTCCTGGTACCACCTCCTGCGGCCCGGATCCCACGGCAGATCTGCTGAGCTGCGAGTCCTCGAGCTGCGAGCCATCCGTAGACCCTTGTCCACTTCTCACAGTCGGGTCCACTGGCGAACAGCGGAATGCCGATGTCGCGATGGGTGGCGATGGAGACGTCTTCGTCGTCTGGGAAGCCGATCAGAATGACAACGAAATCTTCGAGATTCGTGGCGCTGCATACAACCCTGAAGGTACCGAGCGTATCGACCCGTTCACGGTGAACGGAACGTCTTCGGGCCAGCAGTTGATGCCGGCCGTCGCGATGGACGGGAGTGGCCGCTTCGTGGTGGTCTGGGAGGATGACAGCAACCAGAACGGTTTGTTTCAGGTTCGTGCTCGAGGGTTCGACTCGAACGCCATCGAGCGTATCGAGCAATTCACCGTAAACGTCCATTCGGTGGGGCAGCAGGTACTCCCCGACATCGCCATGGACTCCAACGGCAATTTCATCGTGGTCTGGGCCCATGACGGAAACCTTGACGAGAATTTCGAAATCGAGGGCCGGGGCTTCCGCGCTGACGGAACCCAAAGCATTGCGGAATTTACCGTCAACGACAGCTCATCCGGACAGCAGTCCGATCCAGCCGTCGCCATGGACTCGAGCGGAAACTTCGTCGTGGTCTGGGCGGACGCCAAAGACAGTGACGGAAGCTTTGACGTTCACGCCCGGGGCTTCGACGTCGGCGGTACTGAGCACATTGCACAGTTTACGGTCAACGCTCATTCGACCGGCCAGCAGGCTGATCCGGCTATTGCGATGGACTCGAACGGAAACTTCGTCGTGGTGTGGGAGCATGACGGGAACAGTAACGGACTCTTCAACATCCACGCTCGGGGCTTCGACGCCACCGGCACGGAGCGCATTCCGCAGTTTGAGGTCAACACGAGTTCAGCCGGCCAGCAGGTCGATCCGACCGTGGCGATGAATTCGATCGGCAATTTCGTGGTCGCCTGGGAGCATGATGGGGACAACGATGGCGAGTTTCACGTTCGCTTCAGGGGCTTCAACGCCGACGGCACGGAAAGCTTCGTGCAGACGAAAGCGGACTGCATCGAACCTGCTCAGCACCTTGATCCGTCAATCGGAATCGACGGGTCGGATTGTATCCGAATTTTCTGGGGCGAGACCCCCGACTTCCTCGGGCCGTCTCGCATCGTCGGCCGAATGTTCTCCGAGAACGAGCCAACGGACCCGTAATTGTGGTGCGGCCTACAACCTCCACAGTGGCGAGATGCCGCTGGGGCGAATGTTGAAGAGCTCGTAAAGCGCCGGGATCTCGACGAACATGAGGCCGAAGAAGGTCACGAGGCACAGCGCCAGGTACAACATCAGACCCCTCTCGCGATACAGGCGCTCCGGGTTCTGTACCGGGCTATCGGGTCTGACACCGACCCGTATGTAGTATGCGAAGAAGCCCGCAATCAGAGGCGTGCTGAGGAGCAGCTCGATGTGGTAGCGCATGATGAAGAAGCCCAAGAAGATCATCGTGCTCGCCGTGTAGAAGAACATCGTGCTGAGAAGCTTGTTCTCGTCGTAGTGCTTGAACGAGCGGCGGTACCTTCCGGCACTGGGGCTGTCGGCAATCGAACGGTACTCGGCGAAACGTTTAGTTGCCATCAAGAAGGCACCCAGCATCCAGTAGGATATGAGGAGCGAGACTGACGGGACGTCGATCTGGCTCACCGCGAACCAGCCGACGAGTAGCCGCAACGGGTTGTTGACCGATTCCGTCAGCACATCCAGATATGGAAGATCCTTGCTGCGTACCGGCGGCACGTTGTAGATGAGTCCCATGCCCCAGAGGGCGAGGCCGGCAAAGAGAACGGGCCCGTTGCAGCTGTAGAGAATCGCGGTGCCGATGGCACCCAGAACCAGCCATTCGAGGTACGCAATGGGGAGCTTGACCTGCCCCGCGGGAATCGGCCTCGACCTCTTGACCGGATGATGGAGGTCCGTGGGCGCGTCAAGAATCTCGTTCAGGACATAGTTGCTCGAGGCGATCAAGCAGATCCCCACAAGCGCAAGCAAAATGGGCGCCAGGGTGCTGGCTCCAACGCTCTCGGGGTGATAGAAGCCGGCGAGGATGACGCCCAGCACCATGAACGCATTCTTGAACCAGTGGTCGGGTCTGGCAATCAGCACATACGGGCGGATATCACCAAACCTGCGGCTCGGCGCGTAACTCTCAGGCGACTTGACTACGGTTGGGGAAACGAAGGCTCTTTTCACTGTCGACTCGGTAGTTTCTGAAGGGGGGGATCGTTCCTGCGCTCTCTCTGCCCAGGAGCAAGTGTTGCACTAACACCCCTGTCGGGTCAAGAGGTTGGCCTCCTATTACCTCTTTTGTGCCCCTACGAACTCTAACAAATGCCTACCCCCACCGGGTGGCGCGAGGAGAGGGGACAGGCGCAAGGGCGAGGGGGGAGCGAGAAGCCTTTCGCTCACTGCAGGGGATCTTTGAAACGGTAAACGAGGAAGACCGGCCCTGGCAGCTTCTCCCCGTCCTTACGTAAGAGCTCCAAATGGTCGAAATCCTGGGCGCCGTCAAAAAGCTCACGCTTTTGCTCAGGCCTTCCCGCAAGGTACCGTCCTCGCAAGCAAAGGTGTGTCGCTCCCCGCTTGCGGCCGTACTCGACCACCTTCGCACGACTGGCAACGGGAACGGGAAGCCAGCGGCGACCTGCATGAAACGCGACCTCGGGACCCGTGGACATGACGACAGAATCGCCAGGCGTATTCTCTTTCAGCCACGCCGCCGCCTTCCAAACCTCGGCCAGGTCGTCGTCTTTGTGCTCCCTCTCGAAGTAGTTGAAGCCGTTCAGGGTGAAGTAAGCTGCCAGCGCAAGAAGAATGATCGACTGAAGGATCCCCGTCTGCAGCCTGCGAAACCCAGCCATGCGCGCCAAACCCTTCCATTCAATGAACTGAAACAGGTAGCCGATGGCACATGCGAACCACAGGAGAACAGGGAGAAGCATGCAATAGACGAGCCTTTCGCGGATAAAAAAAATGAGCAAGCTGGCGGGGGAGGCGACCACCAGAAGATTCAAGAGCTCGGCCGAATACCGCCTGCGCAAAAAAATCGCCCCCAGGAATCCCAGGACAGCCAAGCGCAGGGGCCAGCTCCCTAAAACCCAGTTTCTCCGCAAGGTACCATGGGCAACCTTCAGGTTCTCCAAGATGTCCGGGATCACACGGTCTCGGTACGGTCCCATCAGGAGCTTGAGTAAGCTCTGGTCATAGTCATGGGCGTAGTACTTGATCTCTCCATCTTCGTTGAGCCCCCAAGTATCTTTCTGGAACGTGATGGGGTCGCGATCCACAAGCGCGCGTGTGGTCGTGTAGCTGGTTATGCCCTTCGTGGTCAAGGACCACTTACCCGTGTGAGAGTGGAGATAGAGAATGTAAGGGGATGCGGGCAGAAGAAAGCTGGCCACGAAAACAGCCAACCTGACAAGGGCCGCGGGGGGGGGCAAGGGGCGCCAGAGGACGAGTAGCCCCGCCAAGTACAAGAAACCGATGGCGAAGTAAAGTGCCCCCTCGGGTCGTGTCAAGTAGGCGAGCGATAGGCTCACTCCAGCCAACGCGTAA
>Ga0315336_1004902_pt1 | contig 15227 bp, 13 predicted proteins | sample ASW5metaG_FD_204512 | JGI IMG/M metagenome (GOLD analysis project Ga0315336, IMG submission 204512) | Ammonia-oxidizing marine archaeal communities from Monterey Bay, California, United States - ASW #5 | ecosystem: Environmental > Aquatic > Marine > Intertidal zone | place: USA: California...
CACGACGAAACCGCCTCGCCCCTAAGACGCGGACATCAACCTCGCCGATGGCTCGGCTCACCGCAGCCCGGTGCAAACTGACACAGCAAACCTGCAGGTAAATTCATGAAACGCATCCTGGTGTTAATGGCCGTAGTTTCGGGGCCTGTAGGCGGACTCGATGCCGCCGATGTGACTCAGCCCGTCAACCAGCGTTTTGCTCAGGCCAACACGGAACAGCAGCCCGATTTTCGCCGCCACGTGGTCCCCTTGCTGGGAAAACTCGGCTGCAACGGACGCGCATGCCACGGATCGTTTCAAGGCAAGGGCGGATTCCGCCTGAGCCTGTTCGGGTACGATTTCAAGATGGACCACGACGGGCTGGTGGACCGCATCGACACGGATGATCCCGCCGAGAGTTACGCTCTGCAAAAGGCCACATTGCAAGAACCGCACCGAGGAGGCAAACGGACGGAAAAAGGGTCTTGGGAATACAATGTGTTGCTCAAGTGGATCGCCAATGGGGCTCCGGCCGTGGACCTTCAACGCTCGGCTCGCTTCGAACGTCTGGAAGTGACTCCCAATGAAATCCGTCTGGTTGAGGGCACAGCTCCCGTGCAACTCAAAGTTGTCGCGGTCTGGTCCGACGGCAGCCGTGAGGACGTAACCTGCCTGAGCCGCTTTCAGACAAATGACGATTCGATTGCCGAAGTTTCCAAACAGGGACAAGTCACGGGATTGCAGGCGGGGGACACGAATGTTGTCGTGTTCTACGACAACGGAGTGCAACCCGTTCCGGTACTGCGGCCGATCAGTGCTGCCGCCGTGGCCAACTATCCCCAAGTCCAGCGGACAACGCAAATTGATGGACTCGTGGTGGACAAGCTGGCCAAACTCGGAATCGTTCCGTCTCCAGTTGCCGACGACACGGAATTTCTTCGGCGGGTCTCGCTGGACATGACCGGCACGTTGCCCAGTCCGGCAGAAATCCGCGACTTCGTTTCGGACAGCAGCTCCGACAAGAGAGCTCGCAAGATCGATGAACTTCTGGAACGACCAACATACGCCGCTTGGTGGGCGACCCGTTTCGCCGATTGGACCGGCAACAGTGACGACAAACTCAACAACGTGACTCCACGCACATCCCCGGCCAGCCGTGACTGGTACGAGTGGTTAGAGGCGCGGATTGGCGAAAACGTCCCCTATCATGAAATCGCCAAAGGGTTCGTCCTGGCGCAAAGCCGTGAGCCACAGGAATCCTACCTGGAATACTGCCAGAACATGGCGCGTCTTTACACGAAAACGGAACGCGGAGAGAAACGCCAACATAGCTATGCGAAACGCTCGACGATGCCACATTACTGGGCGCGCAACAACTTTCGGACTGCCGAAGATCGAGCGATTGGCTTTGCCTACAATTTCCTCGGCACACGTATTCAATGCGCTCAGTGTCACAAACACCCCTTCGACCGATGGACGATGGATGATTTCCACCAGTTCAAGAACTTCTTCGTCAACACGCGGTATCGCAACAGCCCCGACACCAAGAAGTTCTCGCCAGAGATTCTGGCCAAACTGGATGTGGACCAGGAACTCAAAGGGAATCAACTGCGGCGCGCTCTGCGAGAGGTCATCGAACAAGGCAAGGTCACACCGTTTGAAGAGGTCTGGACAGCTCGTGTCGCACCCAGAAAGGGGAAGTCCGCACAACAACGCAAAAAGAAGAAAAACAATCGCCGCACCAATACAGCACGGGAAGCCAAGCTGCTGGGTGAGGCGGAGAAAATCGATTTATCGCAGTTTGATGATCCGCGGCAACCCTTGATGGACTGGCTGCTCAACGACAAAAAACAGTTGTTCGCCAAAGCCATCGTCAATCGCATCTGGTCCTGCTACTTCAACGTGGGCATCGTGGAACCTCCCGACGATCTGTCATTGGCCAATCCCCCCAGCAACGCACCGCTACTGGACTACCTGACCCAATCTTTCGTGAAAAACGGATACGACTTGAAGTGGCTGCATCGCGCGATTGCCAACAGCGACACATACCAACGCACCTGGTTGCCGACGGAAACCAACCGTGGCGACCAACGCAACTTCAGCCGTGCGGTTCCGCGTCGCCTGCCCGCCGAAGTCGCCCTGGATGCGATCGTGGCCGCCACCTCGGCCGATGAGACATTTGCCGCGATGCACACCCGTTTGGACGGACGCCACATCGCAATCTCCTCCGCCGGTTCGCGCTACAATGACAACGCGCAGAACTACGCGTTGTCCGTCTTCGGACGGTCCATTCGCGAATCCAATTGCGATTGTGACCGATCCCAGGAGCCCAGCCTGTTGCAAACCGTATTCCTGCAAAATGACGGATACATGTACAGCCAGATCGACCGTGGTCGTGGTGGCTGGATTCACCAGGTCGCCAATGAACTCGGACTGCAGCAGACTCGGTTAGCCACCAAGAGTGGCAAGACGGCGCAACGCCAAATCCAATCCTACAAGCGACAACTGTCCACTCTGCGCAAGCAGCTCAAAGAGGCCAAGAAGGCTCAAGATGATACCGCGCTGAAACGCGTGCAGCGGCGGATGGCAGCACTTGAGCAACGCTTGGAGGCTCTGCAGAAACCCGCTCCCAAAACGACGGAACTGCAACAGCAAACCGACAAGCGGAAGCTCCCGGACATCGTCCGCTCGACATACCTGCGCACGCTGAGTCGAGAACCGAACGAGACCGAGTTGAAACGCTCGCTGGACCACATCCAGGCTTCCACGAACCAACTCGATGGCATCCGCGACGTGCTGTGGGTGCTGCTGAATACGAAAGAGTTCATCGTCAACCACTGATATCGTCAATCACTGCCAGCGGATCGAAATTTCATTTTCCCACTGAACGACAATCCACCAGATGATTCCACGGAGCGGATCACCGACACCGGGCACCGCGCCGACAATCTTCGACCAAAGGACAACTCCATGGCATTCTCGCGCAACTGTGAAGGCTCTTCCCGACGTGATTTTCTGAGGGTGGGTGCCATCGGAGCGACCAGCCTGACCATGGCCAATTATCTGCGTCTGGCCGAAGCCGGCAAACTGCAGGATGGCAAGGCACGGGCCGCCATTTTTGTGAATCTCAATGGTGGGCCATCGCACATGGACACCTTTGACCTGAAACCGGAATCACCGGACGAGTACCGCGGTGAATTCAACCCCATCGACACCAATGTGCCCGGAATTCAGATCTCGGAACACCTGCCCAAACTGGCTCAATGCCAGAACCTGTTCACGATCCTGCGCGGCGTCACGCACACTCTCGGCGCTCACCGCCTGGGCACGGAATACATCAACACCGGCAACCGTCCGCTTCCGGCCCTGGAATATCCGGGATACGGCGCCGTTGTCACCAAGGAATTGGACTCACCTCGGGACATCCCTCCATTCGTGGCGATTCCCAAAAGCTCCCAACGGGCTGGTTTTCTGGGCGTCCGCTACGCCCCGCTCAATACGGGCTCAACTCCGGCCGCCGGCCGCCCATACAGCGTCCGCGGCATTCAGCTCCAGGGCGGAGTTACGATCGAAGAGGTCGAGAAACGCCAGAATCTGCTGCGTGAACTCGACGGCGCGTTCAGTTCAATCGAAAAAGACAATCAACTGCTCGACGGCTTGGATCGATTCGGTCAGCAAGCGTATGCCATGATCACCTCCAAAGCGTCGCGAGAGGCGTTTGACATCAGCCGTGAACCGAAGGAGTCGACGAGCCTGTTCGGCAGCGACGGATTCGATCAAAGTTGCCTATTGGCGACACGCCTGGTCGAAGCCGGTACGCGGTTCGTCACGATCTCACTCGGCGGATGGGACACGCACCGCGACAACTGGACCAACCTGAAGGAACGGCGACTGCCGGTTCTGGACAGCGGTCTCTCCGGCCTGTTCCGAGCACTCGACCTGAAGGGATTGCTGGACACCACCACCGTATTCGTGAGTGGTGAATTCGGTCGAACACCGAAGATCAACCAGGAACGCGTGGGACGCGACCACTATCCGCGGTGCATGTTCATGCTGATGTCCGGCGGAGGCGTGATTCCCGGTCGCGTGCTGGGTGAATCCGATGAGAAGGCCACACTGCCGAAGGACGAAAAAGGATATTCGCCGGACGACGTGGCCGCGTCTCTGTATCACACCCTGGGCATCGATCACACTCAGGAATACCACTCGGCGACCGGCCGCCCGATCACCGTGGTCCGCAACGGCACCGTGATCCCCGAACTGTTCGCCTGAGACGGGCGGAGCATATCTCCCGAATCTCTCTGGTGATGTGTGCCGGAATCGATGAATCCGCGGAGTTGGGGCCGGTACGTGTCAACGCGTGCGTCCGTGACCCGCTCATCCTGAATCCAACAACCTGTTGTGTGTTCATTACGGGCAGTCCGCCACAATATAGACTTCGCCTCCCATGCCGTAATGAGATAACAGTCTCACACGTACCAGTGGATTGGCTGCAAGCCATGCCTGCATCGCTCCATGAACGCCTTTGTCGGTAGCGCCTCGATACGAAAATGCATCATCCAGAATGATGATCGTGCCATGCTGCAGCAGTGACGTACAAAACGCAAAACAGTCCATCGCCGCTGAGTAGGTATCATTGTCGATCAATATCACAGAGGCCTTGGTCAGTCCATATTCCTTCTTCGTGGCGTCAACACATGTTTCGTTAAAGAAACCTTGAATCAGGTTGACATCTTTTTTTCGTTTGCCAGCCACCTTTTTCAGTCGCTTTTTCACGACCTCAAAGTCCGTCTTAAAATTCAAATCCACATAAAAAGGGTGAGCATCTTTTTCGTCTAACTCGCCAAACCCTTCAAACGAATCGAACCCATAAAACTTCATCAGGCGATGAGCATCCTTTACTCCAGAACGTTTGGCACATTGAATTGCGCAGGCAAAAGAAGATCCTGTAAAAACACCGAACTCAAAATATCCCCCTTCAAGCCCTTCCAATCCCGTGAGATAGAGTGCTTTCTTGATGGCCCAGTATTTGCCCAAATTGTGAACAAATACGGGAGGGCACCATGACACAAGCCTGCCCAGACAATTCTGCAGGAAGTGAAGTCTTGAAAGTAATTGAAACATAAAACCAGGATTCACCTTCTAGAGTTCAATGCTCTGCCGCCCATCCTGGACTCCCGTTCCGGTCTTGCGACATCAATCCGCAACACACCATGCTCACGACAATCCACGATTGAAGCGAGAACATCACGATCTCAAGCCTGTGACTGGCCGTATCGATTTTGATATCGATCATGCCATTTCGCGGCTTCGTCACTCGAAATCTCGTGAGGGTGTCCCAGGCTCATCGCTAGATGCACAGTCTTTGCCACATCTTCAATCATCACCGCAGATTTGATTGCCGCTCCAACAGTTGAGCCCCATGAGAACACACCGTGATTCCCCAGCAAGATCCCTGGCGCAGAATTTCGGTACTCTAAGATCGACTGACCAATGTGATCACCTTCATTGTCAACGTAGGGAGTGCAGGGAATTTCCACTCCAAATTCATCCGCCATGGCGGTCAGGCACAATGGGATTGGACGCCCAAGCGCAGCGAAGGCCGTCGCGTAATTGCTGTGAGTGTGTACAATTCCGCCGACGTCCGGCAAGTTGCGGTACAGGAACAGGTGATGCGGCAAATCCACGCTCGGCCGCAAGTGCCCGGCCACAACATGCCCTGACTCCAAATCAACCTCAACCAGATCTTCGGGGCGCAGTGATTCATAATCGACCCCCGAGGGTTTAATCACGATCCGACCACTCGAACGGTCGATTCCACTGACGTTTCCCGAGTGCATTGTGACAAGTCCCGTTTTGAGCAGCATTTGATTCGCCGTGCACACGTCATCTCTAAGTTCACACATTGGCATTCGTATTTCCCACCAGAATAGGTCAGCTGTCAGCGTGGTATTCGTCCTTTCTACACAGACGCTCATGGACGAATGAGTACGGCGACGCGCGCCCCGACTTCGGGCCCACCGATCGTCGCTTGAGTAATCCACCCCATTTCGGCTAGCTCATCGCCAAAAGACGAATAATTGCTGGCGACGAGTACACAGCGACATTCCAAATCAGCATCGAGCGCCTGAGGCGTCAGTGTTCCTTGCCGAATCAACTCTTCCCTTCTACTGAAACGATCATGCGCTAGAACTTCGCGCACGCTTTTCCCCATTACACTCGGCAAAAAGGGGTTGTAGAGTCTCGACTGAGATACGCGCAACGCCGATTGCTCAACCCCCAAATCTCGTGCAAGCTCCCACCCTTTGTAGAATGGATACCGGGGAATGATCGAGACAATTCCACCCGGTTGCCGCGGAAGATCGAACAGTCTGCGAAAGTCTGCCACATTGACTGCGAACAGAACCGTGCCCGTGGTGATGATTAGCAGTCGCAACGGTAATCTGCGTGCAGTTGTTGCGAGCATGCATAATCTGGTCATGCCCAACACTGCAATCGGCGCTGCATACTCGGACTGATAGCGTCCCGCGCCTGCTGTAAGAGTCGAATCGAACATCACAACAGCCGCAACAAGAAATGCAGACACAGCAACACTGTAATGTAGATTCATCCTCCCGAAGGGCACTAGACCGATGATCAAGAACACACAGCCAATTGTGCCGAGACTGCGATGGATCCACAGAAAACAGTCACCACTCGTCAAGTGCTCGTAAAACACCGGCCAACCAGCCGTCACTCCGTTTGCTTGAGTCGCCCCGGTACCAAATGCCAAAGACTGAACTACAAACGGCAATGCCGCCAGTAGTGGCCAAACTGGCCACAACAAACTGGAGAAACTGTTCCGAAGTTTGACCCGACCTTCGATCGTGCAACATACGAATACTGAGATCAACAAAACGAATGCGACCACCGTGGAGATTCGAGCCAAAATCGCCAGACTCAACAGTGCCGTCCATCGCTCCCATTTCGGTGTCCAACTCGAGTCGTGCGTCGCGACGCTGACCAGAAACAGGGTCGTAAATGACCACATGTAGATCGACGGGGCGACAATGGTTCCAGAATGCAACACAACTGGCATTGTGCCACTGACCGCGGCAACGCACAGGGCCGGCCAAAATGTCAGTTTGGGCGTCAGAATCCGCCAGATGAGCCACATTGTAAGCACCAGAACCAGCAGTTGAGGCAGGCGGCCCGCGAAACCCGAGAATCCTAATGTGGTGAAGGACACCCAAAGTGGCCAATAGAACAAGGGAGGATGCGTTGTGGCGACCATGCCCATTGCATCCAATACCACTCGGATGCAAAAAAAGCCAACGACGACTGTGCCGATCGACGCCATGTAGCCCCATCGATTCCGGCGACACCGAATTCCTAACCACACCAGCATCGTCACAGCAATTAACAAACAGAGATTGAGAATCCGAACGCTAGTCTGGTGCTCATACTCACCAAAGAGTGGCAATCTGGCCACAATCCGAGTCGCATGCACAATGCTCATGAGACTGTAATGGGCGGGATCGCCATTCAGATCTCGGACGTTTAAATCACTCCACGCCACCCCGCCACTCATCAAAGCAAAACCAGTCATGACCAGCACATCCGTGCGTCTAATGCAAATCTGGTCGGCATACTGATCGCGACCTTGAACTGCAATCGCTACCAGGAACGCCAATAGCAGGGTCAACACCACGGAGACTAACAAATGAGCAGGCCGTGACAGTTCATGGTGCGCCAGGCCGACAAACAGGCCATAAACCCAAATGTAGGCGGCGACGACCAACCACATCCAGTTGAATCTCACTGTCACCACTTCACGATCTTTCAACATATTATGGCCACACTCGTTCATCACGACCTTTTGACACCGCGTGTTCACAGCATCCAAGTCCGCGAGCCAAACACAACTCGCGTGCGCTGGTATTCGCCATGTCAGGTTTGTTTCTCACAAATGCAAAGGTTACCGGAAAGCAGCTCGAATGGACGCAAGACAGTCGGAGGCCACCATAATCCGGTCTGTCCCAATCAACAGTTACACTCCAGCCAAACGCAACGAACGCCAAATAGGACCGTCATCTCGATTTCTGGCGTCCAAACGCCATGGCTGCTTGCCACAAATCAGGGCGTTTGGTGCAGACGGCATCAATGACATACCCGTCAACCTGCTTCACAAACTCACCGATTCGATCTGTGGAATGTCCCTGGAGTTCAGGCGACACAAGACAGATATTGAAGGACTCAGACAGCGCAGCGTACGTTCGATCATCTAGAGGCAAACGATGAAAACAATCCACCCACACCCATTGCACATCGCCCGCCAAAGACAAGGCGTTCTCGATTGGTTCGAACTCGCTGAAACGCACTGCAATTCGGTGTTCGCCCTGTTGCACAAGGGCTCGAATCATCGGAAATGAACTGTCCAGAAAGAAGTAATCGCGAACTGATTTGCAGTTTACGATTTCATCAAGCACGCGATGCTCGATACGCTCGCTTTTGATATTGAGGATCATTGTGCCGTGCTGATAGTGTTTGAGAAATTGTGCGAACTCTTCACCATCACTGAACGGCTCATGCTCCAATATGAGACGCTCCCCCCTATCGCGCAAATCCAATTCCACCCCATACTCTCGATCGGTGCGTAACAACTGCTGCGTGGTGTTAACTCGATGGGCGATGTACTGCATGCTGGCAACTCCGATCGGAACTGACAAAAACTCTCGATTGAATTCGCGATACCTGCGATCATCTGCCGCCTGATTGCAGCAATATATACTGAACAGCACGAGCCAAACTTTGATAACCGTTGGGATTCACGTAGCAAACGACAACGTAATCACTTTGGCCACACCTGCAGCCTGCCGACTTATTACTGCGTTTGCAGAGACATTTACACCCGGAGTGGAAGCATAAAACGAGACGTCATTTGTGCACTCAGAAAGCGGCCTGCGCGTCGACCGAAAAATCCAACACTTGTTGACTATGAAACCGAACGCCATGACGGCCATGCATGAAAGGCCTTTGGCAATTCCAATACTCGAATTGTGAGTTGTCAGGCATTGGTATGCCGAGTAATCATTCAACACCGACAGGCCATCGGAAATCACAAATCTCGAGAGTTGAGTCTTGTTCTCCGCCTGCTGATTCCAGCCATCAGCGTAGTCTGGCACAGTATCGCTCCCACTTTTGAAATTCCGCCAGTTCTTCGGGCGTGCCCCAGCCGATGTACTTCTCGACCTCGAACACGCGAACGTCGTGGCCATCGGCAACCATGACATTGGGTACAATATCCATGTAGAACTCGCCATTGACGCGCATGTCGGCGGCCACCATCTTGTCAATGTAGTGCATCATTCTTCCGGCTGAGCGAAAAAAGAAGAAGCCGCTCACCACATGGTCATCCACCGGAGTCTGTGAGATCGGCGATTTACAGGAAACACGCCGCACGCGGCATCCATCCACCTGAACCCAGCCATATTGCCGCGGCCGAATCGCTGTTCGTGGCTCCCCACGATAGGTCCACACCAGGCACTCCACCGATGCATCCTGCATCATCAATTCCAACTGGGAAGAATCGTATAGATGGGAATTGTCGCAGGCGGCTACGATGACGGGCCATTCTTCATTCAGTTCAGCCTGTGCAAGCCGCACCGTGCAGGCCTGTCCCGCGGTCACACCATCCACGACGACGATCGAGCAAGTGGGAATCAGCGACGACAGAACCTGGTCAATCTGATGCTCACGAATGTGGGATTCGAGTACCAAGAAAATGACACGCCCCGCATCTGGTAGCTCATTGATCGCCCGCACGACCATCGGAACACCCGCAATCGAAATCAGTGGTTTGGGGGTAGTGTACCCAGCGTCCTTAAAACGCTGTCCTGCACCCGCCATCGGAACAACAATCTGCAACGCCACTAGGAACTCCTTACCTGGTCGTTAAAGAACTCCGCAAACATGGCCTGTTCCACTTCCGCGTCCAAATCCAGAAACACACCAAATCGTTTGGTTGACACAACGGTGATTGCCGCCAGATGTGGAATGCGCAGCCGATACCATTGGTCGCGTGGAACGCAGAGCAGCTGTCCCACCAGCGTACGCAATACCACATTGTGGGTACATGAAATGCTATCGCCGAGATCTGGCCGCAGTCGTTCCTGCACAAACTGCTGAACCCGCTCGGAGACCGCTGCCGTGTTTTCACCATGAACAGGGAATTCCGGATCCTCACCACGCTTCCACGAATCAAACAGACCAGAGAATTCTCGCTGACATTCCGCGACAGACTTGCCCTCACAAGCACCGTAGTTCATCTCTGTCAGTCGGCTGTCAGACACCGGCGTCTGCACCGCTGCGCCCAGATTCTTCAAGAGGTTCATACTCTGCGCCGTCCGACGCAGAGGCGAAACAAAGGCTCTACGCAATTCCAGGCGTTGAGCTGCTTCAGTCAACGCTGTGATACCAGCGTGATCTCCAGGAGCGATATCCATATCGGTGCGTCCCTGAAAAATGGTGTCGAGTCCGGCAGCACGGTTCAGCGAAGTGGGTGCGTGGCGAAACAAAAGATGGCGTGTTGCGGATGTCTCAAAAGACTCACGAAACTGCACCTCGAATGCTTCAACAAAGGCTGTGACCCTGGCATCCAGGTCAGGGACCGCCTCCGCAGTAGACCCAGAGTGTTTGTAGCGAGACAATTCCGCAAACAAACAACGAAAGTCTTCGGCGCCCGTCGAAAAAATACGAAAATATGCCTCACACAACTCGTCAGCTGCTACGGCCTGGTTGGAACGCCGCAACATTTTCAGACTGTTCTGCATCAGGAATCGCATCACATGATAGCCAAACTCGTGGCGATCACGGATTGTCATCGGTTTGTGATGCGCAACTTCCTCGTAGCCATCTCCATTGAAAACCAATTCACGGTAAGTGACCGATTCGGAAGTCAAGTCGCGGAGATAATCGCGTGCCCCGCGACGAGACCCGATGAAATGATGCGGTTGCAGGCCAAACACCGGATAGACGGTGTCTAGAGGAGTCTTACGCCACGTGACTGATCGCTGCCAATCCAAACAAGTGAAAGGACTCTGTATCACGTGTGTGCGATGCCGATCGGGTGTGTACATCATCAGATGCAAGACAGCCGTGCGTTCTTCATTGAACTTCAATGGCCCCAGAGTTGCGTTGACACGCAGTTTGTATCCAAATCGCCCAAGCGGCTTACTCAGCGTGTCATGAAACTCATGCTGAATCGACGCAAAACTCTTGGCATCGAGCTGATCAACGATCAACACCGTATCGATGTCAGAAACGTCACATAGATCCCCATTCCGTTCAAAACTGCCCGTAATTGTCGCGGATTTGATTTGTGGGGTGGAATCCACAACCTGCCAAATTGCATCAACAACTGTTTGCTTGACGTCGCGATCACTCAAGAGTCCCTCCTCCTCTCAAAACGAGAGCCGTGTTGATTGGACTGTCCGCCCTGAGAACCGTTGAACTCGAAACAACGTATGAGGCCGAAATTTCCCGCACGTTGTCAACTGTAACTCCGCCGTCAAACATGACCTCCAGGTTGTATCGTGTCGTCATGCGAGTGAACAACTCGGCAGCCTCAATGGCCTCTTGCATCACCCGTTGACCGGAAGTACCGGGCTTATCAATCCCTAACACCAGAATGAAATCAACGTGTGGCAGATATGGAAAAAGTGATGACAGCTGAATGTGATGGTGCCAGACCAAACCAACCAGACGGTTGTACTCGCGACACCTGGAGATCACTTCCATCAAGTCGTCATCGACATCAATGTGAACGGCAAACCACTCAACGTCGCTGTAACACTGCTCAATCCATGACAGGGGTGTCTTGGACATGATGTGTAGCGCAAATGGCTGCCATTTCCAGATCCGCCGCGCCTCTCGGATCTTAGCTAAAGACACCGATGCTGCAGATGCGTCAAATGTCTGATCCACAAGGTCCAAGTGAATATGATCCATATGGTCGCCGACGCGAGCATAGGCCTTTTGCAGATCTTCCTGCTCGACCAAGTACACGGCCAGGCCCAGGTTGCGAACCACATTCCGAAAAGTGTACTTGCGGTGCAATATGTACCCGATCGAGAACAACAAGCCTGACGTCACAAAGCGGGTCCAGTGAGCATGTGTCCAACCGAGAGACTGAAGGTATTCGGCTGCTATCAGGTTGAGTGTGTAGCTGACAACGGAAACCAGCACAAACAACACGAAGACCCGAATGAATTCCTTTCGCGATACACGAAAATTGAAGCGTGCATTCATCACCAGCGCAAACATCATGCTCGCCACGAAGCCAAGCAATGACTTGACGCTGTCATTCCAATTCGCTGGAAACACGCTCCGGATCAACAGAACTTCCAACACGATGGAAGTGAAACCGATGAGAACAAACATCGTAAAATGGCGGTGATTCCACCTCCACCAGCGTACGAAACGACGGAGCCGTTCGAGCCATGGCAGTTTGTTTGGTATTGTGTGCGTTGCATCCAACATCTGACACATTTCCCAGTCGGCCACGTGGACACATTACGTGCCCGTCAATGGGCCACTTACAGATCGACACGGTCTACCATTACGGGCAGATTCTCTTCGAGGACGTAAAGTGCCAGGCGAGCCAATTGTGAATCGATAAACGGTGGATTTCCTTGCATCTCTTGCCACACAATCTCCCAATCAGCGGGATCGATTGAGGCGATTGAAATGTGCGGATGCCAGCCCTCGCCCACAAACGGAAAACCATAGCTTTCCACGTTCTCCCGCTCTGCGGAAGTGAGTGCATGCCAACTGTCGGAATATCGGCCCCGCACAGCGATTTGGTCGCGTAGAGAAGCGACGGCGCGGATCGCGGACAGCTGAATCTGCCTGAGCTCGGATAGGGCACCGGTTGCGAGTTGGCACACGAGGGTTTGCTTGCCGGTTAACGGATCCGCAGCGAAAACATGCCAGCCCTGAATCGAAACATCCACGGCCGGCACCGCTGGCGCAAAATCACTGAAAGCCTGCCGCAGCCGATCATGGTCCGGAAATGGTGCGACATAAAGCGTCAGATGGGGCGGATCCTGAAGATACAACTGGTCGCCAACGAGTTCACCAGTTCTGGCTTTGTAGTCCATCACAAGTTGTGACAAATCGCGGGCCGGCTCCAAAACAAGAACATACGTGTGTGTCTGGTTTACCTGATTCATTGCCACAAACCCAATCCAAGCCGCAACATGAACCACTTGCTGCGCAGAATCGTGCGACATTTGGATTTCCAGGTCGCGGCCCAGTGACTCACGCCAAACCGACGAGGAGGAAATTCAACATCGATCTTGCGAATGGTCCAGCCATTTCTTAACGCTCGATAAAGAACGTAGATATCGAAGTTGAAATCGTCCGGAGGATGCGGAATGAACGGCATCAACTCACGGGAAAACACCTTGGGTTGCGCATTGATTTCCGGAATCCATCGTCTCAACAGAAGCAAGGCAACGACCTGCATTCCCCGACTGATGATCCGGTCACCGAGGGCCCGCCCATGACGGTAACCTTTCACAATCGTACGTTCGGGTGCCGCCGACGATCGCAGCAGCTCGGCGGCTCGGAACACATCGACCGGGTCAGTCTGTAAGTCCGCGTGGGACCACGCCAGGATCGCTCCCCTGGCCGCTTTGAGCCCCTGGGAGATCCCATGTCCGTATCCCAGATTCTCGGGCACATGAACCGATCTGGCAAACGGATGGGATGGCAGCAGATTCTGCAGCACGGCTTGAGTGTCGTCTCGAGAGCCATTATCAACCAAGATCAGCTCAAACTCGATTTCGCCACCGAGGGCTTCGAACCGTCGGAGAATCTCAGCAAGCCCCGCGCTTTCGTTGTAACAAGGCAACACGATGCTCAATTCAGGAGTAGACACGTGAAGCATCCTGCCAATTCGATGAACTGAGAACCGGACTTAACACAACGGAACGGACACACCATTCCGGGATCACCCGAGCACGATCGTGGTCCGTGATGGGAACCCGAGCGACAAGTGCTCATTATTCCCCTGTGACAACCCAACGACCACACTAAAACGCCGGGATTCGCCTTCGGCCATGCCGTGTTGTGACACTTGATCCAATTGTATCAGTGACAGAGTTCTTAATGACCGGCCCCGTGCCTGTGGCCTGATGTTGTGACACAGCTCCAGGATACGGGCGGTTTTTCAGCCCTCCGAACCGTGCAACCTTCCCGTCATCACTGGAAAATCCCAAGACGCTACGCTCGTAGATCAACGGCATCTGACGCGATCGGAGCGAAGACCTGTCTCAGCGGAACACAGACTGTTCCCGTTAGGACAAATCAAGACTCCGCTGCGCTCCCCGCTCAGCCCAGGGGCGAGACGGTCGCGCCGCCGGCCACAACCTGAGGACCGGATACACCGTGGGTCGAATCGCAACGATCCATGACAGGTCGCAGCTCGTGCCCGGCTGACACATGCCTGGCGGGGGGCAGGCCGCTGTCGATCCGCCGCGAACGGAATTTCCGCTCGCGAACCGCAATGTCGGCTTCAACCACGCGGCGAATCAGTTGGGCCAGTGTTTCCACCTGCAGCTTGCGGAACACCCGCTGCCGACGCGTCTCGACCGTTCGCAATCCCATTTCCAGCTGAATGGCCACGACCTTATTGGGATGACCAGCGCAGATCATGTCCATCACCGCAAGTTCTTCTGGCGTCAACAGCGCCAAGCACGCCCGGGTGTCGTGAATCCGCTGATAACGGGCCGCACGACTCTGGTAACATTGCAATGCGTCCCAGATGTATGCCGACAATTGCGCATCAGCTCCCGGTTCCACCACAGCCAATGCCCCACGCCGCATCACTTCCACCATCATCGGCGGCCGCGCAACAGGCGCTGAGACAATCAACGGCACCCACAACGAATCCGAATCCAATACGTCCTGCAGATCCAACAGCGACACACCCTGGAACTCCCAGTCGGTGACCACGCAAACACTGATTCCACCGCGAATCCGACCTTCAAATTCCGTCAGCGTATGGCACCTCACACAATCCACCTGACGTTGGCTCAAGAACGACTGTGTCATTTCCGGCAACCCCTGGGAGCCGGCAATCAGGATCATTGGCTGATGAGTCATGGAAGAGCCCGGGTGATGGATTGAAGGGTGCCAGATGAACCGAGGGCGCCGTCGCAGACACCCGATGGGTGCCGCACACAACACGCGGCCATACATTCAAT
>Ga0315336_1004903_pt1 | contig 15224 bp, 9 predicted proteins | sample ASW5metaG_FD_204512 | JGI IMG/M metagenome (GOLD analysis project Ga0315336, IMG submission 204512) | Ammonia-oxidizing marine archaeal communities from Monterey Bay, California, United States - ASW #5 | ecosystem: Environmental > Aquatic > Marine > Intertidal zone | place: USA: California...
TGCCTGGTCTTGGTGGTGCTGGGGGCCCTGGTGGAGGTCGTGGAGGGGATGGGGGCAGGACGCGGTTCCTCGCGCTTGATGGAAGCGGCAACCCGGACCTGAGTAACAAGGACCCCGCGAACACCCTTCCGATTCACGGTGCTCCCGGACAGGCGCCCCCGCGGACGCCACCCGATTGGGACCAGACTCTCGTGAACTTCGGGGGCGGCCATCCTGCGAACGACCTCGTCGCAGCTCCGAACTTCACTCGTCCCAGCGGAGGCGTGACCCTGCGGGGTCAGGGGTGTGGAACTTGCACTGACAGCGCGGGTGGGGGTGCCGGTGGGGGCAACCGCGAGGCCGGAGGGAACGGGAGCGCCGTTCCTTCTTCCGAAGCCGAAAAGCTCGGCGGGAAGGCGGGCTCCGTCTTTGGCGTCGATGCCTTCCGCTTCGATGGGGTATGGCCCTACGGAGCGATAGGTGGCGCGGGTGGTGGGGCCACCCCCCATGTCTCCGGGAGATACCAAAGCGGTATTGATGAGGCGGGATTCAGATTCCCTGCGGGGCCTGAGGCGGCCCAGCACTCCCCGGGAACTGGTGGCGGTGGTGGCGGCGGCGTTCTTCATATCGTGGCCGACAGCGTCATCATCCGTGAAACGGGCGCCATCCTCGCCCGTGGTGGAGATGCCTATCAGTCCATCGACCTCGGCGGCAACGGTGGCGGTGGTGCAGGGGGGAACGTTTTTATCCAGGCCCAGAGTGGGCTGACCCTGGTGGCCGGCTCGCGGATCGACGTAGCCGGTGGTCTTGCCAACCTGCCGGTGCCCATAGTTCCGGGTCGGGACCTGCCGGAGTATCCAGGAAACATCCGGTTGACTCCCCTCGGCCAGATACGAGAGGTCGGCGGCAAGGGAGGTGACGGGGCTCCGGGCCGGGTACGTCTCGAGGGGACGACGGGATCTCTCGTGAGCACCGTGGGCCTCAACCCGAGCGTCTCGGGCGGTACCGTTTTGATCGACACTGTGCCGAGCGTCGGAGTCTCGAAGGCCATTCGGTTGGGCTTCGGTCCTGGGCGTGCGGCTTCTACCCACGCTTTCGAGTTCGGGGCTTCGGTGACGCGTTATTTCGAGTTTGGCCAGCCGCCGAGTGCCAGTTCCGTCGTTTTCTGGCAGGGGGCTGAGGAAAGCCTTGATATTCACGGGGCGCCCGGGCCCTTCAGCGCAGAGAGTCTTCTCGGCAACGTCGACCCCAAGGTGCTACGTGGCAGAGAATTCGTACGCTTCATCGTGCACTTCCTTTCCAACACGACCACGCAGGAAGTTCACTCGATCGGACAATTGGAGCTGTCCTTCCAACTTCCGTCGGGTAGCTAGAAACCCGAGCCACCAGCTCGTTTCACTCGAACACGGCGTCGACGAAGCGATCCACATCGAACGGCTCCATGTCACCAAGTGTTTCACCGAGGCCGACGAACTTCACCGGGATGTCGAGGACATTGTTGATGCTGACGACGATGCCGCCCTTAGCCGTGCCGTCGAGTTTGGCAAGGACGATGCCGGTCAGCTGGATCTCGTCCTGGAAAAGCTTTGCTTGGTTGAGAGCATTCTGGCCTGTTGTCGCGTCGAGGACCAGTAAGCATTCGTGGGGGCTTCCGGGAATTTTTTTCTCCAGCACGGAACGGATCTTCCCCAGCTCCCGCATGAGATTCTTCTGAGTGTGTAGCCTCCCCGCCGTGTCGACGATGAGGTAGTCCACCTCCTTTTCGAGTGCCGCCTCCGCCCCGCGAAACGCCACCGAGGCGGGATCGGCTCCCGGTTTTCCGGTGACGACATCGACCCCGAGTCTCTCGCCCCAGATCATCAGTTGTTCGACCGCGGCTGCTCGAAACGTATCCGCGGCGGCAAGGATGACACTGCTCCCGCCGTCCCGCAGCCGCTTGGCGAGCTTCGCGATCGAGGTGGTCTTGCCCGCTCCGTTCACTCCCGCAACAACAAAGACGGTGGGCGAGGCCTCCGAGACGACGAGTCCCGACTCCCGCTTCGTGAGCATACCTTTGAGGTGATCCTTGAGGAACTCGCGCACCTCCTCCGCCTGCTCGATGCGCTTCGACTTCCAGGCAGCACGAATCCCGTCGGGTCCACTGATGAGCGCCTGGACGGTTTCCGGGCCGAAGTCTGCCGCATAGAGCTCCGCCTCGATCTCGTCGATGACGGTCTCGTCCAACGCCCGGCGAAACGTAAAAACGCTTTTCAGCCCGGTGCGGGTTTTGGCCAGAGCCTTGGCAAAAAGGGACTGCTTCTTCTCCGTCTTCTGAGTCGCTTCAGGTTCGGTCTTATCTGGGGTTATGAGCGCGTGCGTTTCCGCTTCGGCGATGGACTCGGGCTTCCCGCTCTCATCCTTTTTCTTGAAAAACCAGTTGGGCGACATCTAGTGCTTAAGTTCCCTGTTCAGGATTGGAAAGAGGAGGGTCACTTTTCGTCAAGTCGTTGTAAATCCGGTCGAGGATTCCGTTCACGAAAGCCCCGGACTGCTCTGTGGAAAATTTCTTTGCCAGCTCGATGGCCTCGTTGATCGCCACCTTGGGGGGCACGTCATCCGTTTCGAGCATCTCGAATAGCGCGAGACGCAGGACGCAACGATCGACCGGAGCTATGCGGTTGAGCTTCCAGTTCCTGGTCACAGAGGCAATTTTCTCGTCGAGCTCGGAGCAGGAGGAGATGACCCCGTCGGCGAGCCGGCGCGCATACTGCCTCACTTCCGGGTCCCCCGTTGCGGTTTCGATGAAAGGTTCCACTTCGCAGGTACCGGTGGTCGGCTTATTGAATCTCTTTCCGCCGAGGTCGTGCTGGTAGAGGGCCTGGAGTGCAATCTCGCGCGCCTGTGTCCGTTTGCGCATGGGGGCTTTGTCGGGGTGCGGTTCTACTTGCCCGTCTCCTTGTCGAGGAGAGCGAACAGATTTGTCATCTGAACGGCTGCAACGGCTGCATCGGCGCCTTTGTTTCCAGCCTTCGAGCCTGCTCGCTCGATCGCTTGCTCGACCGAGTCGGTGGTGAGGACGCCGAAGATCACGGGAACCGGGGATTCCCGAGAAACGGCCGCGACGCCGCCTGCGGCCTCTCCGGCGACATGATCAAAGTGCGGCGTGGCACCCCTTATAACGGCTCCCAGGCACACGATGGCATCGAATCTGCCCGAGTGCGCCAGCCGCCGAGCCACGGCGGGAATCTCAAAAGCCCCCGGGACGTGGAAAAGCGAGATATCCTCTGCGCTAGTGCCCAGCTTCAGAAGCATGCCCTCTGCACCCCGCACGAGAGGTTCCACCACGAACTCATTGAAGCGGGAAGCGACGAGAGCGAATCGTTTGCCATCTGCTTTGAGGCTGCCTTCTTTTTCTTTCATGGTCGTGCTTTAGGGTATCTCCAGAGCAGTTCAATGAATAGTGAATAGTGAATGAGGAATAGTGAAGTGTGTCCCTCTCCTCCATTCTCTGTTCTCTGTTCAGTATTCTCCATCCCCGAGCGCAGCTCGGGTTCTACTCCCACTCAATAGTGGAAGGCGGTTTGGACGAAATATCGAGTACCACTCGGTTGACCCCCGAGACCTCGTTGCATATGCGGTTGGAGATCGTGCTCAGAACGTCTCTGGGGAGGTGTACCCAGTTGGCGGTCATGCCGTCCGTGGATTCGACGATGCGCAGGGCGATCACGTGCTCGTACGTTCTTCTGTCTCCCATCACCCCGACGGTCTGGATCGGTAGCAAGACTGCGAAAGACTGCCAGATGTCCCTGTAGGACTCGAAGCGCTCCATTTCCTCCTGCACGATGCGGTCGGCTTCTCGCAGCATATGAAGGCGGTCGGAAGTGACTTCGCCCACGACACGGATGGCAAGCCCTGGTCCAGGGAACGGCTGGCGGTGGAGGATCTGGTCGGGCAAACCCAGTTCCATGCCGATCGCGCGTACCTCGTCCTTGAAGAGGTAGCGCAGTGGCTCGATCAACTTGAAGCTCAGATCTTCGGGTAGCCCACCGACGTTGTGGTGGCTCTTGATGGTGGCCGAGGGACCGCCGATGGGAGAGATGCTCTCGATGACATCAGGATAGAGGGTTCCCTGCGCGAGAAACTCTACAGGTTGGCTCTCGTCCGTGCCCGAGGCCGTGCTCGCCACCGCATCCTTGAAAATGTCGATGAACTCGTAACCGATTTTCTTGCGCTTTTCCTCCGGGTCCACGACTCCGCGCAGCCGATCCAGAAACCGATCCGCAGCTTTTATCAGGTGAAAATCCAGTCGGAAGTGATTCTGAAACGTGCTCACGACCTGGTCACGCTCGCCGCTCCGCAGGAGTCCGTTGTCGACGAAGATACAGCTCAGTTGCTCGCCGATCGCTCGATGGAGGAGGAGCGCGACCACGGAGGAATCCACTCCGCCAGACAGGGCACAGACAACGCGGCGTGTGCCGACGGTTGTTCTCACGTCGCGTACCTGCTCGTCAATGAACTTGCTGAGGGACCAATCACCGCTCGTTCCGCAGATCAGGTAGAGAAAGTTGTTGATGATCGTTCTGCCCTCCGCGGTGTGCGTCACCTCCGGATGGAACTGGAGCCCCACAAACCCCGATTCCGAGTGCCGTACGGCAGCGTGAGGGCAGGTGGAGGTTGCGGCCAGCGTGGTGAAGCTGGGCGGAAGCTCTTTCACTTGATCGCCGTGGCTCATCCAGACCATGGTCCGGCCCTTGACGCCCTGGAAGAGCGGGTCGTCACTGGAAATATCGATGGAAGTGGCACCGAACTCCCGCCTCGGGGATGACGACACCGAGGCCCCGAGCAGCCCGCAACCGAGCTGCATACCGTAGCAGATGCCCAGAACCGGCACCCCGAGATGCAGGATTTCAGGGTCGCACCGGGGCGCTTCCGATTCGTATACCCCGGCCGGGCCCCCCGAGAGAATAATTCCCTTGAGGTCAAACTCACGGAGCTTCGAGGCGGGCGTATCGTGGCGCAGGATCTCGCAGTACACGCGGTTTTCACGGACCCTCCGCGCGATGAGTTGGGTGTACTGAGAGCCGAAATCGAGTATCGCTATGAATTCAGCCATGGACTAAGGCGACTTGTTCCTTACCCCGAGGACCGGTTCCTCATAGGCAACTAGCCCGTGCACAGCGCCCTCTCTCTGAGCCGAATGGCTGCGACGTTCGTAGCGCAGCCCTTCACTCTCGATGGCGCGGTGAAGATCCGCGATGCTCCGCTGTCCGAAATCCTGCAGGCTCTGCCGTAGGCTCTGTGCAATGTACGGTATGAGATCCAGCACCGAGCCCTTGTCCACCACGAGTCCCGAGACGCCCTGAGCCACCTTGATGCTCCCTTCAGCGTGGAGGTAGCGCTTGCCGCCGCCCTGCTCCATCGCTTCCACCGAGGCCATTCCGCGGTATTTCTTCACGCGAACGCCGTCTTTGTAGAAGTACTCTCCGGGAGCTTCTTGGGTACCCGCGAATAGCGAGCCCATCATGCCGGCTGAAGCGCCGCACGCGAGGGCCTTCGTGAGCGCGCCCGTGTCGGCGATGCCGCCGTCGGCAACCACGGGGATATCGGATTCACGTGCGTAGCGGGAACAGTCGTACACGGCTGTTGCCTGCGCCCTGCCACAGGCCATGGTTTCCTGTGTCGTACAGATCGAACCGGGTCCCATTCCAACTCGGATCCCATCGGCGCCCGCCGATATGAGGTTCTCGCACTGGCTGGTGGTGACGACGTTTCCAGCGAGCACATCGATGTGGGGGTAGTTCTTCTTCACGTGCTCGAGACAGCGTATCTGAAAGACGGAATCTCCCTGCGCGCTGTCGATGACGATGAGATCGACACCCGCTTCAACGAGTCCCGCCAGCCGTTCGCGATCGGATTCTGCCGTCGACAACGCAGCGCCGACGCGGAGCTGCTTGTGCTTGTCTTTGCAGGCGTCTGGAAAGTCGCGATTCTTCTTCAAGTCCGTGCGCGAGACGAGGGAGACGAGGCGACACTCCTCGTCCACGATAGGCAACTTTCCCTTCTTCGATTCCCGCAGCCGTAAATTGGCCTCGGCTAGCGAAATGCCTTTCGGCGCCGTGTTGAGCTCCCTTACCATGACCCCTTTGAGGGGGCGACTGCGATTTGGCTCGAAATCGATATCACGATTGGTAACGATGCCGACCAACCGGCCCTTGAGGGTTCCGTCTTCGGTTATGGGTATGCCCGAAAAACCGTCCTTTTGTCGAATGCGGTCAATGTCTGCGATCGTGTGCTCGGGGCTCAAGACGATGGGATCCGTGATGAAGCCGTTCTCAAAGCGCTTCACCTTGCGTACGAGGTTGATCTGCTGAGCGGGCGTATTGTTGTAGTGGATGATGCCGATTCCGCCGAGGAGGGCGATCCTGATCGCCATCTTGCTCTCGGTCACCGTGTCCATCGGGGAGGTCACCAAGGGCACCTTGAGGGGAATGCGTCGGGTGACGCGCGTGGAAAGGTCTACCTCTTCGGCCGCGAAATCGATGTGCCCCGGCAAGATGATGAAATCGTTGTATGTGAGCCCTTCATCGCGTCCGAAAAGGGCTCTGGCGCTTTCCCCGTCGGGCATAGACCTTATCTCTTACTCTCTTAGAAAATCGTTCCCCCTAGGTGTGGAAGGAACCTTTTAGAATATGAAGGGGGTGCGGGAAATCAAGGAGATTCAGCGCCGTTTTCCTTCACAATGTATTTGCAAAAGATTCTCGCCGACCCTATCATTCCGCAGGATCAAAAAGCCTTATGCTGATTAGCTTTAGGAGGCTTCGGAGGAAGTTCAGGAGGAGTCTGAGAAGATTCGTAGGGAAGGATTTGCTGGGGGGCGGTCCAACCAGAGAGGACGCGAACGAATGAGCGACGTCGACGGCAAAGCCCCAGATCTTGAAGGCACATCCGCGGGGCCAGAGGCAACGGACGAAGACCTTCAGACGGTAGAGCTGCTGCGCACCAAGTACAAGGCCGTGCGCGCCGAGCTCAACAAGGTCATCGTCGGTCAAGACGAGGTGCTCGAGCAGATCCTGGTCTCCATCTTCGCGCGCGGGCACTGCCTGCTCGTGGGCGTACCGGGGCTTGCCAAGACACTCATGATCAGCACGCTGGCCAAGTGCCTCTCCCTCTCCTTTTCGCGTATCCAGTTCACCCCCGACCTGATGCCGTCGGACATCACTGGAACCGAGGTGATCCAGGAGGATCGCTCCACGGGCGAGCGCAAATTTCGCTTCCTGCAAGGGCCCGTTTTCGCAAACGTGATCCTCGCCGATGAGATCAACAGAACGCCCCCCAAGACCCAGGCTGCCCTCCTCGAGGCCATGCAGGAGCGTCAAGTTACGGCGGGGGGGACGAAGCACGCCCTGGAGGATCCTTTCTTCGTCCTGGCGACGCAAAACCCCATTGAGCAGGAAGGAACCTATCCCCTGCCGGAAGCGCAGCTGGACCGCTTCATGTTCAACATCCAGGTCGACTATCCGACTGAGGACGAGGAGGTGGAGATCATGAAGCGGACCACGGTGCCGCAGGTCGCCGAGGTCCAGCCTGTCCTCAGCGGAGAAGAGATTCTGCGGCTCCAGAGCATCGTTCGCAAGGTTCCCGTCACCGACGAGATCATTCGTTACGTCCTCCGGCTCACTCGACAAACTCGTGTCACCAAAAATGAGGCCCCCGAATACCTGAAAGAGTGGCTGGCTTGGGGGGCGGGTCCTCGCGCTTCCCAGTTTCTCATTCTTGGAGGCAAGGCACGGGCCATTCTCCACGGCCGTAGCTACGTTTCTGCAGAGGACGTTCAGGCCGTCGTATATCCCGTGCTACGCCACAGAATTCTTACCAACTTCAGTGCTGAAGCCGAAGGCATCACCCCCGAGACGATCCTCTCGAGGCTCCTCGAGGAGACACCTGTAAACGAACCGAAGGGCCTGAAGGATGCCGGTACGCCCAGAGTCCTCGGGGCGTAATCATGCAACAGGATCCAAGGAGGTACCTCGACCCCAAGTTCCTCGCCCGGATTTCGCGGCTCGAGGTGAAGGCGCGTCTGATCGTCGAGGGGTTCATTTCCGGGCTCCACAAGAGTCCTTACCACGGCTTTTCGGTCGAGTTTGCGGAACACCGCGAGTACGTGCCGGGAGACGACATCCGGCATATCGACTGGAAGGTTTTTGGGCGTTCCGATCGCTTTTACATCAAGCAGTATGAAGAGGAGACCAATCTCAAGGCTTACATCCTTCTGGACGTTTCCCAGTCCATGGCATACCCCTATGCGTCCAACCCGCTTTCGAACGCGGCGGCGGCAAAGGCCGGTACGGGCAGCACGGGCGGTCTGGTCGCCAAGGCTGCCGCCACTGCGCGAGTGTCCAAATTCGAATACGGCACCTACGTGGCTGCAGGCCTCGCGTATCTCCTCCTCCGGCAGCAGGACGCGGTCGGGCTAGCCCTCTTCGATGACCGCGTACGCAGCTTCGTCAACCCGAGCTCGAATCCTTCGCACCTGCAAGCCCTTCTCGGCGAGATCGAGGGGAGTTCGCTCAGGGAGAAGACCAACGTCGGCTCTATTTTCCACGAGTTTGCCGACCGTATAAAGAGGAAGGGGTTGATTCTCATCGTCAGCGACCTCTTTGACGACGCCGAGCATCTGAAGCGTGGCTTGAAGCATCTTCGTTACAAGAATCATGAAGTCATTGTCTTCCACATTCTTGACGAGGACGAGCTCACGTTCCCGTTCCGGCGCATGACTCTCTTCGAGGGCCTCGAGGGCCTTCCAGAGCTCCTCGCGAATCCACAGGTGTTGAGGGAGGCCTACCTCGCGGAGCTGAACACGTACCTCGCCGAGGTCCGGAAGGTATGCCGCGATACGCATATCGACTACGTGAGGCTGGACACGTCGGATCACCTGGACGTCGCTCTCACAGCCTACCTGGCCAAGCGGGCAGGAACGCAGAGGACCTAGCGGAATCGGGAACAGTGAACAGAGACCTAGAATGAAGCAGCCGAACACACTTCACTCTTCCTCCTTACTTCCTCATTCACTATTCTCTGTTCACTATTCACTATTCTCCCCTCAGCCCTGAGCCGCCCGATGGACCTTTTTCGCCAGTTCTTCCTCAACCCCGGAATGCTCTTCGGTGCTGCTCTTGTTTCTATTCCGATCATTATCTATCTGATCAACCGCCAGCGGCATGTAAGGCGGTACTGGGCGGCAATGGAGTTTCTGCTGCGGGCGATGAGGCGGAATCGGCGGCGAATCCAGCTGCAAAGCCTGCTTCTTCTCCTGATCCGTACCGCCATAATTCTCCTGCTCGTACTGGCTGCCGCTAGACCTGTGAGCCGCTTAGGCGTTCTGAGCCTGGCGCCGGACGAAAGTCAAAACTGGCTCTTCGCCGTTGACACCTCTTACAGCATGGGATTTCAGGAGGAGTCGCGCAGCACGTTCGATCAGGCGCGGGAGACGATTCGTCGCATGATGGATGGGCTAATTAAGCGAGGGGACCAGGTGGCGCTCATGACCGTGGAGGAAAATCCGCGAGTCCTGTTGGCGCCGACACATCTCAGCGATCAGGGGGGCGTCCAGTTGCGCGAGCGATTGGAGGAACTGAGGGTGACGAGCAGCGCCGTCGACCTGGGAGCCTCGTTCGCGGTCCTCGACGAGCTCTGCGAAAAGTTCGTCACTCCACTGGGGGAGCCGCAGTCGAAGCGGATCGTCATCTTCAGCGATCTTCAACGCAAGGACTGGCTCGCAGAGGAAGGCCCCAAGGAGGCCGGGATTCCTCAGTATATCAGCAAGATCCAGCAGGAAGGGGGAAGCTTCGCTTTTGCGAGCCTGAGCTACGAGCCGAGTCACCCGAACCTGGCGATCACCGACCTGGAAGTCAGCCCGGCGTTGATCGCCCGGGATGTCTGGGTCGAGCTGCGGGCGAGCATCAAAAACTTTGGCGACGAGGACTTTTCTAACGTGGACTTCACGCTGCGCGTGGATCAGGATCCGGCCGATCCTGACTCGGAATCGCAGGTCGGGGAAGTCATCCGTGTCGCCAGAGGAGAGACGCTACCGCGAACCTTACCTTACAAGTTCACAACCCCGGGGTACCACACTGTTGTGGCGGAACTGAGAGCGGACGGGCTGGTCGTCGACAATCGCCGGTACCTTGCTGTGCGCGTCGAGGAAGATATCAAAGTCCTTCTCGTCGACGGCGACCCCAGCGCGGATCCCCTCGAGAGAGAAACGTTCCACCTGGAGGTGGCGCTGCAGCCCGAAGACGATGCCATGGGTGCCGTACAGGGCCGCTTTACCCCGTTTGAGCCCGTCTACGTAATGCCTGACCAGCTCGACGACCACGACCTTAAAGAGTACGAGGTCGTGATCCTGGCCAACGTGGGAGAGCTGACCCCAGAGCAGGCGGACGGCATCAAACGCTATGTCCACTCCGGTGGTGCATTGATTGTTTTTCTGGGCGCCAATGTCCAGCGCGATTTTTACCACCGGCACTTTCGGGCAGCCGAAGACGGCGGCGACCACCTGTTACCGTTTCTCTTGAATGAAATTCGAGGAGACGCGCGGTACCCCGTCAACTTGCACATCTCCGACGCGCGCCACCCTATCGCGGAGTACTTCGACATCCGTAAAGACGTTACACGGCTCCACCGCCCTATCATCTCTTTCTACAAGTACTACCATGTAGAGCTCCCCGAGGACGGAGCGTCTGGAGGGCGCATCTCCTTCGCTTACACAGACACTGCGAAGAGCCCCGCGGTGTTCGACAACGCTTACGGTGCGGGACGGGTGCTCTGGGTGACCTCGACCGCGGATCTGGAGTGGAACGACTTTGCCCGCTGGCCGGACTTCGTGGTCTTTCTCTACGAGGCGATCTCCTACCTGGTCGAGTTCGGCATGAGCTCCTCCAACCTCACTGCCGGGACCGGCTTTCGCAAGACCTACCCGGGGGCCGAGTACGCTTCTGATATCCAGCTGGTCACTCCACTCGATACGACTCGTAGCCTCGAGCGTACTCGCAAGGTACACAAGGCTATGAGGAACCTGCCGGGGGGCAACCAGTTCGAGTTGACCCATGAGGATACCGAGGTGCCGGGGCTTTACCGATTGGACTTGAAGCGTCCCAATGCCCCAGGGGCGGATACGGTCGAGTACTTTGCCGTCAATGTGGACACGGCGGAAAGCGACTTGAAGTCCATGACGGCTGAAGACTTTCAGGCCCACTTCCAAGAGCTCGAGTATCAAGTGATCGACGCCTCCGAAAGTATCCAGGAGGTGGAGGATCAGAAAAAGCGCCTTGGGGGACGCGAGTACTGGAAATGGGTGATGGGTTGTGTGCTCGTTCTTCTCTTGCTGGAGACCATCCTCGCCTACCTGTTCGGAAGGAGGGCGAAGTGAGTCCCTTTCTCGACGCGCTTTTTAGTTCTTTCTGCGGCCTTCCGCTTCTTCTTCTGACTGACGACGCGGAGGTCAGGGAATTCGGTTGGCTGAGCCCCATTCCCACCTGGGTCTGGTTTCTGGTCATCATTCCTCTCGTCACCCTCTTCGCCATCTCGATCTACAAGAGAGAGATCCGGTCGCGAGACGGTGGGACGCCCTTGAAAGGCGAGGCTAGCTTCCGCCAGAGCTTGCGCCAGAGAGTTGCCCACCGGTGTCTTGTCGGCCTGCGAATCCTCGTCATCCTCACCATCATTGCTCTGCTTGCCCAGCCGATCATCCGTACCACGACGTACCACAGTCTGGACGCGAGTATCGTTGTGCTCGTGGACGACTCTCTCAGCATGGATATCGCCGACAAGTACTCGAGTCGCGAGATCGTGGGCGGAATGGCCGACTTCTTCCAAACCGCCTCCGAGACCATCGAATCAACGAAACGCTATGACCTGGTCGGTAGGCTCTTCCGCGACACGGACATCGCGCTTGTCGACAGGTTGCGCAAGAAGGGCAAGGTAGCTATCTACAGCTTTGGTGCCACTCTTGATCGCCTGAAGCAGTTTCCTCGAGCCAAGCCCGAGGATCCGCCTACGCCTGCGGCCGAGCTCGAGGTCCTGCCACCCTACGCAAATATTCGTGGAGATGGCCGGGTGCGTGAGACCCGCATTGCCAACGCCCTCCACGACGCTGTCGCGAGCGAGCGCGGAGTGGGCCTCGGCAGCGCGGATCAGCGCGTCGCGGGTGTCGTTCTTTTCTCGGATGGGCAGCAGACGCCGGGGGCGCGTGCTGTGGCGGAAGTGGCTCGGCGTCTGGGGCAGCAAGGGATCCCGGTTTATGCAGTCGGCATGGGAAATCCTGATGACCCGAAGGATATCCGGATTATCAACCTGGACGTCAGCGATGTGGTCCTCGCAGGAGACCTGGTGCCTTTTGACGTCGCCCTGGTGGCGGAGGGCTTCGAGAACCAGCGGGTGCGAGTCGACCTGAAGTTCGACGGCGCCATCGCCGCAACGAAGTACGTAACGCTCAAAGGAAATGGCACGAGACAGCCCGAGCGGCTGGAGTACCGCCCGCCCGAGCCAGGGGACTTCGTGGCCCGGGTGGAGGTTGAGCCCCGCGGCGGCGAGCTCCTGGTGGAGAACAACGCCGCTTCGAGGCCGATCAAGGTCCTCGACAAGAAGATTCGCGTCCTTTATGTGGAAGGTCCTCCCCGATGGGAGTACCGCTATCTGAAGAACGCCCTTGTTCGTGACCCGACAATGCAAGCACAGGTGTATCTCGCTTCCGCCGACCCGGGTTTCGTTCAGGAGAGCTCGGCGGGAATGCCACCTTTGATCGAGTTTCCTCGCACCCGCGAGGAGCTGTTTTCCTACCACGTGGTCATCCTCGGCGACGTGGAGCTGGAGCGGAATTTCAGCCAGGAGCAGGTGGCCCTTCTCAAGGACTTTGTCTACGAGGCTGGGGGAGGCGTCGTTTTCATTGCCGGGGAAAACGCCAATCCTTCCCGCTATCTTCACTCCGACCTCTACCACATCCTGCCGGTGGAAGTCGCTGAGCGGAGTGAGATTGGGCTGGACCTGAACAGGAATGTTGGTCCCGAGACTCAGCCTTTCAACGTTGAGCTCACACAGGCGGGGAAGGAGCACACGGTCTTACGCCTCGACACCGACGTCGAAACGAATCTCAAGCTCTGGGAGAACAAAGACGGGCAGCACCTCGAGCACTTACCCGGTTTCCTCATGTTTCAAGAGACGGGAAAGGCAAAGAAGGGGGCCATCGTCCTGGCGCGGCACCCTGAAAAGGTCCATCCAGTGGAACAGCAGGGGTTCGTTATCTTTGCTTTCATGAACTACGGCAAAGGAAGGACCTTCTTCAGCGCCGTGGACGAGACCTGGCGCTGGCGGGCTGGGGTCGGCGATCTTTACGTCTATCGCTTTTGGGGGCAGGTTGTTCGTTTCTGCGCTACCGGCCGCCTTCATGGCGAGACTGCTCGCTACAGCATCACTACCGACAAGGTGGCCTACACGCTTGGAGAAACTGTAAACGTCGAATGCAGGGTCTTCGATGCGAGCATGAAGCCTTCGACCGAGCCCACACTGAGAGTCTACTACAAGGCGCAGGACACCGAAACAGGTCCAGCAGAGGTCATCGAGTTGAATCTCGATCCGATTCATGGCCAGGGAACGTATCACGGAGCGGTCGTCGCGAGTCGTCTCGGACTTCACGACGTGTGGATAGGGACCGAGTCGGAGCCTCCCTGGGCGTTCCGGACCTTCGATGTGGCCGTGCCGGCTCTAGAGTTTCGCGATCCCCGCAGAAACGGCGCTCTCCTCCAGGATGTGGCCCAGCTCTCGGGAGGGAGCTACCTGGAGATCCAGGATCTACCCGAAGTGGTCGATAAGCTGCAAGGGGAGTCCCAGTCGCGCCAAGGAGAGGTGGAAAACGAACCGTTGTGGGACAAATTCTGGGTGGTTCTGCTTTTCACGGGCCTCATCTCGGCCGAGTGGATCCTAAGGAAGGTCGTAAACTTGTTGTAGGGTGATGGAGAGAGAGTGTTCAGTGTTCGGGAAAGAAGAAAGACGGGGAGTCTGAATGCGTTACGGGAAAGCAGGTATTACACTGGATGTAGTCCTAAAGGTCCCATGCATAGAATCTCGAGCGAAGTTCCGGCAACGAATCCTGAACACCGAACACTGAACACTTCCCCCATGTGGAAAACGGTTCCCTACCTCCTCCTCGCCCTGCTCGCCTGCGCGCCCCGGCCGGCGCGAGCGGTGGACGTGGTGCTGGTTCCCCTGACCACCGAGGGAAACGAGATCAGAGCTGCTCTCCAAGCCCTCGAGGTGAACCGATATCGCCGGGCGGTGGAGATACTCCAGGGTGTGCTTTCGGGCGCCGAGCACGACCGTTCGAGGATACGGGACGAGAAGCAAACGCGTGATGGCTATCTGGTAGAGGTTCCCCAGAACTTTTTGCTCGAAGGGGTGCTCGGCAAGGAAGCGCTGCGGGGAACTCTTTCGAAGGCAACGGATGACTCAGTGGGGAGGCGATTCCTGCCGCTCGAGCAACTCGCCGGACTGTGCCTATCGTGCCTACCAGCTGAAGGAGTTGCCGTTTACCGGGAGCTCTACGATGACCTCGCGCGAAAGCTTTTCCGCCGCTACCGCGAGCGCGGAGACGGCCTGTCGCTCAGACGAGTAGCCCGGGAGTTCTTCCTTTCGAGCGTCGGAGACGACGCGGCCGAAATCGTCGGGGATACTTTTTTTGAGGGCGCGCAGTATCGCGTCGCTTTGACCTGGTGGCGTCGGGTGTTGAACGAGTATCCGGAATCGGACCTGCCGGAAGTGAGGCTGCGCGCGAAGGTCCTCCACGCCCTTCGTCTCGAGGGAGACGAGAAGGGCTACCTGGCGGAGCGTCGGCAATTCACCGCATCGGTGCCCGAGGCGGAATCGCTGGCCGAACGCCTCGAGTCGACCGTACCTCTTGTACCACGTGGAGAGCGTCCGCCGGTCGGAGGCACTTCCCGCTGGGGGCGTGAGTTGACTTTCGCCCGTCCACGATCTTTGCCTCCAGCTTTGCTACCCGTGCCCTCGGAACCCGCATCCGACGGGAACCTGCCCCCTCCCGCCTCCGAGGACGGGGAGCCGATGCTCCGTTTCTCCTGGGACAGCGGGCTCTGGTCCCGACCGGGTGTCGCTTCCGGGAGCACCAGGCCTGTCAGGCGGCGCTCCGTACGCCGCAGGCCGAGGGTCCGGCCGCCTGTTGTCGTGCACCTTCCCTTCATCCCTGTGGTAGACGGTGA
>Ga0315336_1004904_pt1 | contig 15217 bp, 11 predicted proteins | sample ASW5metaG_FD_204512 | JGI IMG/M metagenome (GOLD analysis project Ga0315336, IMG submission 204512) | Ammonia-oxidizing marine archaeal communities from Monterey Bay, California, United States - ASW #5 | ecosystem: Environmental > Aquatic > Marine > Intertidal zone | place: USA: California...
AACCAAAAGTGGTACAAGCGCCTGAGGCTGGCCGAGATTGTCCTCGCCAGCACCATCCCGTTGCTCGCGGGGTACAGCCAAATGTCAGGAAAAATCGGCCTGACCATCGGGATTGCCATCGGTGTAATCGGCCTGATCGTTGCCGTCCTCGCCGGCATCGTCAGCCTGTACCAGTTCCAGGAAAACTGGAGCGAGTATCGCGTCAGCGCAGAGTGTCTCAAACAGGAGAAATACCTCTACCTTGCGCGGGTCGAGCCGTACAACGGCGATCAACCGTTCGAATTGTTGGTGCAAAGAGTCGAGGCGCTACTCAAGAGTGAATCGACGGGCTGGGCGCAGGCGATGCGCACTGCCGGAGCGGCGGACAAGGCTGGGCGCGAGCGCATGGCCGCGTCGTAACTCGAGTTTACTGAACCGGTGATGCACAACCATATTGGATCCTGTCTCTCAGGCTGGTTGCCTGGCTGGGTGCAGCCGGAGGTAGCGTAACGGCGTCGCCGCAACTGCAATTCGCTTTGTCGGGTTGCCGGTCGCCATCCACGTATAAGCCACTTGAAGCGCGCTCGGGGCATAATGCTTCCTTATATATGGCACGCATCTTTGTAAGCTACCGCCGCGAGGACACCACTGGCTTCGCGGGGCGAATTAATGACGAACTGGAGCGCCGCTTCGGAGAGGTCGAAGTGTTTCGTGACGTCGACGATATCGCCTCGGGAGAGGACTTTGTCGAGCGCCTGGATCGCGCGCTTCAGGACTGCCGTGTGCTCATTGCCGTCATCGGCAGAAACTGGCTGGCGGCCAGCAACGCGCAAGGGACTGGGCGGCTGCATGATACTGACGATTTCGTCCGTCGGGAAATCAGTGCCGCACTGGCCGACGACGTGCGCGTGATCCCGGTGCTGGTGGGCGGCGCGCGGATGCCCACTGAAGCAGATCTGCCTGATGATCTCAAGTTGCTCGCGCGTCGCCAGGCGCACGAACTGGCGGATTCGCGCTGGGACTACGATATCGGCAGGCTCGGAGACCTGATCCAGGAGACGCTCGGCCCGGGCACGAAACCGAAGCCAGCGGCGAAGTGGCGCTGGCCTGTCGCAGCAGCGGTCATTGGTCTGGTCATCGCTGCCCTGGTGCAATGGCGCTTCGCTCTGGGGCCGCCCGAGCTGGAGGGCACCTGGGACTTTCCGAATGGAAGCCATTGGATCGTCGAGCAAGCAGACCGTGACCTGACCATCCAGGAAGTACATTATGACTCGAGCGAAGTCTGGAAGAAGGGTAAAGGTACGATCGACGGCGATTCGCTCAGGTTCAAACTCCTGCTGGTATTCCAGCGTGGCTATTACACCGAGGGAGAATTACGTCTGTCGGGGGATGGGCGGCAACTCAGGGGCGTGACCGTGACGCATCCTCGTAACACTCAGGACGAGGTCGTGCTCACGAAGCGGTGAGCTGCCCGCCGGTGCGCGACCGCGCCTGCGGGATCAAATCAGTGGTCAAGTATTCTTGGACTCTGACGCATTCGTTCAGACTGCCCAGCAGGAACTGCGCGCAGTGATCTCATGGGGGCAGGCTTTGCCTTTTTGCCCCGTCTGCCGTGCTGGCGATAAGGTCGCGCAGGGACGGGAAAAGGGTAGATACCTTTGCCGACAGGCGAGCCTGATTTTTGTAGCTCGCCCGTTAGGAGGGAAGCAGACCGGTGGGATCTGAGCTAAGTAGTCCGAATTTCAGTCGCAAGGCTGGTTGTAGCGGCGCTTTCTTCGCCGGCAGCTTCGCTGATAACAGGATCTAAACCTCGCTTATACTCCTTACAAGGGTCCTCTACAGAATTTAGCCGAGGCTATTTTGATGCAACTAAAAGCGACACATTTGCTGCTGCTCGTGATCGGCACGGCCCTGGCAGCGTGCGCCTCGGTTCCGGAACAGAGTGGTTCGAGCATTAAGACCATACCGGAGATCGGCACTACGCCGGAGATCAACACCGCGAGTGAGATGCCGCGCTATCCGTGGCCGCCGGAAGCGCCCTCGTCGCGCATTAAAATCGATCGCATGTTCAGGCCGCCACTCAAGGCGGGGATAAGCCTCTTCGATGTCAGTGAACGTCTGTCCGAGGCGCTGGCGGTTGCCGGCTACTCTGAGAACGCTTATTACTCGGCCCCGGGTGGCTTCGCGATGGTGACCCGCCTGGAGGCGACTGACAAAAAAGGCGCGTCTCTCGGTGACGAAGAGAGGTACCGATTGCCTGAAGAGCAGCGGGATTTCGGGTTCGTGGAATTCATCCGGAATCTTTTCTTTGCGCCTGAAGGCTACTACCGCTTCATCGTGTTCATCGTCACGGACGTTTCCTTTGCAGCGTCGGAAAAGGAGCTGGAGGAGTCAGAGGCGCTGGATCGTCTGAGGCGTGGCTATTCGGGGCTCCCTGACGAATATCGCTCGATACCGTTCTCATCGAGGCATCGAGTCGAGGCGTTGATCTACGAGTTCAAGAAGGGAGCCGGTGATCAAGAGGTCGAAAAGCTGCTGCCGGGGCGTCTTCCTCCTCAGCTGCACATTACCAATTCCGGGCTCGGTCCGGCATTGGAGCATTCTGCCCCGTGAAGATCTTTATCAGCTACCGAAGAGCTGACAGCCAGCACCTCGCCGGAAGATTGGCCGAGCGACTCAAGGACGCGCCAGGAGTGCGCCGAATCTTTATCGACGTTGACGGGATCGATCCGGGGCGCAATTTCGAGACAGCGATAGAGGAAGCGCTGCGCGAGAGCGACGTTTGCCTGATTCTGATTGGCTCTGACTGGATTGGCAAACAAGAGGGCGGGACCGCGCGCATCCAGGACGAGGAAGATTTTGTGAGGCGCGAGACGGCGGCGGCGCTCGCGAGCGGCAAGCGCGTGATCCCGGTACTCATCGACGGGGCGGCGATGCCGGCAAAGGAGGATCTGCCACCGGACGTGCAATCGGTCGTGACCGCGAATGCGGTAGCGCTGCGGCATAGTTCCTTCAGCCAGGATTTCACTGTCGTGGAGGACGCGGCCTTCAACCGGAAGCCGGGGACTCCGATGGCGCGGTTTTTTCGGCGTCGTCCATTTCTGACGCTCTTCCTGAAATCCGCCGCCGGAGTCGCGGTCGCGGGTGTACTGCTGCTCGTCGTGGCGCTGGTGCACTGGGTGGCGACAGGTGGGCGCGGCCTGGATCAGACCTTCGGCGGGCAAGGGGTGGTCGTCCTCTTCATTATCGGGACGCTCGCGCTGGGCGGCGTGACCCCCGTGGTTCGTGCGTTGTTGCGCCGGTGATCCATTTTTTGGGGTGGCAGGATTCGCTTTCAGCATTAATGCGCCGTCACTGCTTGAACGATCGACGCTTGGGAAAAAATCTGGCGCAATAGTCTGACTATTGAGCTGCGGTCGATCGTCCAGTCTGTTTAGTCACATTTCGCCTGAGAAGTAAATCCTTCGTGAAATACGCAGGCCAGAGCTCGCTGCAGGTTTTCTACACGCATACGTAAGGGGTCACGACAACGTCATGGCGCAACGCGCTTTAGGCTTGCGCGCCTGGCGCTTGATGTGTCCTCCAGGAGTTCGGCCAACGCGAGCCGAAATCGTGAATCGGTGTAGAGGTTGCAGTACAGTTTCTTTCTGGTGATTCCGAACAGCGAATTCGCTATACTGGCGTGGAAACTCTCGCAAGAGAACGAGGGTGTGCTCCAACATAATGAGGAGAATATGCCCGAAGACACTCTTCCCCGATACGATGAACTCTACGTCATATCGGACATCCACATGGGTGGAAAGCGCGGGTTTCAGATTCTGAAGCACGGCCCTCGACTCGGCGCTTTCATCGAACACATCGCGAATGTGCAGCCACACCAACAGGTGGCGCTGGTGCTGAATGGCGACGTCATCGATTCACTCGCTGAAGACATTGAAGGGTACGTTGCCATGGGCGAGGCGCCGCGGATGATGCAGCGCATCTACGACGACCCGACGTTCAAGCCAGTTTGGCACGGTCTTGCAAGTTTTCTCGAAAAGATCAACCGACATTTGATTATTGTGATCGGCAACCACGATATCGAGCTCGCGTTGCCTGCGGTTGAACGTTCCATACGCCGGCGAATCGCGGGCGATTCTTATGAGCGCAGTGGCCGGCTTCACTTTGCCACACACGGCGGCGGCTACGCTTGCCAGGTCGGAGACGCGAGAGTGTTTTGCACTCACGGCAATGAGGTAGACGACTGGAACGTGGTCGATTACGACCGGCTCGGGCAGCTCGGCAATGCCCTCAATGCCGGACGTGACCCGGAAGCATCGAAGTGGGAGCCCAACGCCGGCACCCGCCTGGTCATGCGCGTGATGAACGACATCAAACGTGACTACCCGTTCGTGGATCTCCTCAAGCCGGAAACAAAATCCGTCCCGGGTGTCTTGATGGCGCTGGATCCGGGGCGCGTGCGAAAGCTCAAGCTCAATGACGCCGCATACATCGTAAAAGACAAGATCAAGGGCGCCCTGGTTACTCGCGATTTGCTCTCCGCCGACTCGGAGGATATCGATGAAACCGCCGATGTACAGGCGGCCGCAGAAGTGGCAATGGACGAACTGCTCGGCGCCAACCTCCGGGAAGTTGCCGACGTTAAGCACTCGCGCGGCGGCGACAGAAGTGCCGAGGATCTTCTGCTCGCAGTCGAAGAGGATTTCGAGGCCGGCAAGACCGCGTTAGAGGTTGGTCAGAGCGAGTCACAAGAGGGCACGCTCGGAGTGTGGCAGTACGTGGTTGACCGCTTCAGAGGCGTGCCGAAAGAAGAGGCTCTTCGCAAGGCGCTGCTTGATTGGCTCGACAATGACGAGACTTTCGATCTGGCGACGCGAGACTCTACGTTCGATGCGATTACTGAACGAACCGGACCTGAAGTTGACTTTGTGGTGACGGGCCACACACATCTCAAGCGCGCAATTCGCATCGATGGCGGCGACGATCGCTTCTACTATAACTGCGGAACGTGGATACGCCTGATCCAGTTTACCAAAGCGGTGCTGAATGATGCCAACGAGTTCAGCAAGGTATACCAGGCGTTGGCTGCTAAAAGCATGGCAGCAATTGACGATGCGAAAATTCCCGGGGCTGACGGCTCACCCAGGGACCTTGTGCTCGATAACACGACGGCAGTTCATATCGCCGTGAACGAGGGTGGTGTGATTGGGGAGCTGCTTTACGTGCGTGGCGTCGACGACGGCAGCCCGGTCACTTTCGAACAGGTTTCAGGCTCCGAGTTCTTCCGAAGGAGTGCGCCGCAATGAGTAATCAGAACGGGCAACGGTTGGATGCGATCGAGAGCGTTGCGCTCGAAATGCTTCGTCCGGGTCCAGCGCATGGGCAGCTACTGTCGCCATTGACTCCGTACCTGGCGCTTTGCGGCGACGAGGGACCAGTTACGTTGCGTATCGAGCTCGAGCACTGGAAACTCATGAATCGCCTGCGACGCCTGCGTTATGTCGTGCGTGACCGCCGGCAGAACCGGTTCGATGCGGTATCAGATCCAATCCGTGAGTCCGAATTACTGGAACTGGGAGGCGAGGTGAGTCGCATTCTCGCAGGTATTCCGACACTCGCAAGCGAACTTGGCCGTGCAGCCGGGCGGCTGGGTGCTCACGCGGCGAGTGGTGCAGGGCTCGTGCACCTGCGCCTGGTGATCTCCGGGTCAGAACTTTCGCTCATTCCTTTCGAGCTCGTGATTTCGCCGCAAGGACTTCCCGGTGACGGCCTGGCGATGCTGCTCCAGACTCGCGTGCCGATCATCGTTACGCGTGAAGTGCGGCGTGGTACGCCAGCAGATGTCCATTGGAATCGCGTGCCGCGGGTGCTGTTCGTGGCCGCGGCGCCCGGGCCACTCGAGGTGCCGCAGCGCGCCCATGCCCACGCTTTGCGGGAGGCGCTGGACCCGTGGGTAAAGTGGGCGCCGGATGCAAAAGCGCGACTGAAGCATGTGTCGGAACTGATGACCGTATTAGTCAACGCAAGCATCGAGGATATCGAAAAAGCCTGCGCGCACACCGACTATACGCACGTGCATATTCTTGCCCACGGCGATAGCTACGAAAAAGCAGGTCAGCTTCAGTATGGCGTAGCGCTTTGCTCGTCGCGTGATGCAGGTCGCAAGGAGGTAGTCGATGGCAAACGCCTGGCTCAGGCCCTGCGCGCGCCGCGCGAGGGCGGCCAGAAGAGGTCGACACCGCTCGTCGTCTCTCTTGCTACTTGTGACTCCGGAAACGTCGGTTCCGTGGCGATCCCCGGCGGCAGCATTGCGCACGATCTTCATTTCCATGGTATTCCGTGGGTATTTGGTTCGCAGTTTCCATTGACCAAATCCGGGTCAATACGCATGACGCGGATTCTCTACGATGGTTTGCTGCAAGGCGAGGATCCGAGGAAGCTATTGCACCGGTTGCGCGCGTCGATGCATATTGCCGGATCAACTGATCACGATTGGGCAAGCCTCGTTGCATATGCATCAATCCCTGACCAGTTCGACTTTCATATGCACTGGTTCCGAAGCGAGCAGATGCGCAAGGCGGTCGACGTCGACCTCGATCGCGCCGACAAATTGAATGAAAAGAAAGACTATGAGGGCGCGGACGAGGCCATTGCCGAGGCTCGCCGCCAACTAGAAGTGTGGGAAAAAAGATTGCCCGACCCGGACTGGATACAGGGATTGTCGAATGCGTTGCAGTCGATGGCGGACGCAATACGCGCCGAGTGCTACGGCATATTTGGCGCGACCGAGAAACGTGCTGCATATCTTTACTTCGTACGTGCTGACCAGACCGACCTGGCGCAAGCCGAGCTGATTCACAAAAAAGAAAATGACGCACTCATAAAAGCGCGATCCTGGTATCAACGGGCAATGCAAACAGGTGTGAAAGACCGGGAGCATTGGCCCGCCACGCAATACTTGTCGCTTACCGCCGTTCTCGACAAACCAGCTGAGCCGGAAACCTTCGACGGCACATTCACATGGGCTGAACAAGGTCTCGCGGGATCCACGCCGACCAACGTCGCCTGGGCCCATGGGACGCTTGCGGAACTTGAGCTTCTGCGTCTCTATCACAACCGTGCCACCATCCGGAGCCGAAATGCCGTCAGCATCATCAGACAAAGAGTTTGCGAGCACTGCAAGACAATTGTCCAGATGATGGGATTCGAAAGCTTTCACGTTTCCTCGACCCGTCGCCAGTTTGGCAGGTACGCCACCTGGTTCAAACGGGAGGAATGGCAGGAAGTCGCCGATGCGGCGGTATCGGAACTTACGCCGGGAACGAGCGCGTAGGGAAGCCTCATGGATATTGAGGCAACAGTTGTTGGACGCGGTTTTGATGGTGCGATGGGATGGCGATGTGGGTTTGGGCGAATTTGTAACGAGGATGTTTCTCTGGGTCCAAGTGCCACAGGCGTGAGTAACACGCCGGTGTTGTTTGTTGGTGCCAATAGAGGGCGCCCGCGTATCTGCGGATTATTTGAGAAGAACGGTTTCGGTGCCAGGATGAGTATTCAGTATCCGATATTTTGAACAGACGAAATTCATCAGACGACTGCTGATTTTTCCACCGGTATCCCGGGGGAATGCATTGGCACTCACGGAAGAGAGGGCCGCACGTGAAAGCGAGTAGAAAGTGACGACTGAGCGAATCGTGGAATTTGTTGCCGGTGACGGATTGAAGTGCAACCTGATCCACGTACAGGGTGATCGTCCTCCAAGCAAGGGACCAGTACTATTGGTTCATGGAGCAGGTGTGCGCGCCAACATATTTCGCGCGCCGGTCAAGACCACGCTTGTGGATTTTCTGATCGATCATGACTACGACGTATGGTTGGAGAACTGGCGGGGCAGCATCGATCTCGCACCGAACCGCTGGACGCTTGACCAGGCTGCGCTATACGACCATCCGGAAGCCGTAAAAAAGGTGATGGCGGAAACCGGGGCGACGGAAATCAAGGCGGTCATCCATTGCCAGGGTTCGACGAGTTTCATGATGAGTGCCGTCGCCGGTCTCGTGCCAGAGGTCAAGGTCATTGTCAGCAATGCGGTGGCGCTGCACCCGATCGTGCCCTGGATTTCCCGACTGAAGGGAATGGTGGCGGTGCCCCTTGTGTCCAGCCTCACCGACTTCCTCAATCCGCAATGGGGACTACATGCCGAAGGCGCGGTTCAGAAACTGATCAAGGGTTTGGTCGAACTGACGCATCACGAGTGTGATAACCCGGTGTGCAAACAGGCAAGCTTCACCTATGGCACCGGCTTCCCGGTACTGTGGCGGCACGAAAATCTGAACGACGAAACCCATGAGTGGATCAAGCAGGAATTTGCGCACGTGCCGATGCGATTTTTCCAACAGATGGCGCGTTGCCTGAACAAGGGGCACTTGGTCGCGGTAGAGGGATTTTCGCAGCTGCCGGCGAATTTTGTAGCGCAACCGCCGCGCACCGACGCGCGCTTCGCATTCATGGCAGGCGAACGGAACGTGTGTTTTGTTGCAGAGAGCCAGGAACGCACGTTCGACTTCTTTCAGAAGCAACGCAAAGACTTCCACTCTCTGCACGTGCTTCCAGAATACGGCCACCTGGATGTTTTCATGGGAAAGAATGCGGCTGATGATGTTTTTCCGATCATTCTGGAGCAGCTGGACAGGCCACACTGAGGAGTACTGCGATGGGTATACCGAAAAGAATTGAACGACAAGAGGGACGCTTTTCGCAGGTAGACGGCATTCCATTCGAGATGCCGGTCCGCGCTGCCGAGTCCCCCGCATTCATGGCGGCTTTTTCGATCGATGCCGACCGGGCGGCAAAGCTCCTTCCTGGAGAGGAGATTCATCCGTTGCGTATCTGGAATCGGGGCGTGCTGATCGTCACGGTGATTAACTACGAGAACACGCCTATCGGAAAGTACATCGAGTTCAGCATCGGCATCGGCTGCACGCATGGTTCGAAACCGGCACCCAGATTACTGCCGCTCGCGCTGATGAAGACGTTCGGCACCGGACAGTATGTGTTTGACCTGCCGGTGAGCACGGAGGTCTCGGTGAAGGGCGGGAAGGGGATCTGGGGGATGCCGAAACACCAGGCGAATATTGATTTCAAAGTCAGCGACGGCGAGGTCAGCAGTCAATACGATCTGGACGGCAAGCTCGCGATGTATATTTCGATACGCAGGCCCGGTGGCTTCGGCATTCCTTTAGCCACTGCCGGCTCGAACTGGTGCGCCTTTCGCGGAATGCTGATGAAGTCGGTGATTCACTTCCGCAGTCGAATGCACTTCGCGCTGGGCGGGGCGAAGGCGGCTCGACTGGTGATCGGCGATCATCCGCGCATGCAGCCGCTCAAGGATCTCGATATCGCGCCGCGTCCGATGTTTACCGCGTTCTTTCCCGAGATCAATGGCGTTCTCGACGATCACGTTGAGTCCTGGTTTCTGACTAACCAACAGCAAGCGCAGCAGGACATGGAAGGCATGGAAAGCGTGGTCAACCTCGGTCTTGGCGAGCAATGGCTCGCGCCACCGAATGCGCCGGTGCCGCAGGACGAGCGGATAGTCCGGTGAGCATGGTCGCGCCGATTAGCGAGCAAGAATTTATGCGTTTCGACCCGCGGCTGGCGCGCGAGAAACGGCCGCTGCAGGTCGGTCAACCCGAGACATTTCCGGTGCGTACCGACGATGGCGTTGAACTCCGGCTGACCCGCTACCGCGGCGGCGCGAAGGGGCCGGTTATTCTGTCGCATTGCATCGGCGTGTCGAGCCTGATGTATTCGATCGATACGATTGAACCGAATCTACTCGAATACCTGTTCCATGCAGGGTATGACGTGTGGCTGCTTGATCATCGCTTCAGCATCAATCTGCCGGTATCGCGGGAGCAATTCAGTTTTGATGACATCGCGATGCGTGACTACCCGGCAGTGGTGTCGGCAGTATGCCAGGCGACGGGAGTGGGTAGTGTGCAGATCGTTGCGCACGGCGTCGGGTCTTCCACGCTGACGATGGCGTTGCTGTCCGGACTTGAGGGTGTGCGCGCCGCAGTGCTGTCGCAGGTCTCGACGCATCTTTACACGACGTGGAGCAATCGGCTAAAAGCGCAGACCCGGATGCCGGCGCTGCTGTCCTCTATTGGCGTGCGAGAGATGACCGCATATACCGATGCGATGGCAGGGTCGGCCGAAAGATTGTATGACGGTGCGCTGCGCATGTACCCGGTTGAGGCGGAAGAGCGCTGCAGTAATCCGGTATGTCGGCGAATCACAGTGATGTACGGACAACTCTACGAACATGACCGGTTGAACGACAAAACGCATGATGCGTTACCTGAAATGTTCGGAGTCGTGAATCTCAGGGCGTTCGCGCAACTTTCCCGCATCGTGCGCGCCGGACACCTCGTTGATGAGGGTGGCGCCGAGCGCTATCTGCCGCACCTGGATCGGCTCAAGTTACCAATTGCGTTTATCCATGGTTCGGAAAATGTGTGCGTATTGCCACGGAGCACGGAACACACAGCAAATTTGCTATCACAGGTCAATGGCGCGGACTATTACCGACACCACCTGATCGACGGGTATGGTCATGTCGATTGTATCTTCGGGCACAACGCGGCACGCGACGTGTATGGCCATGTCCTCGAGCATCTCGACAGCAACCCCGCCTGATATGACAGATACTGGTGGACAGGATTCAGTATACGGCGCGCCTGCTGCCGGCGATCCTGGCCCGGCGCGCAGCTTGATTCTGTCCGGCGGCGGGATGCGGGTTTCCTATCAGGCTGGTGCTATTCGCGCGCTCATGGAGGCGGGCCTGACATTCGGACACATGGACGGAACTTCCGGCGGAGCGATCAATCTGGCGCTTCTGCTGTCGGGCCAGTCGCCGGAAGCAATGTGCGATCGCTGGCGGACGTTGCCATCGCAAAATTTTCTGTCACTTCGTCCACTGAAGAAATACCTCAGGAGTGCGGACCTCACAGCAATGGGGGACGCCGACGGAATACTCGCACGCGTCTTTCCGCATCTCGGCGTGGACATGCGGCAGGTGCGAGCGGTCAGTTGCGTGGCTGGAACCTTTAACGTTTTCGATTACGTGCGTAAAGTGAACCGGGTCTTTCAGCACACCGAAATGGACGAGCAGTTGCTGGTGGCGTCGATGTCGCTGCCTGGCGTCCTGCCGCCGGTTGAGCGTAACGGCGACGTACTGCTCGATTCGGCTTTTGTGCAGGACGTAAATCTGATGGAAGCAGTGCGTCGCGGAGCTGAGGAATTGTGGGTGGTGTGGTGTCTCGGAAATTCGGCACAATATCGCGGCGGCGCGCTACGCCTGTACGTGCAGATGCTGGAGATGGGCGCCAACGCCGCCCTCAATCGTGAGCTGGAGAGAATTGCCGAGATCAATGAAGGGATCGCGCGCGGCGATGCACCCTACGGACTCAAGCGTCCGGTTCGGGTTCATCTGATCATTCCGAAGCGACCACTACCTCTGGATCCAGACCTGATGACAGGACGCGTCGATCATGCCACCCTGATTGACATGGGCTATGCCGATGCCAGGCATTACCTGGATTCGGTTCGACCAGAAGGCATTCCACTATTGCCGGAGAGTACGATGATGAAAGATTCAGAACCGGGCGTGAATTTTCGAGAAACTATGGCGGGTTTCTTTTCGCTCGACGAAACGGATCCGCAGGCAGGTGCCGCAAAAGCCCAGGGTGGTACCCGGCTCGCGATGCACGCCACCGTCGACATTGGTGATATTCGCGAGTTCGTTTCGGATCCACAGCACCGCAGCGGCCTCATCGGTCATATCGATTTTGCGCCCTTTGGTCAGGGCATACCGGCGAGCGGTGGCGTATTTCAATTGTTCGCGCCGGGTAACGAGCCGAAGCTGAAATGGATGGTTTACGAGCTGGGCTTTACTCACCAGGGCAAGCGCTACTATCTTGCGGGTAAGAAGCACGTACGCTCGCACTCCATTTTCAGGATGTGGACTGACACGACTACGCTTTTTACCCAGTTGCACGAAGGAGCGGATGCGAGCGGTCCGGTCGTGGGCGCCGGTGTGCTTACGCTCGGCGTGATCGATCTGCTCAAGCTGTTGTCGACCTTTCACTCGACCAACGCTGAATCCATTGGTGGCAGGCTTCGCGCTGCCGGCGCGTTCGCCGGATTCTTCGTCCGTGAGCTCTGGAAAAGTTACGTCCTCAAACGTTGAGGCTGGTACCTGCCATGTTCACACCGAAAAGCGACCGACCTGCGATAGAGCAAGAAGTGGAAGTGATCGCTGTTGAACCGATGCCTAACTTGATGCGCTGATGCAACTGATACAGACCGGCATCAATGCGCAGCTCGGCACGGCACAAGGCAGGCGTTATCGTCGCCCTACGTCAGCGCACAGGCCTGGTTGTTCACTATTGATCAATAAAGCACGGCCGTGGATCGAGCCGCCGGTCGAAATCGGAAAGCGATAGGGGGAGTCCATGAATCAGAACTGGGATGTGATCGTAATTGGCAGCGGTTTTGGCGGTGCGGTGTGCGCTTGCAGGCTCGCTGAAGCAGGCCACAAAGTACTCGTTCTTGAGCGCGGCCGGCGATGGGAGACCACAGATTATCCTCGCGACCCGGACGATGCCTGGCTGTGGGATCAGACAGAGCCGGAGAAACAGAACGGCTGGATCGACCTGCGAATTATGGACGACATGGCTGTGGCTCAGGGCGCCGCGGTTGGCGGCGGGTCATTGATCTACGCCAATGTTTCGGTCGAGGCCAAGCCGGATGCGTTCCAAAGCGGTTGGCCGTCGGAGATCAGCTACGAAGAATTGAAGCCTTACTATGAACGCGTCGGTACGATGCTCAATGTGCAGACGCTGCCGCACAACCAACTCACCGAGCGCTACAAGCTGATGAAGGAGGCTGCGGAAAAACTTGGCTACGGCGAGCGCTTCCGCGATTTGCCGCTGGCTGTGACTTTTAGTCCGGAGTGGAACTACGGTTTGCCAGATGCGTTCAACGACCGTCACTCCAGAACATGGTCGAATGCACAGGGGCAGCAGCAGGGTACATGCGTACATTGTGGTAATTGCGACATCGGCTGCCAGGTAAAGGCCAAAAACACGCTCGACCTGAATTACATTCCGTGGGCAGAGAAACACGGCGCGCAAGTCCGCCCGCTACACCTGGTCCACAACATCTCGCAGCACCAGGGCGGCTACAGGGTTCACTTCAATCGCATTGAAAATGGCCGCCTGGTTTCCGGCAGCGAAACCGCGCAGCGCGTGATCCTGGCAGCCGGGTCGCTCGGCTCCAGCGAGCTGTTGTTTCGCGCCCGCAATCAGTATCGCACCTTGCCCGGCATCAGCGCCTACCTCGGGAATAGCTGGAGTTCAAACGGCGACTTCCTGACACCTGCGATTTATCGAGATCGTCAGGTTTCGCCGACAGAAGGTCCGACCATTTCTTGCGCGATCGACTTTCTGGATGGTGCCGCAGACGGACGTCAGATCTTCATCGAGGATGGCGGATTTCCAAACCTGTTGCGTGACTATATCCAGTCTCGCGGAAAAAGCCCGCACCGTCGCCATCGGCTATTTGTCAATTGGCTCAAGTATCTGGTCAATGACGATGATCCGCTGAGCAACGTGATGCCCTGGTTCGGTCAATCAGTGGACGCGGCCGACGGCAGGTTGTATCTGGGGCGAACGTGGTATGCGCCATGGCGGCGCAAGCTGAAACTGGATTGGGATGTGACCCGTTCGGAGGCAACAATTGATGCGATGGTCAATATGCACAAGCGCCTGTCTGCGGCCACCGGCGGCAAACCCAAGGTGCCACCAACGTGGACGATATTGAAGAATCTTGTCACACCTCATCCGCTCGGCGGCTGCAACATGGGCACTACGCACTCCAACGGTGTGGTCGATCACAAGGGCGAGGTATTTGGCTACCCGAATCTGTACGTAGCAGACGGCGCCATCGTGCCGCGCGCAATCGGGCTGAATCCCTCGCGCACGATCGCTGCGCTGGCAGAGCGGATCGCGCATCTGATCACGCAACCTGCCTGAGGGGCGGGCGCGCTCGGAATTCGCGACATTGGCGAAGCAGGATCCCCTTGGCGGTCCTGTCACATTGTCGGCACATATTGAGAGCGGGCTCAGATGCTGCCTTTGTGTCACCAACTCAATTGCAGTTGGGTGACATGCGTAGATGGTGCTGGCACATCTGAATCCCGAATGTTTTAATAGGCATCGCAAATGTCGAGTTCGAGCTGAATTTGGGAGGCGAACGACACAAGCGTATTCGCGTTCGACGCGTGTGCGGATGCCGATTTGAATCCGCAAAATTGATTCCGGCAGTTCCGCGCAACATGTCGCTGACCCACTAGAAATCTTGTTCGTCCTATGAATTTGAAAGACTGGCTCGAATCAAATGGCTTGGGCAAATACGCCGAGTTGTTTGCCGAAAATGAAATCGACCTGGATTTGCTGCCGCAGCTCACGGAAGGTGATCTGGACAAACTGGGTTTGTCGGTTGGTGCGCGGCGCCGCCTTGCTATTGCGATTGGGTTGCTTGATACATCTGAGCAGCAGCAAAGCGTCGCGAATGTTGCCGGTGTTGCTTCTGCCGAGCGCCGGCAATTAACCGTATTGTTCTGCGACCTGGTGGGCTCTACTGCGTTGTCGCAACGCCTCGATCCCGAAGCATTGCGCGCGCTGATCGGCGGTTATCAGAAAAAGTGTAGTGCTGTTATCGCGAAATTCGATGGCTATGTCGCGCAGTATCTGGGTGACGGCGTGATGATTTATTTCGGATGGCCGAGGGCGCACGAAGATGATGCCGAACGTGCCGTTCGCGCGGCGCTTGAGATGGTCGACACGGTTACCAAGTCGGGCGGGGCTGAGCCGCTGCATGTGCGTATTGGCATTGCAACCGGAACTGTCGTGGTTGGGGAATCCAGCGAGGGCGATCGCGCGGAGCCGGAGCTGGCGGTTGGTGAAACGCCAAACCTTGCTGCGCGTCTACAGGGTCTTGCGGGCGTTGACGAGATCGTGATCTCGCCAGTTACGCGCCGTCTTGCCGGCGCATCCGTCGTTGTTGAAGACATGGGTAACCAAACCCTGAAGGGCATCACGGAGCCAGTGCGTTCATGGCGTGTTACCGGGCTCGGCCGCAGCCGGGCGAGATTCGATGCGTCTTCGAATGC
>Ga0315336_1004905_pt1 | contig 15217 bp, 9 predicted proteins | sample ASW5metaG_FD_204512 | JGI IMG/M metagenome (GOLD analysis project Ga0315336, IMG submission 204512) | Ammonia-oxidizing marine archaeal communities from Monterey Bay, California, United States - ASW #5 | ecosystem: Environmental > Aquatic > Marine > Intertidal zone | place: USA: California...
GGATTAGATGAAGTAAACGAGGCGCAGGGACGCGCGGGAAAGGGAATGACAGGAAAATTTGGCAACGCTGTCATCAAAGTGGGGAGTGCTGGTTTTGTCGGATTTAAAGGTGAAATGAATGAAACAGGATCCCATGTATTTATTGCTGTGGATAATACGGTTTATGGCGTTTTTATATTGGCAGATGAAATGAAAGAAAATGCCGGCGAAACCATCCAAAATTTGAAGTTACAAAATATTAGAACAGTTATGCTCACGGGGGATAAAAAAGAAGCGGCTCATTTATTGGCCGATCAAATTGGTATTGATGAAGTATATGCGGAAGTTCTGCCGGAGGATAAAACCCATATTATACAATCACTTCAGGATAAAGGAGAAATCATCTGTATGTTAGGTGATGGCATCAACGATGCGCCTGCGATTGCTCAGGCGGACGTTGGGGTGGCCATGGGAACGGGGACAGATATAGCCATGGAAACAGGAGATATTATATTGGTGAGGGGGGATTTGTTAAAATTAAACCAAACATTTTCTTTAGCAAAAAAGACGTTTCAGAAAATCAGGCAAAATCTGTTTTGGGCCAGTATTTATAATTTAATTGCCATACCATTGGCAATTTTCGGCGTTCTTCACCCTGTTTTAGCCGAGGCTGCCATGGCGCTTTCTTCTATAAATGTGGTGGGAAATTCCAACCGTCTCCATCGAGTAACGTTTTAAATCGCCCCCCCCTAAACGCAATTATTATTAGCAATAAAAAAAGTTTGCACATCCATAAATAATGATTAGTTTCCTGGCCTGAGGTAAGAGGGGATTTGTGCGTTTTGGAGAACAAAGAGCCCCTAAATCAAATTAAAAATTAAATAAAAGTTTATTTACTTAATTAACGTGGAGAAACTCATGAAAAGAATAACGTTAATACTGATGTTATTGATACCCGCATTTCTTTTGTCACAAACGTCTGGGAAATTGAGTGGTATAATTAGTTCTGATGGAGAGCCACTTGTTGGTGCGAACATTCTAGTTGGCGGCACATCCTATGGTGCGGCGTCAGACGTCTCCGGACAATATTATATTGTGGATGTACCTGTGGGTACCTATACTGTAGAAGCACAATACATCGGTTATAAAAAACTCGCGGTTGGGGCTGTTCGTGTAAATGCGAACTTAACTACGGAGTTGAACTTCAATCTTGAAATTGCTGCTGTGGAGGGGGAAGAAATTTCTGTCACCGCTGAACGACCATTGATTCAGAAGAATGCTACAAACAGTACTACTATTATAGATCAAGAAGTAGTCAAGGCATTACCTATACGTAACGTTGGTGATATTGTTGCGCTTCAGGCGGGGGCTGTGGGTGGTAACATTCGTGGTGGCAGATCAACAGATAATGCCTATTATGTTGATGGTGTCTTAATGAAAAACGATTGGTCGGGGGGCAACTTGGTTGCATCCCTTTCCCAAAAAAGTATGCAGGAAATTGCATTTCAGGCAGGTGGTTTTTCCGCAGAATACGGTGGTGCAAATGGGGGTGTTGTTAATGTTGCCACTAATTCTGGCGGTGAAAAAATCTCCGGTTCCGTCGAATATTTATCTGATTTAGGAGCGACATCTCCCGGTACCGATCCAAATGCATTATATAGTTATGGCAAAAACCTTGTTAATATTAGTGTTGGCGGCCCGATTACAAATAATATTCGATTTTTTACAATGATTGAACAGGATAAAACTGACGATGCTTCACCATCGTTTACGCCGGTTCCTTTTATGGATCGAGAACTTATGACTCAAGCCCAATTTGTATCCAAGGGGTATGATACTCTTTATACATTTGAAAAAGGAGATTATCCTGATAACATTTTGCATTACGAGCGGATTATTCGCGATAACCAAACGGATAGTGATAAATTAACTGCCGGTGTAGCGAAATATGACACCACCCATATTTTAGGGGGTAACTATCGTCGTCTTTACGGCAAAAAACGCTCGGGTTCAAATCAAAAAACAACGTTAACGGGGAACCTGCTGATGGATTTCCGCCCGTTCCGCTTTAAGCTTGGCTTTGCTCGCTATGATTACACATCAAATCCGTATTCCCATGGCAGTCATGCGTTGAACTGGGATGCAAACAGCTACCAGTACGAATCGCTGAATAATGTCTTTTACTTAAACGCCACTATGAGTTTGAGTCCCAAGTCTTATGTAAAGGCGATCGCGAGTTTAAGCAACTATTCCCAGCAATATTTTAATAACAATTACACGCCGGGGACAAAGGATGATGCGAGGACGTCTAGTTTTGAGCAATACGGTGTTCGGAACATGGGTGCAGGGTTTACGCAAAGCGGGGAGGCTGTATTTAGTCATAACTACCACCTACGCGGTGCGGGTAAAAACCCACTTTCTATGCAGGACATGGTATATAAAACCAATTATGGGGCCCAGCGCAGTAGCTATACGCAGTCATTTCAGGACCGTACAGGCTTACGGTTGGATTATTTAAATCAAGTAGGTGTTCATGAGGTGAAAGCCGGATTTGAGTATTACAATACGGAACTCAATCGCTATAGCATTTCTCAGGCGTTTGAAATTGCTCAAAAATCAGATCTATTGGACGTTAACCATGACGGGAGTGTGAGTACAGCAGAAGTTGGTGACCAAAATAACGATGGTTCCATCAATGCAGCAGATTATGATCTCTGGCGCTTTTATACCTACCGCAATGCTTATGTAGATAACCTAGGGTATGATATTTTTGGTGAAAAAACATCTGACTATGGTTTCGATAAGCATGGATCGGCGCCTGGAAAATCCGTCACCAATCGTTTTTATGTTCAAGACAAAATTGAGCTGAAAGATGTTGTTGTGCAAGTTGGGCTTTCTTTTGAATCATGGAATCCAAACACAATGGCACCTGATTCAGATGGTGATGGTGTTGGTGATGCGGAAGGATTTCGAAACATTCACCTTAAATCAGGCCGTATTGATAAATCGGGAACGCAGTCAGGTTCCTTGAAATGGGAAAATGTCGCCACTTATAGCGCCATCCTTCCTCGAGTAGGTTTCTCATTTCCAGTGACAGATCGTACTGTTTTTAGGGCAAATTATGGAACTTACATGCAGGCCCCGGCCCTATCTTTTGTTTACCTAACCGATAGCGGATTAACTGCGAACGCGACACAGGGGAATATGACAGTGTCAGAAAACCCAGCCATTAAACCTGAGCGAACCACTCAATACGAAGTAGGCTTTGCACAGCAAATTGGTGAGGTTGCCGCACTAGAAGTCACTGGTTTCTATAAAGAATCACGAGACTACCTCATGATGAAAAACCATGAAGTTATCGATGGGCAGTCGGCGTTAATGAATGGTGCAAAAACAAGTTGGGCTCAATATATGAATGGAGATTATGGTACCACCCAAGGATTTACAGCAAGCCTGTCCATGCGTCGATTCAAGGGCGTTTTAGCTCAAGTTAATTATTCCTATATGACAGCACGTGGTACAGGTTCTTCTCCCAGCCAGAACTTTACCATAGCTTGGATTGGTGGTACTTACCCAGTTACAATTAACAGGTTAGATTTTGACCAGCGACATACTGGGAATGTTATTCTGGATTACAGAAATCCATTAGGGTTTGGCGTGAATGCAGTTTATAGCTTTGGCAGTGGTCAGGCATACACACCAGCCGTTTCCCAAAGCGAAGTATTTGGCCGTGGTTGGGGAATTCCTACAGCAGCCATTAATTCGGGTTCGAAACCATGGACTGCTCGGATGGATTTAAGAGCAGACTATAATCTGAACGTCGGCGGCACCGATTTCAGTGTGTATCTCTTAGTGAAAAATGTACTAAACAGAGAAAATGTTTACTCTGTTTATGAAGGAAGCGGACAAGTGGCAAACGATGCCTGGCTGGAAACAGCAGAGGGCCAAACTTGGATAAAAGGTCAAGAAAAAGAGTTCCCCGCAATTTCCAAGGCCAATGGTGGCCCTGGCGCAGAACAGCTTTACCTTGATCGTCTCGCGACCCCCGGACGTTGGGGAACACCCCGTACCGTTCGGCTTGGCATCCAGGTTAGTATTTAAATTAAACGAAGGTGAAAAAAATGAAAGTTTTAAAAAATTTCGCAATCATTGTGTTATCGGTCAGCATAGCGACGCCGGTTTTTGCAGGGGATAAAAAGGGCAAAATAAAATTACCTTCCCTTAATAAATCATTTGTGGAAGTCACGGGTGAGTTTAATGGCAATCGTGTTAGAAATGACATGGAAAACAATGGACTAATCGTGTCTGATTTTTCCGGTCACTCCGGCATGGAATGGCCGAAAGAGAACCATACGTATTCCGTGTATGCTTCTTCGATCTGGTATGCAGGAAAAGTAAACGGTGATATTCGTACAGCTGCTGGGGATTATTCTAATGAAATGATGCCGGGCCCTTGGGGGTCAGATCCCGGTGCTGCTGCACATAAGTTTTACAAAGTAAACAAAGCTGATTTGGCAAATCCATTAAGTAGTGACGATTTCCAAAATTGGCCTGTTGAATTAGGAGCACCTTGGGTGGATGTGGATGGCGATGGCGTTTATTCCCCATTACCAATTGGTCCCGATCACCCAGAGTTTGTCGGTGATCAAGTAATGTGGTATGTCGCCAATGACGGCGCACCGGGAACGCATGGCCTTTTTGGTACACTTCCTCTTGGGTTAGAGGTTCAGTTTACCATGTTTGGATTTGATCGTCCTGATGTTTTTGGCGATATGATGTTTTTCAAAGGTTTGGCAATTAACAAAGGTGGCAATACAATTGATGATATGTTTATTGGTCTCTGGTCCGACCCGGACTTAGGTGATGCCGGTGATGATTTTGTTGGTTGTGACACAACGCTAAGTCTTGGCTTTTGCTGGAACGATGGTGTTGATTCTGAATACGCCAGTTATTCCGGAGGAACCCCAGCTGTAGGATATGATTTTTTCCAGGGTCCAGTTGTAGAATCTGCCGGTGATACGGCCTTTTTTATGGGGAAGAAAAAACCAGGATATAAAAACCTCCCCATGTCTTCCTTTTCAAAATATATAAATGGAGATGCAGTATATACGGATCCCAATGATGCAGTAGAATTGTACAATTATATGTTGGGATTGAAAAAAGATGGAACACCCTTTCCTGTTGAAGCGAGCGGTGGGTCTAAGTTTGTTCATCCCGGCGATCCTGCATCAGATACGGGCCCAACTGATACGGAGTATGTTGACTCTGATATTCATGCTTCTGGTGACAGGCGGTTTGTTATGAATGCCGGTCCGTTCACCATGGCCCCAGGGGATTCCCAGGAAGTGGTATTTGGTATTATGCATGCAGCCGCAGGATCTGCTAAAAAATCAGTTACATATTTGAGACAAGTAGATGCGCTTGCACAACTTGCTTATGATATACAGTTTGCGCTTCCTGCTTCACCCTCAGCGCCAACAGTAACGGCCACAACTTTGCCCGAAGAAATTATTTTCACATGGGATGATGCTTCTGAGTCATATTTGATCGAAGATGTTATTGACAAAGTGCCCGTAGCATCAGCGTTTGATACAACTTTTGGAACAGGATATTTCAGCGCAGGTGAATTAGCCGGATTATTGGATGGATATACTGTGTTAGATACATCTTATGCCAATGCGGACAGTTCGGTGATTTATACGGTACAATATGTAGCAGCGATTGATACATCCTTTCTGGGTGAAAACACGTGGTTCAAATTTGAAGGATACAATGTTTATCAATTAGAAACGCTTTCCGGTACAGGTGGAAAAAAACGAATTGCAACCTATGATCTGAAAAACGGTATCACAGAAATATATGATAATGTCTTTAGTGCCTCCTTGGGTGAAATCATAAACATACGAACCCAATATGGTTCGGACACGGGGATTAAACGCTCTTTGGCAGTCTCGAAGGATGCCCTGAATGATGGAATTCCCTTAAAAACAAATCGTGAATACTATTTTGCTATAACGTCTTATGGGTATAACCCCTTTGGAATTCCAAAAACCCTGGAGAGTTCTTTATCAATTATGGCTCTACGGCCTCAGTATCCAGAAGGTGTAAAGACTGAATCGCTCACAGCTTCGGGCACAGTGGGTGCAGCGACTCACACCAGCGGTGCATCGGATGGCAGTGTAAATGCATCGGTAGTTGTTTCTACAGCCATTACTGGAGAAGATTATGTGGTCACTTTTAGCGATACTCTCCCCGATGGGACAAAGGTGATAAATTGGTCTGTTACTAGTGGTGGGACTGTTGTTAGTCCCAACAATACAATCCAAGGTGGTTTAGACTTTGCCACAGTAAAAGCTGTGGGTACAGGAGCAAATCCAATTATTGATGGACTGCTATTTGAAGTTAATGGGCCTCCGTTAGAGTTTAAAGATTTTCGGTTAGTTGCCAATGCAGCGGGTGCTGTAGATCCAGCAGCTCGCGCAAGTGCAAGCTGGCGAGGATATCCTTCCTTGTCTGACCCTGCTGGGAATTATCCCGGCGACCAAATGTCTGAATCTTCTTCTTGGTGGTTTCTTGCTACTAATTCAACATCAAATTATGCCTACGAAAAGTTTATTGGGTATGTCACTCGATATGCTGGTGGATATGGAAATCCTGATGGTGGAATTGGTCAACTCATCCCTGATGACTTTGAGTTCCGCTTTACTGAAAAGGGGAGTAAAATGTTTGATTGGTGGGGAACCGAGTTATTATCAGATAGTCCATTAGAAATATGGAATATTGGTGATATTTCAGATCCGTCTGATGATTTCCAAATGATGGCAATTTTTGATGATGCCAATGCCAATGGCATATGGGATTTACAACAAAAAGATAGCCCAATGTCTGGCGCTTCTAATGATCCCATGACAGAAGGCCTTTATATAATGGAACATATGGACAGAGCACCAGGAACAGCTGGTTATGAAGCGCTCGTAGCAGCTTTTACGGCTGATCCTATGCATGGTGGTAATTATCCATGGGCATCCGGACCTGGCTTACCTCTTGCTGGGGCAGGACAAACTTCACGCGCCATGATGATGAATATTGCATTTATCGATTGGAATGGTGGAGATGTAACTGCAGATCCGTGGGTGACTAAATCTCCATACCCTGAAACAGGGTCAGTATTCCAAATGATTACGACCAAGCCAAACAGCGCTTCGGATGTGTTTACACTACAGACAGGGGATATGAAGCCCCAGATAAAAGCAGTTCAAGTTGCTGACGTAAACGTATGGCCAAACCCATACTTCGGATATAATCCTGAAGAACGGAATCCCGTTGACCAACAAATGCATTTTACCCATTTACCCGAATCGGGTAGTTGGAAAATTCGTATTTTTGACTTAGCTGGAAACCACGTTCGTACACTTGATGGCAAAAGGGGGGGTGATGGAACCCAATTCTCAGTTTGGGATTTGAGAAATGATTTTGGAGTACCTGTCGCCAGTGGGGTGTATATAGCCCATGTGGAATCCGGTGATAAATCAAAAATTCTTAAATTGGCAGTTGTTCAGCCGGAACAACGCCTTGATCGTTATTAAAAGAAGATAGTGAGGAAGTAATAATCATGAAAAATAATACAACAAAGATCTTCCTAAGCAGTGTCTTCCTAATAGGAGCATTATCCGCTGGGACGATTAAATCTCAAGGACAAGCGGGAGCAACCCAGCTCCTCATTCCTGTCGGTGCCTTATCCATAGCTACTTCTGGAGCCAATGGTGCGACAGTTTTGGGTGTAGATGCGCTCTATCTTAACCCCGCTGGTATTGCGGGATTTATAGGGGGATTTCAAGGAACGGCTTCAACAATGAATTACATTGGGGAGATTGATATTTCCTATGCTGGATTTGTCACTAATTTGGGAGCAAGTGGGTCCTTTGGACTTTCTGTTAAATCGCTTGATTTTGGAGATATTCCAGTAACAACAGCTCAGGCGACTGAAGGAACCGGTGAAATGTTTTCACCTAATTTTCAGACAGTCACGGCAACATATGCAAAATCATTTGCGGATCGTGTCAGATTTGGTGTATCATTAAAACTGGTATCTGAACAAATTGTAAATACAAAAGCAAATGGTACTGCCATTGATATGGGTGTTCAATACCGTTTTGCAAACTATCCATTGGCTATCGGAGTTACCCTAAGCAACCTTGGTAACCGAATGGAATATGAAGGATCAGATTTAGAACAGACCTTAACGCCTTCGGAATCCCAGTCTGGATCAAGCGTAGAACGATTCCGGGTGAAAAGTGAAGCCTTTGATTTGCCAGCAAAACTGAATGTGTCGCTAAATTATGCTCCTATGGATGGATTGAATCTTATGTGGGCCTTCACAAATAATTCATTTTCAGCAAATACTCAAAGTTTTGCTGCTAAGTATTCATTTGGACCCGTATGGGTGGCTGGTGGGGCGGAATCCCGTTTAGTTGGAGATTCCAGACCAACAGAAATTTCAAAGGCTACTTGGAGTGAGGCCGAATCTGAAGCTAAAAATAATCTTTTTGGTGCAACATTTGGCGCGGGAGTCTCCGTACCGGTGGGTGGCATGACACTAGGTATTTCGTATTCAATGCGCTCACTTGCAAGATATTTTGATTCCAATCAAGTCATGCAAATGACCATAGAATTTTAAAGAAGCAAATACACATACTATTATAGAAAAAGGCTCTGTATTTACAGGGCCTTTTTTATTTTCATTAAAGAAAAAACTAATTAAATATAGATTTTAATAAAGGATAAAGTTTTTCATAGGGCAAATTTTGGCCAAAGTAAAATTCTCCCTTTGTGTCTTGTAGTATCAACTCCCAATGGAGGTGTGATTCTTCACGTGTGCCCATCGTACCGGGCTGGGTTCCCGTATTTCCTGATTGGGCGAACACATCCCCGGCCTTTATGCTGTATCCGGGTTTTATATTTGAATTTATATGGGACAAATGGGCGTAAATAGTGATTGAACGGTAGCCCGGGAATAGGTTAAACCCATGATCAATCACAACAGCCTTGCCAAGCAGCACCATATTAAAAATATCTGATGGCGTACGATTTAATCGTGTAGCCCGTTTTAGAATTTCAATTCTAAAATCAGCAGGCACTTCTTCATAATGTAAATCTGAACGAATAATGATTCCATCAGCGACAGCCATAACGGGCGTTCCCCAATTCGAGAAAAAATCAATTCCCCGGTGGATCCCGGATCGATAGTTTCTGGGGGCATTGGGTAATCGCGATGCTTTTTGAGGCACATTTAGATCCTTACATGGTAGTAATAATGGCACAGTTGGGAATAATTGGGAAAAATCGGGGATATGTCCTTCTCTATCGAATAATGGCTCAATTGGTGTGTCCGTGCTCATATTTGCTAAAAAATGGCGAATAAGGGGCAGCACGGCGCTTGTATCCACTGCATAGGTGATTATGGCACTATCATTGCGTTTTTCTAATAGTACAAGCGATCGAATTAATAAACGATTAGAAAATGTTTCAGTAAGATAATCTTTCACCATAGCCTTGGTTGAATCGTGTAATTTCGGCTGAATAATAGGGATTAAATCTCCCCATGAAATGGGCGATTGGGCGATCGTTGATAGAGAATCCAACTCTGAAAGCGATAGATCGGTAGAAATTTTAGCGACGAGACTATTATCGGAAATAATGATAGAAGGAGCAATCGTTTCAATGGCTGTTTTTTCCGGGACCGATTGAGAAGGGATGGGAGGCACACAAGCGGCGAGTACCGCCAATAATAAAAATAATGATCGTTTCAAATAATCAGGAGATGGTTTTTAATATATCGATTCCATCAATATATATTTGATTGGGATCACCAATAATGGTGGAATGGCACAAATTGGAAAAGATTGACGATTTTTCTTCTATATCATCAAAACCATTTGAAAATAATAATTGAACGGATGGAATATCCGAAACCTTTAGGGCATCCAAGATAGAGTATTCATATCGGGCCCAGGCCATTGGAGCAAAAAGAAATCCATCAGCCCAATTGCGATTACGTTGAATAAAATTGATAGCCTGGAATACCTTATGGGTTTGGCTTATCTTTAAATTAATTTCTGAATTCCTAACATGAAGACGAAGAGCTTTATTTATTTTATCCAAAGTTGTCCGTTGTTTTGCATGGATAGAGATAGATCCGAGCAAATTCAGGTTAGGTCCGTGTAATACAAGAATTTTCATAGGAATAAAAACAGGTCAAAAATGACCGAGTAAGACCTTAAATTTACGCTCGCCGTTTACAGAGGGGGAGGGAAAATTTATTATTCTTTCGAAAATCAGATTAATATGCATCAATTAAAAAGACTCATCGTCCTTTTTATTATGCTATCTTTCCTTTTATATGGACAATCGCAAACGATCACAGGCTATGTCATTGACAAGGAAACCAACCAACCTATATTAGGCGCAAATATACTTTTAGTTGGAACAGACATCGGATCATCCAGTGATGAAAATGGAAAATTTATCATTAATTGGAATGGTTCTTTTCCTGTTAAGCTAAATGTTTCTCATATTGCTTATGAAAGGATGGAACGAAGGATTAACTCCTCGGGTAAATACCCATTTCGATTAACGACTAAAATATTGAAAGGGGAAGCAATCACCATTACCAGTAACCGCGGTGAATCCGTAAAGGATATTTCCAGCAGCGTTGAGATTGTTTCTGTTAAAAAAGCTGAAATCCGCGGAATTAGGGATATTAGTGAAGTCCTGCGGGAAATGGAAGGGGTGACGATTGCTACATCTACTACCGGTGAGCAACGGGTGAGCGTTCGAGGAAGTAACCCAAATGAGGTGTCGGTATATATAGATGGTATTAAAATGAATCGATCCTTAGACAATGAAGCAAACCTGGCCTTGATTGATCTTAATGATTTGGAACATGTGGAAGTGGTTAGAGGTAGCGCATCAATTTTGTTTGGTGCAGGGAATTTTGGCGGGGTAGTGTTGATGAAATCAAAAAAATTGGACCATAATTATTTTCATGTTTCCAGAAGTATAGGAATTACGAACATTAATGACCAAGATTTGTCTACGGCGGTATCATTGAAGGCTGGTCCCATGTCTTTTGGAGGGCGGTTTTCAGGAAAATCGAGGCTATTTGACGGCCAGACCCAATATACAACCTTATTTAAAAATTTTGCCACTAGACTTGAAACAAAAAAAGTAATTGGGATCTTTCGCGTTATACAACAGGATAATACAATTGAGTTTAGTTCCGGCGGCATTCGGTCTGCGGATAAAATGGATTCTCATCAATTTCAAATTAAAGGTGATTTACCCTATGTTAAGGAATTTAACTTTCAATGGGGGCGGAGGAATTGGCACTGGAATGATCAGTTTTTCAGCAATGTTTACCGAATCCTTGAAGATACATCATCAACGGTACGATTATCTAAAACTTTAAAATGGAAAAACCTAAGTGGCACCATTCAGGTAGAAGAAGAGCGGCAGTACTTTTCTGGTAATCAAAATTTTACAGATAGCTATTCATCTCGGAATTGGACCGATGTAGCCATTTTAAGGCAACGAGACAGAGGTTGGGCTAGCGTATTGCGTTTTGACCAGAATAATCCAGTAGTTGATATTGATTTTGTTCGTTTTGAAGTTGGAATGCGTTCCAGCAAATCCATCTATGACCATGATCAGGAAATTATTGTGAATGACAGTATTGTATTTAAAGAACGAATCCTCTATAATATTCAAGAACAAACGCCACTAAAAACATTTCGATTGGGCATTTCTGCTGAAGGTAGACTGCCTAGAGGAAACCAGTTTAGTCTTTTCTTTAATCAAGGATCCAACCATCGGAGTCCTACACTAAACGATCGATTTTTGTGGGGGATCGGCTTGGATCAATTGGAAGATTATTATTCCCGCTTGAAACGTGCTCGTCCTTCCCATCCAGAAGCTCAGGCAGGTCATGATTTGAAAATTATAAACATCAAACAGATAATCGCTTTAATGAAAGGGGGATTGAATAGGGAATATGTAACCACAACAGAATTGAATACAAAATTAAAGATAGACCAAATAAACGCATCTTTTTTTACAAGTTTAGAAGTTGGATTAGGAATCTTTCGAAATTCATATTTAGACAAGGTGGCCTACCGTGTGATCCCTGGCGGTCTTGTGGCCCCATTCAATACAACAACAGCATGGATGAATGGCATAGAAGTGAATGCCAAGACATATGCATGGGATAATAGTTTTAAATTGGGAATGAACATGATGTGGCTTTCACCCAGCGATGCAAATGTATTTCCGGATAAACCGTCAACCCGGAGCAATATCATCGCAGATTATCATAAAGGGTGGATCCATATTAATCTGAGTCATATTAAACAGGGTCCGCAGAAGTATATGCGCAGTGGTGTATTTCTAGTTCAGGATAAATCTATTAGCAATACCAATGTAACATTAAGTGTCGCAAAAAGATTTTGGCTAATGGATTTAACCCTCAGCTATACCGTGAGAAATCTATTTTCCAATACCTCTGTAATTGTGGATGCCAATAATATTTCTCCTGATGGATCATTTAATTACTATGACGCTCACAGAAAGTTATTATCACTTAAGATCAAACTGGCTGAGTTGAAATAGTTATGCAAAAAATTCCTATTATAATTTTATGTATCTTTGGTATGATGAGTTGTAATTCGTTTAATACTGAGAATGAAAAGGGAGCATTATTTTCCCTGACAATTAATCACGATATAACGAGAATTACAGATTCTGCTTTTGTATATTTAAATTGGGATGAAATCAGTGTTCTGGGGTTCAAACGCTGGGTAATTGAACGAAAAAAAGTGGAAGGGAGTCGCTGGTTTAAGGCGGGTGAAATTAACAATCGTTTAACGACAAAATTTCGAGATGTTATATTTGATGATGAAAACCTCTTATACAGGGTGGCCATCGAAGATACCAGCGGAAATATGAAGTGGGCAGAAGGAATTATAGAGATCCCAAATACGAAATATCTAATGGTTCCTGGAGAACAACGCACACCCAAAATAGCTTTTGATTCTCCACTAATAGATGACGGTGATTCAATATTTGTATCTCCTGGAGAATACCACGATGGATTACAAATGATGAGTAAACATGTGGTAATAGAATCACAAAAAGGATTTGAAAAAACTTTTTTATTCCATCGCGTAGAAATGAACGAAGGCATCCTTAAAGGATTCTCTATTTCTGATGGCCGTGGGTCAGATAAGGACAATGGGGGTGGAATCAATGCAATTGGAAAAGCGGTTATTAAAAATTGTTTCATTTGGAATAATAGGACGGGTCAACATGGCGGAGGCGTTTTTTTAAAAGATAAAGCTTCATTATATAATTCAGTTTTGTATTCCAACCAGTCTAGTATTTCAAATCACAATCTATATATTTCAAATGCAAGCGGTAGTGTAATAAATAATACATTTGTTTTAGCCGATACGATTAAAGGGAATAATGTTACTGCCTTTAATTTGGAACCTGGGTTCATTTTTTTAAACAATATAATTCTATATGGTACCACCTTCACTATAGATACGATGGGAACATACAACGGATCCGTCATCATTGATTATTCCCGGATGGATTCGGTCTTAATATCAGGCGATAACTTGATCATGGATGACCCCAAATTAATCAGGCTCGACAAAACACCACCTGAATTTATACTTGCTGGAGATTCTCCCTGTATTAATGCTGGGCATCCTGACGACCAATATAATAATATAGATGGTTTGCGGAATACAATGGGGGCTACGGGAGGTCCAGAGGGAAAATAATTTACCGCATTGGAACCAAATGACCGATAATATAGCCGATAATTATTCCAGTCAATAAGGCCAGGGTCAATACGCGGGATTTAGTGAATTCAGTGCGATATCCCTTTTTAATAGCAACGGCTCCCACAAAATATCCCAAAGCATTTAATAGCCAAAAGAAAGGAATAGCAAATACTTTTACAATTAAGGGACCAATTAAAGGGACCGTAGCAATGAGGGCAGCCAACCCAGCGAAGGCTTGAGTGAAAACACCAATTACAACTGTACCAAAAAGAACAACTTTTTCATCAATGCCAAGTTTTAAGGCGGTGACGATTGCAAGGATAATTGCCATCCATATTAACAGGGGCTTTCTATATGTTTTGAAAATGGATTGTTTAGGCATTTTTAATTAAAATCTCGTAAGAGAATCCGTATGCATTTATAGTTACCCGGATTATACGACGATTTCCATTTTGTTCCACCCAGATTTGACAGACACCATCTGGGTTAGGTGCATATTGCATGAAACGGTCAGTTTGGGTTAAAAACCCCGTTGTTTCATCAATATGTTTGAAATCCATTCGAAAATGATCACATAATATATTGGTATGCCCAATGGTTATTGTTTCTGTTCCGGCCCATAAAAACCGACCGAGTATTGGTTTTCCCTCGTGGTCCATTTCAAACCATTGTGTATCTAACATTTCATAAGGCCTATCTGTTAACATGGCGAGCATAGTAAATATGGTTTTGGTTGAATCGGCTCGGACGCGAGTTTTCTTTTTATATTTTAGATTGCCATCACTCAATTCAATTAAAATTTTTTGGTCAAAATTTTCCTGACGTATTTTTTTTTGAAATGTTTTTAATCCAAAGTGGGTGGAATCAAAATAAGTCCAATATGTGTTATTTGACGGCCAGATAAAATCAACAATTCCATTTGTTTTAAACTGCAGATTAATGGAATCAGGTTTTAATGTCAAACGGGCATCTGCTACGGAGAATCCATATACTTTGGCAGAATAATCCTGACTGAATATTATGGTGCTAAAAAGAGAAAAAAAGAGTATCCTGTGCATGACAGGTCACGATCAGGTAATACCAAGAAAAGATCCTGCGATCCAAAAATAAAGTGCAACGCCCAGAATATCAATGGCAGTTGTCACAAAAGGGCCTGTTGCCACAGCAGGGTCAATATCAAAGCGGTTGAGAATTAAGGGGACCAGGGACCCAATCGTTGCTGCAATAATCATGGATGCACAAATGCTCAAGCCCACAACAAGTCCCAACAATGGGGATACATCCAAAAATCGAAAAATGGCAAAAATGCCTAAAAGGATTCCGTATAAAACGCCCAGAATAAGACCGACGCGGATTTCTTTTAATAAAATTTTTACTGAATTTTCTAAACCAAC
>Ga0315336_1004906_pt1 | contig 15215 bp, 9 predicted proteins | sample ASW5metaG_FD_204512 | JGI IMG/M metagenome (GOLD analysis project Ga0315336, IMG submission 204512) | Ammonia-oxidizing marine archaeal communities from Monterey Bay, California, United States - ASW #5 | ecosystem: Environmental > Aquatic > Marine > Intertidal zone | place: USA: California...
TTTACTTGAAGCATGAAGGCCTACTGACAACAAGCCAGACGAGCAACCTGAGTGTTCTGGGTCTCGTAAAGTTTGGGTGTCTGGAAATAAAGGTTTTATGGCAACCAGTTTCCTATATCCCTGGCCCCACCCGGCGCATCGCACGATGCTTGCCGGCGTCAGCAGCGGATGGTAGACGCTGATGCCGAAATTCAACCACAATTCAAATTTACCTGGACAGACGAAATCGTGGACCATCTAGCCGAGCACAGGGTTTGCGAGAATGAGCTTGAGGAAGTTGTCAGCAATCACAAGAGGCAAAGCGAAAATCAATTGACTAGTTATCTGTGTTCTTAGGGCCAAAAGACGTCGGATGGTCGGCACTTCATTTGTTTTGATTCATAGCGTGATGAGTAGACCGTTGGCAATATCCCCAGCGTCCGAATCGAGTCTCACATTGGGTTTAATTAGAAAGATTTTCTCCGCCTCGAACGGTTAACTGCCTGGACAAAGTCAATTATACTGCCTTAGGAATCGATCGCCACACTTATATATATACGCGGTGCAGGATATATGTGGTGCAGGCACTTGGCCACGTCCCTTTGGAAAAGGTCATACCGACGGGGACCTTACTCTAATGTTCGTCAATGAATCATCGCAACTTGGGATCTCCGACGGTCGTGCATGATCCAAGCGTGCAGAATACAAAGCATATCAAAAACCAACGACCACTCACCCGTCAAACCAGTTTCTGGAGGATTTTTCATGGGATATCTGGCCAACACAATAATGCTGTTCTGGGTTGCGTGCTCAATACTCTCGGTAGCAGCGGCAGAGGACTTGTATTCAGTTTCTCCAGGATCCGTGGATGAACCTGACATCGTATACTCGAGGTCCATCCCAATCTCGCAAGAGGAAGTTACGATCACCGCCAGAGTCCGCGGCGGTGGTGCGCATCCCGTACCAGTGCAGTTCGTGATCCACAAAGACGATTCGACCCCGATCACGCTGGAAGCACGGCCCGAGGAAAACGCTGCCGATCTGCAAAACACCAACGTGGAATACAGGGAATACAAGGCCACCTGGCTTCCTGACAAAGCTGGAATCTACGCGTTGACGGTCAACGTAGATCCCGAGGATTCAATGCACGACCCCACAAAATCGAACAACACAGCGACGGTCACACTTCCCGTGGTCTGGCGCGAGTTGCACATTATTCCTTGGGGGCAGACCCGGCACTTGAAATGGATTACTGGCATGGCGCAGGAGTTCCCCAGAAACCGATCCGATCTTCCGGCACTCGACTACTGGCACCACAGGGGCATCAAGGTGTTGGGGTACATGTACACCATCGAGGGGGGCTTGATGAAACTGCCTGAGCAGGACATGACCAAGCTCATCGTGAAGCAGGCCGGATTGTACAACGCTGCCGGCGCAGACGGCCTGATCATCGACGAGACGGGAAGCTATGGCACACCAGACGGTTTTGAGTTTATCCGCCGGTTTGGGATCGCTTACGCCACCGTCTGGAAAACGTACCCACAACTCAAAGTGTACAACTGGATTGCCGGGCCGTTGCACCAGCAGGAGCTGGAAAACGGGGTGCGGAACCATCAACTCATGATCGGTGAATGCTACGAGGCAATCCACGCACGGCGCGGACCCACCTGGCGAAGACGGCTGGAAGGCTACATCACGAAGCTGGGATCAAAAAACATCATCGCGCTGGGGGTTGGTGCTGACTGCGGCCGGTCATACGCGCCACTGGTTGAGAGCTCCGTACGGATGATCCGGGAACTGGGACCCGACATGCCGGGAATTTGCTATTACGGGGTCTCATACCTCAAGAAAGGAGAACGCTACGAAGGGAGCTTTGCTGAATTTTTGGACAGGCTTACTTTTGATTACTTCATCAAGCCGGTGCTGACAATCGAGAAGGAACGCCCCCGCGAGGAATGGGAAGCCAAACAAAACACGGGTCCCGTGATCCCCGGAGAGACTGTGTCGCTGCAGACAAAAATCCGAAACATCGGCGGGATACCTGCGAAAGATGTAAAAGTTCACTTCTTCGCCAGGCATATTGAGTCGGGCAAACGTCGTAAGGTGTCCAGCGTGACGGTCAGCCAGATCGGAAATGGCACGCGCGATATCGTCGAACAGCAGCCGGAATCGACCACCGAGAAAGTACTGGACGGAATCCGGCATCCAATGGGACGGTTTGGTGACGTCAGTCGCGTCGCGATGGACCGGGTCCTTGTAGATGCAAAATGGATCCCGCAACAAGCAGGCGATTACCTGATCGAAACCGAGTTGCAACCCTCCGCGCAGTACACTGTCTTGAATGGACTGACCAGGCGAAGGACGGAAATCCTTGCCGACCCTGCCATCCTGCCTTCTCCGATGGCCGAAGTTGTCGTCACCAGGGATGATATCTGGGTGTCTAACTATGCACCGGTTGTGGGAGAGCAGGTCGAAATACAGGCCCGGGTACACAACGTGAATGAAGACAGCAAGGCCGAAGATGTGGTAGTCAAGGTCTATGCCCGCTCCGTTGAGACCGACAAGAGGTCTCTGCTTACCGAGGTCACGATCGGGGAAATCGGTACGGAATATCCCGTGTTCCAGGAAGAGACAGTGGTAGCCACAGACCACAAGGTCGTCGACGGGACCAAGTACCCGATAGCGCGATCGGTCAAGGATACGCGGGTATTTTTCACACGGGCACTCGTTGACACCACGTGGACGCCCAAGGCCGCCGGATATTGGAAGATCGAAGTGGAAATCGAACCGTCCAACAAGTACGCAATCCGCAGCGGAGGAGGCGTGGCCGCCAGAACGATTCCGGTGAGGGAATGAAAGCAAAACAGTTCGGTGTTGGTTGCGCGTAGCTATGGTCTCCCGGCACCCGCATTGTCAACCAGCAGCCCACTGATTTTCAGGGCACCGTCGCGCAGAAACTCGGCCTGCAAGCGGCAACATAGCCCGCGCCAAGATTTCGATTAGCAGAGTGGTAATCACGAAATGTTCGTGGAGCCATCAAGCAGATACGGTCTCCAGACCGTTTCGTGTCCAAATGTCAGGCGCAGGGCCGGTGGGGACTTTTCTTGGCTTGTTGCGTATATGGCTCAGGGCGTTGCCCTGGCTACGGTGAGACTGCGCCGTTGGTGCGAAGTGATGGTGAAAGGAAACGGATCGCGTACAGATCCGCATCCTTCATCACGAAGCGCAGGCGGACGACCTGCCCGGCGAGGGCGCTGACATCCGAGCCGGCCTGCCACTTCACCGTCTGCTCGATAGCGTCGCCATAGATTGCGAGACAATCGGCGAGCGCAAACCCCGGAATGGGGTTGCCGGCTGCATCCCGGATCTCAACCTGGACGCTGCCGACCGCTGAGGTGGAAAAGTTCATGGCCAGCTCCCGTCCCTCGAAGACGAGCGGCTTGGTGATGAACTCCCCGCCCGCATAGGCGGCGTGCACCGAGACGAAGCCGTCCAACCGCAGGGTCCCCCGCCGAAGCTGCGTGGGTCTACCCGGGTGTTCCCAGTGCTCGACCCAGTAGACCGACATCTCCTCGGGACCGGTTTGAATCAGCGCCCAGGCCGGCCAATTGTTCCCGTGACCGTGGCCCCAGTTCAACGGATCGAGGCCGGGGCGGATCCAGCCTTCCATGAAACTTCGGTCGAAGTGGACCCCATCTCGCGAAGACATGAAGACGGCTTCCGAGAGCGGGCTCACGATGTCGTCACCCGGCTGCCGCCCGGGCACGAACCTCATCACAAACGAGACGAATATGTGGGGCGCCCGATAGTAGGGGAAGGTGGCGTTGTTGTACAGCTGCTCGGCCGGGGCCCCGCCATAGTCCAGCCAATGGAACTCCGACCAGTGCAGGAAGTCGTCCGACGTGTGGGTGGCGATGTCGCGATAGCCGTTGCGGAAGCCGCCGCGCTCGAACTCCACATACCGGCCGCGCACGGAGTCCCAGGACACACCACCCTGGCCGTCGAGCCCCGGCGAGACGATGATCGGCTCCTCCTGCATGGTGGTCCAGTGAATCCCGTCCGGCGACTTGAGGGCCAGCAAGCCGCCGAAGCCTGATTTCATCCCGGTAACCGTTCTCCCTACGGCCTTGTATCGCGCCTCGGGTGGACAATCGGGGTTGGTGTCCTTGAAGGGCACAAAGGAATCGGAAACGTTCGCGGTGAGGCCTGTGCCCTGGAACACGATGTTATTGCTCGTGGTACCGGTCGCCTCGGCTACGTTCAGACCGAGATCGGGCCTGCGCCAGGTTATGCCGTCGCGGCTCTCGGCGTAGCAAGTGACTCTCTTTCCGTACGGGTTCGGGTCGGTCAGGGGCCGCACGATACCCCAGGCGCAGTAGTACATGCGAAACAGGTCCTCGTCCGAGAACACAGTCACCATCCCGCTGATCTCGCCTTCCCAGGGTCGGTCGAACGTCATGACGACTTCCCGCCGAGACGGCGAATGCAATCGCAGCTCCGCGCCCTGCATCGATTCGATTAAATAGTCGTCGACAAACAGCTCACGGCGTGACCCAATGTCAACAGGTGAGTCCGCTCGGGCAAAGTCAAAAGCCAACACGCAGGCACCAATGGCAAAAATCGCAAAGCTGTTGAGGGTGAGATCTCGGAGAGTTCGTGTAGTTTTCATAGAGGAATTTTCAGTGTCGGGGATTTGAGGTCTTGAATTGGTTGAATATTGCCTCATCGCTGTTTAGTTCACCTGAAACTAACGTCAGCTATGGCATTAACCCACAAATTAATTGAATCACGATGGGAAGAATTTGTCGAACTGTTTCGTTCATCCCCGTCCCGTGAACCAATTCCTGCGGGCGGCAGCGCAGCCATTCCGCAGTACAATTCCAACCGCTGTTGTTCGTGCAAAGGATGAGGAAAACGTCGTCTCGGGAACCTCACCGCACGGACTCAAAACATACCCGGATCCTTTGGTTTTTACAATCAACCGTTTGCAACTGAACCAATGGATTCCGAAATCTTGTGACACCCAGTCGGCAAGACTACAATAACTGTTTTTCTTATCCTGTTGACCAATTCGCACAAAAGGTGGTGATCGATTGTATGCCTGCCGGGGCATGATCGGTTGCGGCGATGTGGTTCGCAAACGTGTTGTACAAGCGATTCAAGAGACCCCTGTCTCCGGTAACGAAGGCAGGAAAACAAACGAAGTGATCGAGCGAGCTTACCAAGCCGCGGTAGCGATTGGCTAATTTGATTAGTGAACCCCGTGGAGTCCACGATGTATAGCCGACCATTCCAACTTGAAGAACGATTTTCACCAACCGTGAAGGTTGCCAGCCGTGTGCTCAGCTTCACCTTGGCCTTCCTCCCCATGATTGCCACCAACATGGACACCGCGGCCGAGGAGGTAGACTGGAACCGGTACGCAATCGAGGGGCGGCAGATCAGCACAAATTACTCTAACAGCTTACCAGGACGGTCGCCCTTTCCGGAAATCACGGTCACGGGGCGATCCCAAGACGAAGCCATCCGCCTGATTGACCGCTCCTATCAAGTCTATCCGACCACCGTGAATTGGGTAGAAGGGGAAAGGGCGGAGATCATGCTCGATCTGTTACAGCAGCGTTTTGTTTCCTCGGTGGTGATGCCGATGAGCGGAAAGGCGAATTGGGAAATGGCTGGCCCGACGCATCCTGCATCTCGACTCGCACCGTGCCGCCGGCGCTGGTGTCCACGTTCAAGTAGAGTCGCTCTCCTTCGAAAATCAGCGGCTTGGTGATCAATTCGCCACCGGTGTACGTCGCATCGGCGGAGATGAATCCGTCGAGGCGTATAACCGCGCGGCCGTGCGAACCTTTGTGAGGCTTCTCCCGATCGAGTACGTCCTTGAGCCGGCGATCTTGGTCGAGGCTGTGGGCGACGTCGAGACCGATGAAGTAGATCCACAGTTCGTTACCGTTGCGAATCACGTTGGACGGCCAAATCGACTTGCTCCAAAAGCTCCCTTCTGGGCCCAGACGAATAAACGGCTTGCGGCCAGGCGCTCGATTCCAGTGGATGCCGTCGCGACTGGTCATCAACTGAACGTCCATGGTCGAGGGGAGGTACCGCGTCTTGGTCCAGTACTGAATGGGGTAGTCGTCGAACTGGTCGAGTTTCCAGTGATAGAACGCGTTCGGCAGGGCGATGTAGGCGCCCGGCGCCTCGCTGTACTTGACCACGTTGCCGCCGTAGAAATCGAGCCGCCGCGGCAAGTCAGCGGGCAGCTGGGCGTTGTCGGTGGCATCGGGAGCGATGACCTGGGTCTCCTCGCTCCAGTGGATGAAATCATCGGAGACCATTCGCCCCACCGAGCGCTCGCGGCTGAGTCCTTCAAAGTTCGAGTCCTCACCATACCGCTGACGATGAAGGGCCTCATAGTATTCGGCCAATCCCGGCACCTCGCGCTTGATGCGCGTGTAGGAGACATATTGGTTGATACCGTCGTCCCAGAACACCGAGAACTGCGTGTCGTTCGCTCCCGGATTGACGCGTCCCTGGTGCATCAGCTGCCAGTGGATTCCATCAGGCGATGAAAACACGTACTGACCCTTGCGGACTTTTGGTAGATCCTTTCCAGGTGGCTGGTACCCATCGCCGTGACTAGTCTCCATCAAGACGAGGGCCTTGTACTTCTCTGCAGGGTTCTTGGCATTCGGATCGATGAACACCGTAGCGCCGACAGCATCGGTGACGCGGTAGGGCAATTCATCGTTGGGCAGGATGATGTTGTTATCCTTCGATTCATCCCACGTGCGGACACCGAGGGACGGTTTCTCCCAATGGATACCATCTCTGGATTCAGCGTAGCAGGTGAAGTGATGCGCCAGCGGGTATCGCGGGAAGACGCCGTAATACATGCGAAAGAGGTCGCCGTCTTTGAGCACCCAGGAGCGTGGGTACATCCAGGTGTCGGGATGGCCGGCGCTCTCCCAAGGGCGGTCCAGGTCGAGCAAGCGTTCTCCGGTGACGCGGGCCTCGTTCATGGTCATCGTCACACCCTGCATGGAGTCGACGAGATGGGCGTCACGGCCATCGGCGGTCCAGGGACCCAGGAAAAGCTGTTTGTGGGAGCCGATCGGGATCGCTTGCGGCGGTGAGCGATCGTTTCCCCACGAAGCTGTCGAAAGTATAGAGGCTGAGATGGCAGTCAGCAGGACCTTAGCCGTTGTTGATCGAAACACTCCGCCTGGGAAATACAACGCTATGGACATACTCAAGATCTCCTCTCATCAAATCATTCTTTCATTGCTAGGTTACCACAAAGGGTGGTATTCCATGGAAGACGTCACTGAGAGGGTTTCCCGGTCCCTCAGCGTGGCTCGCCAACTCGCCTCTCAGCCCGGTGAGCCGGGAACAAGCCTGCCTTTGTGGCGACAGGTCATTGATTGCTGCGGTGGATTTGCCCCACACCCAATAAGGCACAACAGCACCAAGGCTACCTACAAATATGGTAAGCGGTTAATTGTCTCCCCCCTTTGTAAACGCGTTCACATCGACCATATCCAGCCGGTTATGTCCTACCGCATACCGCCGGGTTGTTGTACTAGAGCGTATGTAGTGTACTTGCCGCACTTGGCCTGAACTACCGAGCCAGAGACCACTGCCCGCACAGGACCCCAGCCACACACATCACCCGCGGGGCACTCGAAGCGGCACGGCGGCCAGGGCCAAGAGGGCCAGCAGCAGGGTCGCCGGTTCGGGGACGCCCAGTTCTGCGTGAGTTGTCCGACGGCGTACGGAATGCGAATCGGCTTCGGAGTCTTCCTCCTGTTGCTGGGCATCAGGATGATCATGGTGTAGGAATCGGCAACTTCAATCGCGCCGCGATTTCATGACGCCACGGCGCACGAAGCCGGGCCGACACTGCCTGGTTTTTGCCCTGGGTTTTGCCTCAACGGCGGCTGACCAGCTAACGAACCCCTTGGACCGTGGTGGGTGAGCCCGGAACAAAAGCTGAATCACTCATGGGTAATCCAACGTAATTCTTGCTTCCCGGCCACTTACAGGGTAAAGTCGTAACGCATTTGGGAGGTAAGGTGGAACCTGCTAGGATTAGAATTCCTGCCAACCGTCTGGAGTCGTCAAGATGAGAATTGCGTACCGGGTGCTCGCCTCCACATTGTTGCTGGTTCAAACTGCTGATGCGGTCGGGGAAGTCGCCGGGCAGGACTGGCCGTGCTGGCGGGGCCCAGAGCGGAATGGCATCTCGCGCGAGACCGGCTGGTCGTGGCAGTGGGGATTGGAGGGACCCAAGGTGCGCTGGCGGGCGGCGGTCGGCAATGGGTTCTCCTCTTTCGCAGTCGTTGATGACCGGGTTTACACGCTCGGCAACACGGAGAACACCGACACGGTATTTTGCTTTGACGCCGACACCGGGGACATCCTGTGGCGTCACAGCTATCCTTGCGACCTGCAGCCCGCCTCCTATGAGGGCGGTCCCGGCTCCACCCCTGCCGTCGACGGAACGCATCTGTTCGTGTTCAGCAAAGGAGGTGACCTGCTCTGCCTGCACACGACTACGGGCAAAACCGTCTGGTCGAAAAAGTTTCCGCCTTGGCCATATCTTCCGGGCGACTGGGTGAACACCTGGCGCTATGCCGGTTCACCACTTCTCTACCAGGAACGGCTGATAATGAGTGTCGGTCAAGCCGGCCTGGCCCTTAACAAAACGGATGGCGACGTCATTTGGGAAAGCGCCGCGGGTCACCCGGGATACTCATCGCCGGTACTCTTTCCTACTCAACAGGGACAGGCAGTTGTATTTTTCTCAGGCCACGCCGTAGTTGGCGCCATGGCAAGCTCCGGCCGCCAACTGTGGCAGTTGCCCTGGAACACCGAGTGGGATCTGAACGCGGCGGACCCTATCATCCACGATGGAAAGATGTTCGTCTCATCGGGCAATGGAGTGGGCTGCGCATTGTTTGATATTACCGCGGATCCGCCGGTGGAGCTCTGGCGCAACAAGCGGATCAAAAACTTGATGAACAGCTCGATCTACTGGCAGGGGAACGTGTTTGGATTCAACGAGACGCACCTGGCGTGCATTTCCTGGGACACCGGCGAATTGAATTGGACGACGCGGGAGCTACGCAAGGGATCTTTGATCCTGGCGGGCGGGAAGCTCATTCTGCTGGATGAGACTGGCAAGTTGGTCGTCGCCGAGGCCACAGACCAGGGCTACAAGCCGCTGGCGGAGGCCCAGGTCCTCGACGGGCGATGCTGGACCACGCCGGTCCTGGCCGGAGGCCACATCTATGTTCGCAACGCGGCGGGGCAAGTCGTCTCGCTCGATGTGCGAACAGGCGAAAGTGATTCAGCATCAGGCAATACGCATGAATGACCAACCCAAATCGCTCGATAGTTTCTTCAAGCCCAAAGGAAGATAATCATGGCTAGTAGTAGTAAACAGGTTTTGCCCGCGACCCCATAGGGGGTCGCAAGGTACCTTGGATGCCCCAAGTACCCTGGATGCCCCCGAAATAGTGCGCAGAAGATCTGCCTGTGACACATCACCCGCGGGGCACTCGAAGCGGTGCGGCGGTCACGACCAAGAGGGCCAGCAGCAGGGTGGTGGGTTCGGGGACATGGTCTGCCCCTGAACCACTGGCGATAGACTGGCCGAAGTGATCTTTCCAGGTTCGGTAATCGATCGGGTCGCCCCCGTTATCTTGCCACAGGGTGTAGTCGGCAGCATCGAAAACTCCGTCGCCGTTGATGTCGCCGCTGGTTGGATCAATCGCCAGGATGCCCAACGCAACTGGGTTCATACCATAGCCCCAGTTCGGTACGTTGTCGGTGTAGTAATAAGCGTTGGTCCAAGTGGCCACTTCTAGTTTCCTCGCAGATGTGAGATTTGAGCCCGTCAGGTTCGCGTTGGACAGCTTCGCGCCCCTCAGCGTCGTGCCCGACAGGTCCGCGTTGTGCAGGTTCGCGTATCGCAGGTTCGCGTCGATCAGCCACACGTTGGTCAGGTACGCGCCGGTCAGGTCTGCGCGGTACAGGTTCGCGTCGATCAGGTACGCGCTGGGCAGGTACGCGCCCGACAGGTCCGCGCCGGTCAGATCCGCGCCGGTCAGGTACGCGGACTCCAGGTCCGCGTTGGACAGGTCCGCGTAGGCCAGATACGCGTCTTGCAGCCACGCCCAGGACAGGTCCGCGTCGATCAGGTCCGCGTGGATCAGATTCGCGTTAGTCAGGTACGCGTCGGGCTCCAGGTTGGCCCCGTTGTAGGAGTGGGGATTGCCATCGTACTTATCCATGATCGGATCAACAATCGTACCGTCAGTCTTCTGATACGAAGCAGCACCCACAGTAGACGCCGCGAAAGCGGCGATCAGAAACAGCGTAACCAGACGCATGAGTGGACTCCAGTGAAAAGGCACCTCCTGCGGAATACCACTGGCCAGTATGACCTGTCGCTGGTGCGGGGGCAAGGTTTTGCCCGCACCCCCCAGGGGTGCAATAAGTACCCTTGGTTGTCTCGAAAATAGTGCGCACAAAAAAAGGGCCACACCAAAACATGGGGTGACCCAGTTGCGCAACAGGACGACTTTTCACTCGCCCCCCCGGCTGCGCCGGGCATGGGGTAAAGTAGTTAAGGTGATAAGGGGATAGTTCTGGCTACGCGAATACCATAATCGTCGCCACTGAGCCACGGAGCGGGGACGCGGTCGCGGTCGGCTATCCGTTACTTGCGACGCCGTTGGAGTCGACTGTATCCCGCCATCGCGATCCCGCAGAATGCCAGCATGCTGAAGGTTGAGGGCTCGGGCACTGGCACGAGAGTCATATCGATGGTGAAAGCGTTGGCGTCACCCATGAGTGATCCATTTTGCAGTTCGAGACCGTACACGAGACCGTGCTGCAGGTACATTTCGTTGGTACCACTGAGATCATGGAACGTGGTCAGGCTGGCAAAGGTGTCGGTTACGTCCTGACTAAAGTCTTGACTGGAATCGGCGAAAAGCCAGTTGATGACCACGCTTTCAACCTGAGTGTAGCCACCTGTATCGAGACCGTTGTAACCAGTCCACGGGCCACCTCCATTGTTGCCCCAGTCAACAATGATTCCCCCGACATCGAATGTGGTGCCGTCCCAGGTCTGGGCAGTGGCTTCTGAGGGAAGCATGTGGTTATAGAAAGACGAACCATCAAAAGTGGCGAAGCTCATTGACACAGAAAGGCTACCGCCGTTATTTGAGATGTCTGCGGAATGTGATTCGCGAGCGTTGCCCTGATTGTCGTAAGTAACTCCGGAGCCTGAGAAGTCACTGGCCATGGAGTTTACATTTGATCCGCTTCCATCCCAGTACCCAACGCTCATGTTGTAGTCAGTGGTCGGTGCAGCCAACGTCACTGCGGAACCTGACAGAGCAATAGCTGCAATTAAAGTTCGTGAAATCATCTCTTTCTCCCGGATGTTGTTCAATGATAGGAATCTGAAAGGTACGGACTCTTTACCCGTACAAGTACGTTAACTGAACGTGATGACTATGCCCTCCCCCCTTTGTAAACGCGTTACCATCAGCCATATCCAGCGGGTTCTATCCCACCCTGCCGGGAATACGTCATCCACCGGCAGGAGCCGGGTACTGGGTACCGCGTGCCCCACTACCCAATCGTCACTACGTCTACACGCGTGTCCGCAAATGGACCACGGCATACGCCAATCGTTGCGCGCTGTTCATCCTCCACCCAATGCAGGTCAACACGGGTGAAAAGCTGCGATGATACACCGCTATACGGTCTGCACACCCATCACCCGCACCGCACTCGAAGCGGTGCGGCTACCAGGGCCAAGAGGGCCAACAGCAGGGTGGTGGGTTCTGGGATGGTATAGAGCGCTACGTCGTTGCCACTGCCAGCGGTATACGTAATGAACAGGTCCTCGCCGCCGAAGTTGCCAACCAGTGCCCCTTCGTCCAGTCCGTCGTACTGGCCCGTCAGTGTGCCACCAACGCGAAGAAACTCAAACATGTTGCCGCGGTGCAGTTCAAAACCGTCGATCAGTTCGACGTTCAACAGACCCGCCAGTTCGACGTTACCCGTCACATCGATCCAATCGAATTCGGTCAGTGATTTATCGTCGCCACCGTCAAGCAGACCGCCCAGTTCGATCTCCTTGCTGCCTTCGACTTTGAAATAGTCGCCATCGATCGTCATCGCACCGGCAGAATTACCCGGTTTGAATTTGCCATGGTCGTACCAACTACCTTTGATGTGGCCACTGCCGTTTAACGTGCCGCCGTTGACGAACGCTCCAGTCGTCGTATCGATCGTGCCGTTGTTGGTCAGCGTGTCGTAGTTAATCAACTGGCCGCCAAAGTAGTTGGTCAGGAAGCCGCCAGAGTAGTTGATCAACGTGTTGTAGTTGGTCAACGAGCCGGCGTTGGCCAGGTTGAAGTGGTTGGTCAGCGTGCCGTAGTTGTCCAACGTGCCGCTAAGGTTGTTCTTCATCGCGTTGTTGTTATCGAGCGTGCCGCCAAGGTAGTTGTACAGCGTGCTGTCGTTGGTCAGTACGCCGTTGTTGGTCAGCGTGCCGCTGTTGTACAGCGTGCCGTTGTTGGTCAGATAGCCGTGGTTCATAGAGTTGGTCAGCGTGCCGTCGGGTGTAATAAGAATTATCCCATTGTTGGTAAACGGAAGGGAAGGGTTGTTGTTATCGTCAAAACTGTTAGTCGCATCATCTGTATCCACCGTGATCGTATATATAGCTGGATTAGGAGTGGGCCAAATCTGATATCCGTAGATTTGGGACGTACAGACCAGAAGTACAGCGGGTAGAAACAGTGTGGTCAGACGCATTAGATCTCCCTCAGTCGATAACGACCAACCGATAAAGGTTTCGCTCTCTCTGGGCAAGTGTTGCTCACGGTCGATTGCGAACAAAAAAACGCTGCCAACCCTTAAATTGGGATGGCCCCAATAAAAAAACGACAACCGGATGCTCCTGTAATTCCCCACTGCCAATAGGTAGCAGCGGGGAGAAGGATCCAGATGTCGTTGATTGAACTAAATTAGCGGTGCCTGAAGAGGCAATGTCGAACGGTTAACTGCCAGTAAGAAGCTAGGATAACTTTGGCTTTTACAGAAGTCAAGCTTCCGTGTACATTTTCCCCGCAGCCCCCTATGGGGCTGCGAGGTGCCTGGGATGTGTCCTCTATAGTGCGCAGGAAATCTGCCTATGACACATTACCCGCGGGGCACTCGAAGCGGTGCAATGACTAGCGCACCTACCGTGAAGCGTTGAGATTCGATCATCCCTCTGGGATCGATTGCACTCTGGCTATGGGTAAAACTCGGGCACGTTTGGACGCCGGTGATCACCACAAATCGACAGTTAGTCTGTCTTCGCGGCATCTGTTTGTTGTCGGCATGAGGCTGCGTTTGTGGTATCGACGATATGTTTCCAAGCCTGCTCCGGCTGAGTCTGAAGGATGAGGTGTGGGCCCTCAATCCGTTTCAAGATGACATCCTTTCGTAGTTCCGATATCGTTGTTAAGCACCGTTTGGAAACAAGTGCGTCATTTGTTGGACAGATACAGGTAACGGGACATGTTAGTTGCCGAAACTGGTCAGAAACGTCGACCTTGATCACAGACCGCATTCGTCGCGTCAAAGTGCGCGGAGAGGCTGTGGAAACTGCCCTTTGGAGCAGGTTAACGAGACTATCGTCGGCTGGTCCGAGCATAAAACGACGCGCAGCAAATGACGGCAATGGAAATCGAAAGAAGAGTGGCCAGGGAATCCAGCGAGCCACAAACGGAACCGGCGAAACTACGAATGTTGCAACAAGCACTAAATGAATCACCACATTAGGGTGTCGTTGAGCAAGGAGAACAGCAAGAGGTCCAGAAAAAGACTCTCCGATGAGAACGCACTTGCCTGCAGAGGCAACCGTTTCGCTAAAATGGTCACAGAGTTCAGAGTATCCAGCCGTAGGATCATCAGGGAGCGCGAGTACTGTAATCTCATAATCCGGCGGAGCCAGCCGCCGAAAGCGGTCCAGTAAAAGGTCAGTACCATCGAGTCCGGGCAATACTAAAGTCGTTATCATCTCCATTACCGATAGACTAACTCCGAATAACAAGCAGATTCAAGAGCTTTGTGAAGTGAGGCAGAATTTGAGCAACTGCAACAATCCTCGGGAAACAGGCGGCCATCCCATAACGCGACGCAGAACGCGACGCAGAATACGACGCACGCTGCGCAGAATTGGGCGCAATCAATGCCGATCTCGAGCAGCTCATCACCCTCGTACCTGCAGACCGCGGCCAGTGTGCGCGAAGCGATCCTTCAGTAGGCCACTGAGTCACTTACCAGAGGCCCCTAGAAGGGCCTCTGTGGGCGATTGATCTGGAGGTGTTGCACACCCCAATAGGGGTGTGCCGGAGACAGGAGTTTGCCCGCACCCCCCCAGGGTGCAATAAGTACCCTTGGTTGTCTGCAAAATAGTGCGCACAAAAAAAGGGCCACACCAAAACATGGGGTGACCCAGTTGCGGCAACAGGATGGCCGCTTGAACTCGACCCACCCCCCGGTCAGACTTCGCCCCGGCTACGCCGGGCAAGGGGTAAAGTGGTTACGGTGATAAGGGGATAGTTCTGGCCAAACGAAAACCAAAATAGAGGTCACGGTAGACCGGGTGGACGTAGTCGCGGTCGGCAGCACGGACGTACATCGGAGGAATGCTGAACGCCCCGCCACGCAACACACGGGCACCGCCCGACGCCGGACCTGTCGGGTCGCTCACCACCTGCAAACGATCATAATCCCCGTACCAGTCCTGACACCACTCAGCCACGTTGCCGTGCATGTCAAAAAGGCCCCATGGGTTGGGTTTCAACTCGCCAACCGGGTGCGTGCTGATCGAGTTGCCGCTGTGCCATGCGTACTCGCCAAGCCCGGAAACGTTATCTCCAAAGCTGTAGGCGGTACTCGTTCCCGCGCGGCAGGCATATTCCCACTCGGCTTCAGTCGGCAGGCGATATTCCACCCCTTCCTGCGCGCTCAGCTTGCGGCAAAACGCTACCGCATCGTTCCAACTCACCTTCTCAACCGGTTTGTCCTCACCCTTGTGATAGCTGGGATTATTACCCATCACCCGCTGGTACTGAGCCTGCGTCACTTCGTGCACGCTCAAATAAAACGGCTTTGTGATTTTCACCCGATGTTGGGTTTCGTTGCCGATGCGATCC
>Ga0315336_1004907_pt1 | contig 15213 bp, 8 predicted proteins | sample ASW5metaG_FD_204512 | JGI IMG/M metagenome (GOLD analysis project Ga0315336, IMG submission 204512) | Ammonia-oxidizing marine archaeal communities from Monterey Bay, California, United States - ASW #5 | ecosystem: Environmental > Aquatic > Marine > Intertidal zone | place: USA: California...
CCCCCACCTCGTCCCAAGCTCCCCCACTCCGTACCATCGATGACCACACGCAAACCCTTGCACACGTGCGGCAAATGACACCGACCCGCCGGGTCCATCAAGCGGGCCATCCAAGCACTGAGAGCGTTTCGATCCCAGGTACGACTGGAGCTGGCGTACCTGGGTTCGAACTTGCTCAATGTGTGGCGTTGAGCGGGCCGGGGCCGGGGTAGCGATATCCCCTAGATATAACGTATCGGGTGCAATGGGCCGCCCAGAGGCTCAAGGTGCTTCCAGGAAGTTACTTACAGCGTGAGGGGGGCTCTTTTCCCGCCACCTGAGTGGTAGCGCTCCCCCGAGTCGCGTTGCGGACCTCGCGGGTAATAGCGGATTCAATTGCGGCACTCGTTGGGTCGGTATACAGTGGAGGCGGTTGTTCTTCGACCATCGGGTTCTCTTCAAACTAGCGTTGGCAGTGCCAACAGACGGGGAACCCGTGCGAGGGCCGACCTGAGGATTTTTTGCTGTCCTGGCTGCGTGTTCGTCTCGGGGGCAAAGGAGCTTTATGTCATGAAAAGGTTTCTATGTTTCTCCCTGGTTTTGGGCGCGGCCGTGGCGCTGGGGTGGTTTTTCTTGCGAGCCTTCGGGGAAGGACCGGCGCGCGCTGACGGTGCGGTTGCAGGCGAGCAGGGGCAGGGGGGCGGCGTTGTCTCCGGGAACGGAGACGTCAACGGCGACAACGGCCTCGACCTCTCCGACGCCATCTACCTTCTGGCCTTTCTCTTCCAGGGCGGCGACCCGCCGGAGCCCTGTCCCGGCGGAGGAGGAAACTGCACGGTGTGTGAGGAAGCTCTCGCGACTTGCCAGGCGGATCTGCTGGACTGCCTGAACGCGGAGTCGGAGATCTGCAACGACGGGATTGACAACGACCTGGACTGCCTCACCGACTGTGCCGATTCTGACTGCGACACCGATATCGACTGCACGGTGGTGACGCCGACGTTCACCGAAGGCCTGATGAATGCCGAGGGCTACCGCACGTTCACGGACGATGCGTTTGGCATCGAATTCGTGCTTCTGCCGGGTGCGACGGGAACCGAGTTCCAGATGGGAAGCCCGGACACGGAACCCGGCCACCTCTTGATCGAAGGCCCCGTCCACGCCGTGACGCTGGATCCTTTCTTGATCTCGAAGACCGAGGTGACGCAGGCTCAGTACGTGGCGGTGATGGGCACTAACCCGTCCCTTTTCCTAGGCAACCCGCTGCCGGTGGAGAACGTGTCCTGGGATATGCTGCACGCCGCGGGTGGTTTCCTCCAGAAGACGGGGCTCCAGCTGCCGAGCGAGGCGCAGTGGGAGTACGCCGCTCGCGGCGGTACTCAGACGGCGTTCTCCTTTGGCGATGACTGTAACACGACTTCGTGTGGTGATCTGTGCGCTCCTGCGGAGGACTTCATGTGGTGGTGTGCGAACGCTGGGGACACCACCCATCCGGTGGCCCAGAAGCAGCCGAATCCCTTCGGGCTTTTCGACATGCACGGGAACGTCTGGGAACGGCTCGAAGATGTCTATGACGCAGAATTCTACGGAAAGCCCGAGGCGGCTGGTCCGAATCCCGTGGCCACTTCGGGCACCGGCGTGGTGATCCGCGGCGGCGGCTACCGAGACTTCCCGCAATTCTGTCGCTCGGCGCGCCGCGGCCCCGGGACCGAGACCAGCCAAAGTGCCGACACCGGTTTTCGCGTCGCCGCGACGCTACCGTAGTGGCACACAATGCTATTTTCTATACTTTTGTCGTATAGTAGAGAGGAGGAAACAGAGCCTGATGCTGATCTTCGACGGTGATTACCCGATGGCGCACGGTGCGATTCGATTGAACCGCGACCTCACGCTATCCATCGAGCAGGTGAGGCAGAAGGATGACATTGAAGGACTCGACGACTCGCCGGATGAAGGAACGATGGCTTCGCTGCCGGAATTACGCCGGGCTGAAGTTGCCGCGGCACTCGTTAAAGTTGTCCGCCGCATTCATCGCCGAGGAAATCCGCTTAACGTTCATCGCCGAGGACATCCGCTTGAAGGATACCGGGGGCCGGAGGCGGCTTACGCTGCGGCTCAGGGCGATCTGGCGTACTACCGGATACTCGAGGCGAAAGGCGAAATCCGAATACTCAGAACCGGCGGAGATCTCTCAGAAAACATGCAACTGTGGCAGGAAGCGGAATCTACCGAGGAACTCGCGATCGGTTTCGTCCTCGGTATGGAGGGCGCCGATCCGATTCTCTGGCCGGAGCAGGTTCATGAATGGAAACAAGACGGTATCCGAGTCGTGAGCCTCACTCATTATGGCGCCAGCACCTATGCCCACGGCACGGGGACCGGCACGGAGGGAGGACTTTTCCCGCCGGCCAAAACCCTCTTTAGAGAAATGGAATCGGCCGCAATGATTCTCGACGTGACTCATCTCTCCGACGCTTCCGCAAGACAATCGCTTGACCTCTTCTCCGGCCCGGTGCTGGCGAGCCACCAAAATTGCCGGGCGCTCGTACCCGGGGAGCGCCAGTTCCCAGACGACATTCTCCGAAGAATCATCGACCGGGACGGCGTCATCGGAGCGTCCATGGATACATGGATGCTGTATCCGCCCGGGATGGATTGGAGCAGTAAGATTGGCAATCGCAGGGACGTCTTTCCCAGGGAAGCAGTAACTCTCGAAGATCTGGCAAACCACATCGACCACGTCTGCCAGCTTTCAGGCGGCTCAAAGCATGCGGCGATCGGTGGAGACACGGACGGCCAGGGCGGACGCGACGGGGCGCCCTTTGAGATCGACACCGTTGCGGATTACCAGAAGTTGATGGACGTCCTCGAACGGCGAGGCTACACCGTGGACGACATCGAGAACATCATGTACCGCAACTGGCACAAATTTTACGAGAGGTGGCTGGGATAGACGGGTGGCGTGAGTTGGCAGCACGGTAGGGAGGGCTTTCTTTTAAATACTTGCTGGAATTATGCCCCCTCGACCCTCAAGACCTCCACACGACACTGCCCTTCAGATCCACATGGGGCAACTGTGGGATGCCTGGGGGGCTTGGGGGGGGCGGCGGGAAGAGCGCCCCTCAATCGGGCGAAGCCCGCAAACGCATCGACGCGCGAAGCGCGTTCACTTACTTCACTGAACTACTAACGGACACTCGGGAATCGGACTCAGGTGACGTCCTAGCATCTACAAATTATGACGTAGCGCTGCAGGCGTCACTCCAACTGGACTCCCATATGGGAATCACTTCGGCCTCACATCGTGATGCTCAAAACCAATTACTACAACATGAACGACGCCAACCGACAGGCCGACATCTTAGCTCAAACGATTAAACAGTTTTCCTAAAACCACCACGATTACCTTCTGGGAATTACCAATGAAAACCTATTTTGCTCGACTTACCTTAGCTGCTTTCGTAGCCGGCTTCCTATTCAGTCAAATCACAAGCCCTGGACACTGCGCAGAAACATCAACGAAAGCCACGCCGGACACCATCGTCTACGACGGCATCTACCCCGGTTGGCCCTGGATATCCGCAAGCCCCGACGGCACGTTCTACTGTGTCTTACGCGAAGGCGTTCGCCACGGGTACTCTGCAGAAGGGCGCATCATGCTGTCTCTCAGCCACGACTCCGGAAAAACCTGGAGCGAAGCCAAGGTCATCATCGACGAAGCTGAAGTCGACGATCGCAACGTCGCCATTACTGCTTTGGCTGACGACCGACTACTGCTGATCTACAATACCTACACGAAAGACAAAAAGTTTCAGGCGATGGGTTGCCATTCGTCCGATCAAGGAACCACGTGGACCACCCCCAAAGCAATTGGCCCCACCGAAACCGCCACCCGTGCTGCTGCGGTAATGCTATCTGACGGCTCGCTGCTTTTGCCTTTCTACTTCGCTCCCGGCAATGGTGCACTCGCAGCACGTTCGACCGACATGGGATTCAGCTGGAAAACCATCCCTATCCCATCTGCCGAAAACTTTGTTGGCGACGAATGGGACCTCCTCGAAATATCGCCAGGCCGAATCCTCGGCATCATCCGCAGCCGCCACCGCATTTTCTGGAAGACAGAAAGCCTCGACTTCGGCGAAACCTGGTCGATCCCAAAACCTACCAATGTTGAATGCAAACGTGCCAACGCCCCACCCCACCTCGCCATGCAACAGGGCCGTCCTACGCTGTTCTATCCCGACGACCGCCTGGTCTCCAACTCAGCCGTCAACTCAGACGACCCGAACTTCCTAAAATGGAACATCGACAGCCGACTACCCTTGTACCTATACAACAGCGATCGCTCAGTCATACGAGACGGCAGCTACATCTCGTCGGTCCCCGTCACAGAAACTCGCCGTCTCGTTGTTGATTACGAAATCCGCGAAGACAGCAAGCGAATCACCGGCTACTACGTCGATTTCCCCAAAAGCTGGGGGCGCCTGGATGGCGCCAAGACACAGCTCTTTTCCGCTGATTCCGACGTTGTCGACATCGGCAGCCGCCGCGAATTGTTTGTCGATGAGTTTCTGATCGAGAGGCGCGACGCCGTCGAAGTGCGATTGCATCCACCGACGCGGCGTGAAATTGTGCTCGTGCATGACGCGCCGTGGGAAGGAAGTGGTACCGCGTATCACACGATTTTCCGTGATGGTGACATCATCCGCATGTACTACCGTGCTAGCGACCGTTCGGTCGAAGACGGCACGAAGTGGGAGTCGCGGCCCAGTTATGTATGCTATGCCGAAAGCAAAGACGGCCTCCATTGGGTGAAGCCGGAGGTGGGTCTGATCGAGTTTGACGGTTCGAAAAAGAACAACATTGTGTGGACTGCTCCGAAGCTCGACAACTTCACGCCGTTCAAAGACGACAATCCTGAATGCCGCCCAGGCGAAAAGTACAAGAGCGTCACGCGCGGGTTACATCCCAAGGGGTTGCGGGCTTTAAAGTCGGCGGACGGTATTCATTGGTCACCGCTTGGGGATAAGCCGATCATCACCCAAGGAGACTTCGACACGCAGAACAATGCTTTCTGGGATCCGCAGCGAAAACACTACTGGTGTTACATTCGCGATTTACATGACGGCATCCGCGACATTCGCGTCTCGACGTCAACCGACTTTCGACAATGGTCCGAGCCGGAACTCTTGACCTACGGAGATGCTCCCGACGAGCCGCTGTACACGAACCAGGTGCAACTGTATTACCGCGCTCCGCATCTGTTCGTCGGTTTTCCCATGCGATACATCGAACGCGCCTGGTCGCCGTCTTTCGAATTCCTTCCCGACTTGGAGCATCGCAAGCGCCGAATGAAATTTCACCGGCGTTTCGGTACGGCGATTACCGATGGCCTATTCATGACCAGTCGCGATGGGCGCGCGTTTCAACGCTGGGACGAAGCGTTCCTCCGACCCGGACCTGAACGCAAGCACAATTGGCTCTACGGTGACGGCCAGCAGAGCCTCGGTCTGCTCGAAATGCGGTCTGCAGATCCACACGCGCCACCTGAACTAGCGCTGTACGTAATTGAAGACTGTTCGAAGCGAGCGGTCCGACTCCGGCGTTACACGATGCGCGTCGACGGTTTCGTTTCGCTCCACGCGCGACAAAAGCGGGGCGAGATCGTCACCAGGCCGCTTGCGTTTAGCGGCAAGGAACTTTCGCTGAATTTCTCCACCTCCGCCGCTGGGAGCGTTCGCGTCGAGATTCAAGACCGGGAGGGCGCCCCGATTCCAGGCTTGACACTTGGCGATAGCGACGACCTCTTCGGTGACACACTCGATCGAGTCGTGAGCTGGAAAGAGAAAAAGGACCTGACGGCGATTTCCGGCAAACCCGTGCGCATCCGAATGGTGATGAGCGACGCGGACGTATATTCGCTCCAGTTTCGAGAGTAATTCTTCAGCTTCTCTTGTCCTCGTCCTCGTCGTCGAATCTTTCGACGACGCCACCTCGTCCCAAGCTCCCTCACTCCGCAACACCGCCCACCACACGCAAACCCTTGCACACGTGCGGCAAATGACACCGACCCGCGGCAAGTCGCCAGCGGGTCGTTCATCGGAGAGAGTGTTTGGAGATGGCAGGTCTGGTGGAGCTGGCGCAACTGGGTTCGAACTTGCTCAATTTGCCGGGTGAACGGCCGGGGCCGCGGTAGGAATATCCCCTAGATATAACGTATCGGGTGGAATGGGCCGCGAAGAGGCTCAACCTACTTCGAGGACATGACTTACGGAACCCAAGACTCGATGGCCTAGTAGACCCCCGGCTTACGGACTCTCGACGCAGCTGCTAATGCAATCTGGGCTTTGGGTCAGGATACAAGCTTGACCGAGAACATGCTCGGCTGTGCCACTGAAAAACCACGTCAGGAGGCCGGTCCCGTCGGAGAGGTCCAACGCGACATCGCCGTTCCAGTCCATGATCTGTAACCCGACAGCGGTCGCATTTACGGGATCGGTAAGGCAAAGTTCGGAACCCGCCGGCGCCGGCAACGAGATACCCAGGAAGAACCAGTTTAGAAACGCAACCCCGTCGGAGAGATCTATCGCGCCGTCCTGGTTGCAATCGCCGGGGAGTTGAAAGCGCGTCTCCGCCTCCGTGAACTTGAACAGGTCACCCGTTCCGAACAGGTCACCCGTTCCGCCTTCGAGGGTCAAATCGAGGTAATACAGCGAACCGCTGTCGTGGGTGAGGGCGACGGGTTCGACCAAGCCCGTATCTCGGCTCAGGCGTTCCAGGCTGTCGATGCCACTGGTGCCGAAGTCGAATTCGATGTGGATCAACTGCTCGGCGTCGGCGGCCAGGCCGTTTATGTCGCTCAGGCCGTTGACGACCATGAAATACATATCGTCCTGGAAGCCAGGATTGGTAAAGGATGCATCCAGTGGCTCGAAGTAACCCATGATCACGTCGCCTGGGAGTCCGTTGTTCTTGCTGCCAAGGTTCGTGGCGGTGATGCTCGTGATGTAGGGGTCCGCGTCGGAATTCCAGCGCGATACACCTTCGGGGAGATCGTTATCCACGGTGACCGAATCCTCGACGTGCTGGCCCATTTTCATGCGCACGTCGGTGCTAAGCAGTCGCACGAGCGCGGGGCCGAGGTTGAGGCTCTGCCGATTGGTCTCGGCCACCTGGTAGAATTGCGGGGTGGGATTGTCGGTGCCGGTTCCGGAGAACAAGATCGGCCTGATAGGCGTCTCGTTTTCCATTCCTGGGTAGGCTTCATAAAAGAAGCTGGCCACAACCTTGCAGCCGAAGGCCCATGCCGCGAATTGGTTCAGCCGGATCTCCGATTCGGAAACGACATGGTCGCCTGGCGCAGAATTCCAGGTTTGGGTGTAGGCAGCGACGGGGATCGGTTGGCTTCCCGTGCCGTCGTTACCTGCCAGACCGAGCTTGCGATACGTTTCAAGGTCGCGATAAAACATGTCGCGAATAAAATAATACTCCGCCAGGCTGCCGCCATAGAAGTCGTAGCCGTAGAAGGGATACCTGTCGAAAGAAAGCATGTCCGGCTGGACCACTTGCATGTAAGTTTGCATCTGTACGGGCGAAGCCTGATGTCCGGACTGATTCGTATACGTGATGACGTCCGGTTGGTTGACGTGAAACGCCGCCATCGCCGCCTTCAGGTTGGCTTGTTCGGTCGGGTCCGTGATGTCCTGCTCGTCTCCGAATTGGTAGCCGAATGCGTTAGTCGCGTAGGGGTACAGAGCCGGCTCTATGTCTTCGGGGTAAACGCCGGGCCAGACCCAATTGCTCCAGGGTATGTCGTTCGGTCCGGGCATCGTGCCGGGAAAAGAGTAGAGAGCCCAAATGTGAACTGTTGTAAAGTTCGACTCGGCCCAGCGGTTGGTATCGAAATAGCCCGTCAACCCGGGAAACGACAAGGCCTGAATCTGCAACCCACGCTCCACCAGGATCTGATGGCCGCGCGACAGAGGCTGCGGGGGCGGCGGGGGCGGCGGGGGCGGTGCGGTGCCGCCGACCAAGGGTTCTGACAGCGCATAGAGCTTATAAGGGCTAGAAGCTACGGTGGTACTATGGTTAATCCAACTCGCATCCGCTAGATCCGCAGATCCCATGGTCACCTGATAGGTGGTGTCCTCTCCCAGTGGGTTCGACGTGCGCGTGCCGTCGACGTTCGAGCCGGTCCAGACATAGTAGCCCGGATTGACTACCCCGTGCTGATCGATATTAATCGCGGCCAGATGATCGGTGATAGGGGCAGACTGATAGAACATGGCCGCGCCGCTTTCGTCTGACACCTGCACGCCGTCTACGCGGTACACATCGCCAAACACCGGCGCGTTGTCTTTCGCCTCAGCATCGCCGAATCCCGTTACTTTGGTGGACCCAACGACGTACCAGTCGAGCGTGTCGAGCCCAATCCCCAATGTTGACGCGGCCGCCTCGCTATTGACGTAGTAGTTGTACTCCGCGATGTCCTGTTCTAAAGCGGGATAGGTCGCCTCAGTAGCAAACACCAAGTGGTAGGTTTCTCCCGGACTGACGCCGGGGGGCTCGTAGGGCGGTACCTGGGCCATCGTGGTACACGGAAGCCAGCACAGCGCCACTGCCAGGGCCATCCTGACGAAGTCCTTAATTGGAACGGCGCCCCGTAGTCGGTCGAGATACGACTCCCCCACGGGCTGAGGTGGTCGACCGGGCCCTGGCAGCCTATGACCTGTCACCAAGCGCCCCCTGGCCTCCCTGTTGCCGTTCCTAGAAGACATAGCTAACTTCCTCAAAGGGTGTTCGAATGCATTGTACCGCGCTTCAGGCCCGTTTTCTTGCCCTTTAAAGGTTCACGGTGGCCATGAGAAAACCAGTGCACAACGTTGCTGAGAACCAAAAAACCTTTTTCATTGCTGTCTCCTGTTGAAGTTACGGCAGCGGCCAGTAGACGGGGCGGAAGCCGAACCGCCAGTTGTGGCGCGACCCGGAGTCGTACAGGCGGCGGGCCGAGCGGGCGCTCAGCGCGCTGCTGTGAAGAAACCACCGCGGCGCACCCTGCTGAAGGCTGTAGTGGGGACCCCGGAATCCCCCGATGTCGACACGGGGTCCGGACCGGCGGCCGGGGGTATCTCGTAAAAGGCGCTAAAGTAGACGTCTCTGCACCACTCGGAGACATTCCCATGCATATCGTGAAGACCGAACTGGTTCGGTGCGTTGGTCCATCGAAACTGAAACGCGCATTCGGCACACATCTCTGTCGCCAAGGGCAGGGCCGAGGACCAGCAGTCGCATTGCGGGCGGGTTCATCGACGTTGGACAGCGTCCTCCCATACGAGGACATACCGATTCACGAGTGAAACGCGGTACTCCGAGAAGTCGTTACGCTACGCGCTTCAGCGTGATGACGGGGAGGTGCTTCCTGCGGTACAGGAACTCGAGCTTGACGTGTACTGCACCGCTGGTTGATTCCACTGAAGCTGGCGGAGAAGCGCAAGGTGACGTGCTTGGCCAACGCGGACGTGGCTCGAACCTGGGCTGTTCGCACGCCGGTAACAGATCGTGATAGATCTCGTTGGGAGTGCGGATCTCTAGAGTCGTGTGAGGGCGATGGTCGTTGTACCAGTCGAAGAACAATTCCAGTTCCCCCACCATAGCACCGCGCCGAAAGGGAATCAGGATGAGCCGCGTACACTCAACCTTCATGGTCTGGATGAGTCGCTCCAGAACGGCGATACTTCCGTGCTCGCCGATTGCCCCGAAGCGTTGGGTGATTCCTTTAGGATGACACCATGCGTGCACCTCGTCGCTGTCGAACTGTGCTTCCTGATCCGAGATGAGATACTTCGGCTTGGCTCCTACCTGAAGGATGACGCTATCGAGCAAAGCGATGATGGACTGGGAACCAGGCCTTCGATCAAACACCTCAAACCCCTGCACTCGACGTGAGAAGTGATCAAGAACGACGGCGACCCACCACCCGAATGGCCAGCATGGGAACACGGCAAACGGGTTCCAGGTGGTCCAAAAACCACCGGAGATCGGAACCGCACTCAAGTCGATGTGCCAAACGTGATCGGGGCACTTGGCTGTGACCACCGGACCACCGACCGCCCCATCGCTGGCTTGAGGGAACCTGGGCGGAGGTGCCTTGATCATTCGTCCCACCGTCGTTGCGCCCAGATGGAGGCCAGCGCGACACAGGATCTGTGCGATCTTGACCTTGCCCAACCGTGGGCACATGACCTTGAGCCACTGCACGAGATAGCGCACGAAGTCCGGGAACCTGTTGACTGGGTCTTGGGTCTCGAGCAAAGCAGATTCTCCGCCCTCATCCAACCGCCCCATCCACGACGAGATCGTCGTCGGGCTCAAGAGGAATCTGTCTGCGGTCTCTGCCATGTTCCAGCCTCGGGATGCACGCAGCTGAAGAATCGACAAGCGCTCGGTACAGGAGTAGTGAGGGCACGGCTCCTACCGACACGCCCGCGCGTCGCATCCGAGGCTCCCGCCGGGATCCGCATCCTCCGCGCATCCCGGAAAGGGGCTCTCCGGAGCCGGGCCGCCGAGGAAGAGAAAGCTCAGGATGTAGACGGAGTCGGACAGGTCGCTCGCGGCGTCGCTGTTGACCTCGCAAGCTTCCGCGCAGTCCGGCACCGGGCCGCCCGTGAAGAGGTGGTGGAGCCCGAAGATCGCGTCCGAGAGGTCGACGCCTCCGTCGCTGTTGCAGTCGCCGCGGCGAATCAGGCCATCTCCAACCGGTGACTCGTGCTGGTTACCGACAAAGAGGGTCACGGGCACTGTGATCGTCTGTTCGACGGCGACGCCGAACGTCGCAAGCATCGTCACGACGATCTCCGCCTCGGCCGATGAGCTGTCCGCGACCCGCGACGGATCTCCGAAAACCGAGATCGTCGTCTCGCCCTGTCCGCTCGTGGCGCTGAGCTGCAGCCAGTTGGCGTTCTCCGCTGCGGTCCAGTCGAAGTTCCGGGTATCCCCCACGTTCGAGATCGCCAGCTCCTGAGTCTGCTGCCCCGACATCGGCGACGCGACCTGCCAGCTGAGGTCCTCCGGCGTGACACCGAGCGTTTGGCCGGGCAGCGCCAGGTCGTCGCCCACGAAGACGCTGATCGACGTGCTCGCCGACTCGCCGTCCGAGTTCCTGGCTTCGAACGAGATGAGGTTTTCGCCCACAGGGAGGTCCGTGACCGAGAGCGTGAATCCGGTACCGAGGATCTCGTCGCCCATCCTCCAGACGAGCTCGCCGTCCTTGACGCTGCCATCCTGGGCGTCAGCGGCGTCACCGGCAAGGTTGATCAGCTGGCCGTACTGGATCGAGGTTCCATCGGCCGGCGAGAGGATGCGCGGAAGCGGCGGCTTGACGGCCATCGCAAACGGCGCGGTGTCGGCGGTCGCGCTCAGCACTCCGTCGGTCGCCACGAGCTGAAAGAACCCGGTGCCGCCGGCGAGTCTCGACGTGTCGATCTCCGCCGCGCTTCCCGTCGCGCCGAAGACGACCGGCTCGAGCGACTGCTGTCCGGTGAGGCCGTACAGGATGTCGAAGGTCAGGTCGTCGCCGTCCGGATCGTGGGCCGACCATTCCAGCATGGCGATGCCGCTGACGGGCTCGGGTGTACCGACGAGCGCGACGCTATTGATCTCCGGCGGATTCAGGCTGACGGTCTTCGACGCCAGGACCGTGTCGTCCGCGATCGCAACAATCTGGACGAGCGTCGTCCCATCAACGAACGGAACCACACGACCGAACGGCAGGGGCTCGTCCTCCCCGTCGGCGCTGTCACCCGACAACGGGAACGGATAGTCAGCAAGCTCGCCACCTTCGGCGCTCAGAAGACGGATGCTGTAGCCGTCGGGGGGCTCGGGACTGGAACCGTGCTCGACGGGCTCGTCTCGCCGGCGGACGTAGTGGATCGTCGCGCTGGCGCCGCTGGGGTCGATGACTCCGAAGACGCCGAACCAATCACCGACGGTGACTTCACCTTCGCTGATCCCTGCGACCTCACCACCGCCGCCGCTCCCGCCCATGAACGCATCGTAGAGAGCCAGATAGGTGTAGTCGCTGGTCCACGTGTCCCCGCACCATGTCATATCATCGCGGTGCTTGTCCGCGGGCATCACGCGAGGCGACTGCCCGAACTCCGGATCGCCGACGTTGAATCCCCAAAACGTGCCGTCCTGCGGGCCGATGAAGGCGTCGGGATACGGATAGTCCTGGTCACTGGGCTCGTGCGTGCAGAGAAGCTGCCCCCCCTTGGGATGGTACCGGCCGTAGGCGTGCGCGAGCTCGTGAGCGGTCGTAGAGGGGCCCCCGTGATACTCCTCTCCCGACGGGTGCGCCGATCCAGTCTGAACGGCTCCGACGTCGCTGGGGATGCTCGGGACCCTGCCGCCGGAGCCCCCGGCGCCGCCTCCGTAAAAGAGCCCAAAATAGCGGTAGCTCTCTTCCGACTCCGCGCGCCACGCGAGCAGTCGGCTGTTGACGAAGTTCACCACGCAGCCTTTCCGGTTGTCTTCGCTGCCGCGACAACTCTCGTCGGTGCGATCGACATAGCGCTCGAGCTCCGGCAGCAGCACGTGATCGACACTCGGCCGGAAGCCCGGCGACGGATCGCCGATGAAGCCCGGCGTGCTCGCTAGCGGATAGAGACGCCGGATCCTGGAGTAGGCCGCGATGATGTCGTCGGTGTAGCGCGGAAAGTGCAAGTCGCCGTCCAGCCAGTAGCCGATGGCGAAGAAACGCACCGCGAGCCGCGGCGACGGCAGCAAGGAGTACGTCCCGGTGGTCCACGTGTTGTCGGCGTACGTAATCTCGAGCGGTACGTGGAACGGATTCAGCTCGGCGCGCAGTCGGAGCTCCTGGCCGTTGATCCAGTTCCATGGAAGCTCGAAGTAGAAAGCGTCGTCGATCTCCTTGCGGTCCGGATCGGGACGCACGACGATGTACGGGCCTTCGTCGTTGAGAGGAACGAGACCGCTTCCGATCGTGCCTCCGCTCCCGTCGAGTCGGAAGAGACGTGCGGTGACACCGCCGACCGCACCGCCATCCGACCGGACGTGAACGCGCACGGCGGTGCGCCGATTCCTGATCAGCGGGACCGTTCCGGAGATACTCTGGATCGCCTGATTGACCTCGACCTCCGTGATTCGCATGTTGGTGAGAACGAGCGTCTCGGCCGTCCTGGGAAGCGAGTAGACGACTCCGCTCTCGAGCCAGTAGACAAAACCGCCGGTGACAACAACGTCATTCGCGTCGATCTGGCCCGCGAGGCTCGCGATGCTCGAGTAGATCGGACCGTTCGGCGGATCGACAAGGCCGAGCCCCGGCAGACGCGTTCGATACAGGACGTGCGAGTACGTCGCGAGCGGCTGCGGTGTGATGTTCGTCGTCCGACGTTCGAGGAGAAACATATAGTTCGCGTCGGCGTCGATGTCGTAGATCAGAGCGGAGGTGTCCGTGCTCCTGTAGTAGTGCGATGACGCCATCGCCTCGGTGAGATTGTCGTAGGCGTGGATCTCCCTCCCCCGCGCGACGTAGACGGTGTCGGTGTCGGGACTGCCGAACCGCCCTCTGCGAAATCCCAAGGGGTAGTACGCCGTCACCCCGGTCGAGATCTGCCTGACAGTGACCGGCCCCTCTCGAAGTCGCCAGAGGGCGTTCGAAATGCGGTAGTAAAAAGAATCCTCGTGCTCCGAGAAGTCTCGCGGATTCACGCCGAGGCTGGAGATGAAACCGGTATTTCCGTCGTCCTTCGCTACCTTCCAGAAAGTGGCGCCGGTGCTGCTGGTCGACATCGCATAGATCGTTTCGTCGTCCTGATCGAGCTCCGCGTGGTAGTTGTCCGCGCCCGTCACCTGTGCGCTGAGCACTTCCGGCGGGTCGCCGACGTTTGCGATCACGGAGAGCCGCACGAGGCCGTTGCGATTCACCCAGTACACGTAGTCATCGTCGGTGATGATCTTCGAGTAGAAGCGATTCAGGTTGCAGACGTCACCACGCTGGTTGTCGTCGTCGTAGAGCGGGCGCCATTCCAATCCGTGCACGGCCGTGCGTTTGATCTCCTCCGAGTCGATCGCTTGCGTGTCGGGACAGATGTCGGCGTCGTGCCAGATGAGCCTCGGATCAGATACGGCGTAGTCGGTGACGCCGGGAAAGGTCTTCTGCGCCCGGGCGGTGGCTGTACCGCCCGCCTGACTCGAGCGCACTCCGCCGAAGGTGATCAAAGCCACGAGGACACAGAGAACCGCCCAGCTCCGCTTTACCCTTTGCATCAGCACTGCCCGCCTCCTTCGGGTGATGAGATAGAGACACGCCGGGACTGCTACGCGTGCCGGGGATGACCCAGACTGCCGGCTACGAGGCAGAACGTCAAACATGATAAGACTTGTCGGAGTGATTGGCATGTCGCGTCTTTCTTGTCGAGGAACCGATGTACGTCCAGGGTTATGTGGAGCACCCGAACGGGACAGGCACGCTTGCCACAGAGGTTTTCAATAGTCATCATGGTTGGACCAGCGCTCACGGCCACGTAGGTAACACTACGGCTTCGTGGGCGTGAGCCCACTGTCCGAAGTGAAGAGCTACAACGGGAGGCTGGTCCATGAAGAGTACGATACGCTATGTGGGTCTGGACGTCCACAAGGACACCGTGACCATTGCCGTCTGCGAAAAAGGCACGTGTGCGCCGGAGAATGTCGGGACTTTCCCAAGCGGTTGGATGGCCGTAGGGCCAAAAAACTCGAACACCATTGAGCGACACGGGTTGGGAGATCGGTTCCCGGCCTGGATCGACCGCGTCATGGAGCGGATACTGTCGGCTTTCCCCAAACATCGTTGGTGGAGATGTCGATGGACTGGAAGAAACTGCTGGCGTAAATCGTTGAGATTGCGCCGCATGCGGAAGCGACCACGAACGCACTGTCAGCCGCATTGGAGTACGAGGATGGACCTGTCAGTAGCATAGCCAACTTCCTGATGCGTAGAAAAGCCAAACTCAGCGACTGGGCCGCGAGACGAGCGAGACCGAAAGTAGCTGTCGTCATGAACCCGTAGACTTCGTACGATGCACCTTCTTGGACATAAGATGCTTCATGCGTATTCCCATCGGTCATTTCCTCTCTAAGAACGAAACCGCTCCGCGGTAGTTACCTCTCGATCTAAGCGGGCTCAGGATCGAGGCTTACTCCCCTCCTAGGTTTCTCCCTTCTCACCGACCTGGA
>Ga0315336_1004908_pt1 | contig 15210 bp, 8 predicted proteins | sample ASW5metaG_FD_204512 | JGI IMG/M metagenome (GOLD analysis project Ga0315336, IMG submission 204512) | Ammonia-oxidizing marine archaeal communities from Monterey Bay, California, United States - ASW #5 | ecosystem: Environmental > Aquatic > Marine > Intertidal zone | place: USA: California...
TTCGGGGAATCTCCCCGAGCCAGGTTCTTTCCCATTGAAGACAATCTAGTCCGATATGAAGTCGACACCTTGGACCATCGCCGGATTGTTGGCCTGTGGCGCGTCAAGGGGGAGGAAATTTCTCCGGTTGAGGAAGTCGTCGCGCAGGTCGACCCGACTGAGGCAAACGATCTGCTCGATCCGCGGGACCCGGCGTCAAGGCAGCTTTCAGTCGGCGTCCCTGAGTGGCGCAGGCGACTCGATGTTGCAGCAGGCATCGACATCTACGGTCAGAACGGGATTGCCGTCGGCGACATCGACAACGACGGGCGCGACGAGATCTACCTCTGCCAACCGGGTGGGTTGCCCAACCGCCTGTTGAGCCGCGACGAAAACGGCAAACTGCGCGACGTCTCACGCGAAGCAGGAGTCGACTTGCTCGACCACACCTCCTGCGCCCTCTTCGTCGACTTCGGGAACCGCGGTTTGCAGGATCTTGTCGTGCTGACCTCGAGCGAACCGTTCTTCTTCGAAAATCAAGGGGACGGCAGGTTCGAGCTCCGGCGCGATGTCTTCCGCTTCGCCCGCGATCCGCAAGGGGCGTTCACCGGCATGGCCGCCGGTGACTACGATGGTGACGGTTTCGTCGATCTCTACCTGTGCAGCTACGTCTACTTTCAAGGTGAGGACCAGTACCGCTACCCGTCGCCCTATCACGACGCCCGCAACGGCCCGCCAAATTTCCTGTTTCGCAATACAGGCGCCAGCTCTTTTGAAGACGTGACGGCGAAAGTCGGCCTCGACAATCACAACGACCGGTACAGCTTCGCGCCGGCGTGGTGCGACTACGACTTCGACGGCCGGCCTGAGCTCTACGTCGCCAATGATTTCGGCCGCAATAATCTCTACAAGTTCGACGGCGAGCGCTTCGACGACATAGCCGCTGAAGCAGGCGTCGAAGACATCGGCCCCGGCATGAGCGCCTCTTGGTTCGACGCTTACAACACCGGGAAGCCCGACCTCTACGTGACCAACATGTGGACCGCCGCCGGTCGCCGGATCGTCAACGACCCATCGTTTGAGCTGGTCGCCGGTAGGGGGCTCGCCGAGGAGTATCGCCGCCACACCAAGGGCAACTCGCTGTATCGCAACAAGGGCGACGGCACATTCGAAGAGACCGGCCAAGCCGAGATGGGCCGGTGGGCTTGGTCCGGCGAGGGTTTCGATCTCGATGGCGACGGCCTGGCTGAGATCTACGTCGCGGCGGGCATGATCTCCGAGCCCGGTGATAAACCGGACCTGATGAGCTTTTTTTGGCGACAAGTCGTCGCCCATTCATCCGACGACGGATCCCCCGCGCCCAAGTACGAAGAAGGTTGGAACGCAATCAACCAGTTCATCCGAGAAGGCTACTCCTGGAACGGACACGAGTCCAACGTGGTCTACAAGCGCCGCGGCGATCGTTGGGTCGATCACTCGTCGAGTCAAGAGCTCGACACGAGATGTTTTGCCGTTACCGACCTCGATGGTGACGGGCGCCCGGAGCTGATTCTTCACAACCGGTTGACCGCTCCGAGGGTCCAGCCGACCGCCCACGAGGCGGAGACGAACTCGTGGATCGTGTTCGACCTCGCGGGCAAGGAGTCGAACCGAGACGCGATCGGCGCTTGGGTGACAGTTGAATCCTCGAACGGCGTCTCCTCACAAGGCCTGACCGCTGGATCAGGCTACTTGTGCCAACACACCAAGCGGCTACACTTCGGAGTCGGCACGGCGGCGCTAGTTGACCGTGTGGTAATTCGTTGGCCTTCGGGCAAGTCCCAGCAGTTCGAGCGCCTCGCCGTAGATCGCCGCTACCGCATCGTCGAGGGCGAAGACATCTCTGAGGGAGTTGCTCTGACGCTCGGTCCACGCCCGCAAGCGCCGCGCGAGAACACGCTGGATCCGAGCCGGTCCGATTCCGTCTGGCTGCTCGAAGGCGTCCCGCTGCCGGAAGATCTTCCTGGCCCGGGCCTGGTCATCCTCTCCCAACGCAGGCTTGACCCGCCCGCAAGCGACGACCAGGTTCACCTGATTCGCTTGGACGAGCCTCCGCTTGAGCGCGCAGCTCTGTATGACTTGTTTCAACGATACTTGCTCGACTACCGCGGTCCGCTGGTCCTGCCGTGTGCGTTCCTGATCGACGCCGATTCATACGTGCACAAGCTCTATCGCTCGATTCCAGATAGCGAGACCATACGCAACGACCTAAAAGCGATGGCGAGTTCAGATCGCCTGCGACTGGCACTGCCGTTCCCCGGCTGGTACGCGGGTGGCGTCCCTACGCGCAACTTCTTCCGCCACGGCGCGGCCTTCTACCAAGCCGGGTACCCGAGCCAAGCTCTGCCTTATCTCGGGGAGGTTCTCAAGAGGACTCCCGACCACTTCAAGGCGCAACTCGCCACCGGACAGATCTACCTAAACACCGAGGAAGCCGAAGCCGCCCGCCCGCATCTTGCCGCCGCTGTCCGCCTCGATCCTGCCTCGCCCGAGGCCTGGAACGGCGCCGGCGGCCTCGCGATGCTCGACGGCGACTACAAGCTTGCTCTAGAGAAATTTCGCAAGGCCCTGAAGCTAGCGCCCCACTCCGCCTACGCCGTTGCCAACGCCGCTCAAGCCGCCGGCCACCTAGGTCAGATTGCCGAGTCTGAACGCCTGTTTCGCCAAGCGCTTGAACTCTCTCCTGAAGACTCCGACACAGCAGGCCGTCTCGCCCTAGCCTTGGCCAAGCAAGAGCGCTTCGACGAAGCCAAGCAGCTCTTTCAGCGGGCGATCGAGCTGGACCGTTCTAACACCTCGGCCATCAACAACCTCGCCGTGCTTTACTTGAGACTGAATCAACCCTCAGACGCCGTCGCCGCCCTCAGGTACGGCATTCGCGTCGCCCCGCACGAGGAGGAAGCGTACATGAACCTAGCTCGCATCTACGTCCAACGCGAAGACCGGCCGCAGGCTCGCGCCGTACTTGAGCAGCTTCTCGAGGCCGTCCCCGGCAGCGCCCTTGCTCAGAGCGCCCTGGCGGAGCTCGGCCGTCCATGAAACGAGCCGTCGTTCTATTCGCCGTGCTGGCGTCTGTCCCTGCGTCCTCGGACGACGCGACCGTTGCTGCGGTCTTGGCATCGGGACGCGTTCATACGATTGCGGTCTCGTCTTCTGAGCGGCTTCTCCCGCTGGCTCGCCTGGCCCCGGGTGACGCGCCGGTCTTGCGATTTCGCTACCTCGAAGGCAAACGCCGACACCGATTCGGCGACCTCGATTTGATGATGGACGATGCCGGCCACTAGCCCCATAGCCTGCATTGCGCTGCTGTTGGCGACAACCGCGTCGGCGACTGCCCAGTCCGGCTTCGACGCCTTCCAGCGGGGCGACTACGCGGCGGCGAAGCAACTGCTATCCACCGACCATTCTCCGCGCGGCCGGGCCTTTCTGGCGCTCACCGAGGCCGCGACCGGTCGTTGCCCCGAGGCCGAGCCGGCCCTCTTGGCGGACTACGAAGACCAGAACCTCCGCTTGCTCACCACTCTCGCCATGTCGCGCTGCCGAATCGCGCAACAGCGCTGGGCCGAGGCCGCGGCTCTGCTAACGAAGCTCGAAGAAGAGTTCCCGCGCAACCCCGACGTTCTTTACGAGAACGCTCGCCTCCACCTCAAGGCCTGGAATGGAGCGGTCGAGCGGATCTTCGAAAGCGCTCCGGCGTCGTTCCGCGTCAACCAGCTGTCGGCCGAGATCTTCGAGATCCAAGGTCGCTATTCCGAAGCTGTCGCCGAGTACCGCAAAGCGCTAGCCAAGAGTCCGGCGACCCTCAACTTGCACTATCGCCTCGGCCGTGCGCTCCTGATGGAATCCCACGCCCCCGAGTCCCTCGAGGCCGCCCGTCGAGAATTCGAAGCCGAACTCGAGCTCAACCCTTACGACGCAGTAGCCGAGTACCAAATCGCCCAGATTTTCGAGGTCCAAGGCAATCCTGGCGCCGCCCGGCAACGGCTCGAGAGCGCCGTCTCGAACGACCCAAACTTTCCTGAAGCCTTGGTTGCTCTCGGTCGTGCTCTCGTCGCGGAGAAAGACTACACACGCGCCGTCGAGATGCTGTCTAAGGCCGCTGAACTCGCGCCGCAAAGCGAATCGGCCGTCTACAACCTGATGCTCGCCTACCGCAACGCCGGTCAACGCGACCGGGCGCTCGAGATCAAGAAGCGTCTCGACGAGCTCCAGGCTTCCCCCGACGGCGAGTTCTCAAGCTTCCTCGAGCGAATCGGAGAAGCGCCTCAACAGTGAGACGTGCGCTCCTGGCTTTGTGCCTTGTCGCAACGGCCGCGGCCCAATCGGTCAACGTCGCTGGTGACGTGGGCCTTACCGACGTTATCCCCAACGGTGGCGATCACTCGAAGACCTGGATTATCGAGACCACAGGGAGCGGCGCCGCCTGGATCGACTACGACAACGACGACGATCTCGACGCCTTCTTGGTGTCAGGCGAAGGCGGCACGAACCGTCTGTATCGCAACGATCGCGGCAAGTTCGCCGAGGTCACGGCCCAAGCCGGTCTCGGCAGCGAAGGCTGGGGCCAGGGTGTCTGCGCCGGCGACTTCGATAATGACGGATATACCGACCTGTTTGTCACGTATTGGGGCCAAAACCGCCTCTACCGCAACCTCGACGGCGAACGTTTCGCAGAAATCGCAGAGTCCTCTGGACTAGCCCAAATTCGAGTCCGCTACAACACCGGGTGCGCCTTCCTCGACTACGACAACGACGGCGATCTCGACCTGTTCGTCGCCAACTATCTCAAATTCGATTTCGAGACGACGCCGCGGCCGGGCGACAACCCCTACTGCTACTATCGCAACCTACCCACTGTTTGCGGCCCACGGGGTCTTCCCTTCGATCGCAACTTGCTCTATCGCAACGACGGCGACAAGGGTTTCGCCGACGTCTCCGAGTCCTCTGGAATCGCCGCTCCAGCGCGCAACTACGCTCTCGGCGTTATCACCGGCGATTGGAATGACGACGGGTTCACTGACCTTTATGTAGCCTGCGATCGCACGCCCTCGATCCTTTACATCAACCAACGAGACGGCACATTCGAAGACGAGGCACTGCTTCGCGGAGCCGCCCTCGACGCCTCTGGTGAAGCGTTATCCGGCATGGGCGTCGCCGCGGGCGACTACAACGGCGACGGAACCGCCGACCTCTTCCGGACAAACTTTTCCGACGAGCGCTCCACCCTCTACCGCAATCGAGGCGATGGAGACTTCGACGAATCGACCGTTGCAGCCGGCCTGGGGAAAAACACACGATACGTCGGCTGGGGAACAGGCTTCCTCGACATCGACAATGACGGACGAACAGATCTTCTACTCGTAAATGGCCACGTCTTCCCTGAAGTCGAGCGTCTGAACACAGACATCCACTATCGTCAACGGGCGATCTTGTACCACAACCAGGGCGACGGAGAGTTTGCGGATCTGGGCGACCAGGCTGGCCCTGGGCTATCGGAGCCTCACGCCGCCCGAGGCCTAGCGCTGGGGGACTACGACAACGACGGGCAAGTTGACGCACTAGTCAATAGTCAAAACGAGGCTCCTGCGCTGCTGAAATTTGCCGCCCCGAGCGAGAACCATTGGATCTCTCTGCATCTCGAAGGCGTGCGTTCGAACCGCAGCGCGATTGGCGCGAAGGTTTGGGTCACGTCGGCCGGCCGTACCCAATATGCCTCCGTCCGCGGCGGCGGAAGCTACCTGTCTCAAAGTGACCTGCGCCTTCACTTTGGGCTAGAGAAGGCCGACACGGTGGATGTCGAGGTCCACTGGCCCAGAGGGCTTCGCCAGCAGTTCGGCCAACTCGACGCGGGCGGAACTCACCGCCTCGTGGAGTCGCCCAGGTAGTTTCCCGCGCCTGCGACTATAACTTTCGGTACAGGATGTTTCGGTATTCGACTCTGAACGGTGGCCCCACGTGCATCTGAAAGCCGAGCAATCCTTCTGGCACAAAATTCTTCGAATCTTCGTCGATCGTCCCACTGACCAAACGTCCATTCAGAATCTGTAGCATTACCGGCCCGCGCGCGATGATGTGGTATTGATTCCAGCCGTCCACGTTCATCACTCCTCGCAACAACGTGGCGTCTCCGAGCGACGCTAGCTCTTTGTATTGGGGCCCGTCCGTGATGCGCGTCAACAGTCCTCGACGAGCGAGCACGACATGCCCAGGCTTCCGGCCCCGCTCCTCATGGAGATTCCCCGTGAATCCATTTCGGAATTCCATGTCCGCCTGATACCCCTTGAGGACCCATTTGCCCACGTCGGGAAGCTCGACGCTCCGGTATTGGATACCGCTGTTTGTGCCGCTCAACTTGAATTCGACCTTCAACTCGAAGTCTTTGACCGTGCCGCCGCGCCAGATCAAGAAGTTGTTGACCTTGACGACTTTTTCCGGAGTGGTTTCACCCACAATTGCCCCATCTTCAGCACGCCAGAACGTTGTATCTCCGTCCCAGCCGCTCAGCGTTTTCCCATCGAAAATCGGCACGAAGCCTGTCTCATCATCGACCTCGTAGGTGGGGTAGAGGCCGCCGCCGCGATCTGCTCGAGCAGGAGCCTGCGCCGCCGTCTCCACCAGCAGCGCGGTCCCAAGTAAACCCGCGGCAACGGCGGCGTGTAGTGCAAAACGTGCGAACCCATTGTTCACTATCATTCATCCCTCCTATCGATCAGTGCTTCCCATCTTCTCGCAAAGCCTAGTCTACGCCGCCGTTCTCGCGTTTTCTTCAAGAATCGCAGCCCCTCGAATCGCGATCGAGCTCTGGGCGATCTCGATGCTAGTTCGCCAAGGGCGAATCGGTAGCTCTCAGTCGCCAGCTAACGGTGCTACTCGGCGTCCGATACCATATGCTGTATTCACCACGGCCGGAGTCGGCGATATCCTGTAGTCGCCTCAGGCGGTGATTCGTTAACTTGACAGTACCCTCCAACGGCTCAGCGCGGAAAGGCAAAGCCGTGCGCCACGTCGGCATCGATGGACGTGGCCCAGGCTATCGTTGAAAATGGGGCCGGTGGTGCGAATCGCTCTACTGTTGGCTGTGTTCGTGAGCGGCGTCTTCGCCCAACCGACGTTCAACCGCGACGTCGCCCCAATCCTATGGGAGCGTTGCGCGGGGTGCCATCGCCCAAGGCAAGCGGGTCCCTTTCCCTTGTTGAGCTATTCTGATGCGGCGAAACGCGCCGCAATGTTGGCCTCGGTAGTTCGGTCGGGCTACATGCCTCCTTGGCCACCTAGCGCGGACCCCGGTGTGTTCGAAGGCGACCGCAGCCTAGAAGAAACAGAGCGTGAGACGCTGATCGCATGGCTGGAAGGCGAGCGGCTCGAAGGGGACCCCAAAGACCTACCGTTACGGCCGAAGTGGGCGACCGGGTGGCAGCTCGGCGAGCCTGATCTCGTTGTCGAGATGCCGGCCTCTTTTGAGGTCCCGCCCGACGGGCCGGATGTCTTTCGTAACTTTGTTATCGACATTCCTGTAGCGAAACGTCGATACGTGCGCGGATTCGAGTTTCGACCAGGAAACGCTCGACTCGTCCACCACGCTCGCATGTTGCTCGATCGAACAGGGCAGTCACGGGCCCAGGATGAACTCGATCCACAGCCGGGATTTGGCGGCGGCATGGCGTTCAACGCGGTCTTCGACCCCGCTGGGCACTGGATCGGCTGGACGCCTGGCAAGCAGCCAGTTCTTCGTCAAGCGCACATGGCTTGGACGCTCGAACCGGAGACGGACCTCGTCCTCGAGCTGCACATGATCCCGACAGGCAAGCCCGAGTCGATTCGGTCGGCTCTGGCCCTGTATTTCACCGACGAAGCGCCCTCGCGAACGCCGGTGATTCTCAGGCTGGGGAAGAATACGATCGACATCCCCGCCGGCGAAGCGAACTATGTCGAGGAGGATTCGTTCACGCTTCCGGTAGATGTCGATGTCCTTAACGTGTATGCGCACGCTCACTACCTAGGGAAGTCGATCGGCGGTTGGGCCAGGCTGCCTGACGGATCCGAGCGGCGCTTGCTTAAGATCGACGATTGGGACTTCGCCTGGCAGGACGAATACCGCTTTAGAGAGCCGCTGCGCCTGCCGAAGGGATCGGAGTTGCGGATGCGCTTTCTCTACGACAACTCCGAGGCGAATCCCCAGAACCCCAACAACCCGCCCAAGCGAGTCACTCACGGCTGGAAGACCAGCGAAGAAATGGGAGATCTGTGGTTCCAGGTGCTCCCGCGCAGCGATGAGGACCGGCGGATTCTCGCCAAGGCGTATCGGGCGAAGGAGCGTGAGGCGCAGATCGCCGGATTGGAGTTACAAATCCGTGTTCACCCAGAGGACATCGAAAAGCGCGTCGTCCTCGGGAACGAGTACTTGGAAGGCGGCCGCCACGAAGATGCGATTCGAACCTTGCGGACGGCACTGGATCTCGACGCGAAGAACGTGCGTGCGCATCACAACCTTGGGGCGGCGTATGGGGCAATCGGCCGCGGCGATCTTGCGGTTCAACACTACCGGCGAGCCCTCGAGCTAGATGGCCGTCATCCGCCCACGTACAACAACCTGGCGATGACGCTGGCGGCCCGCGGGCGCCGGGACGAAGCGATCAGCCTACTAAACCGTGCGATCGCCGTAGACGAGACCTACGCCGAAGCAATCAGCAATCTAGGCGCACTTCTGGCAAAGAGTGGCCGGGTCGAGGAGGCTACGCATGCCTACGAGAAAGCGTTAGCGATCGACCCGAGCATGGGCGTCGCCCACTTCAACCTAGCCGGAATCTTGTTGGGGGCTGGACAGAGGGAGGAGGCGAGAAAGCATTTCGAGGCGGCGGCGCGCAGCGAGTACGAGCAGGCTAGAGAGCTAGCAAAGCGGGCGTTGGAGGACCTGGGTGACCAGCCCTAGGGCCGTGATCGGCGGACGAAAGAACAATGTAGCTAGTGCCCAACCGGGCAGATCAACTACCACATCGACCCCGCCACCGCGATCGGCCTGGCGCTGGTCGAACTGCTGCGAGACCTGTTTTCGCCGAGTAAACGGTCGGCATCGCCTGAGCGGTAGAATCGATCCGTCGTGACTGGGCGGAGCATCAGCGATTACAAGATCCTGGAGAATGTCGGTCAGGTTGGTATGGGTATCATGCACAAGGCCCGGGACATGAAAATCATGCGCGAACTAGCGACCGCCTGCCTCGTCCTCACTCTTGCACTGACCACCTGCCACAGCTCCGCTCCAGATTCTCAGCGGCCGAACATCCTGTACATCATGACCGACGATCATGCGCCGCAGATGATGTCGGCTTACGACAGCACACGCGCCTCGACGCCGAACCTGGACCGCATTGCCCGCGAGGGCATGATGTTCCGCAACAGCTTCGTGACCAATTCGCTCTGTGCACCAAGCCGCGCCGTGCTGCTAACCGGCAAGTACAGCCACAAGAATGGACAGCTGGGCAATCGCGAGACCTTCGACGGCTCTCAGCCCACATTTCCTAAGATGCTGCAAGCTGCCGGCTATCAAACAGCGATCGTCGGCAAGTGGCACCTCAAGAGCGAGCCGACGGGCTTTGACTACTGGAATGTTCTTCCAGGCCAGGGCCGCTATCTCGATCCAGTCTTGATCGAGACGGGCGAGGAGAAAACTCACCGAGGCTACGTCACCGACGTGATCACCGACCTAGCTCTTAGTTGGCTCCGGAATCGCGATCCCGATCGGCCCTTCGCATTGCTCTACCACCACAAAGCGCCGCACGCTGAGTGGGTCCCGAATCCGAAGCACGAAAGTCTGTTCGAAAACGAGATGATTGCTCGCCCACCGACGTTTGACGACGACTACGCGGGGCGAGCGGACCCGATTAAGATGGCCACCAACCGGCTCGTGCCTGATCTTCTCAGCCGCTGGCGCAGGTGGGGCCCCGAACTAGCGAAAGAGGATCCGGGCGACCTCGAGGGCGAGCAACTGCGCGAGTGGATGTACCAGCAGTACGTCAAGGACTACCTGAGGGTGATGAAATCCGTGGACGACAACGTGGGTCGCGTGCTGGACTTCCTTGATGAGCAGGGGCTGGCCGAGAACACCCTAGTGATCTACACGTCGGACAACGGCAAGTTCGTCGGCGATCACTTCATGTTCGACAAGCGATTGATGTACGAGGGGCCGTTGCGGATCCCGCTCGTTGTGCGTTACCCACCAGCGATCGCACCTGGGAGCAAAACCGAGACGTATTCTCTCAACGTTGACTACGCGCCGACGCTCCTCGACTATGCCGGTCTGGACATCCCGGTGGATATGCAGGGCCGAAGCTTGCGGCCGATCCTCGAAGGCGCCGTTCCCACGGACTGGCGTCAGTCGATCTACTACCAGTACTGGGAGCCCCCGGGTGGGCACAACGTCGAGCGTCACTACGGGATTCGGACGAACCGGCACAAGCTGATTTACTACCATGGCTCCGACTATGGTGGCGAGCCTGCTTGGGAGTTAATCGACCTGCAAGCGGATCCGAACGAATACACGAATCTGTACGACAACCCCGAGTACGCGGAAACCGTCGCCACGCTGAAGGGCGAACTCGAACGCCTGCGGGCGGAGTTGGACGTTGAGGAGTGAATTATGCTCAGAGGGAAAATACGTCGCGCCGGAAGCTCGAGTGTCCTGTCCAAAGGGGCAGGCTACTGGCCCTTAAACGAGGTCATCTCGTCAAGCAACCGGTCGACGATCTCCGGGTGAGCCTCGTTGATGTTCGATTGCTCGCCTAGGTCGGCTGACAGGTCGTAGAGCAACGGCGGGTCGTGTTGTGGAATGGGCTCGCGTTGGCGCGTGTCGGGGTTTGAGGATCGCTCCTTCGTGCTCAGGTGGATCTTGTATCGGCCGGAGCGAAACGCGATCGATCCCGTGTTGTACAGCCACCGAGTCCGCGGGCTGGGCTCGTCGCGGAACAGCACCCCGCCCAGGTCCTTGGAAATGTAGCCCTCGAGTTCACGCGGTTGATCAGCGCCCACGAGCGTGGCGAACGTTGAGTACAGGTCCAGGTTGGCGCCCATGCCATTCACGACGCCGGGTTTGATCTTGCCCGGCCAGCGAAAGATGCCTGGCACTCGGTACCCGCCTTCCCATGACGTGCCCTTCTCGCCGCGCAACGGACCGGCCGTGCCGCCGTGCGGGCCGAACATTGTCCAGGGGCCGTTGTCGGAAGTGAAGACAAGGAGGGTATTGTCCTCGACACCGGTGTCTTTTAGCGCCTTCATCACCTGCCCCACAGACCAGTCGACCTCTTCGATCACGTCGCCGTAGCGCCCGCCTGCACTGCGTCCTTGGAATTCTTCCGAGGAAAACACCGGCGCATGCGGCATGTTGTGGGCGAGGTACAGGAAGAAGCGATCGTCCTTGTTTGCTTGTATCCACCGCACAGCCTCTTCGGTGTAACGCTTGGTGAATAGCTCCTGGTTCGCGGGAAACTCTACAATTTCGCGCTCACGGATCAGCGGTACCTGGAAGGTGAACTTGTCGGTGCGGTCGAACAGGTCGCGCGTCTGTTTGGTTCCAGTCGGAGCTGGCACGTCATTGGAGCCGGGTGTGCCGAAGTGAGAGTCGAAGCCGCACTCGAGCGGGTGCATCGGGGAGGTGGTGAAGTCTTTGGGATAGCCCGCCAGGTGCCACTTGCCGAGCATGCCCGTGGCGTAGCCGGCGCGTTTGAGCAGAGCGGGCATCAGGCGATCACGCACCTGGATGAGTGGCGCGCCGTCCATTAGGTTGGGGTGCCGTCCCGTCATCAGTCCTCGACGGCTGGGCACGCACGTGGCGCCGGACGAATAAAAGCTCGTCCAGCGTTGCCCCTCGGCGGCCAGCCGATCGATGTTGGGCGTCTTGATCTGGGTGTTTCCGTAGCAAGCCAGATCGCCGTAACCCATGTCGTCGACGAAAATCAAGACGATGTTGGGAGGGTCGGCGGCGAAGATCGACGAAGGGGTTGCGAACGCCAGCATCGCCGCCGCGTAAAAGGACAATCGTGGGGTTTGTTTCATAGGATCGATTCCATTAGGATCTGCCCCGGACAGGCGACCAGCGTTATCGTTGCACAAAACTCGTAGGATGTACGGTAGACGAACAAGCGAATCCAAAACGACCCGCAGCACTACCGCGAAGCTGTCCTCGAAAGACCGAAACAAAGTGCAATCGATCGTCTCGGATTCCGCGAGCGATGCGACTGACATGCCGCCCAGCCGCGAACCAAGCCGACGAGGCACGCTGTGCTCGATCGCATTCCTCAGCGCGCGTCGCCTTAAAAGCGGCGCAATCAGCGAACTACGGGCGAGACTCGTTGACCTGTTCCCTCCTCGAGAGTCACAGTTACTCCGGCTGTCGGTGGCGGAAAGCTCTCTCGTTCGCCGCCCGTCCAAAGGACTTCCAGAGACCCGATCTCTTCGACGCCGCCTAGTCCGAAGTGGACGGCAGCTTCGTTCGAACTGAGGTAACTACCGTCTCGATGCATCCGGCGCCAGAGCACCGAGCCGTCGCGAAGATGGAGGCCGACGCTGGCCCCAAGGCCCGAGCGGTTCGTGCTCCGCCCGACAAGCTTGACGCGCAGCCATTGGTCGCCTCCTGTTTGATTGAGGTACAGGCGAGCCGGGCCGTTGTTGTTGGCGACCACGACATCGAGATCGCCGTCTAGGTCAAGGTCCCCCATGGCCGCGCCGCGACCGACCAGGGGCTCCAATTCGCCCCAAATACGCGCCTCCTCGGCGATTCCGAACCCCGCCGCCGCACCCCGAAAAAACTGGTTGTTTTGGTGGTAGGGGTAGGGAGCTCCGCGCAGCGTCTCAGTGATCGTCACGGCCCCGTTCGCCACGAAGACATCGAGCCTGCCGTCATGATCGAAGTCGGCCCACGCCAGGCCAAAACCGGCGTAAGGCAGACTCGCACCCCCTAGACCGAGGCGGTTGGTGGCATCGGCGAAGATTCCTCTTCCGTTGTTCAAGTAGAGGGTGTTCGTCTCGAGCGTATTGTTGGTTAGCAGGAGGTCTTCGTCGCCATCTTGGTCAAAATCAGCCGCCAGTACTCCCATTCCCGCCTCGGCTTGCCCGTCGGCGTTCAGGGCGGCGCCCGCGAGCATGGCCTGATTCTCGAAACGTCCGTTTCCCTGGTTGAGCCAGAGCTGGTTGTCGGTTCCGTCGTTGGCTACGTAGATGTCCATTGTGCCGTTGTTGTCGAAGTCCGCGGTCGTCACTCCGAGTCCGTTCCCAAAAGCAGCGTCGAAACCAGCAGACTGAGTGACGTCGACGAACCTGCCCTCGTCATTGCGGAACAGGCGGTCGGGGACGGGGTTGTAGACAGTCGGGTTGCAGTAGTCTCTTGCGCCGGCGGGGGTTAAGCATTCCTTGTTCCCTCGCACCGTGAAGTCGACGTAGTTCGTGAAGAATAGGTCGAGATCGCCGTCGGAATCGTAGTCGACGAACGTCGCTGACGCGCTCCAACGATTGTCTTGCGGACCTTCGACTCGTTCAAAGGTCCCGTCACCGTTATTCCGAAAAAGCGCGTTGAGCCGGAGGCTCGTAATGTAAACATCGGGGTCGCCGTCAGCGTCGTAGTCGCCGATGGCCGCCCCCATGGCGTAGCCCTCGAAGCCGAGGCCTGACTTCTGGGTCACGTCTTGAAAGGCAAGTTCTCCGTCAGGGACGACCCGGTTCTCGAACAGGCGATTCCCCAGGTCCATACGAGGAGGAAACAAGGCATCCTCGACTGGAACGGTGGCGTCGAGCATTTCGCCTTGGGTGAAGTAGACGTCGAGGTCGCCGTCGAGATCGAAATCGAGCAGCGAGACCCCCGAGCCCATTATTTCGGGCAACAGGTATTCTCCGCTCGCGCCAACAAAGTGATGAAAAACTAATCCCGTCTCGCGTGCAGCTTCACGGAATAGGAGCGGCGACCCAACAGGCTCATCTGGGCCCGGAGGGGTGCATGCCCACACGGCAATAACGGCGGCACAGAGCACCTTCGGCATTGCTTTTGAATGTGCCACGAACCCAGTCATTCTTGGGATCATCGCTACAGGTCTAGTTGGGCCGTAATCTGCGCCGCCAGCTCCGTTTGCCCGGTTGAACGGGCCTGTTCCAAGGCCCGTTGCCCATACTCCCGCGCTTGCTCTTGATTGCCGAGTTGCCGGTAGACCAGAGCCAGGAAGAAGACTTGCACAGGTGGGGGTTCGGCTTTGGTTTCAAGCGCTCTCCGCAGGTAGGGCAGAGCCTCCCTATGGCGTCCGCGCTCGGCAAGTCGCCGGCCCAAGTGAAAGTTTGCTGTTGGATTTGCGGGATCGTGCCGGAGAGCGGAGCGGAAGTGTTCGTCGGCGGTGGAGCCGCGACCAAGCTGTTCCAATGCCACGCCAAGGCTGCCCAGAGTTTCGGCATCTGTCGGATTAATCTCGAGCGCCTTAGAGAAAGCCTCAGCCGCTGCCGCGAAGTTCCCTTCGCGGTGCCTCATCAGCCCCAGGTTATAGTGCGCCTCTTTGAGGTTGGGGTTAATGGCCAACGCCCGTTCAAAATGTAGGACGGCTTGCTGCGGGGCTCCCAGCATGGCGTGCACTGCGATGAGGCTGACATGCGCCCGTTCATAGTCGGGGTCGATCTCTAAAACCTCGTTGTAGCGAGCGAGCGCTTGGCGCAGGTCGCCGGCGTTCTGCAAAGCGAGACCGTCGTCGAAGAGCGTGAGCACATCGCCTGCCTTGAGCTCGTCGAGCTCGTCGATCAGAGGGTCAGCGTAGTGGCGCCGTTTCTTTGCGGCCGCCTGCTGGAACAGCCCAAGTTGCTTGCCGGCGTCTTCGACGCGACCCGCTTGGCTGTAGACATTCGCTAGTAGATTGAGCGCCTCGCGATAATCGGGCTCGAGCTGAAGCGCTTGTTCTAAATGGGCAGCCGATGTGGCTAGGTCGCGCGATGTATAGAGACGGCCTATTCGATAGCTCACCCCGGCTGGGATGGGGCTGTTCAGGGCCTCGAGTATTTCGAGCGCCTGGGCGTCATCGCCAGATCCTTCGAGCAAGTCTGCCAGCCTCAATGCGGTCGGCAGATCGTCTGGCCGGAGCTGGGCCGCCTGCCGCAGTGCTTCTTCCGCCTCTGGAAACCGTCCTTGGTCCGACAGTGCAACCCCCTGAAGGTATACCCATCGGAAGCTTTTGG
>Ga0315336_1004909_pt1 | contig 15210 bp, 13 predicted proteins | sample ASW5metaG_FD_204512 | JGI IMG/M metagenome (GOLD analysis project Ga0315336, IMG submission 204512) | Ammonia-oxidizing marine archaeal communities from Monterey Bay, California, United States - ASW #5 | ecosystem: Environmental > Aquatic > Marine > Intertidal zone | place: USA: California...
TCTGGAGTCTCGGCACGGCACTGGTGTGGCTCGGCACGCCCGCAGTCCTTTACGGTGCCGGAAGTGGCCAGGTGGAGATCCGTAACGGTATGTTCGTCATGTGCGCGGCTTTTTCGGTATTAGAGGCCCGGCGCACCGGTTTCGCCCGCTACGCCCTGCTCGCAGGCATGGCGACTGGGTTTTTCATGGCAACGAAATATCTCGGGCTGTTGTTCGCCGTAGCGGCCGGTTTAACGATCTTGGTTCAGCGCCGATGGTTCCTCCACGGTGCTCTTTTTGGGCTCGCTGCGTTGGTCGCTGGGGGACAGTGGTACGCATGGAATTGGTTGCACACAGGCGACCCTGTGTTTCCGATGCTGTTCGAGTTTGTCGGATCCAGCCCCTATTGGGATGCCGCCCACCACGAAGCCTTCATCGACAGAATGAAGCAGGCCGAGCAAGCGGTTCCGATCAACGTGTTCTGGCTGGTGGCGTACCCATTCGCCGCCGCCGTCGGCCTTTACCCCAAGTTCGAGTCTGGGCGGACCGGGTTTGGACCATTTGTGCTTTTTGTCCTGCCTTTCGCGGTTGCCGGTTTGTGTCGGTTCCGCCACCGCCTGATGGCCAGTCCTTTATTTTCTATTGCTGCCATTGTCACCGTTTTTTACGTTCTTTGGTACGTCACCGGTTCTTCCCAGCGGGTGCGGCATTTGCTCCCGGTTTATCCGCTTTTGTTGATATGTATCATGGTCGCCGCACATCGCTGGGCGCGGGCGACGAAAAACGTCGCGCCGCTGGCGGCGGCGGTATTCCTTGCCAGCGGTCTCCAGTTGGCGGGACAGGGGATTTTTTCAATCAATTATGCGCGTTACACCTTCGGTGAAGAGAGTCGCGAGGCTTTCCTCATGCGCAACGTCAGGGCGTACTCGCCGGTACCATGGATCAACGCTCATCTGAAGAAGACCGACCGCCTGTTTCTTTACAACCGCCAACTTATTTACCTGATCGACGTACCAACCTTTTACGGCCATGAGCTTGACGATGCGCTGATAAATGATCTCCAATCGGCGGATGATCCGGCCCGCCTTCTGGGCCAGTTTCGCGCTCAGGGGGTCACTCATCTCCTGGTGTCCCCGCCCAGGAATGACGCCGATCCCATGCGAGGCGACACGCTATGGCAGGCGCTTGTCGAGCCGGGGTGCCTGGTCCATCGCCGCGACTTCACCACTTTGTTGATTTCGTCCCGCACCCTGGCGCCGGGACGGGACCGACACGAAAGCGTCATTTCTCTTTACGAACTGAGCCGCAACGGATGCCGGCTGTACAGTTAGATTGAACATGAAATCAGGAGCGTCAAACAATTACGAAGGCTCCGACCTGGAGGCGTTGTCGACGCTGGGGCGCTACCAGGATTGGATCGTCCAGTCCTTCCGGCCCTACCTGCGGGGCCGCACGGTCGAATTCGGTGCTGGGCTCGGCAATATATCGACACTTCTCAGGCCGCATGTTTCCGAACTCGACCTGGTCGAACCGTCGGTCAACCTGGTGGCACGCCTGGAAACCCGTTTCGCTGGCGACGACGGGGTCCAAATCTTTGCCGAACCCCTGGAAGGACGCATCCCGGCTACCGCCGACGGAACCTACGATTCCATCGTTCTCGTTAACGTGCTCGAGCATATCGAGGACGACGCGGCGGCGCTCTCGGGCTTGATGCGGACTCTGCACCCCGGCGGCCATTTATTGCTGTTCGTTCCTGCGCTGAAGTTCCTGTTTAGCGACTTGGACGCACTGCACGGGCATTTTCGGCGCTATGCGCTCAGCGAACTGAATACCCTAATCCATACCGCCGGGTTCGAGATCATCCGGTCACGCTATTTCGACATCGTCGGCGTTCTGCCCTGGTGGCTGCTCAACACACTGATGGGCGCGACCGCCTTCAACCCGTTCATGATTAGAATCTACGACGCCGTGTTAGCGCCGTTGTCTCGGTGGATCGACCGCAAGGTCACCCCGCCCTTCGGCAAGAATATCCTGCTTGTCGCCAAGCGCCCAGATGACCCGTCGCCATAAGCCGCTTGTACACCCTTTGCCAAAAGGGTGGTGGCGGTTCTGCGGGGTGGGCGGTAGTTAGAGGGCTTGGGCCTCCGAAAAGATCCGCGCCCCGAGATGGGCCAAGTAACGCTTTTCAGTGGTATCGCTCATTGTCGAACTCGCCTATTCCTCAAAATCTTTGAGGGCCTTTTCGTAATCCTCGACGGTGTCGATCTCCTTCCAACCACGTTCGATTATGACGCAATGGATGGAGACACCCAGATCGACCATTTCCTGGATCATGTCTGTCAAATAGGCCTTCTGAAACACCGGAGCCCGCTGAAAAGGCTTGTCCCAGTACAGCGCCTTGGCGCGGGCAAAATGACGCTTGAAGATCTTGCTGCCGCGCGGCGTCAGCTTGATCATGCCGATGAACTCCCCGTGCACGTCGATTTTGCTGGTGAGTATCTTGCCGATCTCGACGACGTTGTTGTTGGCGTCGAAGATGACATTCTCTGCTTCCCCGATGGGGTGGTCGCGGCGGTCCACGTAGTAGCCGCGCCAGTCGATGTCGACGATGATGGAGATGTCGTGCTTGGATTCGAGCAGACGGCTGACCACCTGGCTCTCGAACAGGATGTCCGAATAGGCGGCGATGACATGGCCGTTAATGGCCTCTTCGGCGTAGAACAGCGAGTTGAGGATATTGTTGTCGGCGTAATCGTCGTTGTTGAAGTAGCTAATGCCGTCGTAGTCGATGGTTTCCTTCTTGTAACCTCGAACCAGGGCGATCTCCTCGATGCCGCAGGAGCGATAGACGTCGAGTTGGCGCTGAAGAAGCGTTTTGTTCCCAAACTCGAGCAGGCATTTCGGCTTCGATTCGGTATATTCCTTCATCCGGCTACCGAGCCCGGCGGCGATGATGATGGCCCTCGTGTTGGAGGCCATGAGCGTTTCCTTCATGTTTCTGATCTGCTCTTCATTGGGTTGATAGTCCCAGATGGCCCGCAACAAAGCCACGGTTTCGGGACTGCTCCGAACCATCTCTGCGATGTCGGGCGCCACATCGTTACGCGAAAGGCCCGCCAGGTCGAAGATCCGGCTCTCGTCGGCATCTAGAATCTCGGCCAGCGCCTTGACCATGTCTGGTTGCGGGGCGTTGCGTTTGTTTTTCTCGATATCGTTAAGATACGACGGCGACATGCCAAGCAAACGGGCAAGTTGCCGTTGGCCGATGTCTCCTTTGAGACGCAACGAGCGAATATAACCTCCGAACGTTTTAGCATTTTCCGAGATCATGGCAGATGCTTTAGCGTTAACTTGTTCGCGAACATAGTAACACTCTACGGATACCCGAGCAAGGACTTTCCGTCACCTACGGCACTGGGTGGTGTTTAGAAATCACGGATTAGTAGCAGGCCCCGGATTCGGGGTCGGAGAGGATTCGGTGGACCGTCAAGCGTCTGCCGCCAGTCGGGCGATGATCTCGGCCCCGCGGGCACCGCTCTTGCCAACGTTGAAAACGGTCTTGGCACTCAGCCGGCGGGCCCGTTCTGTGAAGGCGCCTCGATCCTGGCAAAGGGTCTCAACCATTGCCGGCGCGCGCCCTAGTTCGTTCGGATCGAGGACGGCGCCGATCTCTTCGCGACATACCACTTCCAGGGGCACAGGCTCGATGTCTTGGTAGTGCGGATTGTTGATCTTTCGCGGCACGTCGATAAAGAGAACCGGCCTTTTAAGGCCGAGGGCGAATTCAAGCGCCACGCCCGACCAATCGGTGATCATGACCTCAGCGTCGAACAGCGCGTCGAGTGCCGTCGTGTCCTCGTCAATGATGAATCGCTCATGACCGCCGAAGCGCGCCGTGAGATCGTCCAGGGCCTGAGGCGCTAGTTGTCGTGTCCGTGGATGGGGCCGCACCCAGACCCGGTGGCCGGCTGTCAAAAGGATTTCTACCAATGCATTGGCGTGCGCCTCTAGTATCCCCTTGGCACCCCACGACGGAGCCAACAGAACCCGCCGGCCGTCACCCCGTAACGGTGGCCGCGGTGGGCGGTGGGCGGCCTCGTGCAGAAGAGCATCGAGCGGCCCATAGCCATGTTCGAACAGCCGCTTCTCGGGTAGGCCGCGAAGCCGCTCCCAGGCGCGGGTCTCGGCCACTTGGTGGGGGCCAACGCAGAGGATCGAATCGAAATGGTCGAAGGCACCTTCGCGGTAGATCATGTGGGTGCTGACCATGGAATGGTGTAGATAGACATAATGAACCGGGTGCACGGAACGTTTGATGTGAAACATGTTGAGGTCGGGCATGGTCATTACCAGCACCCCTGCCTTCAGGTTCTGAAAGGCCGTGATCATGGCAATGCCCCGACCGATATAGAAGGTGGCAATACGCCCATCATCGGAGTTCAGGAACGGGTCGGTGGCGTCCGAGGTCAGATAGCATAGCCGGACGCCGTGTTTCTCGATCAGGCTTTCCATCACCGGCGCCAGAAAGCTGCCGTAGGCTCGGCCCTCGGAATAGAACACGATCCGGCGCTCTACTACAGGCAGCTTGCGAAAGCGCTGAAGGTCATGCCAAGACCAAATGAATTTCTTGATGCTTGTCACTCTCCTGTATCCCCCGCAAGGGTCTTCCTCTCCAAGGACTGGAGAATTGGCGCCCCCGGGAGCCTTGTCAACCTCGGGTAGCTGCGGCCAGCCGCCAAGGTCATAATCGCTGGAGAACGCAGGCGATGTATGTTAGCAGTTCACCGAATTCGGTGCGCGTCCATGCATGGTGCATCGGGTTTATAACGCGAGATTTTCGGAATGACGATTTGGATGAGAACGATTATAACCAAATATATCCGACTGGCCATTCCGGTGGTGGTCATGTCAGCGATTCTTCCTTTCCCCGCCCATGCCTACCTCGACCCGGGGACCGGCAGCATGATCGTTCAGTTGGTGGTTGGCGCCATAGCCGTCGCCGGGATGACACTGAAAATGTATTGGCGGAAAATTCTTGGTTTGTTCAACCATCGTCCAAACGAAAAGAAGGATGCCGAGGACTAGGGCTGATCTATCTTGCGCGGTCGGGAAATTCAGGGAACTACCGGTTCCTCCGAGCCGATCCCATTGCCGGCTAACTCGGAAACCAAAGCATCCGTTATGACCGGCCGCCAACTAAATGCCGACTCGGAGCTCGACCGGCGCGGCAATTCTCTTCCGGCGATAGCCTTTTCGGTCTTCACCGTGCTGGCCATGCAGGTCCAGTTTCAAAATGCGCAGATCTATTCCCTGGCGACGCCCGAAAGCCTCGTCTTATCCACCGGTTTGGTTTGCGTTGGGATGGCTGCGGGCCTTGTTCTGCACCGAAGCGGGCGGGTGCTTGGGGCGGTCATTGTCGGGCTGCTGGTGTCGGTTTTCTTCAACCACGTCCTCGACTGGGAAGCCCTGGGAGTCAGGATGCGGGTTTCCATTCCCTTGCTTTTTGCGGCCGGTTTTGCGTTTTCTTGGCTGACTCAACGAAAGGCGCCACTGATCCTGGGTGCCGGCGCTGCCGCCATCTTGATTTCGGCTCTCTTAATTCCGGGGCCGGGCCCATCGAGCCAAAAACAGGACGGGACGCTCCAGGCTGGCGAGAAGGCTACCGGGCCGGCGCTCATCCATCTGATTCTTGACGAGCACTTGGGTATCGAGGGGTTTCCGCTCCAGGTTCCCGGCGCTGCCGAAACCAAGGCCTTGATCCGGGACTTCTATATCGGGCACGGGTTTCGGGTTTACGGACGGGCCATCAGCCGCCACACCATGACCCACAATTCGATCCCCGAAACCTTAAACTTGGGTGGAGTGGTCAACGATTTTGATCTTGTCGACATCGACGCGACCAAGGGCTACGTGGTCAAGAAGTCGAGGGTGTTTCGACGCCTCAGCGAAATTGGATACCGGTTCAGGATCTATCAGACGGACGCAGTGGACTACTGCGGTCTTAATGGGGTTTCCAAGTGCGTCACGTTTCGCTACCGGACGCTGAACTGGTTGGCGGATACGGCTCTCGGATGGGGCGACAGGTTTTACGTGCTGGTCTCGGCGTTCCTCAATCGGGCGACCTTGTGGCGCAAGTTCGAGGGCATCTACCGCGATGTCCGTCAGGCGGCATCAGTGCGCGGCATCCCCTTGCCCAAACTGAGGACCAATCCCAAAGGGTATGCGCCCCTGACCATGATCCCCCTGTTTGAGCGCCTGACCCGGGACGTCGCTGAGCTCAACCGGGGAACCGTACTTTTCTCCCACCTCATGCTGCCCCACGGGCCACACGCCTTGGACGAAGACTGCCAGCTGCGGCGCCCGGCGCCGCAATGGTACGGAGTCTCCGCGAAGGAGGAATATCGCCTTTACTTCAGGCAACTGTCCTGTACCTATCGGTTGCTCGAACGCTTGTTTCAGGCGATCGACGAAAATCCCCGACTCGCAGACGCAACGGTCATCGTCCATAGTGACCACGGCTCGCGCATCGACATCGATGGCTTGCCTGGGGAGAACCAGTGGGTCTCCAGCTATTCCATTTTGTTCGCGGTCCGCCGACCCGGTGTCGAACCGGGCTACGTCGAGGGAATCAACAATTTGACGGCGCTTTTCGCCGATCAGTTGGCGCCTCTGGGCGTATCGGCGCCCAAGCTTCCCGCCCCTAGATCCATCATGCGCCGAACCGCAGTGAAAGGGCGGTTAGCCGTGGAGCGCATGCCCAATTTCTAGACTCGGCCCCTGCCCGCGAACTCTGGGACTTCCGTCAATTAAATTGATTCTCCCGCGGCACAAAGTTATAAGGGCGGGACGATGGGCATTGGTCCTTTCGGCCTTTCTTTGATGGGCAATAAACGATATTTTTCTTAACCTCGTACTTGGCAAACAATTTTGCATCCTGTGGTGAAGATCTTTAGCATTTCCATCATCGTCCCCGTCTATAACGAAGAAAAGACTATCCTTGAGGCCCTTGTGGCCGTCAACGCCCAGAAATTAGACGGCGCCGACATAGAGATCATCGTCGTCGACGACGGCTCCCAAGACCGCACCCGCGAACTTCTCGAGGAGAACCCTGACCTTTACACCAAACTGATAAAGCGCCCTGGAAACGACGGCAAGGGCGCCGCCGTCAGGGATGGGCTCCACGAAGCGACAGGCGATTACGTGCTATTCCAGGACGCCGACCTGGAATACGACCCGGCGGATTACGCGGGTCTCTTGAAGCCGGTCCTCGAATTCGATGCCGACATCGTCATGGGTAGCCGCTTGGTGGCGTCGCCGTGCACGCGGGTGTCCTATTTCTGGCACAAGGTCGGAAACCGCCTGATAACCTTCGTGTTTAATATTCTTAACAACACCACGTTCACCGACGTCTATTCTTGCTATTTGCTGTACCGGCGCGACCTAGTGGACCCGAAAGTACTGGTGGCGGACGGATGGGAACAGCACGCCGAGATTTTGTCCCGGGCTGTGACCAAGGCCAAGGCCATGTACGAGGTGCCGATTAATTATTACGGCCGCACCTACGACGAAGGCAAAAAGATCAAGGCCCGCCACGCCATCGCCGTGCTTTCGACCATTCTGATCCGTCGTCTTTACCGTTAACCAGTTTCGGAGACCGTCATGGTTAAAAACGACATCGACGCGGTGACAGAGGAAGAAAAGGCGTCATGGCCGACCGAAGCCATGGTCGGCTTAGAAAAGCCGTTGGTCGACGCCCGGGGCGCCATTCAACCGCTGGTCGACGAAATAATGAAAAGCGCGGTGATGATCGAGTCGAAAAAGGGCTCGTTGCGCGCCAATCATTACCACAAGACGGACTGGCATTATTGTTACGTGGTGTCGGGAACCATCGAATATTACCACCGCCCCACCGGCAGTACCGAGGAACCCGAATGCCTGCTGGTCAAGGAAGGTGAGATGGTGTTCACACCGCCGATGGTGGACCATGGCATGAAGTTCCCGGAAGACACCGTTTTCTTGACGCTTTCTCGCAATCCCCGTGACCAAGTGTCTTACGAGGCCGATGTGGTCCGTGTTGATATGCTCGACACCGAGGGCCTGACATCTTGGAAGCCTGAGGACTGATCTTTCAATGAGCGAAGACTGTCGACGGCGGGACACCTGCCGCCTTTGCGGCGGGGAAGATCTGGCACTCTTGTTGTCTTTGACGCCGACACCGCCGGCCAATGCTTTCGTGGCCGACGGCGCTCTCGGTGCCAAACAAGCGACATTTCCCCTTGACGTTTATTTCTGTAACGCTTGCGCCCACGCCCAGCTTCTCGACATCGTCGACCCAGGGTTCTTGTTCGAGGATTATGTCTACCTCTCAAGCACCTCGCCCGCGTTCGTGCAGCACTTCGAGAACTACGCCGATACCGTCGTCTCCCGCTTCGAGCCAGCGGCGGGCAGCCTCATCGTCGATATCGGCTCCAACGACGGCACGCTGTTGGCGGCGTTCATGGACTTGGGGTTCAGCGTGCTTGGCATCGACCCGGCCCGTGACATCGCTGAACGCGCGGCAGAGGCCGGCATCGAGACCATCGCCGATTTCTTTTCGCCCGAGCTGGCGGCCGACCTTCGCGAACGCTTGGGCCCCGCCGCGATCATCACCGCTAATAACGTTTTCGCCCACGCCGACGACCTTCGCGGCATCGTCGACGGCGTTAGCTGCCTGTTGGCGCCCGGGGGCGTTTTCGTGTTTGAAGTCTCGTACCTTGCCGACGTTGTAGAGAAGACGCTGTTCGACACCATTTACCACGAACACCTGGCCTATCATTCCGTGAAACCGTTGATCGGATTTTTCGAACGCGCCGGCATGGAGTTGTTCTCCGCTGACCGCGTTGACAGCCACGGCGGCTCTCTTCGCGGCATGGCGCAGCGCGTGGGCGGCCCTCACCAAGCCGACGGTACGCTTACAGCGCTGATCGAAATGGAAAAGAGCATAGGCCTCGACCGGATCAAGACCTTCATCGATTTTGCCGCCCGCATCGACCGTCTCGGTGCTGATTTTCGGAAATTGACGTCGGCGATCAAGGCCGACGACAAGACCATCGCCGGTTTCGGAGCGCCCGCGAAGGCAACCACGTTGATGTATCAGTTCGGCATCGGGCCGGAAACGGTCGACTTCATCGTCGATGACAGTCCCGTAAAGCAGGGCCTCTTTACCCCCGGCCATCACATCCCCATATTACCGTCCGATGCGCTCTATGAACGCCGTCCGGATTACGCGATCGTGCTTGCATGGAACTTTGCGGCATCCATTATGGACAAACATTCCGCCTTTTCCGACGCCGGTGGGCATTTTATTGTGCCGCTTCCTAGTCTCACGGTTCACTGACCCATGACCGACTTCGTTCTTAAATCCGACATCCAGGAGATCACCACCACCCTCGGTGACGTGGCCCAGTCCTTCGCCGGCAAGACGGTGCTGCTGACCGGTGGGCGCGGGTTTCTCGGCCGCTATTTTATCGCCGCCATCGCTCAACTGAACGAGGCCGTGCTCGACCAGCCGTGCCGTCTGGTCGTTATCGACAACCTGATTACGGCCGGCGCCGAGGGCGCGGCCTTGGAGGCACCCGAGAACGTCACCTTCATCGAGCACGACGTGATCGAGCTCCTGGACTGGACTGATGACGTCGATTTCGTCGTCCATGCCGCCGGCATCGCCAGTCCTTTTTATTACCGCGCCTACCCTCTGGAGACGTTAGAAGTCGCGATCACCGGGACCAAGAACATGCTTAGTTTGGCGCAACGCCACCAAGCCCAGTTCACGTTCTTCTCATCGAGCGAAATCTACGGCGATCCCGACGCCAAGCACGTGCCGACGCCCGAGAGCTACCGCGGCAACGTCGCCGCCCAGGGTCCGCGCGCGTGTTATGACGAAAGCAAGCGCGTCGGCGAGACGCTGTGCTACATCTTTCACGAAAACCACGGCCTCGCCACAAACACCATAAGGCCCTTCAACGTGTTCGGGCCCGGCATGCAGGAAACCGACTACCGGGTGATGCCCAACTTCGCCAACAGCATCAAGGGTGGGCGGCCGTTGAACCTCTACGGATCGGGTAACCAGACACGGACGTTCTGTTATATCACCGACGCCATGAACGGGTTTCTTAGAGTCATCGCCCGTGGCATTCCCGGAGAGGCCTACAACATCGGCAACCCGAAGCCTGAAATTTCCATGCTCGATCTGATCAAGGCCATGGAAAAGGCGCTTGGCCGCAATCTCATTTACAACGTGATCGAGTACCCCGACAGCTACCCGGCCGACGAGCCGCAACGCCGGTGTCCCGACATCAAGAAAGCGCGTTTGCAAATCGGATTCGAACCCCAGGTCGCGCTTGATGACGGATTGAAGCGCTTCTTTGGCTGGGCCGGCGAAGCCTATACAGGCGACGCGTGACCAACAACGCCGGTCCTCTCCGCCTCGGCCTCATCGGCGCCGGTCCTTGGGGCCAAAATTATATCCGCACCATCGCCGGTATGACGGGCCTTTGGCTGTCCCGGCTCGCCAGCCACAATCCTGAAAGCCCGGCGCTGGTCGGGCCCGAGTGCGAGATCGACGAGGACTGGCGGGCTCTCATCGACGCCGCCGACCTGGACGGGATCATCATCGCGACGCCGCCGGCGACCCACGCGGAAATGACGCTCGCTGCCATTGATGCCGGCTTGCCGGTACTGGTGGAAAAACCGATGACCCTCGACGTCGTCGAGGCTGAAACCATTCTCGCGCGTGCTGAGACCACGGATTCCATCGTTCACGTCGATCATATCCATCTTTACAGCGCCGCTTGGGAGGCGCTCCGTCAAGAATCGCGGTCCCTCGGCGCCGTAAACTCTATTACTGCCGAATCGGGACGATGGGGGCCGTTCCTTCCGGATACGCCGATGCTGTGGGACTGGGGCGGTCACGACGTCGCGATGTGCATCGACCTGTTAGGCCGCGTTCCCGACACCGAGCAAGCGTGTCGCCTGGAAACCCAAGATACTGATGATGGTTTGGGCGAGGTGATTGCGTTCGGACTCGGGTTCGGGGATATCACCGCGTCGATCAAGGTCGGCAACTTGTTTTTGGAAAAGAAGCGATTGTTCGCTGCGACGTTCGAGAACGGCGCGCTGGTCTACGATGACATGATCGACGACAAGCTCCGCCAAGGGCCGTCGGCGGCGGAGGCCACACTTGCCGTGCCCGTGGGCTCCGGCACGCCGTTGGAACGCGCCGTCCGTCGCTTCGCCAACGCCATCGCCGAACGCCGCCCCGACACCGACGGCGCGCGGTTGGGTGCCGATGTCGTTCGGGTTTTGGCGCGATTGGAGTCGTCGCTCCGCTGATTGGTCCATGCAATCGGCCCAGGGAACCGCAAACGTCCCTTTCGGGGCGTTTTTTTTGTTGGCTTTTTCGTGTTTGTGGGGCGGGTTCGCTATAAACTCGGCGCCTATGGTCTGGACTCAGTTCGCAATCGTCGTTGTCGCAGTCCTTATCGTGTCGTTCGCGGGCACCGGAATGATCCTCCGGTTCCTACGTTCCCACGCCATCCTAGATCATCCCAACCAACGCTCCAGTCATTCAGCGCCGACACCCAAAGGTGCCGGTATAATCGTCGTCGCCGCGATCCTTGCCGGTTGGGTCGGAATCTCATGGGACACGCCGGCAGCCGAAATCGCCCTCATCATTGCCGTCGCCGCAATTTGTCTGGCCGGCCTTTCTTGGTACGATGACCTCCGAGGGCTGAACCCCGTGTGGCGGCTCTTGGGTCAGGGCGTGGCCGTCGCCTATGTCCTGACATCGGACGTTGTTTCCGTGGCGCCGTTCTTCGGCGGCCTGCTTCCGGATTTCCTGGATTTGCTGGCGGCGGGATTGCTCTGGCTTTGGTTCGTCAACTTGTTCAACTTCATGGACGGGATCGACGGCATCGCCGGGGTAGAGACGGCAGCCCTCGGTCTCGGCATTGCCCTGGTGGCGGCGACGGCGGCGCTGTCACCGGCGTTCGTGATCTACGGTCTCGCCCTAACCGCGGGCGCGCTTGGGTTCCTGTGGTGGAACTGGCATCCAGCCAGGATCTTTCTCGGAGACGTCGGCAGCGTGCCATTGGGGTTCTTGATCGGATGGTTGCTTCTGGTCCTGACAAAGAACGGCCAGTGGGCGGCAGCGCTGATCCTACCGCTTTATTACCTAGCCGACGCCACGATCACGCTGATACGCCGAGTCTTGCGGGGCGAAAAAGTGTGGCAGGCCCACCGAGATCACTTCTATCAGCAGGCGGTAAACCATGGCCTTAGCCATGCCCAGATCGTTCTCCATATCTTATGGGTCGACATCATTTTGGTGATGTTGGCGGTCTGTGCAGCAAACGGCTGGGCGGCGGCGGCTCTGGCCGGCGCGCTGTTCATTGTTTCATGGTTGCTGTTTTATCTCGGCACGGGAGGCAGGTCCCAATCGATACCGGGGGGTGGTCCTTGAACATCTTGTTTCTGACCGAGAATTTTCCACCCGAAACCAATGCCGCTGCGACCCGGGTCTACGAGCGGGCATGTTATTGGGTCAAGTGGGGCCACCGGGTGACGGTCATTACACAGGCCCCCAATTTCCCCGAAGGCTGGCTTTTTCCGGGTTATGAAAACCGCTGGCGGCAGGTGAACGACATGGATGGTATCCGCGTTGTCCGGGTCAAGACCTACATCGCCTCCAACCGCGGCGTCATTCGCCGCACGATCGATTTCCTGAGCTTCATGATCACCGGGTTCATGGCCGGACTTCGGGAGCCCCGGCCCGACGTCGTCTCGGCAACGTCGCCGCAGTTCTTCGCCGCCGTTGCCGGCTGGCTGCTGGGCGCCGCCCGCCGACGGCCGTTCGTGTTCGAGCTCGGCGATCTGTGGCCTGCTTCCATCACCGCCGTCGGCGCTATACGACCGGGTCCTTTGCTGCGGAACATCGAGAAGTTTGAGCTCCACCTCTACCGCCGCTCCGAAGCCATCGTCGCGTTGACGTCCGCGTTCAAAGATGACCTGACTGGCCGAGGCATCGAGACGGGAAAGATCGCTGTCATCTCCAACGGCGTCGACATCTGGCGCTACGGCCCCCGCGAACGGGACCAGGTTCTGGCTCGAGAATGGGATCTGACTGACCGTTTCGTCGTTGGTTATGTCGGCACCCATGGCATGGCTCATGCCCTCGCCAACGTGCTCAACGCGGCGGAACGGCTCAAAGACCGCGACGATATCCGGTTTCTCCTCACTGGGGCCGGTGCCGAGCGGGACGCACTGATCGCCGACGCCAAGCATCGTAGACTGGGAAACGTGATCTTCATGCTGCCGCAGCCGAAGGACGCCATGCCGCGCGTTTGGAGCCTTTGTGACGTGGCGTTGGTGCATCTGAAGGACGATCCACTTTTCGCCGGTGTCATCCCGTCAAAAATGTTCGAGGCCATGGCCTCGGGATTGCCGGTGTTGCTAGCGGCCCCCGCTGGCGAAGCCAGCCGTATTGTTTCCGAGGAAAGCGCCGGTATGCACGTACCGGCCGAGGACCCGGAAAAATTGGCCGACGCCGTCGTTAGGCTTAAGGACGATGACGCATACCGTGAAGACCTGGCCGCCCACGCCCTTCAGGCGGCCCCAGGCCATAGCCGCGAGCGCCAGGCTCGGCACGTGATCACTATTCTTGAACTGGCTGCCACCGGTCGCGGCGGTGAGGCCGCGACAGCCGAACCCGCAATGGAACAAGCGTCATGACCCGGGTTCTTGTCACTGGCGCGACCGGTTTCGTCGGCCGCCGTCTGTGTCCGAAACTTCTTGAACGCGGGCACGATGTTGTTGCTACGGTCCGCCGACTCGGTCTTTCCAGCATTCCCACCGGTGTCGATGCCGCGGAAATTCCCGATATCGGCCCCGATACGGACTGGACGCAGGTGCTTTCCGGCATCGACACCGTGGTGCATCTGGCGGCCCGCGTCCATGTAACGAGGGAAGGCGCCGCTGATCCGTCCAACGCGTTCGGACGGATCAACACCGAAGGGACGGCGGTGTTAGCGCGCGCGGCGGCGACGGCCGGCGTTGGCCGGTTCGTTCATGTTAGTACATCCAAGGTGATGGGCGAATCGTCGGGCAATTTGCCGTTTTGCGAAACCGATCCACCAATGCCCGAGGACGCCTATGGAATTTCCAAATGGGGTGGCGAAAATGCGCTCAGGGACGCCGCTCGTTCGATGTCGATGGAAACCGTTATCGTGCGCCCGCCGCTGGTTTACGGACCTGGGGTCGGTGCCAATTTCCTGACTTTATTGAAGGTCTGCCGGTTGGCCCTACCGTTGCCGTTCGCCGCCATCAATAACGGCCGGAGTATTGTTTACATCGACAATCTTGTCGATGCGCTCATCCGCTGTCTGGAACGGCCGGAAGCGGCCGGCGAGACCTATTTCGTGCGTGACAGCGAGGACCTATCGACGCCGGAACTGATTCGCCGCATCACCGCCGCCATGGACCGCCCGGCCAGGCTTTTCCCTTTTCCGGCCAGTCTTCTGAGGCTCGCAGGCCGGGTCACGGGGAACGCCGCTACCGTCAACCGGGCGCTCGGTAGCCTGCAGGTCGACGACGGTAAAATTCGCCGTCATCTGGGCTGGACGCCGAGTGTAGACGTGGTACAAGGACTGCAGGAAACGGTGGCTTGGTTCACGTCACGAACCGGCCCCCGAGACGACGCGGACATCACTCGATGAACTTCGTCCATAGAATATCCGGCCGCGGGCTTGTTGCTTATCTCCACGACATTGTCATGGCGGGGGTGTCGTTCGCATTAACGCTCTATCTCCGGCTTGGCGACGATATCTTTTTCTATAATTCGGGCCCGATTATTCAAGGCGGCGTCGTGTTCGTCGTTATTTGCGCCGGAATCTTTTGGTTTTCCGGCCTTTACCGGGGGGTATGGCGATACGCCTCCATGAATGACCTTCTCGCCATTACCCGCGCGGTCACAGTCGCCGTGGCGACATTCTTGATCGTGATGTTTCTGTGGACACGTCTTGCCGGCTTGCCGCGTTCCATCATTCCGATCAACTGGTTCGTTCTCATGGCGCTCTTGGGCGGACCACGGTTTATCTACCGCCTGGTCAAGGATCGGCGCTTCGATTTCGGTGCGGAAAACGGCAACGGCAACGGCAATCGCATCGGAGTCCTGCTGGTCGGTGCCGGCGACGGAGC
>Ga0315336_1004910_pt1 | contig 15209 bp, 4 predicted proteins | sample ASW5metaG_FD_204512 | JGI IMG/M metagenome (GOLD analysis project Ga0315336, IMG submission 204512) | Ammonia-oxidizing marine archaeal communities from Monterey Bay, California, United States - ASW #5 | ecosystem: Environmental > Aquatic > Marine > Intertidal zone | place: USA: California...
TGGATGTCAAGAATATCGAGTCCATGCGGGGCGTTATCCCCGTGGATGGTGGTTTGAGGATCGGTGCTCTAACCACCCTGGAGGACCTGCAGGATCACCCACTGACCGCGCAGCATCACTCGCTGTTGCATGTCGTTGATGGCGTGCGGGCGATTCAGATTCAGTCGATGGGAACCGTGGGCGGGGATCTCTGCCACCTGCCCAACTGCTGGTACTACCGGAATGGCTATGGTCTGCTGGCGATCGAAGATGGCGAGTCCTTGGTGGAAACCGGCGACAACCGCTACCACGCGATCTTCGCCAATCAAGGCCCCGCTAAATTCGTCAGTGCTTCCCGCTTCGCTCCAGCGCTGATCGCCTGGGGAGCCCGCGTGCGAGTCATTGGGCCGCGACCCGACGATGAAGAGTGGCTGCCCGTGGAGTACTTTTTCCAGACTCCCCGGACAGACCGCCAGGGAGTGACCGTGCTCAAGGGAGGTCAGCTGGTATCCCACCTGTGGGTGCCTGACGCGCGCCAGACACGCAGTGCCACTTACGACGTCATGCAAATGAAAGGACTCGACTGGCCCTTAGCCTCCGCCTCCGTTTGCCTCGATTTGGAAGGTGGAGTCGTTCAGAATGCGCGCGTCGTGCTCGGACACGTTGCACCGGTGCCGTGGGTGTCCCTGGCGGCGGCCGAGGTCCTGGTGGGGCAACCGGTCAACCCGGCAACGGCCGACTTGGCCGGCCAGGCTGCTGTCACCGGCGCATCGCCGCTGTCTGAAAACGAGTATCGGGTTCGCTTGGCACACACCGCCGTCAAACGCGCGGTTCTCAAGGCGACTGATCAACTGGAAGGAGGTCTGTAATGGCGGACGATTTGCACGTGATTCCGCAGGTTCAGCGCTGCCGCAGCCTGCTGTCCAAAGGACTGTATATCAACCACGGACTGCCCGCCGGACAAGAGGCCACGGGAGATGGTAACTTCTGGTGCGGCAAAACGCAGACGACCTACGGTCCAGACGACCGGCTGTGCGACGGAAACGCATGCCGTGATGCGACACGCAGCTGTTACGACGCATCCTGACATCCTGAGCGATTGGGGGCGACGGCCGAACGGCTCGCATTCAGACGGTATAAAACACCGAGGGACTCCGTGGCAGATTGCTCGGAGTCCCTCGGCATTTGACCGTCCTGGTCCGGCAGATCGACGCATCCGGTCCTGGGAATCGGTAGCCCGGATCCGTCATCACTTCCAGTTTTATGGAGTGGCTCCTTTGCCCTCCGTCAGCGCCGGCACGTCGCAGGCCAGCAGGTTGGCCGCTCCACTGCAGCTGTCACACGAATCGACCTCGTCGGTCCAGATGCCACCCGATGTCTTACTTTTGACCTTGGTGCCGTCGATCGATTGGAAGCCGACATACTGGTAGCTCTGATCAAGGGCTCCCCAGGCGTTCGAGATGTCGGCCAGTTCGTGGATTACGCCGATCGAAACTTCTCGCAGTCCGACCAGGCATCCCAACACGGGAATCGTGAGTACCAGGACCAGTTCGGCGGAGATGATCACGCCGGCTTCGTCCAACCAGAGTTTCTTCGCAAAGTGCAACATGTGTGAGTTCCTTGTTTGTCAAATCAGGAAATGAGATCCTGGGATTGGGCAACAAAGCCCTCCCCCAACCTGTTGTGAGAGACTGCTTCCGTTTCGCATTGATCCGCGTCAGCCGCTGTGAGAGCCCGGTTCCAGCCGATGAGCTTGAATTCTGCATCGGCTGGGGTGCGCAACCATGGGCGAAGGCCGCTGAGGCGATTACGGAGTGGTACCGCCTTCTTTCACTGGGGGATCGCAGGTGATCAGGTCTGCCGCTCCACTGCAGCTGTCACACGAATCGACCTCGTCAGTCCAGATACCACCCGAGGTCTTACTCTTGACCTTGGTGCCGTCGATCGATTGGAAGCCGACATACTGGTAGCTCTGATCAAGGGCTCCCCAGGAGTTCGAGATGTCGGCCAGCTCGTGAATCACGCCGATCGAAACTTCTCGGAGTCCGACCAGGCATCCCAACACGGGAATCGTGAGTACCAGGACCAGTTCGGCGGAGATGATCACACCCGCCTCGTCCAACCAGAATTTCCTCGCAAAGTGCAACATGTGTGAGTTCCTTTTCGAAAGAATGAAAACCTGGAATTCGACCAATCGGTCGATCCAACCCTTGTGAGAGACCGTTTCACCATCCATGTGTGGCATCAGTGGCAGCAGTCCGTCCGCCGCCAATCTCTTGGTTTGTGTTGTGCGAGATTTCGGAGTCGTCATGCGTGAGTTGGCAGTTGCGTTGAACAGCAACAGCACGCACGGATCCGTCGGAAGTCGTGGGTAATCGCTCGCGACTTCGCTGGTGTTGTTTTGTCGTATCTGGCGTGTTCGCTCGTGCGAGACAGGACAGGTCGGGGAGCCGCCGCGGCCACGGCGACTCCCCGGGCTCTCTCTCACACACAGGGCGTGTTGCGAAGACGCACTGGGTGTTCTCGAAACCAGCGACTGGGCGCACTGTTGCCAATCGCTAGAAATGTTTGATTCGATCTAACTCGGGTATTCGCTGAATTCCGAAAGACTCATGCTTCCGGTTTCTTCGTTGTGGTCCCGAGGATCGGCAGATTGCGTGCCATTCGTCGAATCGTTGCATTCGGAACGCTCAGAGAAACGCGCAGAATCGCTGTAACCCGAACAATACGACCGGTCTGTGACAGGTTGTAATTCTTGTAGGGGTTGCGCGGGCGCAGGTATGGCGGCCGGTTATGACGGTTCTAGAGGTTTAAGGAGTTATGCACGCTGTGATCAAAGTGTCAATTGTATGAAACATCGGACCTCGAACGGTTGTATCTGATTTGGAACCGAGAGGCGACGTCGTTCAAATTCGAACCGTTCCAGCGTGTGTCCGTCGGGTTCCTGGTAACGTACGTGTGCCGCAAACTCTGGCTCAGCCACGCTGGCCGGCAGCCAATCGATGGACGCGAGTCGTCCAGAGACTTCGGGACAACACAGCCCGAAGTCTCCGGCATCGCTATGCAGTTCAAAATGCCGCAAAGCCGCCTTGGTTTGCGACCGTCTCGCCGTGACAGACAGAGATTTGCGTGTTGACCAGGCTCACCGTGCCACTGCAGGAATCGCATTCGTCCTGTTGATCCCGAAACCGTCCTCCAGTCGTACGGCTCTTCACCTTGGACGTAGTCGCGTCCTGCGAGAGATAGCCCACGTATTCCCAACTTTGGTCCATCGAGCCAAACGAATTCGAGATGTCAGCCAATTCGTGGATCACGCCGGTCGAGACTTCCCTGAGACCGACCAGGCAACCCAGAACCGGAATCGTGAGTACCAATATCAGTTCGGCCGAAATGATGATTCCGGTGTCGTCACACCACAGCGTTTTCATGGTTGTCAGCATGTTGTGAGTTCCTTGGTTTTTGCGAACAATTGTTGAGAGACCGGTCTCGGCGAGATCACCGAGCCGACCGATTTGAGAGACGATTCCTCAGGTTGCGATCACGTGCCGGCAGGCCCCGTGGTTGGCAACGCGTACAAAGCCGGCGATTGGCCAGTTTCGTGCGCCTTGTCAGCACGTGCGGCAACTCCAAACAACCCGCATGGCCAGGTAGACCGTCATCATTGTTGGAACGGCCGTCATCGGGAATTCATGACTTTCCGACTAACCGTTGCAGACGTCGCAGTCGTTACGATCACGATAGGTGGCAGATTGCGTGCCAACCCTGCGATCGGAGTAACCGTTGCAGCTGTTGAAATCGGTACAACCGTCGTAAACCGGTGATTCACTGACGGTTGTGACGGTTGTGATTCTTGTACGGCCTGCGGCGCAGGCTGTATGTGCCGATTGTACCGGTTGTGAGGATTCAAAGAGTTGTGCGCGTTGTGAGCATTATGTCAATCATATGAAACATATGGATTCCACCGGTTTTGTGGATCCCAACTGTTATGGGGTCTCTAACGGTCGCAATGACATATCCGAATCTTCCCCTTGTGCGGAAGACAGCGGTTGCCTGGATAGGGAGAGGCCCATACCAGTAACAGAAGCGGTGCAACTTGGCGAATTATTGAATTCCGTGGAATTCCTCCAATTGACACAACCTCTCGCACCACCTGATAATTGAATACTGGCCCCAGTCCGTCACCATCCTGACTGAAGTCCCCGTGCCGCCCATGCGCCCTCTTTTTTCCACTGCGCGGCTCTTGCGCCGTTTGTGCAACTGGCGAAAATACCGGTCCGCTCAAGCAGCGTCCGATCTGCGGCCGTCCGCTGATTGGCAGCGGCCGTCAGCTGAGTCGATTGAACTGTTTGTGACCGAGTTGGAACCCCGAGTCGTTCTCAACGCGGCGCCGACCGGTATCGACTTGACGGAACTGTTCCTGCAAGAAGACGAATCACCGGGTTCATTGATTGGAGTGTTGTCGGCCGTTGACGAGGACAGTCCCAGCGAGGCATTGAGTTTTCATCTGATTGACAACGGCCAGGATCGTTTTGAAATCGTCAATGGAAACGAACTGCGTGTGGCGCAAGGGGCTGAATTCGACTTCGAGACTCAGGCTAGCATCGACGTGACGGTGCAGGTCGTGGATGAACAGGAGCTGGCGTTCGAGGAGTCGTTCGTCCTAGAGGTTGGCGACGCAACCGAAGTCGTTGTCGTCGATGCGTCTGAATGGACCGACGGCGGTCTGACAGTGCAAGCACGCGACGGGATGCTGACCGTTGAACACACAGAAACGCAATTATCGGTGATGCCGCAGCATGCCCTCTCTTCCATCGTGAGGATTGAGATTGTTGGACGAGATGGTGCTTTCGATGACACGCTGACGGTGGACCTGTCCAACGGATCGTTGGGGGAAATTCGTTTCGATGGTGGCTCGGGCGGGGATGACGCCCTGGTCATTACCGGCGGAACCGCGGAACAGATCACGCACATCTTTGATAATGCGTCAGACGGATCGGTGCATGTCGACGAGACCTCGATCAGCTATCAGGGTCTGGAGCCGATCATTCAGAACATCACTGTCAGCGATGTGGTCTTGGAGTTCAGCGCAGCGGATGAAACGATCACCGTTTCAGATTCTGGTAACCCGGGCCAGACGACTGTGGATTCCACGGCCGCCGAGAGTGTCACTTTTACCAATCCGACATCGTCGTTGACCATTCTGTCCGGCGCCGGTAACGACACCATTGATATTGTCGGGTTCGGACAAAACCCGGCATTCGGTGCCGCGTTGACTGTGGATGGAGCCGCGGGGATTGACGTGGTGAATTTCGCGACGTCGCTGGCGATCACTGGAGGCGACGATCTCAGCGTTACGGCGGAATCTATCAACGTCAATCAGAACATCAGCGTGGAAGCGGACGGAACGGTTCAACTTATTGGGACTGCCAGTTCGCCCACCGACGGCGATGTGGTGTTGAATGCCGCGATCACGGCAGAAACGGGGAGCGTGTTCTTGCGGGCTGACGGCTCGGTCGAATTCACGCCGGCGGGTCGCTTGGTGACAGCCGGTGGTGCTGTGACGATCGAAGCAGACCGGGATGGTCTCAACGGTGGGGCATGGCTGCTACCGCTGGGCGCGGTGGTCGAGTCGGGGCATGCTCAGATTCTGGCCAGAGCCGATTCGATGCAGATTGACGGTACGGTTGATTCTGGATTGGGACACGTGGTTCTGGTGGACTCTGACGGTTCAGGCATTGGACTCGGCGATGCCTCCGTGATTGATGGATTGAACGTCACACGCGATGAACTGGGCCGAATCACGACTCGCATATTGCGGTTAGAGACATCTGGCAGCATCCAGGTGAACCGCGTCACAGTCGATGCTGCTCCCGGCATCTCGGACGGATTTGAGTTGGTTTCGCACGACAGCGTCAGTTTTCACTCGTCAGCTTCGTCTTTTGCCGCCCTGACGGTCGTGGCTGATGACGGAGTCGAGTTTTTGGCTGACGTGACGACCAGCACCGGTGCCTTATCCGTGGATGGCGATGCTGATCCGGGAGATAACACGGGAACCGTAAGTGTCGCTTCCGGAGTCGTGCTGCGCGGGCTGGACAACGCGATTCGATTGACGGCAGACGATGTGGTTCTGAATGGCCAATTGGATGCGGCCGGCTCGTCCGTGCTGTTGATCGATTCCGATGCATCGGGATTGGGGATCGGACAAGCGGCTGTGACCGCAGGTTTCAACTTGTCCACTGCCGAGTTGCAGCGGATCACCGCCGATCGTCTCATCCTGAAAACCGGCGGCACGGCCGTCGTCGACGGTGTGGATTCGGCCGCGAGTGCCAATCTGGCTTCGGGCATCAGTATTCTCACTGACGATGATGTTGTGTTTACCGCCAATCCGTCTTCACTGACAGCGTTGGATGTGCAGGCTGCTGACCAAATACTGGTCGAAACGAATCTGACAACGACCGTGGGGTCGCTGCAATTGCACAGCGACGCTAACAACCTGGTAGATTCCACCGACGACATCGTGTTCTCAGACGGGGTCATCATCCAGTCGGCGGCGAACATGGTTCTGCAGCCGGCCAACGCACTGGGAGTTGCGACGCGCGGGGCCATGACAGCCGTGGGGGAATTAACGCTGCTGGCCCGGTCGGGCATCACCTTGAATCACTCGCTGACGAGCAACGGTACAACGATCGTCAACGCTGATACCGATGCAGACGGCGATGGTGACCTGGTGCTGACTGCCAACACGGTGTTGTCGACCCAAGATCATTTGCTCGACATTACGGCAAACGACATCTACCTGGAAGCACCGGCAGTCGTCACGTTTCAGGACGGAGTCTATCCGACATCTGGATATGACGGGACGCGCGATGTCACAATTCGGAGCCAATTTCGAGAGACCAATTTCGGCTCGGACCAGACATTGATTGTGGATGGAGTGGTCGAATCGGCGACGACGTTGATTCAGTGGGATCTGAGTTCGATCCCCTCGGGTGTGGACGTGACTGCGGTTGACCTCGGATTGGAAGTCAGCAACGGCACCAGCGATACGTACCAGATTTATCAGTTGCTTCGACCCTGGTCTGAAGATGAAGCAACCTGGTCTCAAGCCACCGCTGGGAATGCGTGGGGGCTGGCCGGAGCCGTGGGGATCAGCGATATCGATCGCAAAATGCTGGGCGAAATCAGCGGGACGGATCTGGGAACGCAGTCGTTTCAGTTCAATGCTCATGGTGTGGATACGGTCCGATCTTGGCTGGCTAACCCGGCAGCCAACTATGGTGTGGCCATCGTCAACCCCACACACAGTGACGATATCCAATTCGACTCCCGCGAGACCGGGCAGGCCGTCGAGCGCCCCAGTTTACGGATTGAGTATCAGCCACAAGTTACGGGGACCGAGCCTCCCACAATTCTCGACAGCGGATCCGCACGCACGATTATTCGAGATTCCGATGGGACCGGCGTCGGTCTGGGTGACGCGGTGACGCTCGACGGACTGAATCTGAGTGGCAGCCAGGTTGAAAACATTCGTGCCTCGGATCTGTTCATTGAAACAGCCGGTGGAATCACGGTGGAGAACCTGCTGGAAGCGGAGACCAACAGTATTGCGGGTGACTTTCACCTTTCGGCTGCCGGCCAAGTGCGTTTCGAAGTTGCCCCTTCGGTCTTCAACGCTTTGACGGTTGAATCGGCCGCTGGCGTATTGGTCGATGTGCCGGTAGCCACCGATGCCGGATCGCTGACCATCGTGGCCGATGTCAACTTGGCAGGCAGTCCCGGTGATCTGGTCGTTTCGTCCACTGGTTCACTCGCTACCAACAATGCGACTCTGGAAATCGTGGCCAACGATATTCAACTGTCGGGCCTGATCAACTCAGGAAGCGGGCCTGTTGTAATTTTCGACTCCGATGGCTCCGGGATCGGCTTGGGCACCAGCAATGTCGGGACGGGACTGAACCTGGACAATGATGAACTGACCCGGATATCGGCGGAAGATCTTCAGATTACAACCAGCGGTGATATGCGCGTGGGTGGAGTGTCGCTGACCCATATCAACGGTACGGTCGAACTCACATCCGGACATCAGGTCACGTTTGAGGATTCGGCATCGAATTTCAACGCGGTTGCCATCGCAGCCGATGACGGTGTTGATGTTCAGGTGACGCTCAATAGTCACGCGGGAGGCCTGACGATCGATGCCGACGCGGATGCCTTCGATAACGACGGAACGCTGTTCGTTGCCGCCGGCGCGGTTATTGACAGCAGTGCAGGGCCGTTGTCGGTGACCGCCAACGATCTGGTGTTGAACGGCATGTTGGCCAGTGCCGGTTTCCCCACGTTGCTGATCGATTCGGATGGAACTGGAATCGGACTGGGCGGAGCCAACGTGGCCGGCGGCTTCAACCTGGAGAGTTCGGAATTGGAGCGGATGACTGCTGCTGACGTGACGTTGCGTACGAATGGCTCGATGCGTGTTGACGGAGTCAACTCGGCTGCGACCCTCAACGTTGCCGGTAGCCTGATCCTGGAAACTGGGGAATCCGTTCAGTTCTTGAACGCGGCATCCGTTTTCGGATCGCTCACGGTTCAGGCGAACGACGGTGTTCAGTTCGAAGCCTCGGTAGCAACGAGCCAGGGCGACTTGCAAGTCGTCGCCGATGCGAATGACACAGCGGAGTCTGATGACAGGATTCAATTCTCATCCGGTGTGATCGTTCAGGCGGCCGAAGTATTGGGATTGGATTCGCGGACACCAATGACCGCCGTGGGAGCGTTGTCGTTGACGGCTGGCACCGACTTGGTGATACGCGACAGTTTGAATGCCTCGGGCGCGACGCTGTTGCAGGCCGATTCGGATGCGAATCGGTCCGGCAGCCTGCAGTTGGAGTCTGGCGTGATCGTTGCGACAGGTGACTCCGAACTGACAATCCGGGTCGACGACCTGAGCCTGGCGGCCGGTTCGGGAACTGATAGCGGGACTGCGGATACACGCGTAGAGACCTCGGCAGCAATTGATATTGGCTTGGGGGCCGTTGATCCCACCATGCTGTTTGATCCATTGCTAATCGATGCCGGCGAGCTCGATGCCCTGCTGACCACCGGCACCTTGACGATTGGCCACTCGGCATCCGGTCGCATACTGGTTCACGAACTTGATGTCGGTGCCCGCAACTTCGCGCTAGTCAGCGGCTCTGCTATCGACGATGACGGAGACGGAGTCGCTCAGGTTGCAACCACCGGTACGCTGACACTGCAATCTCAAGGCGAAATCGGTAACGCGACAACCAGTGGAGCCGAAGGACTCAATGTCTCAGCCGCATCGGTGATCGTCACAGACACAGGCGGCGGCAACCTTGCTCTGACAAACCACACAGCAATGGACGCCAGTTATTCTGTAACAACCAGTGGAGCGGAAATCCGCGTGGTGCAGTTGCAGCAGGACCTGCTCGTGGGACAGGTCAACAATCTCGGAGGTAGTGTCGTCCTGAGCGCCCTGACAGGCTCTGTGGAAGATCAGGTCGCGGATGGCAGTGTCGATATCGCCTCGGACAGTGTGAGCCTCTCGGCCGCCACTGGGATTGGCCGGTTGGATGCGATTGAACTGCAGGCGGCACAGATCGCCGCTGATACAGCCAGCGGGGGGGTCAGCGTTCAGAGCCAAGCCGTCGCAAAGGTCGACGTGTCGAACCTGTCAGCCGTAAGTGGTGATGTTGTTCTGGCACAAGTTGGCGGACAGATTCTGGAATTGCACCAGGTGTTTGCCGGTGCCGGAGCGATTGAATTGACCAACGCCGGCGCCGAACTGCGCGTTCTGGAATTGGCGTCGGCTGGTGCTGGTCACGATGTCACGCTTCGAACGACCGCGAACGGTTCTGTGACGATCGATTCGGTGGTGGCCCCAGGCAACCAGGTGCAGATCGATTCGGCAGGATCGATCAACCAGGATGCTGCCGACGATGTCGAAGCCGACGTCGTGGCAAGTGTGCTGAAACTCCAGGCAAACACAGGGATCGGCAATCTCCGTGAGCTCGAAGTGACCGCAGAAAATATCGATTCCGTTACCACCAGTGGTGGGATCGATTTGCAGGTGCTGGCCGTTGCCACAGTCGCGGTGGTGAACCTCAGTGCGGGCTCAGGCGATATCTCTGTTGTGCAAACCGGCAATCAGGATCTGGCGATTACTTCAGCTCACGCCGGCGACGGTTCGCTGTCCGTTACCAATTCCGGTGGCGATTTGACGCTGCATTCCGGGTCGAGCAACGGTGTTGATCAACATGTGAGTCTGACCACGACCGTTTCCGGTGATATTCGGATCGGCATGTTGGTTGCGGTCGATGATCGCGTTGATGTTGATTCGGCTTCGGCAATCATCGATGCGACAGCCGGAGACGTTTCAGGTGATGAGAACATTATCGCCGCTCAGACTGCATTGCGGGCACAGACGGGGATCGGAGTCGGGCCGTCTGGAGCCGAAACGGACATCGATGTTCAGGTCGATGTTCTGGCGGCCGCTACCGAGTCCGGCGACATTCACCTGCACAACCAGGGTGCCCTCACATTGGGCACCGTCGCCGGTCTGGTTGGAGTGACTGTGCTCGACAACGCGGATGACAACAGCGGTCAGGACGCAATCGTGATTCGGGCCTCCAGCCCGTTACTTGTGGATTCGGTTGTCGAAAACCGTGATGGCGGTGACGTATTGCTCGCAGCCGAAGGCAACACGGAAAGCGATCGTCTGACGATCGCGGCCAACGTGATGGCTTCAGGGGGGGATGGCAACCTGATGCTGTTCGCCGGATCCGATGTTGCGTATGTCGATGGTCTCATAGTGGCTGACGGAGCCGGCGACATTCGGATATCGGCTGGTGTTGACTTTGATGGCGGTCTAAGTCAGCCCGGATGGGCGTTGGCCGACCTGGAAATGTCGGATGGACGCGAAATCCGTTCAATCGATGGGGCGATTGCACTGCAGGCGACGCGCCATGTTGTTTTGAGCCAGGTTGAGACTGCGGGGACGGTGACCGTGGTCGCTGATGAATCCAGCTTGCTTGCTTCCGATGGCCTCGGCCAGATCAGCGACAATCTCAGCGGCAATACACCGAATCTCACCGGCGGTACCGTCGAACTCTACGCTGCTAGCGGAATTGGTAGCGGCACGCTCGGCGACGATGGAGCGATCGATACGGCTGCCGGCAATCTGACGGCCGTGAATCAGGGCATGGCTGAGATCAATGTTCGCAACGTATTCAGCGGTATTTTGACGATGGGCGGTGCATCGGCCTCGGGGGCCCGGATCACGATTTCGCATGCCGGTGGTGACATCGATATCACCGGCAGCGTCGATAGCAGTGATCTCGTTGGTGGTGATGTTGTGATCGATGGCAGTGACTCGATCCTGGTCAATGCCGTGATCACCACGGCCGGAGGCAGTGGCGGCAAACTGACTGTCGGTGGCGGAGTTGCCTTGAATGCACCGCCCGTCATCGGAGCCGGTGACATTAACTTGGGCGGTGGTGGCGATGACTTCACGATCGGTACGGACATCATCAGCCCCGATACCATCGAAATTCAGTCACCTCGTGACATCATTATCGGCGCTTTAGTGCAGACAACGTTGAACACGGCCGACATTAAACTGATCGCAGACTCGGACGGCGATGGAGTGGGTGGTGTTCTGTTGCTGACCAACGGTCGAGTCGATGCGGGACGAGACGTACTCTTGCGAGGCTCTGACCTCTTCGTCCGATCTGGTACGCAGGAAAGCGGTGAAATTGAAGCCGATGGCGGCAACTTGCAGATAACCGCCGCACGCGATCTCGTTCTCGATGCCAACCCCGTCACACCCAGTGGTGCTGATTGGATCATCAATGGTATCGCCGCTGCTGGCGCTCACGCGCGAGTTGAGTCAGTTGCCTCCATTGTTGGAACCGGGACAGTGGCTGGGCAGTCCGTAGAATTATTGGCCGTCAACGGCATTGGCGGCATTGGAGTTGATGCCCTCGAACTGTCTGCCAGCAGTACGTCGGGCGATGTGCACATCAACCACGAGTCCGCGACATCTGTGGTGGTCAGTTCGCTGACCACGGGTGCTGGTGCGATCGTGCTGGACCAATCGGGCGGCGGTGATGTGACGATCACCTCATCGACGACTGTTGACGGAGACATCACTCTGTCGAACACCGGCGGGGATCTGCATGCGGGTGTGGTGATGGCTGGCGGCACGGGTCGCAACGTGACGTTGAGCACCGTGACGAGCGGTTTGATCACGGTGGATCGCGTGACGGCTGTGGACGACACGGTGGCGCTGGTTTCCGCAGGTTCGATCAACGAGTCGTCGTTGGCGGACGCCGATGTGGACGTGACGGCTGCTGCGGTCAGCTTCATCGCGGCGAGCGGGATCGGTGACGTCTCGGCGTTGGAAGTGACATCGTCGAATCTGTCGGCGGACAGCACGTCGGGCAATGTACACATCAACCACGAGTCCGCGACCACTGTGGTGGTCAGTTCGCTGACCACGGGCGCTGGTGCGATTGTGCTGGACCAATCGGGCGGCGGTGAAGTGACGATCACCTCATCGACGACTGTTGACGGAGACATCACTCTGTCGAACACCGGCGGGGATTTGCATGCCGGCGTGGTGACGGCCGGCGGCACGAGCCGCAACGTGACGTTGGGAACCGTGATGAGTGGTTCGATCACGGTGGACCGCGTCACGGCTGTGGACGACATGGTGGGGCTGGTCGCGGCGGGTTCGATCAACGAGTCGGCTTCAGCGGACTCCGACGTGGATGTGACGGGTGGCGTGGTCAGCTTCATCGCGGCGAGTGGGATCGGTGACGTCTCGGCGTTGGAAGTGACATCGTCGAATCTGTCGGCGGACAGCACGTCGGGCGATGTGCACATCAACCACGTGTCCGCGACGTCTGCGACGGTCAGTTCGCTGACCACGGGCGCTGGTACGATCGTGCTGGACCAATCGGGCGGCGGTGAAGTGACGATCACCTCATCGACGACTGTTGACGGAGATATCACTCTGTCGAACACGGGCGGGGATTTGCATGCCGGCGTGGTGACGGCCGGTGGCACGGGTCGCAACGTGGCGTTGAGCACCGTGACGAACGGTTCGATCACGGTGGATCGCGTGACGGCTGTGGACGACACGGTGGCGCTGGTCTCGGCGGGTTCGATCAACGAGTCGGCTTTAGCGGACGGTGACGTGGATGTGACGGCCACTGCGGTCAGCTTCATCGCGGCGAGCGGGATCGGTGACGTCTCGGCGCTGGAAGTGACGTCGTCGAATCTGTCGGCGGACAGCGCGTCGGGCAATGTGCACATCAATCACGTTTCCGCGACGTCTGTGACTGTCAGTTCACTGACCACGGGCGTCGGTGCGATCGTGCTGGATCAATCGGGCGGCGGTGAAGTGACGATCACCTCATCGATGACTGTTGACGGGGACATCACTCTGTCGAACACGGGCGGGAATCTGCATGCGGGCGTGGTGACCGCCGACGGCACGGGCCGCAATGTGACCTTGAGCACCGTGACGAGCGGTTCGATCAGCGTGGGCCGCGTGACGGCCGTGGACGACACGGTGGCGCTGGTCTCAGCGGGTTCGATCAACGAGTCGTCGATAGCGGACGGTGACGTGGATGTGACGGCCACTGCGGTCAGCTTCATCGCTGCGAGCGGGATCGGTGACGTCTCGGCCATGGAAGTGACGTCGTCGAATCTATCGGCGGACAGCATGTCGGGCAATGTGCACATCAATCACGAGTCCGCGGCGTCTGCGACGGTCAGTTCGCTGACCACGGGCGTTGGTGCGATCGTATTGGATCAGACGGGCGGCGGCGATGTGACGATCGCTTCATCGATGACTGTTGACGGGGACATCACTCTGTCGAACACGGGCGGGAATCTGCATGCGGGCGTGGTGACCGCCGACGGCACGGGCCGCAATGTGGCGTTGAGTACCGTGACGAACGGTTCGATCACGGTGGACCGCGTCACGGCGGTGGACGACACGGTGGCGCTGGTCTCAGCGGGTTCGATCAACGAGTCGTCGTTGGCGGATGGTGACGTGGACGTGACGGCTGCTGCGGTCAGCTTCATCGCGGCGAGCGGGATCGGTGACGTCTCGGCCATGGAAGTGACGTCGTCGAATCTGTCGGCTGACAGCATGTCGGGCAATGTGGACATCAATCACGAGTCCGTGACGTCGGCGACGGTCAGTTCGCTGACCACGGGTATCGGTACGGTTGTGCTGGATCAGACGGGCGGCGGTGATGTGACGATCGCCTCATCGACGACTGTTGACGGGGACATCACTCTGTCGAACACCGGCGGGGATTTGCATGCCGGCGTGGTGACCGCCGGCGGCACGAGCCGCAACGTGACGTTGGGCACCGTGACGAGTGGTTCGATCACGGTGGACCGCGTCACGGCTGTGGACGACACGGTTGCGTTGGTCTCTGCGGGTTCGATCAACGAGTCGGTTTCAGCGGACGGTGACGTGGATGTGACGGGCGGCGTGGTGGATTTGACCGCTGTCTCGGGAATCGGGGATCAATCGGTCCTGGAGTTACTGTCTTCGACGCTGTCGGTGCACGGTGGTGTCGGGAATGTTGAGTTGAGCCACGTTTCAGCATCGGATGTCACAGTGACGTCATTTACGACGATCGGGGGTACGCTTTCGTTTGAGCAGACGGGTGGCGGAAGCGTGATTTTCGATGGTTTGTTGTCGAGTGGGGATGGTGTCACAGCGGGTGGTTCCATCGAGGTGACGAGTACATCGGGCCTGGTTGTGACTGCCAATAGTGTGGTGAGTACCTTGTCGGGCAGCGGCGGTCAATTGCTTGTGAGTCGTGCGACCTTGAATACGACTCCGGCGCTGGGGGCCGGCGATTTGAGTCTGATCGGTGGCAGCTTGGATCTTGTGATCGGTGCGGATCTGGTGAGCGACACGACGATATTGCTGGACGCGCTGCGCGATGTGGTTGTGAGTTCTCACGTGGTGACGATGGGTGTGGACTCGGACATCGTCGTGACGGCCGATACGGATCATGATGGCGTGGGTGGCGTGTTAATCCGTTCCACAGCGGATCTGGAATCATCCCGTGATGTCGTTTTGACTGGTTCCGACCTGTTTTTGCGAGCGGAATTGCGTGGAATCGAGGTGGAGTCCCAGGGTGGTGTGGGTGGCAGGATATCGGCTTCTCGCGACATCCTGC
>Ga0315336_1004911_pt1 | contig 15200 bp, 12 predicted proteins | sample ASW5metaG_FD_204512 | JGI IMG/M metagenome (GOLD analysis project Ga0315336, IMG submission 204512) | Ammonia-oxidizing marine archaeal communities from Monterey Bay, California, United States - ASW #5 | ecosystem: Environmental > Aquatic > Marine > Intertidal zone | place: USA: California...
TGCCGTTGCAATACGTACAGGCGCTGGTTAATCTTCGGGCTTGCGTTGGAGTACTAGAGCTGGATGGAGGAAGACATGAGCTCAGCAGCCCCAAAGCCGTTTTGCGCGAATGTTTCGGATGTGGTCCTTGATGATTTGCGAGACCGCATTGGTCGTGCGCGTTATCCGGATCAACTGGAAGGCGCGGGGTGGGGGTATGGAACGGAGCGCGATTATCTTCGCGAGTTGTGCGCGTATTGGCGCGACGAGTTTGATTGGCGTGCGCAAGAAGCGCGGCTTAACGCGTTCAACCAGTTCACGTTGCTTATCGATGGAATCGATCTCCACTTTATCCACCAGCGGTCGCCGCATGACGATGCCGCGCCGCTGATCATTTCGCATGGTTGGCCGGGGTCCGTATTCGAATTTATGAAAATCATTGGACCGCTGACGGATCCCGAGTCCCACGGCGGTCAGAAGGAAGACGCGTTTCACGTGATTTGTCCGTCGTTGCCCGGTTACGGTTTTTCGAGTGCGCCGCGATCGCCTGGCTTCGGCATTAAACAAGTTGCCGAAACGGAAATAAAATTGATGACTGCATTGGGTTATGAACGTTACTTCGCGCAAGGTGGCGACTGGGGAGCTGTGGCTTCGGCTTGGCTCGGACGATTGGATCCCGATCATTGTAAAGGTGTGCACATCAACATGCCGCTGGCCCGAAGTCCGAAGGGTGTGCCGCGTGACAAACTTATGGATGGGTTATCGGAAGCGGAAATCGCGAACCTAGCCACGGGCCGAGTGTTTGAGAAAAACGAGGCGGCGTATCATCGTCTACAAGCTACGAAGCCACAGACGTTGGGTTACGGTTTGAACGATTCTCCAGTCGGACTCGCTGCTTGGATATTAGAAAAATTTCATACGTGGAGTGATTGCAACGGCGATGTCGAATCAAAATTTACGAAAGACGAATTGCTCGCGAACATCACACTCTATTGGGTGACAGAGTCCATAACATCGTCCACGCGCCTTTATTACGAGACGGCCAAGGCAGGCCATACCGGCCCGACGGACGGATACGTGGAAACGCCAACGGCGGTTGCCGCGTTTCCAAAGGAATTGCGATTGCCACCACGCAGCTGGGTGGAAAACCATTTTAATGTTGTTCAATGGACGGACATGCCGCGCGGCGGCCACTTCGCAGCGATGGAAGAACCGGAGTTGTTGGTGGAGGATGTTCGCGCGTTTGTGCGGAGTCAATGAGTGCATAAGTCTTTATTTGGCAATCGGTTATGGGGATGTTTGCGATTGATTCGGGTGTAACTATCCATAGATTTTCGTACACATCTATTGTGAATTCTAGTAGGTCGTCGTAAACTAGACCGCGTGCCAGGAGGTCATTCTGGCGGATACGTCGGGCATTGGGGTAGTCAACCGCAACGTAGGAGGCGGGCAATGAAACTCGCATTGAGTACGACTCTGGGGTTTTGCGCCGTAATGGGGCTGATTGTCGGAACAGCGACCGCTGAACTCAGTGAGGTTCCGGCACAACCGACTTTCTATAAAGACGTGTTGCCGATTCTGCAGGAGAATTGCCAGGCGTGTCATCGTCCAGCTGGATTGAATATGGGTGGGATGATCGCGCCGATGGCGTTGATGACGTACAAAGACGTTCGTCCTTGGGCCAAAGCGGTGGCGAAGGAAACGACGGCGAAGAACATGCCGCCTTGGCATGCGACCGACCAGTTTCACGGCGTGTTTTCAAACGAACGCACTCTTACAGAAATTGAAGTCGCTACGATCGCGAAGTGGTCGAAGACGGGCGCACGCGCGGGTAAAGCGAGTGATGGACCGGCGCCACTTGAATTCCCTGACCAAGAGTGGACGTTTGGCGAACCGGATCTCATTGTAGAAATGCCTGAGCCGTACCTTGTTAAAGATGACGTTCAAGATGAGTATGCTGAATTCGAAGTGACCATCACGGAAGAAATGTTGCCGGAGCCCCGTTGGGTGGCGGCCGCTGAGATCCGCGGCGGTAGCGAAGCGGTTCATCACATTATCGCGCGCCCGTTTGGTGGTATTGCACCTGGCCTCGGACCCATTCGGATGAACAACGGGATGGGCACGTTACTGAAGCCTGGTCAAGTCGTCACATTCGACATGCACTACCACAAAGAAGCGGGTCCGGGCACGGCCGTGTGGGATCAGTCGGTTATCGGCGTCAAGTTCCACACCGACCCTGTGACACATCCTTTATCGACATCACCTATCGGCAATAGCGCGTTCGAAATTCCGCCGCAACAGAACAATTGGAAGGTTGGCGCATCGCGTGTGTTCGAGAAGGATACGTTGCTGGTATCCATGATGCCGCATATGCATTTGCGTGGCAAAGATGCGAGCTACACCGCGTACTATCCGAACGGCAAAGCGGAAGTCTTGCTGGAAGTGCCGGCGTATGATTTCAACTGGCAGACGGCCTATCGTTTCACGGAGCCGAAGCTGTTGCCCAAGGGCACACGGGTCGATGTCGTTATGCATTTCGACAACTCGACAGAGAATGCATCCGTTCCGAATCCGGATCGCGCCGTACGTTTCGGCGGTCCGACGACGGACGAGATGATGTTGGGCTGGATTACGTTCACGGATAAAGAGCCGCAGAAAGACCCGTATTACAATCCGGATGCAGTCGGAAGCGATTAGCTACCGGATTATCAGGCAAGCGATTCGAAGATGGGCGGCGTCGTGTTGGGCGTCGCCCGTTCTCTTCCTCCGCCGGTACATTGATGGCGGAGGTGATTCCCGTTATCGTAGGGTTTGATTGAGCAGTTGATTCAATATAGGTGTTTTGTTCATGCGTCTTCAGCGATCCATTCCGTTTTTATTGTTTGGCTTTGTCGGGCTGGTGGCCTCCGCCGTATCGGTTGCCCAGAGTGAACGTAAACCAGGGCCGCATCCCGCCGCGCAATCGATCTCGAGTCCAATGGAAATGAGCGATGCTTCCGTTCGGCAGGGCCGGCAAGTGTTTGTCCGTCTATGCGTCACGTGTCATGGCATGGACGGCAAAGGCGGAACGGACATGGGCGACACACTCGAAGCGCCGCCGTCCGACTTGACGAATGGCGAGTGGAAATACGGCGGGACGGATGGCGAGGTCATGACCCTTGTTCGTGACGGCACGGATATGGGCATGCCAGCGTTCAATGAAAAATTGAACGAACAACGGCTTTGGCAGGTTGTCCATTATCTCCGCACTATCGGCCCGGAACCCGGTATCGATGCGCCGGAAGATGACGAACTGCCGGAGAATCCGATCGCGTATGACGAAGCGTCAATACGGCGCGGGAAACAATTCTATGCACGGTTCTGCGTGAAGTGCCATGGCACCAACGGTATGGGCGACACGGAGATGCGGGAATTCTTGCCGACGCATCCCTCCGACCTCACGAATAAACAATGGACCTACGGGAGTGAGGACGGCCATGTATTCCTCGTTATCAAGAATGGTACGGAATACGACATGCCGGCGTTTGCCGAACAGTTGAGCGACGACCGGATTTGGCATATTGTGAACTTCATACGGAGCTTCGGGCCGGATTCGCCCGATGGCACCGACTAGCGCAATCACACGGACCCCGGATATCGGCCGGGTGGAGGGTGGAGCGGACATGGCACATCAAGAAAAGCAAGACCAAACTGATACCGGCCCGGATGTAAGTCGCCGAAATTTTATTAAGTCGGCGGCGACCGGCGCGGGTGCGACTGCGGCCGCGCTTGGCGTAACGGCTAAGGCGGAAGCCAAAGTGGCTGACAGTGATCGACCCATCCAACGTCCGGAGCCGTTCGAGAAGTTTTCCGAAGCGCCGCTATCAGAGTTCGCGTTTCCCGCAATGGGTGCGGAAATTTTTGCGAAGGCTTGCAAGGACGAAGGGCTGGCCGCGCTGTTTTGCTGTCCCGGTAACTATTCGATCTTAACGGCCATCGCCGAACAAGGTATTCCGACCTATGGCGGCCGTTTGGAAGGGCCGATGTGTTCGGCCGCGGACGGCTTTGTCCGTGTGACCGGCGAAGTGGCCGCGGCGTCTGGTACGGAAGGTCCGGGTTTTACGAATATGATTTGTGCGATTGCCGCTGCGAACGCGTGCCGTACACCGCTGTTGGTTCTCGCGAGCAATATGTCGTTGCGCGGTGACGATACAGAATCCCGTCTCCAACGCAGCTACCAACAGCCCCAGACCGAAGGTATCAAGAAATACGGAAAACGCATTGTCACTAAGGAACGCGTTCACGAGTATGCGGGCTACGCATTCCGTCAGCTCAAGTCCGGGCGTCCAGGGCCTGTGCATTTGGATTTTGTGAGCGAGTCGGCGGGCAGAGCTTCTACGGTGAAGTCCGCAGTGGAGTTGGATGGATATTACGACAAGACAAAATACCGCACAGACTCGAAGCCCCATCCCGATCCGAAAGATATCGATAAGGCGATCGACCTGATCAAACAGGCGAAGCGTCCGATGATCGTTGCGAGTATGGGTGTGTTTTACAGCAAAGCGTGGGAGCCTTTGAGGTTACTTGCGGAAAAAGCGCAAATTCCGGTCGTTGAATCCGGTCCAATGCGCGGCCATTTCTCCGATGGGCATGAACTGTCGGCGAGTACAGCGCCTTCATCTATCTACAGCGTAGATCTCGTCATCCTGATCGGCCAGTACTGCATGCCGGGACCGGGTGAATACCCGTTCGATATCGATGCGAAATACATTCGTATTGATCCGCATCCGGAAGATATCGGACGCAACATCCCGATCGACCTCGGCATTATCAGTGACGAGAAAGCGGCGATTGAAGCGCTGCTCGACAAAATCCCTGCGATGAAACACGATTCGTGGGTAGCGGAAGTTGCTGCGGCGCGCACGGAGTTCGACAAGGAAAACGATGGTCACTACGAACTCGGGCTTAAGTATAGTGAGGACTGCATTCATCCTGCCGTCATCGCGAAAGAGATCGGCGACTTCTTGTACAACGGTGACATCGCCCGCGAGCAGACTACCGTAGTGTCCGGCGGATTCGGTATCGGTAAGTTTACACGGCGCCGCTTGCGCGCGTTTCGTCCGGGGCAGATCTGCAACGGGGCCTATCAGTACGGATCGATCGGCCCCGATGTTGGTTACGCGTTCGGTGCGAGCGTCGCGATGCACCATGGTGTAGGGCCGCAGAAACCCTACCAAGGTTCGCCGGTGCTTGCGGTAACGGGTGATGCGGGTTTCGCGTATTCGGGCATGGAGATCGATACCTTGGCCAAATACCGGATGCCGGCGATTATCGTTGTGTACAACAACAACGCTTGGGGCACTTGGGCAGGTTACGCGGGCAAGCCTCGTGTCGGACATGTTCACTTGTTCCAGGAGAACCTCCGGTACGACCAGATTTCACAGGCGTTGGGTGGTCACGGCGAGTACGTCACCGGTGCCGACCAAATGCGGCCCGCGTTAGAACGTGCGTGGGAAGTTGCGGTTAACGACCGCCTGCCAACAGTCATCAATTGCCAGGCCAAGAAAGAATTCTGGGATCGGAATCAGTATCCACCTGGAATGGTCGGGCAGGTCGAGCCGGGTTGCATGTCGTACAACCACTAGACCGATGACCACCGTTATGACGCAGTCGCACGTGGACATCGTGCGGCGGAAACTCGAAACGTATGCAACCCGAGGCGTGTTCAGCGGATTGTCTGAAGAGCCCGGGCGTGGGAATAAGACGGTGTTTACGTTCCGATGGTTGCTAGACGGACGGTTTACGATCGTCGTGGATGCCTCACGAGGCACCATCGTGTTCAGGGATGTAATGCCGAACGTGCAGGCCCGTTCTGAACTGCTTTCGGATGTGAAGGCATTCGTGGCCGCACGGCACGACGGTGACCTACCCGCACATCGGCGAATCGACGCGAAACGCGCTGAGGCGTGTTGTCGATTCAGCAAGGGGGCAGTTAGCATTGAGATTACCGTGCATCGTAATCAGTACGCTTACGGCACAGGCAAGATTATCAAACTTATCAACGAGCTCTTCGGCCACCTCAGCATGAATCATATGCCGTATCTCTGGGACAATTTCGATGTCCCAGCAGAATAGGCTTGGACCTGCGGTCGGCGGATTTGGATCTTCGGTCCGTGGACGTGTTGTCGGCATACTTGGACCTGCGGTCAGCGTGTTGATCGCCGCGATATTTGCGGCGGTTTTTGTTTCGGCTTTCGCGGAAGCTGAGTCGGCGCATTTTCATCATGTTCGGTTGAACGTCACGGATCCCGAAGCGACGATGGAGTTTTATACCCGTGTGTTTGGGGCGACGCCGACGCGGTATGCAAATAGCGTCGATGCGTTGTACACGGAGCGTTCGTTTATTCTATTCAATGTGGTCGATGAACCGCCGCCTTCCGCGTTGAAAAGTGGTCTTTGGCACATCGGTTGGGGCGGTATTGATATGCCGCACAAATATGAATGGCTCAAATCGCAGGGCGTCAAGATTCACACGCCGTTGTACGCGTTAGGCAGTAGCTTTGTGACGTATGTTCAAGGGCCGGACGACGAACTCATCGAAGTGAACACGATGGGGCACAATCGGTTTGGCCATGTCCATCTGTTTGCTGAAGATGTTAACGAGACTGTTAAGTGGTACCTCGAAAACCTTGGGCTGAGCGCGCGGCGGCCACATGTGCCAAAGCCTGATCTCACCCGCGTGCGTGCGTGGTCCAATTCGTTCCGGTGCGACAACGTATCCATCATCGTGTACGGTCGCCCGGACTTTACGCCGAAGCCACCTTGGTGGCGCTGGGAACCGCTTACTGAGTTTGAGCCGACCGAAGGTCGCGCTATCAACCATATCGCATTCTCTTATCCCGATTTGAAACCGGAGATCAAGCGAATGCGGGACAACGGCGTTACCATCGTGAAACCAATCGGCTTTCGCTATGATATGAATCACACCAGCTTTTTCGTGGAAGGGCCGGATAAGGTTCTCATTGAAATCGTCGAATCCCCATCGATTCCCGAAGGTATTTGGGACGAGGAGTAGGTAGCCATGATCGATCCGGTCGTTGATTCTCATATTGCAGATGGTATCGCCGTGCTGACGTTGAACAATCCGTCGAAACGAAATGCGCTCTCCACCGGAATGATGGTTGCGTTGATCGACGCGCTCGAATCGGTCGGCGCCGAACCACATGTGCATGCGATCATTCTTCGCGCGAACGGACCCGTGTTCAGTGCGGGACACGACCTTCGCGAACTCGTCGATCACGATCAAGAAGAATACGAAAACATTTTCAATGTGTGCACCGAACTGATGATGCTCATTCGTACGTTGGGCCAACCCGTGATCGCAGAAGTGCGCGGATTGGCAACTGCGGCCGGGTGTCAATTGGTTGCGGCGTGCGATTTGGCCGTCGCTTCGGAAGATGCGCACTTCGCGACGCCCGGCGTAAACATCGGATTGTTTTGCACCACGCCCGGCATCGCCGTGTCGCGTACCGTGCCGCGAAAGAAGGCGCTGGAAATGTTGCTGACGGGCGTGCCGATTAGTGCGGCGGATGCGGAACGCGCTGGTCTGGTGAACCGTGTTGTACCTGCCGATCAACTCGAAGAAACGACTCGGCTGTTGGCTGAACGGATAGCGGCATCCAGCAACGAGACCATCAAGTTGGGGAAAGACGCGTTTTATCGGCAAGTTGAAATGAACACTGCTGACGCCTATCGGTTCGGCCAATCGAAGATGGTGGAAAACCTCGGGCAGGCCGATGCGAAGGAAGGGATTCAGGCGTTCCTGGAAAAGCGTAAACCTCGCTGGACTGGTTGAAGTTGTTTAAGTCGTTTTATATTAACAGTTTAGATACGATTCTCTTCCGTGGATTATAACCAGATCCGAAGAACAGGAAGACTGGCATAACTTTACTCGGGAAGGTGCTTACTATATTCTGGAACCGGCTATCGCGTATGGCCTTAGCGTGCGTACGGTTAGCAATTCAAGGCAATCTATATTTCAACGGTTGGCACAACGGGTACTGGACAGAGAGCGACGAGGAGGCGATGGTCATGAATTCTCATTTAAGCAGATGGGCGTTTGCGTGTACTGGCGTTTGCGCGCTCGCATTCTCCGCGCTCGCCGACGATGGTTCGGTGCGCAGGCCGACATTCACGAAGGATATCCTGCCCATACTTCAAGAGAATTGTCAGGAATGCCATCGTGCATCCGGCGCAAATTTCTCCGGCATGGTCGCACCGATGGCGTTGACCAGTTTTGAAGAAGTGCGCCCTTGGGCGAAGTCGATGGTCAAGGAAATTACGGCCAAAACGATGCCGCCCTGGTTCGCGTCTCCGGAATTTGCGGGTACGTTCGAATTGGAACGGAGCCTCACCGATACAGAAATCGACACGATCACGCGTTGGGTCGACACCGGCGCACCGCGCGGCAATCCGAAAGATGCACCCGCGCCCAAGGAATGGGCCTCGACGGCTGGATGGACCTATGGTGAGCCCGATCTTATCCTGACCTTGCCCGAACCGGTGTGGGTCGGTGACGAGGTCAACGACTGGCAGCCGCGGTTTACCCGTGTGTTAACGGAAGAAGAATTGCCGGAGGATAAGTGGGTTCATTGGATCGAATTCCGGCCGGGATCGAACATCGTGCATCACGGCGGTGCGCGCGTCACGCCGCTGGATGACGCCGGGGAAGCGGTAGTTGACCCGCTGTGCGGTGGCAAACTGATAGGCACGTCGCAGGGCGACGGTCCGGATTATTGGCCGGAAGGTTACGGCAAACTTATTCGCAAAGGATCGCAGATTTCCTTCGGAATTCACTACAACAAAGAACCTGGACCTGGTACAGGCGTGTGGGACCAGTCCATGGTTGCGATCAAATGGCATGACAAGCCGGTGAAGTATGTAGTGCGATCGGCCGGCGTCAGTTCACGTGGCTGGGAAATTCCGCCGCAACACAATAATTGGCGCGTGGGTGCTGCGCGTACTTTCGATGATGATTCCGTCATTATCAATATGATGCCGCATATGCATTGGCGCGGAAATGCCGCGAAATATGACTTGGTGTATCCCGATGGAAATCGCGAAACGATCCTTGACGTACCAAATTATGATTTCGCATGGCAGCAGACCTACACGTTCAAAGATCCCAAGTTTGTCCCGGCGGGATCCCGTCTCGAAGTGTCGATGTGGTTCGACAACTCCGAGGAAAATGTTTGGGTGCCAAACCCCGATCGGCCGGTTGGGTTTGGCGGCATGACTAAAGACGAAATGAACATCGGTTGGACCGAATGGGCTAATGCGGAACCCATTGAAGACATCATGAATCATGACTTCGGCGACGTGGGTACCGGAGTCGAAGATTTGGACGCGCTTGAGGAAGATTAGCCTCCGGTCGCGGCCGATGGATTGAGCACGGCTGCGTGCTCTTGGGTGCCTCAGAGTTATTGGGACATAAGGAACTCGTACATGCGCTTCGCCTGGTTAATCGCTTTGCTCTTTATCTGTATCGCCATCGCCCCACTCGACGCTTTGGGGCAAGAAGGACAAACAGAAGGCGACGCTGCGGAATCTGGCGAGGAATCTCTGACCGAAGAGGAGATCGCGGCCCGGGAAGCGTTCCGGCGTAGGCGGATGGGGAACGTCGCCGAGTTGGAAGTCGGCGACAAGACCATCACGGTTTCTTACGGCGACACACCGGCAGATGGTCCCGACTATCCCAAGGTCGTATCTACGGAAGATGGCGCGACCGTCAAGTTGACGAAAAGCATCGTGACGAAATTGAAGACCGAACACGACCTCCAATTCGGCGACGTTGCAATCAAGACGGGCAATGCCGCGAAAGACTATCCCGGAGTTTATGGCCTTTGGTTAAAACGCGTGGGAGATGGTTGGCATTTAGTGTTTAGCGAGTACGCGGATGTTTGGGGTACGCAACATTTTGAAGAAGGCGATGTTGCTGAAATTCCGCTAACGTATGCGGACGCGGATGAAGCGGCTGAGAACTTTACAGTTAATTTGGATGAAGCCGACGGCGGCGGCGCTATTCGAATCACATGGGGCGATCACCAGTGGATCGCAGCGTTCACGATTGCGCAGTGACCAAGCCTTGCGTTCTCAATTTCCGCTAGTCGCGATTGCAGGCCTTGTCGTGTTGTGTTCCGGCGCGTTTGCGCAGCACGGATCTCCAACGGATTCTTGGCCCTCTTACGGCGGCGACTTGGGGAGCACCAAGTATGCGCCGCTCAATCAAATCAATGCCGAAAACTTCAACGATCTAACCATCGCCTGGCGCTGGAAAACCGCCGACCGTTTTCTGAGCAGACAAGATGGCCACGGCGAATGGTGGGCCGATTCGGAAACGATTTTCGAATCGTTGCAAGAAGAGAACCCTGATCGTTGGCGCGGCGGCATGATGCCGCACATCAGCAGTCTGAAAGCGACGCCGTTGATGGTCGATGGCGTTCTCTACTTGTGTACGCCGCTCTACCAAGGCGTCGCAATCGACGCCGCTACGGGCGAAACGCTTTGGGTGTACAACCCGCGCAGCTACGAAACCGGCACGCCTACAATGAGTATCTATTGGAACCACCGCGGCGTGGCGTATTGGGCAGACGATTCTGAAGCGCGTGTGCTTTGGGGCACCGGCGATGGGTACCTTATTGCTGTCGACGCCAAGACTGGCCGGCCCTGTGCGGACTTCGGCGACAACGGCCGCATCGATCTCATGAAAGGCGTTCCGCGCGCGAACCGTGATGATCGCGATTACCTCAACGCATTGTTACTCTCGTGTGCGTCGCCCCCCATCATCGTTCGTGACACTGTTATCACCGGTTGCTCCATCGCCGACCGCCGTGTTGCCAAAGAAGCCGTCCCGGGCTGGGTTAGGGCGCATGACGTTCGCAGCGGCGATCACAAGTGGGATTTTCATACCGTACCGCAAGAAGGCGAGTTTGGAGTTGAGACTTGGGAAAATGACTCCTGGAAATACTCCGGCAATGCGAACGTCTGGACGCAGATGAGTGCGGACGAAGAACTCGGGTATGTCTATCTGCCCACTGGCACGCCGACGAATGATTTTTACGGCGCAGATCGACTCGGTGATAATTTATTCGCTGAATCCCTCGTGTGTGTCGATGTCGAGACCGGTGATCGCATTTGGCATTTTCAGACCGTCCATCACGGCCTCTGGGATTATGACAATCCTGCCGCGCCAAACCTTGTCGACATCACCGTGGACGGTAAACCGATCAAAGCGGTCGCCCAAGTTACAAAGCAGGGGTATTGCTTCGTGTTCGACCGCGTCACGGGCGAACCGGTGTGGCCGATTGAAGAGTGTGATGTTCCCCCGGCGACGATGCCGGGCGAAGTAGCGTCTCCCACGCAGCCGGTACCCACGAAGCCAGCGCCGTTCGAATACCAAGGTGTTGAGATTGATGACTTGATTGATTTCACGCCTGAATTGCGTGAGCAGGCGATTGAGGCGATTGAAGGATTCACTATTGGGCCGCTCTTCACGCCGCCAACGCTGTCGGAGAACGGCAACAAAGGGACCATTCAGCGGCCCGGGCTCGGCGGTGGGGCCAATTGGAACGGTGCCGGCGTCGATCCGGAAACGGGCGTTCTATATGTGCCATCGCGAAACTCGTTGAGCGTGATGCACTTCTACACGCCGGACCAAATACCTGGTGGTACATTACGCTACACGCACGGCGCCCGAGGTGCGTACCCCAGAGGCCCACAAGGGCTGCCTTTGTTCAAACCGCCGTATTCGCGAATGACTGCGATCGACATGAACACCGGCGAACACTTGTGGATGAAACCGATCGGTAACGGTGATCACATTCGTAATCACGAAGCGCTAAAAGATCTCGACTTGCCGCCGCTCGGAGGTGATGGCGTCGGTGGACCGGTAGTCACGAAGACTTTGCTCATCAGTGCGCAGACGCCGGGTGGATACGGTAGTGGTTTGGGCAAGCTTGTGGCCCAGGACAAAGCGACCGGTGAAGAACTTGGCTCGATCGATTTGCCTCAGAGCCCCTTGGGTACGCCCATGACGTTTATGCACGAGGATAGGCAATATATTGCCGTGACGGTTCGTACGAACCCACCTGAGCTTGTTGCATTTTCTTTGCCATAACGTCATTAATGAAAACGAGTTACCAGCTCTAGCCTAATCGGATTTGCATAACTTTTGCACGCCCGATACTATTAAATCGAAACGGTTGACCGGTATTCATGGAGTAATCCAAATGTGGGTGAGAATCCGATTCACTAGACGTACAACCGCCTCGGTCTTGGCCGTAGTTCTCGTCGTGCTCACGGCCTGTACCGCCAAGACGCACGCGGTCGAAAAATCAGGCTCCATCACCGGCACGATCGTTTTTGAGGGCCGGGCACCCAAAATGACTCCCATACCCATGGCCGCCAACCCTGAATGCGAAACGGTTCACACCGAACCGGTCCTTCGTCAAATGCTCGTTCTGGATAAAGAACAACACATCGCGAACATACTCGTTTATGTGGTTGCCGGGCTGCCCGAAGGCGTCGAATATCCAGTGCCGGAAGAACCCGTTGTCATGTCACAACAAGGGTGTATGTATACGCCACGCGTATTTGGTATTCGCGCCGGACAGGAATTGAAGTTCACGAATCCGGACAAGTTTTTGCATAATGTCCATGCGTTGCCCAAGGTGAACAGTGAGTTCAACCGTTCGATGAATAGTCAGCGCACGGAAATCTCAACGGCGTTTAAGAAGCCCGAACCAGTGTTTGACATCAAATGCGATGTGCATTCGTGGATGCAATCTTTTTGCACTGTATTCGACCATCCATTTTTTGCAGTGACGGCACCTGACGGCACGTTTACAATCGAAGGCTTGCCCGCCGGTGAGTATGAGGTCGAAGCTTGGCATGAACGGCTCGGCACGCAACGGGCAACGGTTACCGTCGAAGCATCGGGTATGGCGACCACGAACTTTACGTTCGAACGGCCCCGGTGAGGTACGCCTTGATGTGCGGGCGAACCCACTCCCGTTATAAACGGGAACTAGGTGGATCCCATTGTCAGTGGGAATGGATTGGCATGGAAGCTACGAAGATATGACGGGCTCGGGAGAGCATCGCCCGGGCTTTTTGCGTTCGTACGTCTTTTCCACCGACCACAAAGTCATCGGCATTCAATACGGCCTGACGGCGCTCGTGTTTCTAGCCGTGGGGTTCACTTTGATGCTGTTGATGCGCTGGCAGCTCGCGTATTCCGAACAACCCATTCCATTTCTTGACCGCGTATTCGGGCCCGATCATCCGTTGTTGCCCGGTGGCGCGATAGTTCCGGAATTTTATAATTCACTCGGCGTGATGCACGCCACTATCATGATTTTCCTAGGTGTTGTCCCGCTTGCCGTGGGCGCCTTCGGCAATTACCTCGTGCCTCTTCAAATCGGCGCGCCCGACATGGCGTTCCCGCGGATCAACATGGCCAGCTACTGGTGTTATCTCGTTGGCGGAATCATCATGCTCCTCACGTTTTTCGTCCCCGGCGGTCCACCCAATTCCGGCTGGACATCCTATCCGCCGCTATCCATATTTGCCACGCACGGCCAAACCGTTTGGTTGGTCGCGATGGTGTTCATCATTACATCTTCGATGCTCGGTGCGGTGAACCTGATCGTCACCATTGTTCAACTCCGCGCCGAAGGCCTCACCTTCATGCGCTTGCCGTTTTTTGTGTGGACCCAATTCACGACTTCGTTCCTGCTACTGCTCGCATTCCCGCCGTTAGAAGCGGCCGCGATTCTTCAATTCATGGATCGCGTTGCTGGAACAAGCTTCTTCCTGCCGAGCGGGCTCGTGGTGAGCGGCGAAGTCGTTGAAGCGAGTGGGGGAGGGAGTGCGCTGCTTTGGCAACACCTCTTCTGGTTTCTTGCGCACCCCGAGGTTTACGTCCTGGTTCTTCCCGCGATGGGTATCGTCGCCGAGGTGATTGCGAACAATTCGCGCAGACCCTTATGGGGCTACCGGGCGATGGTCTACTCCTCCGTTTTCGTCGGATTTATGTCCTTCCTCGTCTGGGCGCACCATATGTATCTTACGGGGATGGGTACGACCATCAACGCCTTCTTCGAAGCGACCACCATGATCATCTCCGTCCCGTCCATCGTAATACTGACCGCGTTGATTGGGTCTCTTTGGTATGGCGCAATCCGATTCAACACGCCCATGTTGTTCGCACTCGCGTTCATACCGATGTTCGGCATCGGGGGATTGACGGGGCTGCCTCTCGGACTCTCGACCAGCGACCTTTACCTGCATGACACGTATTATGTGATAGGTCATTTCCACTACGTCGTTGCCCCGGGCACCATCTTCGCTCTGTTCGCGGGTATCTATTTCTGGTTTCCCAAAGTCACAGGTAAACGCATGAATGAAGTGTTGGGACAACTCCATTTCTGGCCGACGCTGATTTGCATGAACGGGGTATTCTTTCCCATGTTCATTCAAGGCATGGCAGGCGTTTCCCGGCGTCTATACGATGGCGGACTCACATACGCCCACGCCGAAAACGTCCTGGTCTTTAACAAGATGATGACGTTTTCTGCGTTTGCACTCGCGATCGCTCAGGCACCATTCGTTATCAACTTGCTGTGGAGTTTGTTCAGGGGGCCGCGTGTGGATGCGAATCCGTGGAAGGCAACGACTCTTGAATGGGCCGCTGCATCGCCCCCGCTCGCACATGGCAATTTCGAGACACCGCCGGTCGTTTATCGCGCTGCGTATGAATACAATGTTCCCGGTGCTGACGCCGACTTTACCCCGCAGTGTCAACCCGGAAATGTTGTGTAGGATGGATATTCCGCACACAACTACTGTCCGAAACGACACCGGTCTTTACAACGGGAAGCTCGGAATCTGGTTATTCATCGCGTCCGAAGCAATGCTGTTCGGCGGCCTTTTTTCCGCGTATGTTTTTCTGAGAAACGGTGTGCCTGATTGGCCGGATGCGGCTGATCTCCTCAACGTGCCGCTCGCGACGATCAACACGTTTGTCCTGCTCACATCAAGCGTCACGGCGGCGGCGGGTTGGACGGCATTGAAGAAAGGGTCACTTCGCGGCTTTCGGATTAGCTTCTTGGCGACTGCGTTGTTGGGTCTCGCCTTTCTTGCAATCAAGTCCTATGAATATTACGAGAAGATTTCAACAGGCC
>Ga0315336_1004913_pt1 | contig 15197 bp, 10 predicted proteins | sample ASW5metaG_FD_204512 | JGI IMG/M metagenome (GOLD analysis project Ga0315336, IMG submission 204512) | Ammonia-oxidizing marine archaeal communities from Monterey Bay, California, United States - ASW #5 | ecosystem: Environmental > Aquatic > Marine > Intertidal zone | place: USA: California...
CGGGAAGTTTAATCTCCCCATGAATGGGTTTGTCTGACACGCAAAGCAAGGTGCCATAAGGAACTCGAAAGCGGAAACCATTCGCGGCAATTGTTGCTGATTCCATATCAACGGCGATCGCGCGGGACTGGTTAAATCGGACTGCAAGTTCTTTGTGTCTTAATTCCCAATCTCTGTCGTCGGTTGTATAAACCGTGCCAGTTCGAAAATGTTCCTTCAAACCCGCTCCATCTGTCGCTGGATCTGCGGCGCGGGCAACGGCGTCGGTAAGCGCCACCTGGATTTCGGCAATTGCCGGAAGAGGCACGGAGGGGTGAATGTCTTCATCCAAGACATGATCTTCACGGACATACGCATGGGCGAGAACAAAATCACCCAGTCGCTGCGTTCGCCTTAATCCCCCGCAATGGCCAATCATCAACCAACAATGTGGACGCAGAACAGCTATATGGTCTGTGATGGTTTTCGCATTTGACGGTCCTACTCCAATATTTACCAGGGTAATTCCCATATGTTTGTCCCTGACAAGATGATATGCAGGCATCTGTGGTAAATGATTGGGTGTCTTTCCAGAGGGCGGGTTATCCATCAAGGCGGTATTTGGCGTTACCACGTTTCCTGGTTCGACAAACGCTCTATATTCATCGCTGTTTGAAATCTGGTTTTTACCGTACTCGATAAATTCATCGACATAACGTTGATAGTTAGTAAACAGAACAAATCGTTGGAAATGTTCCGGGGCTGTCCCAGTATAATGTGCAAGCCTGAGTAATGAATAATCTACTCTTTCCGCAGTAAAGAGAGACAGTGGTCTGGGTTTGTTTTCAATGGGGACATACGTTCCATTAGCGATGCTATCATTGATATTTGCCAGCTCCGGCATGGAGAATATAGATTGCAATGCCTGCATATCGTCGGCGGAGACACCCGAAGACGCTGCTTCAATGACAAATGGCAACGGCATTGGCCGCGCTCCAACTCCGACATAAATTGGTCGTTTATGATTTTGAAGAATTAGATTAATTTGCTCCTTGTAATAACTTTCGAACAATTTTGGTTGTGTCAACGTCGTGCCGAAAGCTCCAGCGGCATCAATATTCCCATAGGCGCGTTTTCCACTTAGATTGATATCGCCTGTCTCGATCGTTAATCCAAGATATGGATAAAATGCCGGAGAGGCTGGTGTAGATTTATCGCCAGCTTCAAAGGCAGCAAAACGGGATTTTACTTTTCCAATATTTTCGTCGTAAATTTTTTTGATGTGGGCTACGGCTTCTGCGGCGTCCGTAAACTCCTGTAGATTTGTAGCATTTCCGTGATTATTGTCTGTAGCAGACAGAAATTCACTCATATAAGTCTTCCTTTAACTGCAAACTGCCCCTATGACAGTTCCTACTTTTTTTGACCTTTTTTGTATAAGCCTTATTCTAGCATCGAAATATGTCATAACAATAAATTTGCGCAGCTGAAGGAAAAACAAGAGTGGCAACTGTAACACTTGCTCCGATGGAAGGGGTAGTCGACGTCTATATGCGGGATCTCCTGACAAGGATCGGCGGTTTTGACCTTTGTGTGTCAGAGTTTGTGCGTGTAAGCCAGCATTTGCTCCCTGCTGCGGTTTTCTATCGATATTGCCCGGAATTATTAACAAGTGGCAAAACATATTCTGGTGTTCCCGTTCACGTCCAATTAATGGGCGGAGAGCCCGCGGTAATGGCGGAAAATGCTGCATTTGTAGCGGAATTGGGTGCTCCTGGGATTGATATAAATTTTGGCTGCCCAGCGAAAACCGTAAACCGTCATGATGCAGGAGCCACTCTTCTGCAATGGCCCGAACGGCTATACGAAATTGTCTCGGCAGTGCGCCGCGCGTTACCAGAGGACATTCCGGTTAGTGCCAAGATGCGGCTGGGGTTTTCGGAGAAATCTTTGGCGCTTGAAAATGCATTGGCAATTGAAAGTGCAGGCGCGTCTAAACTGACAGTCCATGCGCGTACAAAACTTGAAGGCTATCGAGCACCCGCCCATTGGGAATATTTGCAACCGTTGGCAGAGAAGCTAGACATTCCAGTAGTGGCAAACGGAGAAATTTGGACGAAAGATGACTATTTACAATGCGTGGCAATAAGTGGATGCGAGCATGTGATGGTTGGGCGCGGTGTCATTGCACGACCTAGTCTTGGACTCGAGATAAATTCCGGAGGTGAAATACTTTCTCAGGCAGCCATATTTACGTGGCCAACAATCCTAAATCTGATTGTAGGCTACTATAATTTGACGAAATCCATGGAGAATGATAATCGACAAATGGGTCGGCTAAAGCAATGGATTAAACTATTGGGCCGAACTTACGGACAATCATCGGTGCTCTTTGACCAGATTAGACGACTGGAGGACCCTGTGAAAATTGTTCAAGAAGTTCGAAATCAACAATTTCAATCACTGGATGAACAGTTAGTTTCTAAGAAAAATTAGGTTTTTTAAGCAAGGTTGATTTTTGACGCCCTTGCTTGATATAGAGGGGGTAAAGATTATGAGAAAGTTTGTGCTTACGCAATTTTGTCGCTCCAAAATCAGTATTAACGGCGCCATTTTCTTTGGGTTGCCTCTTTTGCTTTTGAGCTGCGCTGCTCCGCCTCCTCCGACTGAAAAAAGCGGGATTTTGCATCAGGCGTTATTAGACAACACTGGATATCAGCTGGGAAATGAAGACATCATTGGTGGAAAGCCAGACTCCACATCCTGCGCCGTTGAAAGTAGATATGGAGATGCAAAATCAGGCGCAATTTCACGTTATGTCTGTGTTGTCCGCGGAAACACTTCGCAAAGGGTGACTTATCGCGTCAATTTTACGGCTCCGGAGGCAGGTCATAGAATTTGGAAAATAGATACAACATTCCCAGACAAGAAGATCGCGGACTTGGCAATTATAGAAGGGTTTGGAAATAAATATGGTCCGCCCCATAAAGTTGAGAATCCACTTATTCTTTCTTGGCAACTTGAAACAGCCAGTTTATCGGTACGCGAAGATAAATTTGGTGTGCATGTTCAATTATGGGATAGAGGGTTAAGGTAGGGCGGATTTCTATTGGGAACTAAAAGCTGGAAAACGCCACAAAAACAATTTCGTCACACAAATTGCAATTATGATTCCAAGTAGATTTGCAACCATATCAAGCTCGTCAAAGCTGCGACCTGTTATAGGTTGCAGAAATTCTATACCGACACTTATCAGCAGTGTCATGAAACAAAGTAAATAACGCATATTCCATTTACTTCCTGCTAGACAGGCAAGAATCGCAATAACGAAATAACATGATAGATGCAGAAATTTATCATATACTAAAAACCCTAAATCAGGGACGTGTTTGACAGGCGTTAGAGACAAAACCGTAACGACACCGACGCCGATCATCCATAAATAAAGGAAAGGTTTTGAGTAATTTAGTTTCATCACAATTATTTGCTTTCAAACAATGTGTTAGTGTTTATAAAAATTTAACAGTATTTATTATATATGTAGGGCATCGCTAAAGCATTTTGTTCTTTAAAATGGATAGATGATTATTACAATGTTTTCTGCAAATTCAAGGGTAATTAACGTTGAACAAGTTTACTGACGAGACTACTATACCGAGCCATACCAAGATTGGTGGCGGATACCCTTTGTCCTCCAATGTCTTGTCGTCAATTTTCAGCTTTTTAGATTCTGTTTGGATAATCCTGGCGGGGTATTTGTCCTATACTTTTGTAGTTGGCGGGAGTCTTTTATTGCATGATAGTTATCTATTTGCGATTTGTTTTATTTGGCTGATATTTTTCTTTCTAGGTCGATATGCGGGCATTTATTCCTTTTCTACAATTCTCGCTCCCTTTTTGAATATTCCCAAGTTGGCCATAGCATGTCTGACATCTTTCATGCTGTTACTCGCGGTTGCCTTCTCGCTAAAGGTCTCAGAGGATTTTTCTCGAATTTGGATGTATAGTTTTGGACTGACGACGTTTTGTTTGGTGATGACTTCTCGAGTTGTTAGTTATTTCGTTGTAACGTATTTGGCAAGTAAGGGTATTTGTACGCGGAATGTTGTAATTATTGGCAGCGGCATGCAGACGGAACGGCTGCTTGCAGAGCTTGCAACGGAAAAACCAGCTATCAATCAGGTCGTTGGTATTTTTGATGACCGTATTGGTCGCGTCGGACCGACTGTCGGCGGGCACCTACTTCTCGGGAATATAGACGCGCTAGTTAATTTTGTCCGCAATAATCACGTCGATGATATTATTGTTGCCCTTCCGTGGAATGCAGATGAGCGACAAATAGAAATTGTTAGTCGGTTGCGAGAACTTCCCGCACATGTTCACTTGCTTTCTGATCTAGTTGGTTTTCGGTTTCCCTATCAACCCTCTCCAAACCATTTTGGTGGTGTGCCGATGATTGAAGTTGTCGATTCACCGCTTTCTGGCTTTAAAGTTGTCGTAAAGGCCTTGGAAGATAGGATCCTCGGTTTATTACTCGTTCTGGCTTTTGCTCCTGTCTTGCTTTGCGTTATTATAGCCATTCGTTTGGATAGTAAGGGTCCGGTAATTTTCAAACAGAAGCGCTACGGTTATAATAACAAAATATTTGAAATTTATAAATTTCGGTCAATGCGTCCAGCAACAAACGACACAGAAGTGACACTTCAAGCAACGAAAGATGACGACCGAATAACGCGTGTGGGTAAATTTATACGAAAAACAAGCCTGGATGAATTACCCCAACTTTTCAACGTCGTCATTGGCAATATGTCCCTCGTTGGCCCACGTCCCCATGCTATTGATCATAACGAAGAATACTCAGAGCTTATCGACGGATATTTTGCGCGACATAAAGTCAAGCCTGGAATTACTGGCTGGGCTCAAGTCAAAGGTTTTCGCGGGGAGACAGATACCCTAGAAAAAATGGAAGCCAGAGTTAATTATGATACCTATTACGTTGAGAATTGGTCTCTATTTTTCGATTTGCAGATTCTGGCGATGACGGTCTTTGTCGGTTTTGTCAACAAGAACGCGTATTGAATATTGAAACCAAGTGATAGTTATATGTTCAAAAGTAAACGTAGTAATTTTGGGTTCCAAATTTCCTTCTCTCTTTTTTTAATTTGGGCATATATTGGACGTCGATGAAGATTATCTTAAATAGTAGTAATTTTAATAATTTGGTACAAATTTGTGCCTTTTCGTAAGAATACCAACTATTAGTTAACCCTTTAAAGTTAAAGATTAACAGTAAGACCCATGATTAAATGGAGCGGAGGCATTTAAACCTCATAAAATCCATTTTGTTGTGACCATTGATTTTAACAGGCTAAAGAACTCGAGCATAGATAATGAGCCAAGATTATACACTTCACGAGGAAGAACAATCTTCCTTAGATATCGGTCGAATTGTTGATGCCGCAAAGCGTAGGTATCTCTATTTTCTGATACCATTCTCACTTATCTTGTTGATATGCATAGGTGTTATATTAGTTTTAAAGCCGGTTTATGAATCAACAGGCACAATTCTAGTGGAAACTCAGCAAATACCATCTAGTCTAATTCAATCATCCGTTACTTCGGACGCAAACCAGCGAATTACGATCATTAAACAGCGTGTAATGACTCGCCGAAATCTTTTGCAAATTATTGATAAATTTGATGTATTCGGGGATGACCGCCAAAAATTGCCTGTGTCGCAACTTATAAATAGCATGCAGCGTCAAATAAATATTAGGGTCATAACTTCTGATGTCGGAGGCGGTAGAAGAGGAAAGGCAACAATTGCATTTCAGCTTTCGTTCGATCATGAAAATCCAGAAATTGCTGCAAAAGTGGCCAATGAGCTCATTACTCTTTTCTTAAGTGAAAATGTTAAAACGCGAACGGCCCGCGCAACAGAAACGACGGCATTTTTAAATTCCGAAACACAGAAATTGCGCGCTGCACTTACAGCGACCGAGAATGAAATTGTCGCGTATAAACAAAAATACCGGGAGGCTCTGCCAGAACATCTTGATCTTCGGTTACGAATGCTGGAACGTTCTGAAAGCGAGCTTCGCGAATATGTTAGAGAAATCCGTACGCTAGAAGAAGAACGGCGATATTTACAAATCGAATTGACGTCGGCGCGTACAGGGAGAATTGGAACGCGTGGTACACTAGTAGAATCTGAACTTCAAGAAAACATTGAAGAATTGAAGAAACTTCTTTTGGATGCTTCGACACGTTTGACAGATTCACATCCAGATATGAAAGCTTTGAAGAAACGGATCGCAGCCCTTGAGAAACAGCAAATTGAGGAAGAGGGTAAAGTCGCTAGTTCCGCAGCAGAAGATAATCCTTCTACAAAGGCACCTTACAATCCCTTGGTTGAGAAACTTCAGATTAGGATGAGTGCAATAGACGACAAAATTTCTGAAGCTCGCCATCAAATTAACGAGTCGAAACGAAAGGTCGAAGAAATAGAAGCGATTATTATCGAAATTCCGCAAGTCGAGCGTGGATTGAGCGTCCTAAATCGCACGTACGGTGATATTCTCGAAAAATTCAATGTTCTGGAATCAAAACAAGCACAAGCTCAGCTTTCTCAAAACCTCGAGGAAGACAAGAAGGCAGAGCGGTTTATTTTGTTGGAACCCCCAGTTGTTCCCACTGAACCCGTACGCCCTGATAGGCTCAAGATCATGGGTATTGGAAGTTTCCTTGCATTCGCCGTTGGAGCTGGTCTCGTCGTTCTTGTTGAACTCATGGATCAAAGAATAAGAAGCGCTTCCGAATTGGAGGCAATACTCAAACACCCTCCAATTGTTTCCATTCCATATATCGTGACAGCAGCGGAAATGGGAAAACGTCGTAACAAGTTAATATTATATATCTTGGCACCGCTCATATTTATCGTCGTTGCCTTGGTTGCCGTTCATTTTCTCTACCAACCCCTGGATACGTTATTTTACAAAGCCTGGGTTGCGATAGACAAACTTAGATTATCATTACTTTAGGGGTATGATGTGGAACGTATAAAAGAAGCGATTGCGAAAGCCAAAGAACAAAAACCCGATATTGTGCGGATACCGGCGAAGAGCACTCCAATGTCAAAAACGGCAGCGATAGTACCGGAAAGCGGTGAAATTGCGTATCAGCAAACACGTGTTATCGATCTTGATATGAAACATTTAGAAGAAAACCGGATTATTACGCTTGATAGCGAGGACCCAAATTCTATCAGTTTTGATATATTGAGGACCCAGGTGCTTGCGAAAATGGAGGCAAACAACTGGCGCACACTTGCGATCACGTCGCCAACGCCGGAATGTGGCAAAACCGTTGTATCTATTAATCTGGCATTGAGTATCGCGAAACAAACGGATTATACGGCTTTGCTGGTTGATTTTGATCTTCGGCGGCCTCGTGTCGGTGCATACTTGGGCTTGCCGAATGAAAATACCTTGTCAGATTATCTAGAAGAGAAGATAGAGTTTACTGATGCGTTGATTAATCCCGGAATTCCAAGATTCGTTGTGTTACAGAATCGTGATGCAATCCGCAAGTCAACGGAAATACTGACTTCTCCTAAAATTAAGTCATTGGTGGCGGATTTAAGGGATAGGTATGAAAAACGTATCTGCATATTTGATCTTCCGCCCCTGCAGTCGACTGACGATTCCATTGCTTTTGCCCCGCAAGTCGATTGTATTCTTCTTGTCGTCGCAAGCGGCGAGACTAAAAAAGCGGACGTGCTAGAATGTCGTCGACAATTACAGGCTCATAATTTGCTTGGAGTGATTTTGAACAAATCAGACGAGAAAGCGACCGGTTATTATTACTAAAAATTTCAAGAACCAATATTTTTGATATTTTAGAAAATTAGCAACATTTGGCTTACGTAAAAGCCACTTACTGAGGTTTCCATGGAGTTGACAGCACAAAGATTAAACTGGACGAAGCTTGCATTGCCAGTGCTGCTTTCTCTGGTTTTCCTATTATATCTTCCTGATGGAGAACTGCTTTGGAGTGACTGGATGAATTTGGAGGAATTCAGCCATGGTCCCTTGATGTTGGCTGTGTCTCTTTACTTGCTATGGGCACGGCGCATACTTCTTGATTCTCATGATACTCGTGGAAATTGGCTAGGTGTATTATTAAGCGCGATTGCTATTTTTGTTTACACTCTTGCGGTTAAATCAGGCATAGAAAACTTGCGGCATCTTAGCCTGTTTTTGCTAATTTTTGGTCTCTTTTTAGGTTTTGGCGGTGTGACCTATGGCCGCTACGTCTTACCTTCATTGATTTTACTTCCTTTTGTCGTTCCGCCGCCCGCTTTTCTCAATGCAAATTTGACGCATGGGCTCCAGCTTCTTTCAACAGACATGAGTGTTGTAATGTTGCGTGCAGCTGGACTTTCCGTTTTTCAAGACGGAAATATAATCGATATGGGAACAATTAAACTAGCCGTCGTCGAGGCTTGTGCCGGGTTAAGATACTTATATCCGATGATTGGGCTAGGTGTCATGGCAGGTATGATCTTTGATATTCACCTGTGGAAGCGCGGATTATTCGTTGTTATCGCTGCGGCGGTTTCAATTGTTATGAACAGTGTTCGCATTTTTCTTACGGGTGCAATTGCTGATTGGACAGATACCGCCGTATCTGACGGCTTTTTCCATCTTTTTGAAGGTTGGGTATTTTTCCTTGTATCTTTCGCAGTCATGATGGCGATTGGTTATTTGACGCTAAGTAAGAAGGAAAAATCGACCATTGGACATGGTGTCCTGAAAGTGTCGGTTCCAGCGGAGGTTGCTGTTGAAAAACCGACACCTATTGGACCAATAATTGGTGGAGGGTTTTTGTGCATTGTGATGATTGTTGCTGTATTTTTTGTACGGAGTATCGAACCTGAAATTCCAGATCGACGCCAGTTTACGAGCTTTCCTTTGAAGATAAATGGCATGATCGCCGAGGAAGATATTCTCCCAGGAGTCGAGCAGACAATCCTAAATATGAGCGATTATTTTCTCGGCCATTATCGGGCAAAAGAGAAACCTCCGATAACATTGTTTATCGGATATTACGAACAACAATCTGCGAGCAATACACCGCATTCTCCACGTGTTTGTATACCTTCAGGTGGATGGGAAATTGACTCTATAACTGAAGTTGAACTGCAAAATGGCGATCAGATGGTTCCCGTAAATCGGGTTCTTATCAGCCGCGGTGAAAGTAAGCTTCTCGTTTACTATTGGTTCCAGCAGCGCGGTAAATTTATTGCCAATGAATATAAGGCTAAATTGAACCTTCTGCTAGGTGGTCTGACTTCCGCGCGTTCGGATGGCGGGTTGGTGAGACTGTACATGCCCATAGAAACATCAATGTCAGAAGTTCTCGCGGATCAGGAGCTTACGGAATTCTCTATGGAGCTGTTCAAAATTCTCCCGGATTATGTTCCATCGAAATAGTTTTATCAAGCTAAAGCAGAAAGTGATCAAGGCATGAAATGTTCAAGAGAATAATACTTCTATTCGTCGGTGTATTAATTTTTGGTTGTGCCGAGTTAAGTAGCAACGACAGTTTGCCGTCATTTCAACAGGCATTAGCAAATCAGCCGGGACATGATGCGAAGGTAATAGCGCATTGGAATGTCGTACCTTTTCAGACGATAACTACAGATTTTAGTATTGGTGTAGTAGCTTTTCATATCAATGGAATCAAAAGAATAGATTTTCAAATTAATGGAGGCGAAATTAGATCTGTTGAAGAAATGACGATTAATACTCGTACAGATACTTATGAATACATGATTCCCATATACTATAAAGATATTGATACTATAGGCCTTAAACGAAATAGGATCGAAGTGTCGGCAGTCATTTATCCGAAAGGCTCAGGGATACCGAGAAAACTCGAAATATTACCGCTAAATCTAAAAAATTCTGATTTTACACAAGAGAATATAGTTTGGGTGTCCGGGAAGGGAAATGATGATGTAGGTGATGGTTCTAAGAATAATCCTTACCGTCAACCAAAAAGAGCCTTACAGAAACTGTTTGAGCTAGATAGAAAAGAAGAAAAACTGAGCTATTCCACTATTTATCTTAAGGAAGGCGAGTATGTTTGGGGGTCTAATGGCTATCGGTCTCCTGTAGAAGGCAATCGATGGGTCACAATTTCGGCAGCACCGGGATCGAACAGGGCGAAGGTAATTTTCAATACGCGAAATAAAGACAATTTCTTGCCGAAGCTACTGAAAATTAGCGGTGTTACAATTGATAATATATTTTTCTATCCAGGTTCCGGTAAATCTAGCAAATTGTGGATTGAAAATAGCAATATTATTGGTCCGGGGCCGACGGTAGGGCGAGGTTTTCTATACGCATCTAATTGGTCGGATATCTATTTTACAAATGTGGACATTTCTAACTATCCAAATGGAGCTACGAGTCTATCAATCGCTCGCAACGTAAAAGTTAATAATATAGGGTCCGATGCATTTAGCGGTACCAAACTGGTAGTGAATAGTGAAGTAAACGGGATTGATAAAAGGGAAACAAAATTCCATCCCGATGTGTACCAAGTTTATTGCAATAATAAACAATTAGAGAATTATATCGTTTATGGGCTTATTGCTCGTAACGTGAAAGCTCAAGGGATCTTTTCAGGCGGATGTAAATCTCTCGACAATGTCGCGTTCGTGAATGTGCTCATTGCACGTCCTTTTGCATCTGATCCATCCAAACCTTTTTATTCGCAATGGACGGTCTCGAGTAATCATCTCGTAATGTCAGGTTTGACACTACCCAATTCCGCATTAATCTTTCGGACTGATGATTTGAAAAATGTATTAGTTGACGGATCTGTATTTTATTCACTTGGAATTTCATTAGGAAAAAAGAATACTACTACGTGGCCTGAAGGCGTCATTTTTCGAAACCTGCACTTGATCCGGCCTCCGCGAACGAAATTATCATCGGGACATTTTGGTATTACCTATGGTGAGGCAGACTTTTCTGATCTTTCAAATAATGATTTTTCTCCAAATCCTGGCTCGCCACTCCGCAATCGGATTGACTTACCTTTCACCAAAATAGATATTTATAGTTCAAAGAGGGACTCACTAGGCTCAATAGGCGCAATTAACTAGTTCGAGACAGAAAGTTGCATTTTCTCGAAACTTGAAAATTCGTAGTTTGTAACGCCATGGATTTAAAACTTGCTGAAAGGATACTTTGTATTGGATTTTCTATTTTCTTCCAATCCGGCCGAGCTCGACAAATTGGAACAAAGTCTCTCCCATTTTCGCACAGACGAAAAAAGTTTGATTTCCTCATCAACTGGCGAGTGGGGATGTTTAGTTTGGCATGGCACGCCATACCCTGGATTTGCGCCTCTGGAAACGGAAAATTCAATTACATTAGTTTTGGGTGGACCGCTTCCACGGAATAATTTGTCAGAAATTGATTGTCTGACCGAAAATTCGTTAACCTCGTCTTTATATGATCACTGGAACGTCCAACAAGATATAGATTGGATGGAGGATTTTGTCGGGCATTTTTTGATTTTGACTGTTTCAAAGATTACTGGAGAGATATCCGCAGTAACTGATTGTAGTTCTTTTATCCCTTTATATTCTGCTCAGGTAGAAGATGAGCTACTCTCTGATTTGGCAGATGTTCGGTTGGGGTCACATTCTGATGCATTGGCTGCATCAATATTTAGTTCAGATGAAATACATAATGACTTTGATTTCGTTTCAATTTCAGATTTTTTGAAATCCAAAATTGTGACATTTCCACATACCTTGTATAAATCTATAAAACAACTTCACCCCGGAACAGCTTTCGTGTTTTCGAAGAATCCATCAAGCGGGGGGTATCGGGTAGTCTCAAACAATTACTGGATTCCAAGTGAAAAAAATGTTGGCGAATTGTCCTTCAAAAGCACCTCAGAACAGCTTCGGAAGACTTTGCAACACAATATCGCGTCAATTGCTAGGCTAAAAGGTGACGCTTACCTAATGATGAGCGCAGGGCAGGACTCCAGAGTGGTCGCGTCTGTTTTGTCAGCGACAGGAAAAAATACTCATGCGGTGACTTTTCTTGATTCGTTTAATCGAGAAGCAAGTATAGCAGAAAAAGTGTGCAAAAAATTAGACATTCCGTGGCGAGCTGTTTATCGAGAACGCAGCCACTATATTGACAATATAGATAGTTCTATGAAGCTTTGTGAATCCGCGAACTTCTTTATACATGCCCACATCAATGGTTTTCAAAAAACCTTACCGAAAAATTCTTTGTTACTTGGAGGAAACTTAGTTGATTCATTGTTTCGTGGCCTAAAAGCTAAAGGGTTTGGAAAAGCCGGAATTCTCTGGAAGGTAGACAAAGAAGATTGGGCATATCCAGTCGGGAAAGGAAGAATTTTAGCGTCAGAACGTTTACAGGCTGAAGTGGCTAAGAGGAAAGTTAAATTCAACAAGAAGCTAAAAAATATTAGACCAAATACTTGGGCAGAATGGCACGGTGTTTGGCCGGCCACAATGAATACTAATACGACGTCATTGCATGTAAATCGACGCATGTATGTGAGTTACGAACCTTTTATGGATTCAAGAATGATGGCATTATCTGCGAAGACGCTACAAAGATGGAAATTGAATCGTAAACTTTTCGCAAAGGCAATGAAGCCGTTATTTAAGAAAGTTAAGTTTATTCCGCATGGCGAAGGATTTTTCCCGAGCTTTGGTTTGCTTGTCAATGGGCCACTAACTATTTTACTGATAATAAAAAAGAAAATAGAAAATATTTCGACAAAATTTTTAAATAGACAAACAACTAACCAAGGGCCCTGGCAGCTATTTGAAGATATTGCACAAACGCCAGAATATAAAAGCAAACTCTCAACTGCGAGAGAAACAGCGCCGTCCAATATCCGTGAATTCCTTTTGGATTGTTCAGTAAGCGATTGTCCGGTAGATAATATGGCAATACTGCATTTGCTAATCTGGTCATCGGATATGACTAAGCTGAAACAATAAAGAATTGTTTTGCCTTCAACTAATTTTGAAAACACAGAATGTGATCGAGCGATTTGTTATCGGCGCTAATTAATAGATTTTGAAGAGCGACCGTGTTTTCTTCACACGCATGAGGGATAGTCGAAACGGCCAAGAAAGAAAGCGCTTCTTCTCTAGCTAAATTACTTATGTATGCAGCTATAGCAAAAAGTTGGAAGTGAAATGCCTATTTTACATTGAGTCATTCGTGAAGTTTTTTGCAAATGATCTATTTTTTAAGTAAACATAAGATATCAAGTAGGTATTTATAATAAACCCAATCACACTATAAAGTATTATTGTATGTACGTCGTTATTTAGAAAATAAAAACCAAAAACAATCGTAATAACGCGAAGTATTGTTGAAACAATTTCAAATTTTAAAAACCATTGTTGGATGCCAATGATAGGTATGGATTGCACGCTTGGAATATTCAAGAATCCGGAAAACATCCATAATGACATCCATTTTGCGTAAATCCCCGCTGTTAGCCATTCTTCTCCAAAAACGAACTGAAAAAGCCAGGGCGCGGTAAGGAATAAAAGTGCATACGGAATTATGCCAATACAACCCAATACAACAGTTGCCTGTAAAACCAGATGGTCAAACTTTTCTTCTTTATGAACGGCCGCCGCTAGTCGAGGATAGATCACAGACGCTAATGCGCTTCCTATTAGTCCAACAGGTATCCCGACCAGTCTTCGAGCAATTCCAAAGAAGCCTGCCGAAGCCGGTCCGAAAAAACTGGCAAGAAGAATGATAGGTAGTCCCTGCGAAGCAACATTGAGTGTGATTTGAGGTGTCCTGAGTAAGGGAAAATCGATATAGGTAAGAGCTGTTCTTTTGTAATTATAAAATGAGTCTGATATTCCCAGCTTGCTGCTAGCGACGTAAGTTGGCCATGATTTTTTAACTTCAAAAAGCAAAAGTACGGAACCAAGAAAACGTGATGATATTGATAAGAAAAGCATTGTCGATGGAAATGGAAAACTACTTCCAAGCAAAGCTTTTGATGAATTGTCAAAAACTGACGTAAAGGCGTCAATTATTGTTTTTCCTTTAAAATTCCCTTTTCGTACCAACCAAAAGCTAAAGCACTCATGGCAAGCATTTAAAAAAGTAAAAAATGGAATAAACAGTAAGTAGGGCTCTACTTCTGAAATATTAAAAACTGAGGTAAAATTGCTTCCAAAAAAGTGAATAAGTATAAATAAAACTATTGAAATGAAGGACGCAAAATAAATTGATATCCTTAATAAGCGAACTGCATCGTCATCAGATTTTGGTAACACAAGTGCATTGGCATAAGTAAGCGTAGAAAGCGGAACCGTTATTGCGACTATGCTAAGAACCACTCCCGTGATACCAAATATTTCCGGCCCGTATAATCGTGTCAAAATTGGAGAGAATAGAATTGCAACCGCTTGGCCAAATGCGGCTCCAGTCATTACCATCGTAAAGTTACGAACAAAAGGCCGCTTTAAGGTCTTGTAAATCAGGTTCTTGATAGTGTTCAGGTGAAGTTTCATTTTGGAATCAGAAAAATGCTTACAGTTAAGGTTGCCGAATTTAATCCATATTCATTCACGAAGCCTCTTCATTAACAGGCATTCGTTAACGAACTCAAAAAATGAACGTTAATCTAAATGGAGATAATATTAAATAGGCGTAGTCAAATTCGGCCATCAAAATGCCAAATTCTACTATTAAAAAAAAATTATTAAGGGTGAAGAAATTGTTTGATGAAAAAAAATTAGATTTTGTGGCTCTAAAAGAGAATATGAGCAAAATTCTATGCACATTTCAATCATTTATTAAACTTGCTGAGGTCTAATAGGTGATATCAGATAAATTTATTATTTTGAATTTGAAAATTATTAACCGCGGAGATTTAGACTTATGGTCGCTGATGTAACACCTGGGAATTTGGAGATACTTGAAAATACGGCCGCTAATTACGGCAGAGGTGTTCTAAACTTCGGACGAGAACCAGATTTCTTTGGTATGACAAGTATGACCGTCAGTGCGACTTTCAGCTTGAATGATTTAAAGAGCGGCAACCAAGTCATTTTGAATAACCACACAAACTATACGATCGAAGTCAAGAATGATGATTTAAACATTATTTTT
>Ga0315336_1004914_pt1 | contig 15195 bp, 10 predicted proteins | sample ASW5metaG_FD_204512 | JGI IMG/M metagenome (GOLD analysis project Ga0315336, IMG submission 204512) | Ammonia-oxidizing marine archaeal communities from Monterey Bay, California, United States - ASW #5 | ecosystem: Environmental > Aquatic > Marine > Intertidal zone | place: USA: California...
CCGGTGGGAATACGCCGTAAATGTCGTGGTAGTTGTGCAAGGCAATCCCGATCTGTTTCAGGTTGTTCTTGCATTGGGATCGCCGGGCGGCTTCCCGCGCCTGTTGGACGGCGGGCAACAGCAGAGCGATCAAGATGGCGATGATCGCAATCACCACCAATAACTCGATCAGCGTGAAACCTCGTTTCTTACACAATCGGTGCCTCATCATATAACCCCCACTTTGGTGAAATGAAACTGGAATCAGAACGCATCAGACGGTCGAAGAATTCTCAATGGTAACCAGGCTAGAAGAATTCTCAATGGTCACCAGGCTATACGACACGCGCGACGATCGTGTCGTGCGTTTCCATCTGCTGCAAATGCACTGGTCCGTTCCGTTGTGGCCGGAGGTGAGTAAATACGGCGTGGCAACGGTCCCATTCCGTTGTTCGCTGATCCCTCTGTTCACTGATCCTCTCGACGCTCAGCTACTACTCTTCAGGCGGAAATCCGCTGTTGTCGTTCCGCCGGCACTGACGGGAAACTTCAATGACGTGTTCGCGGGATCGCTGTACGTATCGGGAACCAGTTGTTCGGTCTCTTGAGCACTCTGAGTTCCATCACCGATGGCCTCAATTTGGCCATCGTCCAGGATTTCAGGATTGTCTTCAAACACGTCGGATTCATCGCTCGGCGCTCTACCACCCTTCCATTTGCTGATAAACACTTTGTTATCGCCAACAGCGGCCCCCGTTGGCAACTCGTATTTGCCTTCGGCGTCGGTTGTGCCACTACTGGCAAATTTCTCCGTGGTGAAATTCACTGTTGCGCCGGCCAATGGCTTGCCATCCATGGTCACGGTCCCGCTGACGGGAGCGGTTTCCACACTTTCGTTGGCAGCACCACCACCACACCCCAAGATGAACACGGGCACGGTTAGGCCCAGCAAGATAGCGGTCATTCCTTTGCACATTGAGTATCTCCCACTCAAAAGTCTAGCGGCCGATAAAAAAAAGCAGGTCGGAAGCCAAATTGGGGATTCCGACCTGCCTGTAGAGAACAATGACCCTAAATCATCTGCCAACGATCAAAACTCGGGAACGGGAGTTCCGTCGTGAATGTAGCACAGCAAGCAGAAGGTACGGTAGTCGACGGTTTCGCTGATGGGCCGTGCCGAACCATCTCCAAACACGAACTGGGCAATACCGGGGTGTGAGCTGGAAAAGACCCAGGCGTAGGGACCGCGGCCTCTGTTGGCGTAGTCCGAGTTGATGTGCCAGTCCCGTGCCCGGATGGGTGGGAAGTACTGGGGCAGGGTGCTGGAGCTGCTGTTACTCACGACACGCCCGTGGCAGCACGTGTGCGATCCATGGATACCCCAGGGGCCGTAGACCCAAGAATAGCGGAGCTTCTGGTTAGGTTCACCGTTGTGGGCCTCGCCCACCGCGATGGACTGACTCGTGCCATCAGTGATTTGAGCAATTTTTGCGGCACCGTTGTTGCCGAACATGCCCTGGCGGATGTCGTAGTTGTAGCGACCGAAGTTCTGATGATAATCCACGTAGACGCCTGTTGAGAACAGGTAGCTGGAGCGGACTGCTCCACGCATTTCGTAGTAGTGGGTCGTACCGGTCTGGTAGCTCTTGGCTTCACCGGCGACGGGGTGCGATGGGCATTCGAGCACTGACAGGCGTTTCGAGTAGGCATCGGCGTTGATGGCGCTGCTGCCACCGGCCACGGTGCCACCGGAGCGCGGATTGGAACTACTCGAACAGGCGTTGAAGTTGTACATGTTCCGCAGGGGTTCTTGATCCAGTTGAGCCAGCATCATGGCCCATCCGGTGGTGTTCAGTGTCTGGCCGTTGGCACCGGAACCGTTGGTGGTCTTTTGGCCATGGCCGGCTTTTCCGGGACTGTTGAAGGTGCCACCACCCTGGAGGTTCATGGTGGAAACACGGCCCGAGTTGATCAGGGCCGGTGGGAATACGCCGTAAATGTCGTGGTAGTTGTGCAAGGCAATCCCGATCTGTTTCAGGTTGTTCTTGCATTGGGATCGCCGGGCGGCTTCCCGCGCCTGTTGGACGGCGGGCAACAGCAGAGCAATCAAGATGGCGATGATCGCAATCACCACCAATAACTCGATCAGCGTGAAACCTCGTTTCTTACACAATCGGCGCCTCATCATATAACTCCCTTCGATTAAACAAAAAAAGACAAGTGAATTCGGAGCATTGAAGTCTCACGCAAGTGCGGCGAATCCTCCCAGAATCAGAGAGCGATTGCAACCAGCTGTGGCCACCTGAACATCATGACGCCAGGTCCCGACCGCGCCTACGAGAGTCGTATCAATATATATATCAGAGCATATCAGAGCAGGTCATTGGTCGGTTTGTCAACAAAAATCAACGAGATTCTCCGGTTCGGCCGATTGGTCCGTTTCGGGCCGGGCGTTCGCTGTGCCACTGCGTGAGGATCTTGAGCGCATGCGACTGCTGAAGGGCTTGTTCCCTGCGGCCCGCGGCGATCAATGCTCCAATCAGCATTTTCCGAAGATCGGCACGGGTTGGGCTGATGGAAACGGCCGTCTGCAGGGCTTCGATGGCCTGTTCGGATTGCCTCAATTCCCGGTAACACAGTCCCAGGAGCATCCAATCATGGGTGTGTCGCCGGTGCCGGACGAGTTGCCGCAGCGAATCACGGGCTGCGGTGAAATCGCGGTCTCGGAATTGCAGATCTCCCAGCACAAACAGGGCGTTGGTCCGGGCCCCGGCCGGTAAGGACGCGAATTTCAGGGTCGCTCGGGCAAAATCGGACGCCTGTGGGGTCTCTGTTTCCCAATAGAGCCGAGCCAGGCCGGCGTCGACTTCGGCGTCCTGCAAGCCACGTTGGCTGACCGATTCCAACAGGCGGCGGGCCGTGGAGCGGTGCTGTTGATAGGCGCGGTCGTCGTCCTGTTTCTCGGACCATTCCAGACTTGCCAGACCCAGGTCCCGATCGTCGTCGATGCGGCTTTGAGCCTTCCGTGTTTGCAGTGGGACCAGTTTGGCACGGTTTTCGGGGCGCACAGCATCCGGCGGATCGTCGTGAATCGCGATTCTATGATGAGTGAATGCCAGGTGGGGAATGTCGGTTGACGTGCGCGGCATGTGGCAGGCGACGCAGTTGTCTTGCGGATTGGTTTGCAATCGTTCCGCCCGGTCCAGACCACAGGCGTCGTGCGGATGGCAGCTCAGACACGTGTCACGGAAGTAGTCGACCCGGCGTTCGTCGGACGGACGGCTGTGTGGATTGTGGCAGGTCGTACAGGTCATGTCGTCCGCTGCGCGGTAGCAAGCGCTCAAACGCATTTGTTCCATGTGCCCGACCACGTTCATACTCTTCTCGGGGGATTCCAACACGTAGTCGGTTCGGAAATCGGCCAGAGGCAGCCCCGGGCGAAAATCACCCAACTGGCGTCCGCGGACGTAAACGGTGGCGTTGCCTCGCAAATGGCACTCGGCACACACCGATTCCTGCAGGGATCGGTCCAGTCGCGACGGGTTGACGATGGTCATGTCCGCGACGGTGACCTGAGCGTCGTCGGTCGCCAGAGTGGGCGATTGGTGGTGATCGATATGCAGTGACCCCGGTCCGTGACAGCTCTCACAGCCGATGACAGCCTGCTGGATGACCACTTGGTGCGCGCTGGACTCGGCTGGTTCGACACGACCCGCGTGACAAATCAAACAGCCGGCATCGACCAAGCGGCTGAACTCGGAATGGACGGGCCCGTCATAACCTGGAGACATGCCCCAGGCGTTCCGCGCGGTATACCAGGTGAGCGGGGATTCCAGCAGAAACCCATCTTGTTTCAGCAGGTAACTGCGGGAGTGATGGCCAGAGCCGATCGCGGAATGCATTGGATAATCGGCCAGAATCAATTCCCGATCGTCCTCGGTGCGGATCCAGGCGCGATGCCACATTTGGTCGTCCTGGCGATACACGCGATACCAGCGACCGGACGCCGCGTGAAAAAACTCGGTGTCCGCGGGCTCGTCGGCCAGGTGGACATCCTGCAGCGCTCGGCTGTGTTCCGTCTCCAGATACGAAGCATACTCCTGTTCGTGACAGTCCGCGCAGGATTCGGCCCCCACGTAACGGGCCGTCGGTTTCGTGTTCAAGTACGGACTCTGGGCCCGCGCAGGCACTGGGAATTCGATAGCGTCCGTTTGCAGAGAGCGGGGGGAAGTCGGTGGCAGCGCCCACCAAGTCAACAGACCGATCAATGCCAGCGTGATCACCGTCAGCCAGGTGCGAATCCGTTTGGTTCTGGACTCATCAATGGCCATCAGGCTCACACTCACTCAGACCACAGATGATTGTGGCGACGCAACACACAGCGCCGCTCACCGCGGTACCTTTAGATTAGATCGGCAACGATGGTCGATCCGCAATGTTGGTTTGCGACCGGCGGCACTCTTCCGGCTGTGTCCCTCTTCCGGCTGTGTCCAGGGATGTCACCGGGGAGCCGGCATGTTGCCCGACCTTCAGGTCGGGCGCCGCAGGTCGCAGTTGCGAACCCGCATGGCGATTGTACCCAAAACCGTTGTTCAAGAATCGACAAATCTGTCGTACAGGATCGAGACAATACGAGTGCATGTTGCCGAAATCGGACCAAGATCGATCGGCGGCAACGCAATGTCCCGACGATGTCGCCTGCCACGCATTGGCCAATTGAACCGACTGGGTTGGCCTACCGGAGTGCGACGATCGCGGTCGGTCGCTGGCAGCCGGCTCATGTCGCCGGCTGCTCAATGCTCCCTGTGGAGCCGCGTCCCAACTCAGGGTGGCGTGGCACGGCAATCCAGGGCCCCGCCGCAGGAATCATTGCGGGAACCGCCGTGGGAGAACTGCGGGAATCGCCGCGGGAGAACATCGGCCGCACGTCGCCGCGCCCACAGGGGAAGACGGTTCCCAGGCCAAAGCACGGACCGCCGGGCAACGGGAATCACCGCCGGCGGCGAGGTCTATCTTTATCATCGGGACGGTTTGCGGTAAGATCAATGAATCAAAATCGTTTGATATGAACGCACACCGTCGGTCGGACATGGTTGTTTGGCCGGTTCCTCGGTCGGGAGGGCCACTGCGGTGCGGATGCCAGTGATCGGATGGACGGTGTTGCTGGTGCGTTGCGCGTCGCCGCGGTGGTGTCGGAACAAGATCATGACCGACAGTTGGTATCCAATGACGGGAGTTGGGCGTGCCTGAATCGGTGTCTGCCAACCTGACCACGCGCCATGCGAGCCGCCGTACCTGGTTGCAGTCGACGCTGCTGGCCGGCGGGATGGGGCTCAGCCTGAGCGATGTGCTGCGCTTGCAGGCGGAATCGTCGGCTGGACGGACGCCCGGCTCGGCGCCGTCCGTTCCGGACACCGCGGTGATTCAAATCTGGTTAGGCGGCGGTCCAAGCCAGTTCGAGACATTTGATCCCAAGCCCGACGCTCCGGTGGAGTTCCGCGGGCCGTATGGGCCGATTGCCACGCGGCTGCCGGGAATCGCCTTTTGTGAAACGATGCCGCGGACCGCTGCCGTCATCGATCGGACCGCGTTGATTCGCACCGTGACGCACTCGACGAACGGTCATTTTGTGGGAGCGCATTGGTGTTCCACGGGCTATGCGGGCAACACGGGGAAATCCACTCATCCTTCCTCCGGCGCATTGGCGTCTCGATTTTGTGGTGCGCGACGTCCCGGCGTTCCCGGGTATGTGTTGCTGTCCGAAGAACAAACGCGGAACCCCGAGATTGGTACGGTGATGGGGGCCTCGTACCTGGGAAGCCAGCACGCTCCGTTCCGGGTGATGCAGGACCCGTTCCAAAACGCGTTTCAAGCCGAGAAGGTTCGGGAAGCCACCTCCAATCTGAAGCTGGCGGATGACTTGACGCTGGAGCGTGTGGGTTGTCGTCGGGAGTTGCTGCGGGATTTGGATCGTTATGCGCGGCGGCTTGAGGTCTCACGTTCGATGGTGGGAGTCGAGAAGTTCAACCATCAGGCTCTGGACATGTTGTCCAGCGGAGCGGCGCGACGTGCCTTTGATTTGACACGCGAGCCTCAAAATGTGCGTGCGATGTACGGCACGCATCGCTGGGGACAAATGGGCCTGCTGGCCCGCCGGCTGGTGGAAGCCGGTGTGACGTTCGTCACGCTCAGCACGGCGCCCGATTCTTTGTGTTGGGACTGGCATCTCAACATCGTCAACGACAAGCGGCCCGCGGATGGATCCGACGGTCCGTCGCGGGGCATGGACGTGTCCGGTCCACCGTTGGATCAGATGATATCGGCCCTGGTGACCGACCTGTATCAACGGGGCTTGGATCGCAAGGTCCTGTTGGTTGTGTGGGGCGAGTTCGGCCGCACGCCACGCGTCAACAAGACCGGTGGCCGTGATCACTGGGGGGCCTTGATGAGCATTCTGCTGGCTGGTGGTGGTTTGCGGGTCGGTCAAGTCATTGGCGCGTCCACCGCCAAAGGGGAGCTTCCCCTGCGACGGCCTGTGTCACCAGGGGACGTGCTCTCGACAATGTATCGACATTTGGGAATCGATCCCAAATCACATACGGTGAACAATGCCGGGCGTCCGATTCCGATTCTGGACTCCGGCCAACCTTTGGCGGAGCTGATTTGATGGTGCCTGCGTCGATCTGCCTGATCGTCACAACCGGCCGGCGATCGACGGCAGACGGAGGTGCGGAGCGGTGAAAACGACGATTTTTGTGGAGCAGGAACATGTGTTGCGGCGACTGCGGCCGATACAAATCCGAGACGGGACGACGCGCTGCGTTGCCGCCGGGCGTCAGACGCTGGACATGGCCTGATTTGCGGACCACAATTCACAAGTGACTTCAATTCATAACCGCTGTTTGCGGACCTGGATCTGGAAGGAGTTAACGACATGTCGTTCGGATTGAGTGATTTGATCGCGCAGGGGTCCAGCGGGACAGAAGCCTCGGTGGCCCCAGCCACGGTGCGTGTCGGCTCGCGGCGCTGGTTCCTGGAAACCGGCCTGACCGGGCTCGGCGGATTATCGCTTCCCGCGCTGCTACCGGCCGGATTGCCCACGGCCGCTGCGGGCAGCAAGAAGTCGGTGATTCTGTTCTGGTTGTCGGGTGGTCCGAGCCATATCGACATGTGGGACCCGAAACCCGATGCTCCGCAAGAGATCCGCGGTCCGTTCAGTACCATTCCCACGCGTTTGCCGGGCGTGGCGTTTGGGGAGCATCTCCCGTTGCAGGCCTCGATTGCCGACAAACTGTCGATCATCCGTTCTGTCGATTGCAGCTCCAGCAATCATACCCCGATCACAATGCAGGCCGGCAATCCGCTGGCGCGGCGGACCAACGACGGCCGCGATGGTGGCGGATACCCCTCGATGGGTTCGGTTGCCGCACGATTTCGCGGAGCCAATGATCCGCAGATGCCGCCGTTCGTCGGCCTGGCCAGATCGTGGACGTCGGATGTCTGGGAAGCCGGTAATCTGGGGACCCATTACGCGCCCGTCAAGGGACATGAGCTGGCTGGAAAATTCAATCTGCCGACGGGCATCAAAGTGCCTCGACTGCAGGACCGAGATCAATTGCGCCGCGCCTTCGATCGCTACGGCCGCGCGATTGACGGCCACCGGACTCTGGCTCGCACCGATCACTTCACGCAACAGGCTTACAACATGGTTCTGTCGGGCAAGGTGCAGCAGGCCTTCGACGTGTCCCGCGAATCCGCTGAGACGCGCGCGGCCTATGGTCGGGAAAGTGTCGGAGAAAAGGCGTTGCTGGCCCGACGGTTGGTCGAGGCGGGTGTATCCTTTGTTCTGGTCAGCGGAGCCTGGGGCTACTTCGATCACCATGGAGACCAGGTACGTTGGGGCGGCATCGTCAAGGGGCTCAAACCGTTGTTGCCGCGGGTCGATCAAGTCATGCACGCGTTGGTGACCGATCTGGAACAGCGCGGATTGCTGGACGATACGCTGGTGCTGATGATGGGGGAATTCGGACGTTCTCCGGTCATCAACAAGGACGCCGGCCGCGACCATTGGACGAATGTGATGTCGATGGTGGTGGCGGGCGGAGGTCTGCCGCACGGTCAGGTCATCGGTTCCACAGACAAGCGGGGCGGCACGATCAAGACCAGTCCCGTGCGACCACAGGATCTGGCGGCCACCACGTTCCGGCATCTGGAGATCGATCTGAAGTCCCATTGGGTCGATCATCGCGGGCGGCCACACCCGATTGTGACCGAAGGCGGTCGTCCGATTCCGGAATTGTCGTCGTAGTGGTCTGCGGTCCGGCTGCCGGCGCCGCGGATCGCCCGCGGACGTGTTGTGGTTTTGCGCTACCGGATCGCGATTTCCAGTGGACTTCGGTCATGACGCGCACGTTGGCCATCTGGCTCTGCGGACTCATGCTGGCGTTCGACGCGCGGACCGCCGCCGCGGCGCCTCCGGAATTCAACCGCTCCATCGGTCCACTGCTGGCGCAGAATTGTTTTGAGTGTCATGGGCCGGATGCCCAGCGGCGCCAGGCAGGTCTGCGGTTGGACCGCGAACGCTCGGCCAAGTCCTCCCGCGCAGGCCGCGCGGCGATTGTGGCCGGCGCGCCGGGCCGCAGCGAACTCGTGCGACGGATACTCAGCAACGACCCGGACACCATGATGCCGCCCCCGGACTCCGGTCATGCACTCAAGCCGGACCAACGCCAATTGCTGGTGGAGTGGATACGCGGAGGGGCTGTTTGGCAAGACCACTGGGCGTTCGTGCCGCCCGGTCAACCCCGGCCGCCGGCTGTACGCGGCCGGGGCTGGACCCGGAACCCGATCGACAGTTTTGTGCTGGCCCGGCTGGAACAACAGGGCCTGGAACCGGCGCCGACTGCGGCCCGCACGACGTTGATCCGTCGTGTGACACTGGACTTGACCGGCCTGCCGCCGACCCCTGCGGAAGTCGCCGCGTTCTTGCACGACCGACGTCCCACGGCCTACACACAACTGGTGGACCGTCTGTTGGACTCGCCGCGGTATGGCGAGCACATGGCGCTGGCCTGGATCGAAGCCGCGCGCTACGCCGACACCGACGGTTATCAGAATGACGGACCACGCTCGATGTGGCGTTGGCGGGATTGGGTGATCGATGCCTACAACGCCGGCATGCCATTCGACCGCTTTACCATCGAGCAACTGGCGGGCGACCTGCTGCCGCGATCCACGCGCGCCCAGAAGATTGCCACCGGGTTTTGCAGAAACCACCGCTACAATTCTGAAGCCGGTCTGGTGCTGGAGGAGTTTCTGTTGGAGAACGCCGTGGATCGAGTCGATACGGTGGCCACGGTCTGGATGGGACTCACGCTGGGTTGCGCTCGCTGTCACGACCACAAATACGATCCGTTCAGTCAACGCGAGTACTACCAGTTGATCGGTTTGTTTGACAACGTCACGGAATCCGGTCGGGCGGTCAAGTTTGGCAATTCGGAACCCTGGATGGTCGCGCCAACGCATGCGCAACAAGAGCGCGTGGATTGGCACCGCGAACGCGTGCAGCGTCGGAGACGCCGGTTGGCGGAGGCCGCGCGGCAGATCGACACGGCGCAAGCATCCTGGGAACAGTCGGCCGGGACTCCAGAGACCGACAAGGCTCTGGTGTCGCGGGGATTGCAGCATGAGTTTCGTTTCGAAGGGCCGGACAAACGCATGCGAGCGGAAGCCGGGTCGCCGGTGTTTGTACCGGGAGCGGTTGGACGCGCGGTGCGCCTCGACGGAGACAGCCTGTTGACGCTGGGCAAGGTCGGTACCGTGCTCTGTCAGCGCCGCAACAGCGTCGCGTTCTGGCTCCGTACTTCCCACCCGCAACAGGGAGTCGTTGTGTCGCGACAGTCCGCCAATACCCGCCGGCCGGGACTGGTGGCGGAACTGGTCAACGGTCACCTGCGGTTTGCGATCATCACGCGTTGGGTGGCCGGTGTGGGCGCGGTCGAGACACTTGGCACAATTCCCAGCGATGAATGGGTCCATGTCGCATTGACCAACGATGGCAGCCAGAGCGCCCGGGGCATGCAGATCTATTTGAATGGCCGGCCGGCGGGCACGCGGATTGTCTACAACACCAACAGCAATACGGGAGGCACGCCAGCCGGAGCGGTGTTGCGGATCGGTGGCGGAGTGCGGGGGGCCAGATTTCGGGGGGCATTGGATGAACTCCGCTTCTACCAACGGACTTTGTGGGATGACGAAATCAGACTGTTAGCAACGGCCGGCGGAGTGACCGCTGCGCTGCGTGTGCCAGCGGATCGCCGCACGAACGCTCAACAAACCCAGACCCGCGCCTGGTTTCTGGAGCACGCTGCGCGGGGCGCCTTGCGGCAGACCGTGGACGCATGGGTCGCGGCCCGCCAGGCCCAACAAGATCATTGGGACACTCTGCCCACCAGCATGGTGATGGAACAACGCGTTCCGCGTCGACCGACCTTTGTGCGTGTGCGGGGTGTTTACCACCAGCACGGTGCGCAAGTGGAACCGGGCGTGCCGGCGGTGCTCAATTCCAACCGTCGGGTATCTGCAGGTGACCGGTTCAAGTTCGCGACCTGGCTGGTCGACGGACGGCATCCGCTGACTGCGCGGGTTGCCGTGAACCGCTACTGGCAAAGGTACTTCGGTACCGGTTTGGTCAAGACCGCTGAGGATTTCGGAGTGCAGGGGGAACCGCCCAGTCATCCCGCGTTACTGGATTGGCTGGCGAGTGAGTTCGTGCGGACTGGCTGGGATGTCAAGCAGTTGCAGCGGTTGATCGTGTCCAGCGCGACCTATCGCCAGAGTTCCCGGGTGAGCGATCAGGCATGGCGGCGGGACCCCCACAACCGCTTGTTGGCGCGGGGAACGCGGCCACGGCTGTCGGCCCACGCGATTCGGGATCAGGCGCTGGCCATCAGCGGACTGCTTGTCGAACGTCTCGGCGGGCCTTCAGTCAGCCCCTACCAGCCCCGGAATCTGTGGCGTGAATTGAGCAACATGACCTATCGGCAGTCCCGCGGCGACGATTTGTATCGCCGCAGTATTTACACTATCTGGAAACGCACGTTGGCGCCCCCCGGCCTGGCCATCCTGGACGCTGCCGGCCGGGAAACATGCTCGGTGCGACCGAGTCGCACCAACACGCCGCTGCAGGCGCTGACATTGCTCAACGAAACCGCATTTGTTGAATCGGCGCGGCGTTTGGGGACACGCATGCTGCTGGAAGGAGGTCCGCAGCCGGTGGAGTTCGCCTTCCGGCTGGTGACGTCCCGGTCGCCGACTCCGGGAGAATTGGAACTGTTGAGAGGGGCCCGCGCGGAGTACCTGGCCGAATACCGTCGGCATCCGGATTGGGCGCGCAAGTTGATTGCGGTTGGAGCGTCTGCCACGCCCAAGCTGGATCCGGTCGAACTGGCGGCCAACACGGCGCTGGCCAACGTGCTTTTGAATCTGGACGAGGTGATCAGTCGGGAATAGTCATCCGTGTTCAACTGGGCCTGGGTGATGTGCAGTCTGGCTGATGTGCATGTCGATCTGCAGGCAGGTCGGCACCACATCGTGGCAGCGAGGCCGGCCGTGTTTGCTGGCGTCGAGGTCGTTTTGTCGAGGCCGTTTTCAGGCCGCAAATGGGTTGGTCGCTCGCAAGTGTGGCTGGCCGGGATACGAAGCATATGCACGCCCACGCATGGGATAACGCCGGATGTTTGAGCGTCAACCGGCGGCACTTCTTCGGACGCGCGTCGCGCGGTGTGGGTCTGGCCGCTCTGGCCACTTTGTTGCAATCAGAAGACGCGCAGACGGCACCGGCAGCCGGAATCGCGCATGCGGCACCGCGGGCGAAACGCGTGATCTACCTGTTCCAATCGGGTGGGCCTCCCCAATTGGATTTGTACGACTACAAACCATTCCTGGATCGGGTTCATCGCCAGGAAGTGCCCGCCAGCGTCTTCAACGGCCAGCGGTTGACGGGAATGACGGCGGGACAGTCAGCGTTCCCGGTGGCCCGTTCGGTGTTTCCATTTCGCCGATGTGGTCAGAGCGGCGCGTGGCTCAACGCGCAGGCGATGCCCAGGCTGGCTCAGGTGGTCGACGAGATTTGTTTCGTCAAATCGATGCACACCGAGGCCATCAATCATGATCCGGCGATCACGTTTTTTCAGACCGGGTTTCAAATCGCGGGCCGGCCCAGCATCGGTGCCTGGCTCAGTTACGGACTGGGCAGTGAGAGCGCGACGCTGCCCGCCTTTGTGGCGATGACTTCTCAAAGCGGCGGTCAGCCCCTGTACGATCGCTTGTGGGGGGCGGCCTTTCTGCCGTCCCATCACCAGGGCGTGCGATTTCGTTCGGGGGCGGATCCGGTGCTGTACTTGAACAATCCACCCGGTATGTCGGCGACACTGCGTCGCAAATCGCTGGATCATCTGGCGCGACTGAATCAGCTCCGCTTCGAAACCACCGGCGATCGCGAGATCCTCACGCGGATTGCTCAGTACGAAATGGCCTATCGGATGCAGACGTCGGTTCCGGATTTGAGTGATGTCAGCGGCGAATCGGACCACACGTTTGCACTCTATGGTGACGATGCCCGCAAGCCGGGCACGTATGCCTACAACTGTTTGCTGGCGCGGCGGCTGTCCGAACGGGGTGTGAGATTTGTGCAGTTGTTCCATCGCGGCTGGGACATGCATGGCGGCCTGCCGTCGCAGTTGCGGAAACGCTGTCGGGAAACGGATCAAGCCACCGCGGCGCTGATCGTCGATCTGAAGCAACGCGGGTTGCTTGACGAAACACTGATTGTTTGGGGTGGCGAGTTCGGACGGACCGTCTATTGCCAGGGGGAACTGACAGCCAACAACTACGGCCGTGATCACCACCCGCGGTGTTTCACAGTCTGGCTGGCCGGTGGCGGGATCAAGGGGGGAATGACCTGGGGAGCGACCGATGACTACAGTTACAATGTCGCGGAGAATCCCGTGAGTGTGCACGATTTGCACGCGACCATTCTGAAATTGCTGGGCCTGGATCACCGGCGGTTGACCTATCGGTTTCAGGGTCGCGATTACCGCTTGACCGATGTGCACGGCCGGGTTGTGAGCGGATTGTTGGCCTGAACAATGTTTGGCTGAACAGCGGTCGAACAGCGGTCGAACAGCGGTCGAACAGCGGTTGCCGCGCGATGTGGAGCGGGCATTCCACCGGGCTGAGCGGCTGGGCACGCACAACGGGATTTGACGTTGATCTGTGGGATCCGCTAGAATCTGAGCCTGCGGCCGAACCAGCGGTGACGTGAGTCCGAGGCGATTCGTTTTCGGAGAACGGCAATGCCATACTACAACGGTAGCGAAAAACCGGCGCACGCGCCGGCCAGCCACCCGCAGATCACACGGCGGCATATGCTGCAGGCCGGCTCGGCCAGCATCCTGGGATTGGGCCTGTCGGAACTGTCGGCGTTGAAAGCCCTGGCGCACCCCGGCCAAACGACGCCCGCCAAATCGGTGTTGCTGATTTTCATGACCGGTGGCCTGGCACACCAGGACAGCTTCGACATGAAGCCCGACGCGCCGGACACGGTCCGTAGTGAATTCAACCCCGTGGCCACACGGACGCCCGGCATCGAGATCTGTGAACACTTGCCGTTGCTGGCTCAGCAGTCTCAGCATTACGCACTGGTGCGTTCGATCGGTACCGAAAGCAGTGGACACGAATTGGCCTGTCACATGCTGCTGACCGGGCGACTGGATCTGCCGGCGGGTTTCAGTACCCGTGTGGTGCCCAGTCCGAATGAATGGCCATCGATTCCATCGCTGGTGATGTACACCACCCGCGGGCGAAACAACTTGCCGCCCGCCGTGGTGCTGCCGGAACCCAGTGTCAACGAAGCCAACCGGTATCGCCCCGGGCAATATGCCGGCCGCCTCGGCAGTCGCTGGGAAGCCTGGCACGTGGACATCGCTGCCAAGTGCCCGCTGGGAAACGGAGCCTGTCCGGATTGTTTCCGGTTCGAAGGGACACCGTTTGAACACGCGGCACATTCCATTTTCGACACGCCACAACTCACGCTGCCCGAAGGTGGTTCGTTGCGGTTCTCCGGACGCGTGGGCCTGCTGAAACAGATCGAGCGACAGCGGCGCGATCTAGAGACATTGGCTAAAGTCAACAAACTGGACCGCCATCGACAGCAAGCGATCTCGGTGCTCGCCGATCCCAAGACCAGCCAGGCCTTCGATGTCGAGAACGCGGATCCCCGGCTCCTGGAACGCTATGGCAAGAACAAGTTCGGCCTGTCGCTGCTGATGGCTCGCCGGCTGGTTTCCGCTGGTGTCAATCTGGTCCAGGTCAATCTCGGTAAAAACTCGTCGTGGGACACACACCGGCGGAATTTCGTCAACCTGAGGGAGAACCTGTTGCCCTACGCGGATCGAGCCGTGGCCGCGTTGCTCGAGGACATGGCCGATAGCGGATTGCTGGATTCCACGCTGGTGGTGCTCACCGGCGAGTTTGGCAGGACTCCGAAAATCAATAAGGATGCGGGACGCGATCATTGGGGCCCTGTGATGACATCGTTGTTTGCCGGCGCCGGTGTGCGCGGCGGATCGGTGATTGGTGCGACGGACAAAATTGCCGCCTATCCGATCGCCGATAAACAAACGCCGGAAAACGTGGCGGCCACGATCTACGAGACTCTGGGTGTGCCCCGCAGCACCGACTGGGTGGATTTCGACGGTCGTCCGCACCAGCTTTATCGTGGAGAGCCGATTTCCGGGTTGATGTGAGCGCTCGGGATTGGCTGAACCCGCGGACAACCGCTGGCCGATACCAACGGTGTCTGTTACACTGGAACAAATCTGTGACCGTTGATGCGATGGGGCGGTTTCCGGCCCAGATTGTCGAAAACGGACTCTTTTCCGAGCGAGCACCCGATGTTATCGATCTTGGGCAGCGGCGGGCGATTGTGCGATGGCCTGCATCGCCGTGACATGTTGCGGATTGGCGCCTTGTCGCTGGGCGGCTTGACGTTGCCCGACATATTGCGTGCGGAACGCCACGCCGGCATCCGGAAATCCCGCAAAGCGGTGATCATGATTTACATGTGTGGTGCGCCCTCGCATCAGGACATGTACGACCTGAAGATGGATGCGCCGTCGGAAATCCGCGGCGAATTCCGTCCGATTGCCAGCAACG
>Ga0315336_1004915_pt1 | contig 15195 bp, 12 predicted proteins | sample ASW5metaG_FD_204512 | JGI IMG/M metagenome (GOLD analysis project Ga0315336, IMG submission 204512) | Ammonia-oxidizing marine archaeal communities from Monterey Bay, California, United States - ASW #5 | ecosystem: Environmental > Aquatic > Marine > Intertidal zone | place: USA: California...
CGCGGGGCGGACCGAGGCCATCAACGATTACTGTCGTTGCGATGTCCTGGACACGTACTTCACGTTCTTGCGCAGCCGCGTGCTGCTGGGCGGGCTGACGATTGGCGACGAGCAACAGATTGTGTCTGAGACCAAATCCTGGCTGGAACAGCGGCGCGACGGCAGCCCGGCCTTTGCCCACTACCTGGACCACTGGGGTGACTGGCAGGCCGATCCCTGACCGGTCCGCGACGCGGCAACCGCCGCCGCCTGATCGTCAGCACACCCGCTGGCATTGCGGATCAGGACGTCAATGGTCGCAAGTTCCGTCGGCGACGGGGATGCGTGACAGGTCGAGATTGCCGCCCGAGAGAATGATGCCCACGTGCAGGCCTGACACATCCAGATCGCTTTCCATCAGAGCGGCCAGTGGCACGGCGGCCGATGGTTCGATCAACAGCTTCATGCGTTCCATCATCAGGTGCATCGTGCGAATGATCCCCGGCTCACTGGCCAGCAGAATGGCTTCTACAGACCGCTGGATAATCGGAAAGGTCAATGCGCCGACGTTGGTCAGCAGTCCGTCGGCGATCGACGTGCCCGTGCCCACCGACACGCGGTGTCCCGCGGCCAAGCCGCGGCAGGCATCGTCGACCTGTGCGGGCTCGCCGCCCAGCACGCGCAGTTCGGGACGCATGGCGGCGGCCGCCAGCAGCGAGCCGGCCAGGAGTCCGCCACCGCCCACGGGCGTCAGCAGCATGTCGATTTGCGGACAGTCTTCCAGAAATTCGCAGGCGGCGGTTGCCTGGCCCGCGATGATTCGCCAGTCGTCGTAGGGATGGATCAAGGTACCGCCGGTTTCCTCCAGAAGTCGCTGAGCTGTCGTCTCGCGGGCCGTCAAGTTGGGCGCGCAGAAGGTGATTTCCCCGCCGTAGTTTTCGACCGCCGCCACTTTCACCCGGGGTGATGTTTCGGGCATCACAATCTGCGCCGGAATGCCGCGCAGACCGGCGGCTCGTGCTAATGCTCCGGCGTGGTTGCCTGAGGAATGTGTCACCACGCCACGCGCCGCGTCGGCCGCCTCCAGGCTGAAGACCGCGTTGACGGCTCCCCGGGATTTGAAGGCTCCCGCCTTCTGAAGATTCTCACACTTGAAATACAGCTGGCAACCCGCGCGTGCGTTCAGCAGTTCACACGTGACAATCGGAGTGCGATGGATGTGAGGCCGGATTCGCTCGTGGGCATCGCGGATGGTTGTCAGGTCCACCGACGTCATCTGCGGTCCCCGCCGTCCGGGATCCGCGTGTTGGGCGTCCGTTTGCCTGTGTTGTGCATCCGCTGTGCTCCCGAAGTCAGGCGGCCCGCGGTGCGCGGTCCGCTGCCGGACAAAGTTGCTCCAGCCGCGCCAGGATCCGCCGCGTGTGTTCCCGCCAAGTGAAATGGGCCAGGACATGTTCGCGGGCGGCCGTGCCCAATCGCTGTCGCAGCTCCTGGTCGTCACACAGGCGGAGCAATCCTGAGGACAGCGCATCCACGTCGTCGGGTCGGACCATCCAGGCTGTCCGCCCGTGGTCGAGGATGTCACCGATTTGATCCAGGTCCGAAGCCACAATGCCGCGGCCCATGGCCATGTACTCGAACAGTTTGGTGGGCGATCCGAAAAACGGCGTACCATCCGGATTCGGGACATGCGGTGAAGCCAGGACGTCGCAGGCGGCCAGGTATTCTGGACCCTCGGCCTGTGGGATCAATCCGGTCAAAGTGCAGTTGTCCGCCATCTGATAACGCTCCACCTGACGACGCACTTCGGGCATTCTCGCACCATCTCCGATCAGCAGCAGATGCAGTCGTCCGCGATTTTCCGGAGATTGTTCGAGCAGTCGGCCGAACGCATCGGCCAGCTGTTCGGCTCCATGCCAGGGTCCGAATGTTCCGATGAATCCGATCACCGTCCGCTGATCGATGCCCAAGCGTCGACGCACGGTCGATCCGCATACGGTGGGCGCGTAGACATCCGAATCGACTCCATTCGGGTTGACCAGAATCCGCTCGGCGGCAAAACCACGCTGCACCAGTTCATCCTGCATCGCCTGGCTGACGACGACCACCAGATCGGCGGCGCGGATATTCAACGCTTCGATGCGATCCGACAGCCCTTCGTGCTTCAGCGGTCGGCCCCAGTTGCGGTGGATCCACACCTCGGAACCGTTGTATTCCAAGACGAACGGCACACCAAAATGACGTGACAATTTGAGGCCGCAGATGTTGTTCAGACTGTAACGCTGATAGATGAGTGCTGGTGGGTTGCCGCCGATGCGATCCAAAGCGTCACGATAGAATTTGCCATTGAAGCTCAGACTCCGCAGTTCACCCGATGAGGCAAATCTTCCGTCCGGCCAGATCAAATCCGTTTGCACGTCGGCGCGGACCGTGGGAATGCTGGCCGTTGTCACGAAGTGCGGCGGGCCGAAGAACTGGTCGAGTTGGTTCAGCACACCGGCGATGTGGCCTACAGAACCTCCGGAACGAATCGCAAAACACAGGTCGGTCCGCAGATAAACCGGGCTCCGCTCGGGCTGCGGCGCAGCCTGGCGTGCCGCCGGTACGTTTTCCAGTTCGGCCAATTCCCGTTCGAGGCAACGCAATGCGGCTGGTTCACGCAGTTTGTCGCGCAACCACTCCCAGGCCAGCTGCACCAGGGCCAGAATCCCGATCCGACGGACGCGTCCGAGTTCGTCGTGGAACTGGCAGCGTCCCCGGCTCAGTACACGCAGCAGCAAAGCCGATTTCAATGGCTGCGGCAGGGTCTCCAGCCGCCAGGTGCGGATTTCGGCCGTGCGGTAGCGCAACAGATTCCGCAGTGGGCCGGTCGTGAGGATTTCGGTACGCAGTTCCTCGAAATTGCGGACGGCTCGCTCCGGCGTCGGTTTCAGCATCGCGGTGCTGTCGCGCAGAATGGTCAGATGCTCGGCGGAAAAACGCGACATGACAGTTTGCTCCCTGTGTATCTGCTGCCGGTGTATCTATTCCCTGTGGATTTGCTCCCTGTGTCGCCGATACGCGATGGCTGCCTGGCCCCGGCACAACCAGCACGGCTCAGGCGGCACGGGCGGCCGTTTCTCTGAGATCGACGCACTCCAGGTAGAAACCCGCCGCCAGCGGTTTCAAACAGCTGCCCAGCCAGCGGTTGACGGTCATCACCGGAGGGATGCCGGAAAACAGACAGTGGCTCGGCGGCCCGGCAAACAGGACGGAACCCGTCGTCGAGCGGACTTCGAATCCGGACTGCGTGACCAAGCGTTTGATCCCGTTCAAAGTGAATCGCTGTACGTGGGGGGAATCCGCCAGGGTGATCGGCGTGTGATCCAGGCAGTCCTTGCCGAAAATCCGCTGCTTGATGACCTCGTAATAGCCGTTCCAGAAAAACAGGCGATTCAGACCGAATCGATTCCAGAGCAGTGCTTCCAGCTCAAACCAGCCGTAACCGTTGGGCACGGTGACCAGCAGCTTGCCGCCGGGGGACAGCGCGGCCCGCACGGTCTGCATCAGGTCGCCCATGTCCTCGTCCAGAACATGTTCCAGGATTTCCGACGCGATCACCACATCCGCGCGAAATGGCAGCGTGTTGATGTTGTTGGCCTGCAAACGGTGAGGATCCAGGCCCTCCCGACGGAACAATTCGCGGCCGAAGTTGATGCTCTGCTGGTCGAGATCGACGCCGTAAGCATCATAACCCAGTTTGAGCAACGGACGCGTGATCATGTGGCCCGTGCCGCAACCCAATTCCACCACGCGCTGCCGAGGATGCACGTGTCGGAGAATCCATTCCAGACGCTTGCGATGGCCATAGATGTTCTCGGGGATTGAGTACTGCATGGAGTCGTTTCCGTTGTTGGTGCCCGCCGATTCGGTGTTGAGCACAGCGAATTGGCTGCGGGAACAAGTCACACGATTAATGTCCTCGGCTGGAAGGGTGGCCGAGGATGTAGCACACGCTCATCACCAGCATCAGTCCGTAGCTGATCGAGGATGAGATCGCGGCTCCACGAATGCCGTAGTGTGGAATCAGCCACAGATTCAGTAGCACGTTGACGGTCAGAGCCAGGGCCGGTGAGTAGACGGTGACCGGGGGCATGCCCTGCGCCGCAAAGCAGTTCATGATGATCGTATTGACCGACATCGCCAGGACGCCGGGGAGTAACCAGAGCACCGCGATCGTGGCGGGAACGAACGGGCGCCCGTAAGCAAACTGAATCAGCAGATCGGCTGCCAGAAAGCACACACTCAGCCCCAGCAACATGATGGGGATCAGCCCGTAGAGCGTCTGTGTGGTCAACTTCCATTGCGCGCGGCGGTCCGTCAGTTGCGACAGGCGCGGGAACAGCAGTGAGCCGACAACGATCGGCAGGATCAGCATTAAGTCAGCGAATGTCGCGGCGATGGAGTACAGCCCGGATTGTCGTGATCCACCCAGGGTGTGGACCATCAACAGATCCGAGCGAATCACCAGAAACGCGAACAGCGTGGCCCAGTAGGCACGCAGTCCGTAATGCAGGCTGTCGCGCAATTCAGGGAGCGACAGCCGCGGCCGCTGTCGCTCGAGTCGTCGAACGACGACGGCCAGCGCGTACGCCGAGACGATCACCGAGGTGATCAACCCCACCGCGATCACCGACTGCGGTGAGACCCATCCCAGCGGGACCAGGCACAGCATCATCACCAGGGCCAGGATCTTGTGCGACAATTCCTGCTGATTGAAGGCGCGGATTTCCTGGATCGCCAGCAGCAGGTTCTGCATCAGCAGCAGGCACAGTCCCAACGGAACGGACAGCAGGCCCAGCCAGAGCAGCGTGCCCTGGACCGGCGCCAGCTCGGGGAACGTCGTGAACACCGACAGGGCCGCTGCGGCTCCAAAACTGCCCAGGACAAAGCTGACCAGCAGGGAATTGCCGACCGCCGCGGACAGCTTGCGGCGATCACGGGACACGAAATAGGTATTGGCCGCCGGGAGCCCCAGGTTGCCGAATTGCACACCGATCGCCCCCAGACACACGGCGGTGGCAAATTGGCCGCGGCCCTCCGGGCCCAGGATGCGCGAGATGATGACCGACGCTCCGAATCCCAGCGCGATTCCCAGCACCCGCGTCAGAAACGTGTCGCTGATCTGACGGAAGAACGGATTCGTGAGCAACGTTCGCAGGTGGAGCAGGGAGGTTCTCCACCACACGCGGACTTCGGTGATGATCGTCCCTGACATGGATGCTGGTCAGCCCTGACGTGTTGCGCAGACCCGGCGATCGGCGTCCCACCGACGTGCGATCCGGGGGCGAGAGCATATGTCAGGTCCAAGATGAGACGCAAGGTGAGCATGGACGCTGGCGAACGGAAGTGTCCCGTTCAGCGGTCACCGCCCACGGCGAACACGTGGGCCGCCGTTCTCAGAAACAGACGACCGTCGGCGACCGCGGGGGTGGCCATCGTCGGCTCACCCAGCGGCGTGCGGCCCAGGCTCTGAAACTCAGCCGCCGCGGCAATCACGATCACGTTTCCGTCCCGATCCGGACAGAACAGGCGGCCGGCGATACAGATGGGCGAAGCGAAGTAATTTCCCCCGACGCGTTTTTGCCATAACGGCTGCCCATCGTTCAAATTCACACACGTCACCACCCCGTTGTCCGCCCACAGAAACAGCCACTGCTGGTAGACCACCGGTGTGGGAACGTGCGGCGCCGCGCGGGTGACCCGAAAGACCTCCTCCACCCCGCCGGTTCCGTCGCCGCCCACGGGCCGCACCGCGACCACGTTCTTTTCGGCCACACGTGCCCCGCTACTGGCGATCAACAAATTGCCGGCCGTGATCGGCGAACCCACGGCCCGTTGCTTGAACGTGCCAAAAACGTCGATCATCCAATTCTGTCGACCCGTGTGCGGATCGACTCCCGTGATGCCCTCGAAACAATGTGAGAATACCAGCTCGGGCTTCCGTCCGGCTGCCACGAAGACACACGGCGTGGCGTAACAGGCACGCTGGCCTTTGCGGCTGATCTTCCAACGCTGTGCACCTGTTTTTCGGTCCACGGCCAACAGGAAACTGCCCGCGGCATGGTCGTTGCAGACGATCACCATGTCGTCGTACACAATCGGTGACGTGCCGCCGCCTTGCCCGTGGAGATAGGGCCCCAGGTCGTATTCCCACACCGGCTGGCCCCGGTGGTTCAACGCCGTTAAGGGCGACGACTGCCGCGTTTGACGCAGCACGTAAACGTGATCGCGATCCACGGCGGGCGAATTCGAAGCGAAGCTGTTGTTCTTGTGTTTCTTATACGGAGTGAATTTCCAGGACCGTTTCCAGAGTTCCTTGCCGCTGCGCGTGTCCAGGCACATCAGAGTCTGCTGTCCGTCCTGCTGATCGGCGGATGTCACAAACAACCGCTGTCCCCACACCACCGGGGACGCATGGCCCTGGCCCGGCAAGCGAACGGACCAAGCGTGATCGTCCTGCGACCACTGCGCGGGAATGCCCGGAGTCTCGCTGAGTCCCGAACCGTTGGGGCCGCGAAATCGAGGCCAGTTTTCGGACTGCGCCGCGCACCAGGGGCTGACCAGCAGGCTCAAAAACAAAATGCCGCGACGGGCCGCGTTCCGTGTGCCAGGCTCGCAGGTGTGTTGGGTCATGGGGGGCTTCCGTTCGTGTCCGTGCTTGGGCGGCTGGATGCCACGCGGGACTCAGACGCGCAGGGCGTCGGGCGGATTGGCAGCGGGCGGATTGGCAGCGGGCGGACGGTCCGCCGGGAGATTATCGCTGGAACTCAGCAGAACGGCCATCCAACGGGATGCCGGATTCTGTTCCAATGTGATCTTGGCGGCCATCGTCAACGGGATGGACAGCAGCATCCCCACCGGGCCCAAAACCCAGCCCCAGAACACCAGTGAGAGAAAAACGACCAGGGTCGACAGGCCCAGTCCCCGGCCCATGATCCGCGGTTCCAACACGTTGCCCACCACCAGGTTGATCACCACAAAGCCCAGAATGGTGTACAAGGTCGGGTCGACTCCCAGTTGCACATAGGCTTGCAGTGTGGGTGGGCCCGCTGCCAGAAAGGAACCAATGTTGGGCACGAAATTGAATAGAAAAGCCACCACGCCCCACAGCAATGGGTAATCCACCTGCAGCCAGGTCAACCAGACGCTCACCAGGACTCCCGTCAACAGGCTCGTCATCGTCTTGATCCACATGTACCGCCGGATGTCGCGGGTGATGCGATTCAGCGATGCGAGTGTCGAACTTCCCTTGTCAGACATCAGGCACAGCTTGTGAGGTAAGTCCGTGGCTTCATACAGCATGAACACAACGGTCAACAGAATCAGGAATGCGTTGCTGAACATGCTGCTCATGCTGCCCAACAGGGAGGACACCAAACGCAGGCCGGCTTTGGGATTGAAATAGTCCACCGTGAACTGGTCCATTTGGCTTCCGGGGAGCTTCTGCAGCCAACGCGTCAAGCGGACGTGCTCGTCGTTCAACCGCGATTCGTAGACCGGCAGCATGCTCAGGAAATCCTGCATCGAGCGGCCGATCATGATGATCAGATACATGCCGGAAACCAGCAGGACGATCAAAGCCAGACAGATGGCCACCATCCTGGGACAGCCGTGTCGCCGCAGCCAGTTGATGGGCGAGGCACAAATCACGGTCAGAAACAGGGACAGCAGCATCGGGATCACAATCGAGCTGGCCGCTCGCAGCCCCGCGGTGATGATCACCAGCGAAGCCAGGATGATCAGCACACGGCTGAGGGTGTATTGCGGCTGCGCCAACGTCGGCTGTTGCGTCATTGTCTGGTCCCGTGCCGATGCGGCGGCGAGGGTTGATGTCCCGACGGCGCTCGCAGCCTGGCGAAGATTGCGGGTCGCGTCCGCGAGCCGTGCGCCGAGTTTGCGAAGTCTGTCGATCATCACCTGCCCGCAATCGCGTGTTTTCCGTTGACCGCCGGTGCGGCGCGTTGCGTTACATCATGGCCGCGGCGATGCCGTTGGACAAGCGGGCCAGATACGAACCATGGGGCTCCTGGGGCTGCGTGGTTAAAATGATCGCGAACGCCTGCTGGTCGGGATCGATCCACAGCACCGTGCCCGTGGCGCCCCAGTGGCCGTAGGTGGCCGGACCGAGGAAATCGCCGAAATTTGCGGTGTGCGCGGGCCAGTGCAGCCGCCATCCCAGGCCCCAGGGACGGCAGCGACGATCGAAGTCCGGGACGTCCGGCATGCCGGCCAACTGGTTTTGTGTCGCCGTGGCGACCGTCGCTCGGCCCAGGACCCGCGCCGCACCGAGCTGTCCCTGACCCAACATCATCTCGCAATAGCGGCCCAGGTCCTCGGGCGTTGTCAGCAGCCCTCCCCAAGGAGCGCCCAGCATCCGCCAGTAACGTTGATTCCAGTTCCAGTTGGCCCCCTCCTGCTCCGCGGGCACGCGGATTTCCGCGATCCGCTCGACACGCGGTTGGTCTCCGGCGAACCAGTCGGCCGGAGCACCCAGCGTCGTATCGACCATCCCCAGAGGTTCGAAGAACTCCCGGGCCAGAAACGCCGCGCACGAGACGCCACTGATTTGCTCGATCAATTGCCCCAGAACGGCAAAGCCCATGCTCTGATACTGCACGGCCCGGCCGGGCAGAAAGTCGGTCGCGATCTCGGCCGTCCGCTCCACGAATCGTGACAAGGACGCCTCGGCTTCGCGCAATTCCCGGTTGTCGGGAAGCATGTCCGGCAGGCCCGATGTGTGTGTCAGCAGGTGCCGGAGCTGAAGCGTTCGTTTGCCCTGAGTGGCGAATGCGGGCAGGAAACGGCCGACCCGGTCCTGCAGTGAGATCAGGCCGCGTTCGACCAGCAACAGGCAACCCATGGCCACGATGGGCTTGGTGATCGAGGCGATCAGAAAGATCGCGTCCGGTCGCAATGGGGACGGATCCGCCCCCAGCGTCTGGTGACCGAACGTCTGCACACCGAGCGTCTTGCCCGAGCGGCCGACGAGCAGTCCGATCGACGGGATGTGACCGGCGCGGCACAGATCATCGGCCGTGTCCAGTACCGTTTGCCACCGACCGGAATCCAGCCCGGCCGACTCGGGAGTGTCGACAGTTTGCATGATGGGTCTGACTGTGATAGCGGTTTTCCGCAGCGGCCCCGCGACTCCGCCAATGCAGCCGGGGACAATGCCGCAGCGGTTGTTTCAGCGTGGAGGTGACGCTGTGGTTGTGCTGCGGCTGTGCTGTTTCGCTGGCGATCCGTCCGTTTCACGCCGGCGGTGGAGCGATTGGCTGACGCCGCGAACGAATCAGTTCAACCAACGAGTCCTCGGTAACCGTCTGCTGTTCCGCTTGCCGATCGCGCAGGAATTTCACCTGCCAGGTTCCCGCCGCGAACTCATCGCTGCCGGCGATCAGCGCCACGGCAAACCCGCGGCGATCCGCGTATTTGAGCTGTTTTCCGATCGCCTTCTGGTCGGGATAGACTTCTGTCGGGATCTGTGCTGCACGGAGTTGACGGGCCACGCGCAGATAGTCTCCCAGGTGGTTGCGATCAAATACCGTGATCAACACGTGGGCCGCTGTCTGTTCCAAGCGGATCATGTTCAGTTCGCGCATGGCGGCCAACAGGCGGTCCAGCCCCAGGCTGGCTCCCACGCCCGGCAGACGCTGCTTGGTAAACAACTCGGCCAGATTGTCATAGCGACCGCCGGAACACACGCTGCCGATTCCCGGCAGGTCATCCAGAAACGTCTCGTAGACGGTGCCGGTGTAATAATCCAGTCCGCGGGCGATGGACACATCCAGTTCCAGACGATCGTCTGGAACACCTGCGGCGCGACACACCGAAAACAGCTCACCCAGCCGCTCGAGTCCTTCCAGGCCCCGCGGATTTCCGGCCAGCAAGGCTTCGAGCTGCGACAGTTTTTCGTCCGGGCTGCCTTCCAGGGAACCGAGCTGGAGGATGTCGTGTGCCTGTGCGGATGTTGCGCCGACGGATTCCGTCATTTCGCGGATCACCGCTTCCGCGCCGATCTTGGGCAGCTTGTCCAGAGCGCGGAGAATGCCGTTGGATTGAGCCGTCAGTCCCGATTTTTCCAGCAGACCGTTGAGGACCAGCCGATTGTTGATCCGGATCGTGAAGCGTTCAAAGCCCAGGGCCTCGATCAGATCATGGATGACCAGCAGTGTTTCGATGTCCGCTGCGTTGGACTCGCTGCCGATGGTGTCAAAATCGCATTGCATGAATTCGCGGTACCGTCCCTTTTGAGGACGTTCGCCACGCCAGACCGTGCCGATATGGTATCGCTTGAACGGGGTCCCGATGTCCGACAGGTGTTGCGCGGCGAAACGGGCCAGCGGAACGGTCAGGTCGAAACGCAACGCGACGTCGCGTCCCCCCTGATCGCAAAACCGGAACAACTGCCGATCGGATTCGGCGCCCCCTTTGCCCAGCAGGATCTCGCTATACTCCAGCGCCGGCGTGTCGATGGGGACGAATCCATAACTGCGATACACGCTGCGCGCGATGTCGATCAACTGTTCACGGGCCAGCATCTGCTCGGGCAGGTGATCCCGAAAGCCCTTCAGCGTTTGTGGTTTGATGAGCGATGTGTTCACGAATGGAGACGAGTCAAAAGAGGTGATCAAATTCAAAACGGGTCAGGTCAGGCCGTCGATCCGGGATCGATGCGGCGGAGCGAGCGGGCCTTGTGGCTATGGTGTGGTGGCCAGTACCGGCAGGTGCAACTCGCGTTTGGTCCGACGCCGGGGAGGCAAGACAGCCTCGGCATACTCCCAGATCTGTTCCGGCGACTCAAACAACTTGTCGTAGCACGCATCATCGTCGAACTCGCAGTTCTCCGTGGTGTAGTCGCGGCAAATCTGTGGCCGGGTGTCGTAGGCGCCGCAGCGGTTGTCCGGTCCGAGATGCTTGCAGTCGGCATGAACCATCAGATACCAGGTGGTGTCTTCCACAAAGATGGACACATCCCCGTGCATCATGAACCAGCGGATGTGGTCGTAGTCTTCCCAGCAGGTGGGAGTTTCCATCGGTAGCGCGAAGTAACGGCAACACAGAGCCGTGCAGTGTTCGCACAGGATTTCCCCCGGTTTGAGATCCTGGCGTTTGAATGCGATGCTGGACATGATCGTGTTCCTGGTCGGTTCCTGATCGGCAGTGTCGAGGCTCAGCGGCTTGGGCCCGTGTCCCCCGATTGTAATGGTTGGGTCGATTCCAGCAAATGCAGCGCGTCATCTCGGTTTGTCACCGGTCGCCGCAGCCGGTTTGGGTGGTGGACGGTGCCGAGCCGTCCGGATTGGCGGCCGCCGTTTCGTTCCGCCCCCGCTTTCCAGCCGCGGCCGGTGTATTCTGCTTGACCCAATTGCCCGGCCTGACTTATTATGGCGTATGGCTCGAAAAGGCTTTCCGCGCCGGGCGTTGCGTACATTGGCAGCGTGCGGAGGATGTTCGGGAGCGGTCGTCACGTGGCTTGTTGTTGAACAACAGGTCCGCGTCCGCAGGGGAAGCCCGTGTTGGCCATGGTCCGGTCGCGGCATGAGGATCGACTGAGCGATGCACATTCTGGGTAAAATTCTGACTTGGCTGATTCTGTTTGGAGCGCTGCCGGCCGTGGTACTGACGGCCCGGCTGCTGGATGTTCAGAACAGCTGGACCAAACAAGTCAAAGATCTGCGCGTGGAAAACGAAAAGAACGCGGTCTCTCTGATCGATGAGCGGACGAAGCTGGAACGGCTCAAGACCGAAGTCCAACACGCTTCGATGGGATCGGGTCCGTTTTGGGTGGGACTGGAGGTGGCTGTCGCAAATCGCACGACGGGCCAACTTTCGGCCAACATCGGTACCAGCGGGGGGGTCACGCCACAAGTTGCCAAGGACGATCAAGGCAACGACGCACAATTCGCCCCTGTGCTGCATGCCTTTCAGCCCCTGGGCGATTTCAGGAATGACGACACGCTGTGGGGTTATGTGGGTGCGTTTCAGGTGACCGGTTTGCGTGAAAATCAGCTGACAATGATGCCGACCTGGAAGATTCAGGCCGGTGCAACCGACGATTGGAATGGCGGTCCAGGCTGGTATTTTCGCCGCGATGTCCCGCTGGCTTCCAAGATCGCAATCGACGAATTGCGGCTGGATCTCGAATCCGCGCGGCGCGCTCAGCGTGCCAATCAGCTCCGATTGACACAACAGCAGGCCCAACTGGTGGATGCGACCGACAAGCTCAATTATCGCCGTAGCCAGCTGCTGGGGTTTCCGGATCCTCAGACCGAGGCCGCGCTGGAAGTGGAGTTCCGCAAGGGACTGGTCCCGGCCATCGAAGAAGTCGAGGAGCAGCGGAATGCGGCGTTTGCCGATGTCGATCGCTTACGCCGGCAGATCAAGCTGGCCAATGACCTGTTGTTCAAGTTGAACGGCGACAACAAGCAGTTGATCAAATCGCTGCCGCAGCCGGCCAGCGCGGCCGTGACAAAACGCTGAAACGCTGGGCTGCGTGGGTCCTGAGGCCGTGTGCGGTTCCGGGTGAGGTTGGCGGTCATGGGCATCTACAGTCGGGACTATCTGCGTGATGAACCCGCCCGTCCGAGCGGATTCGGTTTCACGCCCCGCGGCAATCTGTGGGCTCTGAAATACCTGCTGATCGCCAACATCGCCGTGTTCGTGCTGCAAATGGCCACGCAGCGGGTCGAGCCGACGCAGATCAGTACCCGCGACGGCCAGATTCTGGTGCAACGCAAACTCGAAAGCTCGGTCACGAACGCTTTCTCACTGGACTTGGCGCACCTAGTCGGGTTGCAAGTCTGGCGGTTGTTGAGCTACGGATTCTGTCACGGGAGCGCGGAACACCTGGCCTTCAATATGTTTGCCTTGTGGATTTTCGGACGTCTGATCGAGCCGATTTATGGATCGCGTGAGTTTCTGGCCTTTTATTTGACGGGCGTCGTGATCAGCGGCCTGTGTCACGTGCTGCTGCAGTGGGCCGAAAACAGCCAGGCCGGCGTGATCGGAGCCTCCGGTGGCGTGATGTCGGTCGTGTTTCTGACGGCGATGTGTTACCCGCGGATGACCGTTTTGCTGTTCTTTGTTCTGCCAGTACAGATGCGCTGGCTGGCGGTGCTGTACGCCGTGGTCGATGTGTGGGGGCTGGCCAACGCCGGCAGCGACGTGGCCCATGCGGCCCACCTGGGAGGCGCGGCGTTCGGAGTCCTCTATCGGTTGCGGGGCTGGAAGATCACGGACTGGTTTGCTGGCGGGGCCGATGTTGTCGGTCGCATGCGGAAAGCCAATCCCGGGGTGCGGATTTATGACCCGGGCCAGAAGCACCTGGCGAAAGACGACCTGGAACAGGAAGTGGATCGCATTCTCAGCAAAATCAGCCAGCAGGGCGAACACAGCCTGACGGATTCCGAACGGAAGACGCTCAGTGACGCCAGCCGTCGAGCGCGGCGCCGCATGGAACACGAATGAGCTGTCTGCATGCGCTGGGCCGTTCAGGCGTCCGGCAGGCTGACCGGCTGTCCGGACTCGCTGCTGATCCGAATCGCGGCGATTGCGGTCAGGTTGCGGTGTACGTCGCCCAGATCCGCCACCGGAATCAGGCCGCCCACCACCCGCCGACAGAAGTGGTCCAGTAACACCTCGACCGAAGAACGATCCGCCGCCAGGTTCTCGCCGACTTCCGTGCCCTCGACCTGCCACCGCAGATGTTCGGCACCATCCAGGACCGCGCGGCCGCCGCGACAATGGACCGTGAATCGGGGCGTCGTGCGATCTTCCCGCGCCCGATGGATCTCGGCTGTGACCACTGGGTCGCCGGCCTGTCCGAATTCCAGGACAATCGATGGGTCGGAGGAGGATTGTGGAGCGTGGACGCGTTGCAGCGGTCTGCGGGAGATATAGCCGCACCAGTCCACGCTATCCAGCAACTGGTCGCAGATGCCGGAAGCGGTCTCCCAGTGGGCCGAGGGGATGGCGATTTCCAGACGCTCGGGGCTGCCCAACTGGGTGGCAATCAGCTCCTGCAGCCGGCCAGTTGCGGGCGTGTACCGCCAGCGAAATTCCGGCATCAGCATCGTGCCCGACAGGATGGCCGTGGCGTGCAGGTGTTCCCACAACGCGTGATCGGCCTGGAGATCACCGGCAAGATAGGCGGGTTTGCCCCGGCCACAGATGAAACTGATCAGCGCCTGCCGGTGCCAGGCGGTATTCAGAAGCAGGACGGCGTCGATGCTGCGTCGCTCGATGACCGCGATCACGCCGTCCGCTGTGGTCGCCGACGGCAGGCTGTTGGCGATCTGTGCGGCACGGTTGGTGACGTGGTCGTAGATGGCCGAAATGGTGATCCGTTGCGAAAGGCGTCCGATGGCCGGGAGATAATGAGTTTCCCAGTCGGGACTCAATCCGATGATGCCGATGTGGATCATGTGACTTCGCGTCCGCCGGCGTCAGGCACTGGCCACGCCGGCGGGGGCCGCCGGTGGCGCGGTGGGACGGCGCGCCATGCCAGGCCGCCATCCGCAGTCATTGATACTCAAGTGTCCTTCCGGAATCCAGACCGGGCTGCAAAACCGCGCGGCCGACGCGGTGGCCGGCAGCTGCCATCCGGCTTGGCTGGCGGTGAATGCCGGGGAATCTGCAGTGAATGCAATCAATGAGGCTGGACAGCGCCTGGGAGACTCGCCACAATATCGCTCGCCAATGCGGGGCGTATAGCTCAGATGGTTAGAGCGCAGCTCTGATAAAGCTGAGGTCCGTGGTTCGAGTCCACGTACGCCCACTTGCTCCGGTCCGGTCTGGGGGACGTAGCTCAATTGGGAGAGCGCCGCCCTTGCACGGCGGAGGTTGCCGGTTCGATCCCGGTCGTCTCCACTGGATCATCCCCACCGGAAGACATGCGTCTGCCGGCGACTCTCCAGGACCGGCTGCTCCCAGTTCGCTGGGATTGCGGGCCGCTGATCGGGGGCCGGCGGGCATCAACGGGAGCGGGCCCGACCGCTGGCGGCCCAACCTCTGGCCTGCGGCGTGTGAACCGTCGGTAGTTGGTTGACGGTCCGCAGCGTCCGAGGTAAAGTAGGGTCGCGCGACCGTTCGGCGTTTTGTGCCGTTGGGTCGAGTTGTTTGGCAATTTGGTAGCGATTGAAGTGGCATCGAAACGATCAAGACAATGGTCGT
>Ga0315336_1004916_pt1 | contig 15190 bp, 10 predicted proteins | sample ASW5metaG_FD_204512 | JGI IMG/M metagenome (GOLD analysis project Ga0315336, IMG submission 204512) | Ammonia-oxidizing marine archaeal communities from Monterey Bay, California, United States - ASW #5 | ecosystem: Environmental > Aquatic > Marine > Intertidal zone | place: USA: California...
GACCATGGCGTCGGCCGGCGCCAGCTACGGCATGTCACTGGCGTGGACGTTGGCGCTGGCCTCGTTGTTCACCCACATCATGATTGTGGCGATTAGCCGGCTGACGATCCTAACGGGCGAGACGACGCTTTACACCTTCCGCAAGCATTTCGGAGCGCCCATCACGTTCTTTATCATCGGAGCGTTGATGATCACGCAAATCGCCTCGATCATCGGGGTGATGGCGATCGTCAGCGACGTGTTTCGCGAATGGACCGCCCAGTTGATCGGCGGTGCAGGGACGCCCACGTTGGTCTCGGCAACGTTGTTTTCACTTCTCCTGTTGGCGCTCTACTGGGTCGGCCGGCACCAGTTCTTTCTCAACGTGCTCGCTTCTTTGGTCGCCGTGATGGGTGTGGCGTTTGTGTCCACCGCGTTTATGGTCGCGCCGGATCCGGGGACAGCCGTCGCTGGCCTGCTCCCCAGCATTCCCGACGTCGGCAACCCATCGCTACTCATCGCTGGCATGGTCGGAACCACCATGGCCTCCGTCTGCCTGATCACACGAGGTGTGCTGGTTCAAGAAAAGGGCTGGCAGATGAGCGACTACAGCGAGGTCATTCGCGATTCCGGGGTCTCCATGACCCTGCTGTTCTTTATCAATACCGCGATCATGGCGTGCGCCGCGGGCACCCTCTTCTTGGAGGGCCGACAGGTTGAACAGGCGATCGACATGGTTCGAACGCTCGAACCGCTCGCTGGCCCCATCGCCGTTGGCGGCTTCGTCCTAGGTATTCTGGCGGCAGGACTTTCGTCGCTGTTCCCCAACTATCTTCTGGGGCCCTGGCTCGTTGCGGACTTCTCTGGAATCCCTCGCGCAATGGGCCGACCGCTGTTTCGAGTGATGGTCGTGGCCGCAGCCTCGTTCGGTCTCGTGGTCCCGCTTTTCGGGGGCAAGCCGGTGCAAATCATGATTGCCTCGCAGGCGGTCAGTCCCTTGGTGATGCCGCTGCTGGCGGTCTTCGTCTGGGTCTTGATCAATCGCGAGTCCGTCGCGCGTGAGCATAAGCCGTCGGGGCTGCTCAACGTCGGCATGGGGGTGACAGTCGTCTTCACGCTCTACATGCTGTATTTGGCCGTTGTGGGCTTCATGGGCGGGTAGTTCCATTAGCGGCTGGGCATGCAGTTCCGCTTTGAGCTGTTTGCCGGGCGCGAGCTAGATCGCAACTCGTCTTGAGGGGGTTGTGGCCGATCGTAGGGGCGCGACAGGTCGCATCCTCGATGCTAGGACACGTTTCAGTTAGCTGACTTGCCCTAAGGTCGTCAGTAGAATCCAGAGACCTATCCGGCTGTCATCGGTCCTGAGAGATGAAGGCCGCCGTCGTTGATTCGTGCTTTTTGCACGGCTGGTAGAAGCAGTCCGATCAGGATTCCGCCGCTGACCGACTCAAGCTTGTCCTCAGAAAGTTCGTCATCCAACAATTGGGTTGCAAGCTTCGGAAACGACGCGCGAAATGCCGACGTCATCGACTCGTCCCTCAGTATCACGTCGCACAGCTCTACAACTTTTGCCAGCCGCTCATTCAAGATCGCTTTCTTCATTTCTTTCTCCTCTAGTTTCTGTCTTTGTGTTGTCACCAATAGTTTCGAGCGTGACGTGGCATAAGTTATTGCGATCGTGCCTGTGGTCGCGAATAACCAAGACCCCTCCGGTTGCGAGCGAAGCGTCCCCCTGCTAGATTCAGAGCTTCGTTCAATGACGCCCGATGAGGCGGGCCGGGAGAGGCTGCTCTACTGGCTGGCCCTTAAACTCGTTCCGGGACTTGGGGTTCGGAACTCACAACGTCTGCTGAATATCTTCGGACACCCGGAACGAATCTTTCATTCCTCGCAGACGGAGCTGCGCGCGGCGGTTCCTCGAATACCGCTAGCCACAGTCGAGGCGATTCACTCCGGAATTCCCTTCGAGGACGCCGCCAACGAGCTGCGCAAGACCGAGGCTGCGGGAGTCGCGGTCATCCCCTACCAAGACCCACGCTACCCGAGCCGGCTCAAAGAGGTATTCGATCCGCCAATCCTGCTCTATGCACTCGGTCGGGCTGAGCTCCTTCAGAGCGATGCATTCGCCGTCGTGGGGACCCGCCGACCCACAGCTTACGGCCGCCAGACCGCCGAAAAACTGACTCGCGATCTCGTCCAAGCCGGGCTCACTCACGTAAGCGGCATGGCTCGTGGAATCGACGCCTGTTCCCATCGCGGGGCGCTCGAAGCCGGCGGCGCGACCATCGCCGTACTCGGCACCGGAGTCGATGTTCTCTACCCTCGAGACAACCGAAAAATTTACGAAGAGATCATCGAACACGGGCTTGTGCTTTCGGAATTCACTATGGGGCAGACACCTCTGGCTCAAAACTTTCCTATTCGCAATCGCATTATTAGTGGTATGAGTATGGGTGTGTTGGTGATTGAAGGGGCACAGTACAGCGGTTCGCTGATCACAGCCCGCCTAGCTCTCGAGCAAGGCCGGGAGGTGCTGGCGGTGCCAGGTGCGATTACGTCCAAGCAAAGTTGGGGTCCGAATCTGTTGATCAAGGACGGTGCTAAGCTTGTCCAAGAAGCGAGCGACGTGATCGAAGAGCTGCCGCTCGAGGTTCGCGAGCGCTTGGCGGTCGAGGGGCGTAGCCGAACGGTAGCGCAAGCGACGGCTTCGGTCGGCGCGTCGGCGCACCAGGCGAGCCTGTTCGAGGGGCAAGCAAGTCCAACGGGCAAGAAGGTCTTAGCGCAACTGCGCGTCGACGAGGCTGTTCAGGTAGACGACATCATTCGGCAACTTGACGGCGAATCTCCGTCGGACGTTTTGGCTGCGCTGAGCGAGCTCGAGCTCTTCGGGGCGGTCAAGCAGCTGCCCGGAAAAAGCTTCGTCTTATCTTGGTCGAACTAACCCCGATTCTCCAACCGCACGATAGGAAAACCAGACGGGCTGGAATACTGAACCAGCGCGAATAACGAACTATGGCGACTGAATCCAAGCGACCGGCCCTGGTGATTGTCGAGTCACCCACCAAGGCCAGGACCATTGAGAAGTTTCTCGGGAAGGGCTACATCGTCCGGGCTTCGAATGGCCACATCCGGGACCTTCCGAACTCCCAAGCCGAAGTCCCCGAAAAATACAAGAAGGCGGCGTGGCGCGACATTGGCGTCGACATTGAAAGCGACTTTTGGCCGCTTTACGTGATTCCGGATTCTAAGAAAGACAACGTCAAAGAGTTGCGCAAGCAGCTCAAAGAGGCTGACGAAGTCTTCCTGGCGACTGATGAAGATCGCGAAGGGGAATCAATCAGCTGGCATCTTGTCGAAACGCTCAAGCCCAAGGGCGAAATCAAGCGGTTGGTCTTTCATGAGATCACCAAAGAGGCGATTCAGAAATCGCTCGATTCGCCCCGAGAGATCGACATGGCCTTGGTCGAGGCCCAAGAGACTCGCCGCATCGTCGACCGTTTGTTCGGCTACCGCGTCAGCCCGCTGTTGTGGAAAAAAATGGCTCGGGGCCTGAGCGCGGGACGCGTACAAAGCGTGGCCGTACGGCTGTTGGTGGAGCGTGAACGCGATAGAATCCGCTTTCACAAAGCGTCGTTCTGGGGGATCAAGGCCAAGCTTTCTAAGACCGGCGCCGCGGACCAGTTTGAAGCCGAGCTGACTCACGTCGACGACAAGCGCATTGCGACGGGAAAAGACTTCGACCCCGATACGGGCAATCTGAAAGAAAAATCCGGCGCCTTCGTGCTCGGTGAGGCGCAAGCTGCCGACCTCCGCAAGAGCATAGCTACAGACGGGGCAGTGGTCGCGAAAGTGGACGAGACGCCTTATACGCGCTCCCCCTCCGCGCCCTACGTCACCAGTACATTGCAGCAGGATGGTAACCGCAAACTACGCTTCTCGGCACGGCGAACGATGACGGTAGCCCAGAGGCTGTACGAAAACGGCTTCATCACCTACATGCGTACCGATTCGACGACGCTTTCGACCGAAGCGATCTCGGCTGCGCGTAATTTCGTTGGCCAAAGTTACGGCGCACAATACCTGCCAGACGAGCCTCGCCAGTACCAGACCAAGGTTCGCAACGCGCAAGAGGCCCACGAGGCGATCCGCCCGGCCGGCGACAGTTTCACTGACCCCGAACAAGTCAAAGAAGCCCTCGGGATGGAGGCCTTCAAGCTCTACGACATGATCTGGCGCCGCACTGTTGCGAGCCAGATGAAAGACGCTAAAGGCACTAACATCAGCGTCAGTATCAGATCAGGCCTAGCGCGCTTGAGAGCCGGCGGCAAGACAGTCGAGTTTGCTGGTTTTTTGCGCGCATATACAAAAGGAGAGGACCTCACGGCGGAGCTCGGCGGCAAAGAAAAAGTGCTTCCGCAGCTCGTTGAACGAGAGAGTCTCGACGTCAAGGATGTTGACGCGAATGAGCGCTCAACCCAACCTCCGGCGCGGTTCACTGAGGGAAGCCTGATTCGCGAGCTTGAGCGGCTTGGGATCGGCCGGCCAAGTACGTGGGCGACGATCGTTGATCTCGTTCTTTCGCGCTCCTACGCCTTCAAGCGCGGAACCGCGTTAATTCCGACCTTCACTGCGGTAGCCGTGGTGGGACTGCTAGAAGATCATTTCACGAATCTGCTCGACTACGCCTTCACCGCGAAGCTCGAAGACGATCTCGACGCGATTTCACGCGGTACGGGAGACCGCACGAAATATCTGCAGCAGTTCTACTTTGGCAACGGTCACGCGGGCCTGAAGGACTTGATCGAACGAGGCGAGACCTCGATCGACCCGAGAGAAGTTTGTGGCGTCCCGGTTGGCGAAACCGAAGGCGGGGAAGCGGTTGAAGTTCGCATCGGCCGATACGGACCGTTCGTATCGATTGGAGACAAGCGCGCCAGCGTGCCTGACGAGCAGGCTCCGGATGAGCTCACCGTCGTGGCGGCGCTCGAACTGGTCACCAACGCATCCAAGGAGCCGGAATCTCTCGGTGTCGACCCGGCGACCAACGAGCCGGTCTTTCTCAAGGTCGGCCGGTTTGGTCCCTACGTTCAACTTGGGAAGGGCGGGGATGGCGAGAAACCGAAGATGGCGTCCCTTCTGCCTGGGATGGAGCCCGGCGGCGTCGATCTGGAGTTGGCCCTGAAGCTGCTCTCGCTGCCCCGGACGATTGGACCTCATCCCGAGACTGGCCAGGACGTGCTGGCGGCGAACGGCCGATTCGGGCCATTCGTCAAATGCGGCGAAGAGATTCGCTCGATTCCCGCCGAGGGGCCTTCACCTCTCGAGATCAACATGGAGCAGGCCGTCGAGGTCCTCAAACAACCGAAGGGCCGCCGGGCGGCTGCCAAGCCAACTGTCTTGAAGGAAGTCGGGGTCCACCCAACCAGCGAGAAAGCGCTACAGATCAAGTCAGGCCGGTACGGACCCTACGTCACCGACGGTGAGATCAACGCTTCGTTGCCACGCGGCCGCGAGCCGGAGACCATTACTGTCGATGACGCGGTCGCCTTGCTTGAAGCGCGCGAGGCGCGCATGGCGGCCAACCCAGGAGGACGTCGCAAGGTCGCCAAGAAGGCCAAGCGAAAAGTCGCCAAGAAGAAGTCAAAGAAGGCCGCCAAGAAGAGCTGACCAGCGTCTTTTCGAGCACTCTGCGTGAGCGGGGTGTGCTCCCTTTGCACAAACGCCAACGTTTGGCCATTCGCGCTGGTTGGTTGGATTACTCGAGGACCATCGCCGGTAGGACCTGACCAATCTCCGCGTTGATTACAATATCGGCCTCGTCGTCGAGCGGAGTTGGGTCGCGATTGATGATGATCAGCTTTGCTCCCGATCGTTTTGCGACCACTGGCAGCGTCGCGGCCGGTTGAACCGCCAGTGACGACCCGACTACCACAAACAGATCGCAGTTTCTGGCCGCGCGCTCGGCCGCTTCAACGACTTTAGTGGGCATCGCCTGCCCAAATGAGATCGTCGCCGGTTTTAGCAAGCCTCCGCAATCGGGGCATTCCGGGGCCAGGTCACCGTTGCGCACGCGCTCGCATGACACGTCCGAATGCTCTTTGTAGTCGCAACTGAGGCACTTAACGTCCACGGTCGTGCCGTGAAGCTCGTAAACAACCTCCACGGGTAGTCCCGCCCTCTGATGCAGGCCGTCGATGTTCTGGGTGACCATCGCGCTTAACTTGCCCCGACTGTGAAGCTCGGTGAAGGCGAAGTGGCCCGGGTTGGGTTTGGAATCTCGGATCTGCGGCCAACCGGCGCACTTTTGTCGCCAGTACTCGATACGGTCTTCGCGATTGTTAACAAACTCTTCGAAGTAGACTGTTCTGTTCCTCGCCCAGATGCCGTTGGGGCTTCGGAAGTCGGGGATGCCAGACTCAGTCGAGATTCCCGCACCAGTGAATCCAACGATCGTGTTGCTTGCGCGGACAAGGTCGTGGGCGCGTTCAACTGACATCCCGGGCTATGGTAGCTAACCTCGGCCGCAGACGCGCGAGGAGCGCGAGCGCCAGCGCGAGGTCGATGCGATTCTCGACGCTGAGTTGGCGAGCCGCTAGAATGCACGTGTCATGCATCGTCGAGCCTTCTATCGATTGGCCGCGGCCACTACACTGAGTCCCTTCCCGGCGCTTGCTCAAGCACGCGATTCGGCTCGCAGCCGACTCGAAGTGGCCAAGGTCGAGCCTTACGTCATCCGTATCGGCTCACGTAAGAACATCGTCGTCTGCCGCGTAGAGACGACCGACGGTGTTCATGGCTGGGGAGAGGGCACCTCGCCTCCCAACATTGGCCCAGTCGTTGCACAGATACGGTCCCTGGAGAGGCTGGTGGTCGGACAGCGCGCATGGGACACCGAAAAAATTTGGCGACGTATGTATATCGCCGAAGAAAACAACCTCGGCGGAACTCTCTACGCAGCGATTTCTGCCATCGACATCGCCCTTTGGGACATCGTCGGCAAGTATCTCGACGTCCCTCTTTACGACCTACTCGGGGGGCGAGTATGGGATCGGCTACGCCTCTACACCTCCTACCGCTGGGGCGACATTCCACGAACGGCCGCCGCCTACCGGGCGCAGACCGGAGAGTTGATCGCTCAGGGCGCAGTAGCGGGCAAGTACGATCCATTCGGTCCATACCCCGAGCCATCGCGACAACTGCCAACCTCGATACTCAACGAGGTACGCGAGATGATCCGCGGGATTCGCGAGGCGAGCGAGGATTTCGACATTTGCGTCGAGTGCCACGGCAAGTTCAACGTGGCATCGGCGGGACGAATCATCAGAACCGTGGAACCTTTCGACCCATTCTTTGTCGAGGAGCCCGTACCTCCAGAGAACGTGGATGCGCTAGCGGAGCTACAAGGGTCTACAAACGTCCCGATCTCAACAGCGGAAGGCGTTCAGGGCCACTTCCTCTACCGCGAATTATTGACTAAGCAGGCAGCGCGAATCTGGCAGCCGGATGTTGCGCGAGCGGGAGGAGTCACGGCAATGAAGAAGATTGCCGCACTGGCCGACACCGGTTATGTCACCATCGCACCCCACAACCCGAACGGGCCGATTTGTGCGGCGGCGAGCATTCATCTCGCGGCCTCGATTCCGAACTTCCTGATCATGGAAGAGGGCAACAAGGAAACCGGGCAATACGACGACATTTTCACCGGCGGGTGGCAGCAAGGCCTTGGCGAGTGGCGCATTCCGGGTGGGTCAGGGCTGGGCGTGGACCTGAGCCCGGAATTTCTCCGCGAATACGAGGTTAGGGTGTGAGGGCGAGAACCCAGTATTCCGTTCATGCAACGATCTACAGCCTTTGCCGGGCCGGCCCGGGCTGTAGCCGGCGCCTACTCGACCGCCCAGCGGTACTTCGTACTCGGTTCGCAGGTCTGCGTCGGAGTGCCGTCCTCGGAACGATCGTCGCCGGTGAGGTCCCGCAGCCGCTCTAGCTCCAGCCTTAGCTCATCCGCGCGGCCTTGGTGCGCCGGGTCTCCGTAGAGATTGTTTCTTTCCTCTGGATCAGACTGCAGGTCGAACATCTCGAACCCTTCCGGGTCTTGGAGGTAGTGAATGAACTTCCAGCGATCGGTCCGCACAGCGCGGTGCTTCCCAACGCACTGGTCCTCCGGGTAAGAGATGTACTCATACAGAAACGACTGCCGCCATTCGGGGTCGCGTTCTTCAAACAAAGGCCGCCAGCTGTTTCCATGCGCGGCCGTGGCTTTAGGGATGTCGACGCCGGCGTAGTCGAGCATCGTATGGAAAACGTCGTTGCTTAGGACCATGTGCTCGGAGTCTACGGTTCCGGCTTCAATACGCCCTGGGTAGCGCGCGAGCATTGGGATCCGCATTGACGGCTCGTAGGCCATGCGCTTGTTGTAAAGGCCATACTCTCCCAGGAAAAATCCGTTGTCTGAAGTGAAGATCACGATCGTGTCGTTCGAGAGATCGGCCTCGTCGAGATAGTCGAGGACGCGTCCGACGTTGTCGTCGACAGCCTTGATGACACGGTAGATCCTTTTCGTGAGGACTTGATGATTGATCCGCTTGCGCTCCTCGATCGACGCGTTCTCGGGTATGTGAGTGCCGTCGAACTCGTTTAGGTCCGCGAGATGCATATCGTGGTCGCTCACAGCGCCAGGTCGGCCCTCCAGTGTTTCGTCGAACGTCGAGGGCGCAGGGATGTCGACGTCTTCGTAGAGCGTCTCGTAGCGCTTCGGCGGCAGCCACTCCCTGTGGGGGGCCTTGAAGCCCATTTGGATCATGAAGGGCTGATCGGGCGGACGGGTCTTGAGAACCTCCAACACCTGGTCGCCAATCACATCGTCAACATAGCCGCGGAGTTGGACCGGGCCGTCGTTCACGATCATTTGCGGGTCGTAGTAGTAGCCCTGGCGTGGCAGGATCGCGGAAAAGTCGAAGCCCCGCGGCGGCGACTTGATGTGCCACTTGCCCACCATAGCGGTGTAGTATCCCGCCTGCTTGAGAAGTTCTGCCGATGTCACAGCATTCGCCCTTAGCGTGCTTGAAGGATCGTTGTTGAAATGCTCTTCCAGCCGTTCGCCCTGGCGGCGGTAAAAGTGTTTGAGGTGCGAGTCCGGAGGAGGGCCGCCCACATTGTTCCCCGTTATTCCGTGGGCGTGTGGATACAGTCCTGTCAGGAAGCTCCCCCGACTTGGCGAGCACAGCGAATACGTGCAGAAGGCTTGCGTGAAGCGGAGCCCGCCAGCGGCGAGCCTATCCATGCTGGGCGTCTCGAGAATCCTGTTGCCTGCGCACGACATGGCGTCGAAGCGCTGGTCGTCGGTGATCATCAGGATGATGTTGGGAGGTCTCGGGCGCTGGGCAGAAGCCGGCAGTGAGGCTGCTCCCATCATGCTCATGAATGTGCGGCGGTTCATCTGGCTTGCAAGGATGTTAGCAAGCGATCCGGCCACTTGCCCCAAACCACTCGCGAGGAATCGCTACGGGCCGATCGAAAGAACTTCGGTTGACGACAGTTCTGGGCCGCCGCCGCGATTGCCGCTTCCGGCAGCCACGTAGATCTTGCCGTCGATCGTCACAGCGCCACCGCCGTGACGACCCCGCTTAAGAGGTGCAAGCAACTCCCAGTTGCCAGTTGCCGGATCGAACCGCTGGGTTTGAGCATGAGCGGGCTTCTGCGCTGACTCGCCTCCGAAGTAGTAGATCTTGCCTTCCAGCTCAACAAGTCCGCCGGCTGCGGTGGCTACAGGCAAGGGTTTCGAAAGTGTCGACCAGCGACCGGTCGCAAAATCGTAGACATCCACTTCGCTGATCACGGCTCCAAAAAAAGCCGCAAAGTTTTCCGGCTCGTGGTGGCTGGTATTGCGCCCTCCCAGGTAGTACAAACGTCCCTGGCTGACGATCGCCGAGAAATGATCTCGAACGCGCGGGGCGTCAGGCAACTTGCGCCACTCTCCCGTCGCCGGATCAAATTCGTCGAACCAAGCGACCGTGCCGCTGGTATGCCCGTCGATAATCCCGCCGACCAGGTAGATCTTGTTGTCATAGACAACCGTGCCCGCCCCTCCACGCCTGCGGTCCTTTGGAACGCCGGGTCCTTGGCGCCAGGAGTCCAGATTCGGGTCGAAGATATAAATGCTCTCTAGCGGAGTCTCTTTGGGATATTTCCCCGTCATCGCCGTCATGACATATACGCGGTCGCCATAGACGACCGGCTGAAAGTGGTGAATCTCCAAGGGCGTGGGACCAAGTCGCCGCCAGGTCTTGGCTGACGGATCGAACTCCTCGACGGGCTTCACTCCGCGCCCGCCCATCAGATAACCCTTCCCTTCGAAGGCGACCATCGCTGCTTCGTGCCGAGCCCTGGGCTCTGCTGACACAGCAACGGTTTCCCAGCTTGGCGGCGGCTGCCCAAGGCATGCTTGACAGAAGGCCACAATCGCGATTGCGCCGAGGAGATTCGACTTCATGTGCCTACCAAAGTAGCTCGCTACTGGACCTCGGCTACCGATCGCGATGCTCTTCGTCGATCTCGTCGATGATATCGGCACTCGTGTTCTTCACGGGAAGCTGAGCTCCGACGCCCTGAAGTCGAGCATTGAGGTCTCTCTTCAGCCTCTCGACAATTCCTGGCCGGTCTGCCGCCAGGTTGTTTCGCTCGTAGGGGTCAACCACCACATCGAACAGAGAGTATTCTTCGAAGTGGTAGTTGTGGATAAGCTTATACTTCCCATCAAATACTGCGCTGGCGGGATAGCCGCCTTCGCCTTGATAGTGCGGAAAGTGCCAATAGAGATTCCGCTCGCCTATCGTCCGCCCCTCGATCAAGGGCGCGATGCTAACGCCGTCTAGATGTTGTTGCTCTTCCAGGGGCAGACCTGCCATTTCCAGCAGGGTCGGGTAGAAGTCCGCGCTAATGATAGGTACGTCGATCTGGGTTCCGAGCTTGGCCGCTCGGGGCCGGTAGACGACCGTCGGCACCCGGATTCCGCCTTCAAACACGAGGGTCTTTCCGCCTCGCAATGGCTTGACGGAGGTTGGGTGGGGAAACTTCTCCCACATTGACGATCGACCGCCGTTGTCCCCTGTGAGGACGACGACGGTGTTTTCGTCCAGATCGAACTCTTCAAGTGCGTCGAGAACGCGCCCGAAGTTGTAGTCGAGGTTTTCCAGCTCTCCGGCGTACTCAGGATCGTCCTGACGCGACTTCACGTTCTTATGATTGAAACGCTCGGGAGCGCCGATGCTGTCGACGCTCGGCGGAGTCAACCGGTCGAGCTTCCTCTCATATTTCCGTCTGAGATCGGGCTTTGACCCTATCGGCGCGTGCATTGAGAAGTGGGCCAAGTAAAGCAGGAATGGTTCGCCGGCCCCAGCCTGTCTCTGCAAGTACTTGATTGCCTCGTCAGTCAATTTGTCCGTGAAGTAATCGCCTTCCTTCTGGTCGTCAAAGTACTGAACGCCGCGGAAAGGAAAGTACATCGAACAGCGGTTGCTCTCGATCACGGCTCGGCTGAAGTCGAACCCGTGGTCTTCGGGTCTGCCGTGGGTGAAGTTTCCCATGTGCCACTTCCCCATGAAAGCGGTGTCGTATCCGTGCTGTTGAAAGGCTTCGCCCAGCGTCTTCTCGCGCCTGGTCATGTAAAGCTTAGTGAGGGGCGCAATGTACTTGAACTTGCTGCTTCGCCAACCGCTGATGTACTGGGTCACACCGGTGCGTGCGGGGCTCTTCCCCGTCATGATGCTGACTCGCGTGGGCGAGCACATCGGACTCGAAGCATAGGCCCTGTTGAAACGCACTCCCTTGGCAGCGAACGCGTCGATTCGTGGAGTCTCGTAGAAGGTGCTGCCGTTATAGCCCACATCCATCCATCCGAAGTCATCTACCAACACGAACACGAAGTTCGGCCTTTCATCCCGCTGCTGTGCAGGCAAGGCCGGCAGCCAAGTGATGCATAGAAGGATGCCTGCGATTGCGAGCTTCTTCGACTGCGCCGTGACGCGTTTCACTTCAGTCATCCGACACCAACTCCGGCCTTCTACCGTCTCGGAACGAGATCCCAAAAGCCGGCACGGAGGAGACGCCCCGGTGGATGAAGATGCCCAGCTTGGCGTCGTGGAACCAGTCGGGTATGTCGTTGCCTTCAAGCGAGGCCCAATCGGCTTGGAATGGTCCCTCGGCTATGGCCGTGTCGATCTTCGGCAAATCTGTCTCGACGGCGCCCGCAAATTCGACAGAGACTGCTTCAGGCGTGTCCGGCGGCGGGCTGCCACATGAGACCACTACGCAGGCAACTAGGAGGAATTGAAGAAATCTCAAAGCGCAATGATGGTAGCGAATTTTCGCTGGCAGCCGGACCCATCAACCTGCTGTAGGTCGCACTCAGGCCTTCTGTGGAAACGCTTCCTTCACTGCGGGCATGCGGTCTACGAATGCGCAGTTGGTTCGTCTCAGCTCGGCGATGGCCGCTGTTCGAAGCCGACGTAAGGTGTCTTGGTGCTCGCTCTTGACCGCGAGGTTGTCCAATTCTTCAGGATCAGCGCTGAGGTCGTACAGCTCCTCGAGATCTGGGATCAGAGGCCGTACGTATTTCAGGGGCCCCTCCCGCAACATCACGTACCACGGCACATCCGAGTGGAATACTCCCTGCCCCCGCACATAGACCGCCGGTTTCTCGCCCTGAGGAATCTCGTCGGTGTCGGAACCGAACCTGTGTTCGGTGGCCGCCATCAGCATCGGATGAGGCCAGTCAGCGTCGGGATTCGCGACTAGCGGCGACAGGTCGTGGCCATGCATCTCCCACGGGAGATCCGCGCCAACCGAACTGAAGATGGTTGGCACAATATCCACCCCTCCAACCGGGGTTTCGCACACGCCGCCTTCGGGGATGCGGCCCGGCATCGAGAAGATCAATGGAGACCGGATATTGGCGTCATAGGCCGCGACCTTGGTGCCGCGAAATCCGTGCTGCCCGAACGCCAGGCCTTGATCCGAGGTAAAGATGACGAGAGTGTTTTCAGTCTGCTCCGTCTCCTCCAACGTCGCCATCAGCCGCCCAACGCCTTCATCGAGCGCAAGCACGCCTTGGTGATACTGCCGCACCCAAGCCGTCAGCGGGCGCTCGCCCGACATCGGTACGCCGTCTGGTCCTCTCTGCCAGTTGTCGACCTCCTGCGCCCAGTCGGGCTTGCCGGGCCGCGGCGGGAAGATGTCTTCGGGAGTGTCGAAGTCGATGCCCGCAAGCTCATCCTTGTGACGCTCGGCCGGAGTGAACGGACCATGAACGGCGCCATAGCAGAGCCACAGATACCAGGGTTTGCTCTCGTCCCGGCCGTTTCCGCGGATGAAGTCCAGCGCCCAGTCGGTGTATTGATCGGTGGAGTAGCGCTTGAGGATCTCGGTCTTTCCGCCGTGATAAGTGATGGGCTGATCGTAGTAGTAGCGTCCAGCCGACTCGGGATACCTCGGTCGATTCCAAACGATCTGATAGTCCCAGTCGCGACCGAATCCGGTATCGGTTCCGGTGTGCCACTTGCCGACGTGACCGGTGAAGTATCCGTTTTCACGGAAGGTTTTCGGCCAGAACGGACATTTGTCGGGATCGTATGTGCTGCCGGGATATTGCCCCACCTCGCGCATCGACTCGATGCCGTACTGGTGATGGCCCGTCAGCAGCGTCGCCCGAGACGGCATACACCAAGCGCCGTTGTAGCATGCTGCGAAGCGTACGCCCTTACTAGCGAGCCGGTCGATGTTCGGCGTGCGCACCCACGGGTAAGCCTCCTTGTAGCAACTCAGCGTCCGGTGCGACTGATCGTCGGTGAGGATGAAGAGTACGTTCGGGCGTTCCAGGGTCGCGGCGGCTTGAGCGCGCCGAACGCCCAGCGCACTAAGGCCGAGCATTCCCAGCACGTCGCGGCGAGTATGTCCGTTTGTCACTGTGCGTTCACCACTGCTTCAACTTGTGCTCTAGTCCTGGACGGCCAACTTGATCTTGAGCTGGTCACCAAACACTGCCTCCTCGACCTCGCCATAGACAGTCGGCGGATAGTTCGGAATCTGCTCGACCTTCTCCGGCTGGCGCGCAAACTGCTTGTGGTAGGCGAGGCGCTCTCGCAACTCGGCGACTTTGTCCGGCAGTGTGGCGGCCAAGTTCGCCTCTTCATAGGGGTCGTCCTGAATGTTGTAAAGCTGCAAGGGCTGATCGCGCCACCCATAGTAGCTCGCGCCTTCTTCAATCAACTTCCAATCGGCGACGCGGATCACCTCGAGAGAATGGACGACTTCATCGCGCGGACTGGAGGCGCCCGCAGCGATAGCGCCCCAGGCGTCTCTTCCGTCAAGCGGCAAGCCGGAGTCGATCTTCGCGCCCGCAAGCCGAGCAAATGTCGGGAACAGATCGACCACGTGCAATATTTCATCGCTGATAGACCCCGCGGGAATCCGCCCTGGCCAACGAAGAGCCGCGGGAACCCTAACGCCGCCCTCGTGGTAGTGCGACTTGAATCCGCGATAAGGACCGTTCGACGTTAAAGGCACGCCGCCGTTGTCATTCGTAAACATCACTAGCGTCTCATCGAGCACCCCCTTGCGCTCGAGCGTCTCGAGAACTCGCCCAATCGCAATGTCCATGGCCTCGAGCTGGGCCCTTTGAGGCCCCTTGCGATCCAGGTGAGTGTATTTGCTGAGGTATTCGTCCGGCGCCTGATGCGGACCGTGCACCGCGTTGAACGGCAGGTATAGGAAGATCGGCCGCCGCCCGTCATATCCGTCGATAAGCTTCGAAGCCTCCTGGGCCAGAAGAAAGGTCGAATACCCTTGCTCAATCACAGGACGCCCGTTTCGATGCCAGTCGAGTACCGGCCCCCGTTTGTGCGTGAACGAATCGATCAGCGCCGAGTAGTGACCGTAGTGATGATCGAACCCTCGCTGGAGAGGCAGATGCGGCCGCTGCCACTCGCCCAGGTGCCACTTGCCTACCATCCAAGTGTGATAGCCGGCCTCTCGCAAGGCCTCGGCGATGGTACGTTCATCAAGCAACATACCGTGCCGCGACTGCGCCGTCGGGCGGAGCTCCATACCGTTTTTCCAGGCGTAACGGCCGGTCATCAAACACGCACGAGTCGGCGAACAAACCGGCTGCACGTAGAACTGAGTAAGCTTGACCCCCTCGTTGGCAATTCGGTCGATG
>Ga0315336_1004917_pt1 | contig 15185 bp, 13 predicted proteins | sample ASW5metaG_FD_204512 | JGI IMG/M metagenome (GOLD analysis project Ga0315336, IMG submission 204512) | Ammonia-oxidizing marine archaeal communities from Monterey Bay, California, United States - ASW #5 | ecosystem: Environmental > Aquatic > Marine > Intertidal zone | place: USA: California...
CACGACCGAAAGCCTCGGCGGATTCGATCACCGCGCGATAGCCCGCAAGGTTGGCCTGCGACGACAGCACGTCCATCACCTGCGCGCGGGTGATGCGCGGCATCAGCTCCATCGCGAAAGCAGAGACACCGGCATCGGCCAGCGCCTTCAGCGCGGCTTCGTTGCCGTAAGGGTCCATGATCGCGATGACCAGCGCACCCTTCTTGTATTTTGCAGCTTCCGAGACGTCCGGACGCTTCACCTTGATCACGATGTCGGCGTCCTTCACCGCCTCGGCACTGACCACAGCACCGGCGGCTTCATAGTCAGCGTCCAGCAGGCCGGACTTGACGCCCGCTCCCGGCTCGATCGCGACATCGATCCCCAGCGCCTTGAACTTCTTCACCGTGTCCGGCGTCGCCGCAACACGCGGCTCCGCAGAATCCAATTCCTTGGCTATCGCAATTTTCATGACGCTTCCTGCGGCGTCACCGCCCGACTCTTGGCATCGATGATCTGAAAAATCGCTTCCACTTCGACAGCAGCACCCAGCGGCAACGAACTGCATCCGACTGCCGCACGGACATGCTTGCCGCGATCACCAAGGGCATGAATCAGGAGATCGCTGGCACCATTCACGACGCTTGCGTGTTCCCTGAAGCCGTTTTCACTTTGCACGAAGCCCCCGAGCCGGACGCACCGAACATTCTCCAGCGATCCAACGTGGGCCTTCAACTGCGCGATAATATTCAACAGGCACAACTCGGCGCCCTTCTTCGCGTCGTCCACGCTTAGATCCACTCCGACAACGCCCTGAACGGCTAACTTCCCGTCCTTCACCGGGAGCTGCCCCGAGACGTAAACGAGATCGCCCACCTGAAGCGTCGGGACGAAGCTAGCCAAACTCACTGCTGGCGCAGGAATTTCAAAGCCACGATCTCGCAATTTGGTTTCTACCGTATTCATAGCAAGCCATCCTTGTTTCTTGATTGGAGCATCGTTTTCAGTCCGTCGACGATTTTGCGCCAGCAGGCTGCGGCTATCGATAACGCCGGATCGACAGCTCATCGGCGGGAATTTCCGGTGTGACGCCCGCAATTTGATCGGACACGACGCGGGCGGCACCGCAGGCCATCGTCCAACCCAGCGTCCCATGCCCCGTGTTCAGAAACAGATTGTTCAAGCATGTCGATCCGATGATTGGCGGACCGTCCGGCGTCATCGGCCTCAAACCGCTCCAGAACGTCGAGCGCGACATGTCGCCGCCTTTCGGAAACAGATCCGTCAGTGAACGATTGAGCGGGGCGCGCCGGTCCGGCACAAGCTTCACTTTGTAGCTACCCACTTCGGCCGTGCCGCCGACACGAATGCGATCTCCGAGTCGTGTGATCGCAACCTTGTAGGTTTCATCCATGACCGTCGATTGTGGCGACGCCGCCTCGTCGATAATCGGTACGGTGATTGAATAGCCCTTAACAGGATAGACCGGAATATCGATGCCCAGCGGCCGCAGCAACAGCGGCGAGAAACTACCGAGTGCCATCACGTACCTGTCGGCTGAAAACACGCCCTTGTCCGTCGTGACCTCAGCAACACTTCCACCGGAGACATCGATTGACCGGATTGTCGTATTGTAAACGAAGCGCACGCCAAGGCCGGCCGCGACCTTTTCGAGGCGCTCCGTAAACATCTGGCAATCGCCGGTTTCGTCGTCAGGAAGACGTAGACCACCAACGAATGAACCTCGCACCGAGGCTAACCCCGGCTCGGCGCGCACGCAACCGTCGCGATCGAGCACCTCGAAAGGTACGTTGTACTGACGCAGGATGTCGATGTCGCCGCCGATACCGTCGAGCTGCGACTGCTTCCGGAACAACTGCAATGTGCCCTGGCTGCGTTCGTCATAACTGATGCCGATATCAGCGCGCAGCGCGCGCAAACAATCGCGGCTGTATTCGGCGACACCGACCATCCGTGCCTTGTTGACGGCATAACGCGCGGCCGTGCAGTTGCGCAGCATCTGTATGAGCCAGCGCCACATTGCCGGATCAGCCTGCGGCCGTACCACGAGCGGACCATATTGATCGAGAATCCAGCGCACCGCCTTGGCCGGAACACCAGGGCCGGCCCACGGCGATGCATAGCCGGGCGACACTTCACCGGCATTGGCAAAGCTGGTCTCGCGTCCGGGTCCCGGCTGACGATCGATCACCGTCACCTCGAAGCCTGCCTTGGCGAGATAGTAAGACGTCGTCACGCCGATGACGCCGGCTCCCATAACCAGAACTTTCATGCCTGCAACTCTCCGACGAATTCGGCGCGCGACACGTCGGCAGCGCCCAGATAATTCCGTTCATAACGATGGCCAAGCCCGGTGAGCACCTCATAGCCGATGGTGCCCATCGCTTCGGCAAGATCGTCCACCGATTGGTGATCGCCGATCACTTCGACCTCCGAGCCTGCCCCGAGCCGATCGGGTTGCAGACTGCTGACATCGACCGTAATGCTGTCCATCGACACGCGGCCCGCAATCGGCAGCGCCTGCCCTTCGAAATAGACAGCGCTGGTCGCGAGCGCGCGATGTAAGCCATCCGCATAGCCGATGGATAACGTCGCTAATCGCGCCGCTACACTTGTGCGAAAATCCCAGCCGTAGCCAACGTGATCGCCCCTGTCCGCCTCGCGGACCTGAATGACTCGCGCGGACAGCCTGACCACCTGGCGCATCGGATTGGACCGCGCAGGAACCGGGTTAATGCCGTAAAGCGCAGCTCCCGGCCGCACGACGTCGTGGTGAAAATCCTTGCCGACGAAGATTCCCGACGAATTCGCCAACGATCGCGGCAAACCCGGGAAGTGATCGGCAAGCCGCCGGAATTTTGCGAGTTGCATTGCATTAGCAGCGTGGGACGGAACATCCGCGCATGCGAGATGGCTCATGACAAATCGAACATCGATACCCGAAAACTGCGAGCCGCCTTTGACCCAGCCCGCGATTTCTCGCTGCGACATACCGAGGCGGTTCATCCCGCTGTCGATTTGAATGACGGCCGGAAGCGCCTTGCCCAGCTTGCGCGCGCGCATCGACCACGCCTGGCATTGCTCGAGGGAATTGAGAACAGGAACGAGCCCCGCGTGAACGCAATCGGCTTCACCGCCGCTCGGCAGGCCATTCAGAATATAGATTGAGGATTCGGGCACATGCGACTGGAGGCGAAGCCCTTCGTCCAAATGCGCCACGAAAAAATCGCGGCAGCCCTCCGCATGTAGTGCCGGGGCGACGTATTGCGCGCCGAGTCCGTAAGCGTCGGCTTTTACCACTGCGCCACATAGCACACGCGCGCCGAGCTTGCCTCTGAGAAACCGATAGTTCCAGCGCACAGCATCGAGATCAATCGTCAGCACCGAGCCCGCGTACAGACCGCCGCTTTTTCTCACTGAACCAGCCACCCGAATCCACCCTGCTGAAGGCACCCTTAAGGGCAGAATGCCAGTAAGCCGGAGGAGACTTTCAGCGAATTCTCCCATAAACTGACGACCCAAAGCCAGAAAACAGCAAGTTAAGCTGATTTATTGGCGTATTTCTGCGCACCCGACAGAGGCTGACTTATGACGATGGAAACCGACTCAATCGACCGGAAAATCATGCGCGAACTCGTACAGGATGCGCGGATCAGTCAGGTGATCCTTTCCGAGCGCGTCGGACTGTCACCGACGGCCTGCGCCAGGCGCCTACAATTGCTGGAGAAGGCCGGTGTTATTCGCGGCTACTCGGCGGACATCGATGCGCCGGGCCTCGGCTTTCTGATGACGGTTCTCGTGCACATCACCCTGGATCGCCAGAACGAGGATGCGCTCGCCGCGTTTGAAAAGGAAATCAAGAAATGCCCCGACGTCGTGTCTTGTTATCTCATGTCTGGAAACGATGACTACCTCGTGCAGGTGCAAGCGCGCGACATGGAAGACTACGAACGCATCCACAAGCAGCACCTGTCGCGAATGCCGGGTGTGGCGCGGCTGCATTCCAGCTTCGCAATGCGCAGCGTCGTCAAGCGCAGCATCTCGCCGGCAGCTCTCAGCGGCTGATTTTCGCAGAGCATCCTCTCCGCACATGGAGGCATCGTCCCATGGACTTCTCGCGACGTGAACCAAGCGTGAGGTATGCCCTGGCACTGCGAGAGGATGCGAACACACAGCTTCCGCGCACAGATCTACTTACTTCAGGATGGCGTAGCCGCTTTTATAGAGGACATAAGTGGCCACTGCGAAGATCACGCATGCAAAGATGCGCTTGAGGGCGTCCTTGCCGCGCGACAAACGGTTCGCGAGCGCCATGCCGAAAAGTCCTCCGACGATGCCTCCGGCGATAAACTGGCCAGCAATCAGCCAGTCGACCAGACCAGAGAACGCATAATTGATTGCAGTTGCAAGACCGAAGCATCCGACCGCCAGAAGCGAAGAGCCCACGGCATTGATCATCGGCATACGGGTCGCGAGCAACAGGCCGGGCACGATCAGAAAACCGCCGCCGATGCCGAAGAACCCGGAAGCCGAGCCAGTGACAAATGCGATGCCAGCTATCAGCAGGCATGTTTTAAGATCGGCATCCCGCTCCGGAGCCGCGGTCTCGCTGCGCGGTCGCAGCATCATGGCCCCGACTGCAAGCATCACCAGCCCGAACAGAAACAAAAGACTGTTGCCGTTGACCAGCTTGCCGGCGCTCGATCCTACAATCGCGCCGAGCGTACCGACCGCCGCGAACACGGCCGCGCAGCGCCAGCGTACAACGCCGGTACGCGCATAACCGGCCAGATTGATGAAAGCCGTTGCAGAGACCGCCAACGCCCCGGTGCCGATTGCGATATGTGGCTGTGCGACGCCGACGACATACAGCAGAAGCGGCGTTGCCAGGATGGAGCCGCCACCGCCGATCAGGCCGAGCGAGAAACCGACCAGGGCTCCCGAGCCGATTGCCGGGTTCAAAATCGCACTCACAATCGTGCGGCCTTGGCGTCACCACATCGGTTACGCGCAATCGCGATCAGGCGATTCCTGATCGAGCAGCTTGCCACACAAGCGATAGTCATTTGCCGGTCACGCATGCACTTTGGAACCGACGTTTCCCTCGGCAGCCACGATCAGCCCCATACCGCACCCGGAAATGCGTCGAGCGGAAATTTGAGATAGCGTCGGCCGTTATCTTCGGGCGGAGGCAGCCGGCCGCCATTTATGTTCACCTGCAATGCATGCAGGATCAGCTTCGGCATCGGCAAGGTCTTGTCGCGCGCTTCGCGCAAGGCCACAAATTCCGCCTCACTTTTTCCGGCCACATGCGGATTCCGAAATTTCTGCTCGCCGACGGCGCTTTCCCAAAGTGGTGCGCGTCCACCCGGTTGGTAATCATGCCCGGTGAAGACGCGCGTCTCGTCCGGCAGAGCGAGGATGTCCTGGATGGAAGCCCACAGCATCTTGGCGCTGCCACCCGGAAAATCCGCACGCGCTGTGCCGCTGTCCGGCATAAATAGCGTGTCATGCACGAATGCCGCATCGCCGATCACATAAGTGACGGAAGCCAGCGTATGTCCGGGCGAGAAGAGCACGTGCGCATCAATCGAACCAACCTTGAAGCGATCGTTGTGGGCGAACAAGCGATCCCACTGCGATCCATCGGTTACCTGCGTCGGCGAGTTATAGATATCCTTCCAAAGCCGTTGGACATCCAAGACGTGCTCGCCGATCGCGGTTGGCGCGCCAGTCATTCCCTTCAGATAGTGAGCTGCGGAAAAATGATCGGCATGCGGATGCGTGTCGAGAATGTGCGCAATCTTCAAGTTGTTCTCAGTCACGTAGGACAGGATCGCATCAGCGTTTCCGGTTCCGGTCGATCCGGATTTTTCGTCGAAGTCGAGAACCGGATCAATAATGACGCAGTCCCGCGTTTCCGGATCGGAGACGACATACTGGATGCTCCACGTGCGTCGATCGAAGAACCCCTTGACCTCGGGTCTTTTGGAACTGGAGGCAACCATCATGAGCCCTTTATGAATTTCCTCGGGTCGCGAACGGCTTACGACGCAGCGCGCGGTGGCGTCAGAAAAAGCGAGCGGCCTTGGGGTATCGCTAGACGGCCTTCGACAGCAGCCGGTCCTGCGGATCCGTAACCTCGCGCGGATAGAAGATCGCCCGGCTCGCATCCACCATATAGTGATCCGAGTAAGCCGCGGCGTCCTGCGCGAGTTGGACGACAGAATCCAGGATGTACTTCACCTTGTCGTCGGAAAGCAGAACACTGAAATTCAGGCGCGTGAACCCCGGTTTACGAATTTCGTCTCCGCCGGCAATCGCCAGCCGCAACGCGCTCGACTGCGCATCGTCAATTCGCAGCAGACGGTGAACGTATGGACCCGCGCAGGCGCATCCGCCGCGAGCCTGGATGCCAAACCGGTCGCTGAGCATGCGGGTAATCAGTTGCTGATGAATGTAACCGCCCTTCCCGTCCTTGATCCGGAACGAGAAGATCGGCAGGCTCTGCGCCTGCAAATTGCCGAGAAGTTCGATACGCTCGATTTTGCTCCACGCGGACAGCGCACGGGCACGGAGCGCCGCATTGCGCATCGACATCGTATCCTGCCCAATCGCTTCTTTCACAAGAAAGGCGAGCGCGGCGCGAATGTCTCCAACAACATTCGGCGTTCCGCTTTCTTCGCGGACCTCGAGGCTGTCGCTATAATCATGCGTCGTCGGCGTCACGAATTTCACCGTGCCGCCTCCTGGCCACGTAGGAGTTGTCGCGACCACGGCATCCTGACGAACAATCAGAATGCCTGACGCAGCAGGACCGCCGATGAATTTGTGCGGCGAAACAACAACTGCATCGATCTGAACGCCCTTGGCGGGCTCCATGGCGATCGGCAGATACGGTCCTGCACCGGCGTAATCCCAGATGATCTTCGCCCCTGCGGCCTTTGCCCTTTCGGTGATCTCGACCACATTCGAGACAATGCCCGTGACATTGGAAGCTGCGGAAAACGCACATATCACTGGACGCCCTGCCGCGCCCGCGAGCGCAGCATCGAGTTGCGTGAGATCAGGGCCACCAGCCGCGATCTCCTCGATTTCAACGATCTCGGCGCCGCTTTCCCGCCAAGGCAGGATGTTCGAATGATGCTCGTAAGGGCCGATGATCACGCGTGGAACGACGCCCTTGAGCAGGCTCGTCTTCACGCCGAACAGATTCACGAGACGGTTCAAGCCTGCGGTCGCGCCCGAGCCCGTGAAAATAACAGCATAGCGTTCGTCCGCTCCACAACACCGAGCGATCACATCGCGCGCCGCACGCCGGAATCCCGTCATCGCCCCGCCGCAGTACGAGGCCTCGGTGTGACTATTGGCGTAGTAAGGTAATATGTTTTCCATAATGAAGCGCTCGACCACCGACAGCGCCCGGCCCGATGCAACGTAGTCTGCGTAGATCAGCGCCTTGGCTCCGAACGGTCCAACGATTTCCGCATCGTTTCCGATCAGATCCGCACCGAGATGTTCAAGGCGATCATCGCGCACGAGGTCATTCTTGAATTTCGCTAACAAGTCGTCTGCTCGCAGAGAATGCTGGCTCACGATGTTCATAACAGGTTATCTCCGCAGTATTCGCGTGTTGTAGGCAGAACGACAGGAAGTCCGACTTCCTGTCGAGCGAGTGAAGGTCGCCGCAAGCTGGCGCCAGCCTTCACTGCAGTTGAATTTAACGCCACCTCTGCGACGGCAGCCTGTGCAAGTCGCGCGGTCCGTTTGAGGCATCTGGTCGACTTGTCCGGGACAACGACGTCCTGCAGGCACCGAGGTCGAGACCACTTCGATCCATCGCAACGCGACGTTCATTCCGCACCACAGCCAGAGCGAGCAACCCTCGCGGTTTCAGGCCGATGAACCGGTCAACAGTCCGTAGCAGGTATCCGGCGATGAGGCATCGGACCGAGCAATCCGATGCCTCACCTGTCATCTATATCTTCGCAGTAGTCATCGATTGCTCCATGTCGGCCATCGGCCACGCATTGTCTGTGTTGGTTTGCATGAGCGCCTATTCCAGCGTCCGCGAAGATGCAGCAGGCACGGCTCCCGCTCCGTCGTTACGGACACGCTTCACGATCTCGCTGACACCCATGACGACCAGCGGAACGAGCAGCGCGATATAGGCGTTATCGATGCCGTATGGATTGCCCATCATGAACCAAACGATCGTGGCGACGAGGGACGCCAGGATGCTCAGGAATGCTCCGCTCTTGGTGCCGAACCAGGGCGCGAAGAAGACGAACAGAACCAGGACCGACAACGAGGCTCGGAGCGCCTTGCCGAGGAAGGTCATCGACAGAATGTTAGGGGTGTAGATCGCCAGAATGATCGGCAGCAGGCCCATCGCGACTGTCGCAACGCGAATGAACATCAACGAGCCCTTTTCGGTGCGAACCTTGCCACCGAGACCGACATAGAAGTCCTTGTAGAGCAACGTCGCGGTGGCGACAGCGAACGCGGCGATCGAACCGAAGAGCGAAGCAGCAAGACCAGCGCAGACGACGCCGGCCATCACCCCATCCATCTGCCCAATCAGTGCAGCAAAGGCATTGATCGACTTGATGTTAGGGAACAGCGCAAGCGAGCACATGCCGACAAGGGCTGTGATGATGCCGAAGGGGATCAAGAAGAGCGCCGTGGAGAAACTCGCAATCTTAGCGCTCTTGGCGTCATCCACCGTATTGATGGCCTGAATCACGTACTGCGTGGAGAACGTCGCACCCATGCCGGCGATAAACCAGGCGAAGATCTGACCCCAGCCAACGTGAGTCCAGGAAAACATTTCCGCCGGAATGCGCGCGTGAAGCTCCTGGAAACCGCCGAGCTTGGTGATGCCAAAGTAAAGAGCAGTCAGGATGCCGAGGTACTTGATGATTGAATGAACGACGTTGGTGTAGACCACCGACTTCATGCCGCCCATGAACACATAGAGCACGGACACCACACCACAGACGATGATCGCGGAGGTGCGATCAACACCGAGCAGAATGCTCAGGATTGTACCGCCGCCAGCGTAGATCGCGACAGCAACGATCTCCAGTGCGAAAATCATCACCAGCGACGTGGCGAGCCTCGTCTTGTGGCCATAAACATCGTTGAGAATCGCCGAGATCGTGTTGTGACCGGACTCCTTGTATTTCCCGGCGAGAAAGAAGCCGTAGAAAATAAAGCCGGCGGCCAGCGCCAGAATATTCCAGGAGGCAGAAATGCCGACCTTGAAGGCCTCTTGCGCGGTACCGACGCTCGCGGACGTTCCGATGAATTCGGACATCAACATCATGCCGACCAGAATCGCCGGCACGCCGGTACGACCGGTCGTTCCCGACGTGAAGGTGTTCGCAGACTTGACCGAGCGTTGAAGGACGCCTGTGACCAGCGCCAAACCGACGATGTAAACCGCGACAATTGCTATGGCGACGTAATTCGCGTGCATTTTCTCGTACCCCTCCCGAGTGGTTTATGCGTCTCCGTGCATTGCAGAGACATCTTGGACATGTTCAGAAATATCAATCTCGACCCAACTAGTGCTGGAGTCAACATGTTTTAAAAGATGGTTGATGATTACTGCCGGAAATCTGCGTCCCGAGAGTGAGCGCGTCCTTCAACAAAGGATCGCGGCGAAGTCTCGAACATTCCGACAAAAAGAGATAAAATATCAACGAAAATAGCTACTTCGGATGGATTTTAGTAATCTGAAGAGGCGTCAGAAGGAGAGCGCATCGCGCGCCCTCTACCTTGGTCCGTCGTCTTTCCTTCCCTGCCAGATCGATAATACCGCTAGACATATCACGAGACAGAACGGCTTGCGCCAGCGGCGTCCGAGCCCTCCATTGCTATAATTGCGCGGGTTCGCCACCGGCCAAGCGGCCATCATCGGGGATCGCTAGCGCCCCGCGGCGTAGGCTTGCATTCCTCTCGGGTTCGCGGCGGCTCTGAGCCAGCCGTTCGAACGTGAGGCCGCCGTCAATCGGCCCTCCGACCAATCCTCTCCGACCTCGACGATATGGCCCCGCGCACGCAGGTTCTTGATTGCCGCGTCGGACACACGCCCTTCAAGGACGAGCACGCCGGGGCGCGCGAGGCGCGGCCAGAACGACGCCGGGAAATGTTCGGTGTGCCAGGCAGGCGCGTCGATCGCCTGCTGCAGATTATGTCCGGCATGAATATGACGAAGCAGGAATTGCGTCGCCCACTGATCCTGCTGGTCGCCGCCGGGCGTTCCCCAGGCGAGATACGGTTCACCACCGCGCAAGGCGAGTGTCGGCGACAAGGTGGAACGCGGTCGCTTTCCGGGCTGCAGCGAAGCCGGATGTTCTTCATCCAGCCAAAACATCTGCGCGCGCGTTCCGAGGCAGAAACCGAGACTTGGAATGACCGGCGAGGATTGCAGCCAGCCTCCTGAAGGAGTCATCGAAATCATGTTGCCGTGCTTATCGATGATGTCGAGATGCACGGTATCGCCACGTTCGGCACGGAGCCGGCCGACCGTTGGCTCGCCTGTTCCGATGGCCGATACCGACTCACGCAAGCCCCCCTCGCGCATTCCGACGGCTTTGCCGTATCCGGGAATCGTGCCCGGCAACAACTCCATCGATGCCTTATCGGTAATGAGCTTTCGGCGCTCCGCGTTGTAAGCGTCCGACAACAGATGTTCGACCGGTACATCGCTGAATTCCGGATCACCGTAAAAAACGTCGCGATCCGCGAAGGCAAGCTTGGTGCACTCCACCTGCAGATGGATGAATTCTGGACCGCACGGATCGAGCTTATCGAGATCGAAGCCCTTCAGGAGCGCCAATTGCTGGAGCAAGACGAGGCCCTGCGTCCAGGGGCCCGGCTTGCACACGGTGTAGTCGCCATAATTGTAGCTGATGGGCGCTTCGATCGTCGCGCGCCAGTTCGCCATATCGCTGCCGGTGAGCAGGCCGTGGCGTGCGACGCCGGTCGCATCCATGACAGCGTTGTTCCTGCAAAAATCATCGATCGCTTCGGCGATAAATCCTTGCGACCACACTTGGCGGGCGCGTTCGATCTGGGCTTCCCGGTCTCCGCCGACAGCCTTCGCTTCCGCGAGAATACGCGAATAGGTATCCGCCAGCTTTTCATTCCGGAAGATCGTTCCCGCTTTGGGAACAGCGCCGTGCGGCAGATAGATCGCGGCGGATGAACGCCAGTGCTCGCGAAAAAGCTTTTCGACGGTCGAAATCGTATCGCAGATTCGCTGGACCAGAGGATAACCGTTGCGGGCATATCCGATCGCTGGCGCGAGTACATCTTCAACCGACATCGTGCCGTAATCTCTGAGCAGCAACATGTAGGCGTCAAAGGCGCCGGGCACGCAGGCTGCAAGCAATCCGGAACCCGGCACAAGATCGAGTCCCATGTCACGAAACCGCGCGATGGTCGCTGCGCCGGGCGCTGGCCCCTGCCCGCAGATCACCTCCGGCTTTCCGCGCCGCACGTCGTAGACCATGATCGGAACGTCGCCGCCCGGACCATTGAGATGCGGCTCGACGACCTGAAGAGCAAAAGCCGTTGCCACGCCTGCGTCGAAGGCATTGCCTCCGCGTTCGAGGATACCCATGCCGACAGCTGTCGCGATCCAGTGCGTCGCCGTCACAACGCCGAACGAGCCGGTAATTTCCGGCCGCGTCGTGAAGATCTCGTCCTGATCGTTCGCCATAGTTCTGATATCCCTTACCTTACGATTTCAACGGCAAATCAGCGTGCGGCGGTGACCGCCGCACGCGCCGAAAGTCACTTTGCGTCGGCTGGCCGCGCTTGCGACAGATCGCGGGCGCGCTGCGCAAGTGCGGCACGATCAACCTTGTTGGTCGATGCAAGAGGAAATTCGTCGAGAAACCAGATCGAACGTGGGTGCTGATAGGCCGCCCCGCGCTCCAATGCGAATGCTTTCAAACCACTCGCATCGATCGTCGCGCTGGGAGCGAGCCGAACAAACGCGACCGGCTTTTGCCCCTTGATCGGATCGTCGATCGGAACAACGCAGGTCTGGATAACGTCCGGATGGGTTTCCAGCATACGCTCGACCTCACCTGGAAAGATGTTCTCTCCACCGCTAACGAACATATCGTCTGCCCGGCCAACGAAGTAATAGAAGCCGTCCGCGTCACGACTGAAGACGTCCCCCGTGACGTAGTAACCGTCGGCTGTGAAAGGCCGAGGCAAATCAGGGCGGTTATGATATCCGCTCATCATCGCCGGTGAGCGGAGTTGCAGAACGCCCTCGTTTGTCTCGGCGCCTGTGTCGTCAACAAGCCGCAGATCGACTTGCGGATGCTTGTAACCAAGCGACAGGTTTGGCGTCGGCTTGCCTTCGGGATGGGGTGCGAAGACTATCGGACTCCCCTCCGTCGTTCCGTACGCATTCAGGATTTTAGCTTTCGGGAAAGTGCGCTTGATCTCTTCGAGCAGAGTGGCGCTCGCCGGCGCAGAGCCCATCCGCAGATTCTGCACGGACGAAAGGTCGGCGCTGGCCATTGCCTCCTTGTCATCGAGCATCATGGCGATCATAGGCGGCACCGAGGTCAGCCACGTGCAGCGGAAGCGGCCGATTGCCTCGATATACGGCTTCACCTTGAACTGTGGCATGAGCACCATGCTGGCGTTCCCCGCGAGCACCAGATGCGAGAGCGCAAGCGCGTTCATGTGAAAAAGCGGCGCAGCGATCAGCATAAGCTGATTTTCGATTCCCTGTGGTCCAAGCCGCGTTTCAATCACCCAGCGCTGGGCATCATGCGAAAGCACGACGCCTTTCGGCTTTCCGGTCGATCCGGACGTATAAAGAAACGTCGCGGCTTCGCCCGTTTGGGGCTCGACAGCTTCAAAGGCTCCGGGGTCAACGAACGCACCTAACTCTTTCGCATCGTCGAGCCTTATCGCGTCCACATCATCGGAAATGACGGAACGGCGCTCCGCATCGCAGAACACCAAACGCGTCCCGCAATCCTTGATGATGTACTCAACAAGATGGCGCGGCAGCCGGAAGTTGATCGGGACGGACACCAGGCCAGCGCGCATGATGCCAAGGTGAATCGCCAGATAGTCGGAGTTGTTCGCAGAAAGGATAGCAATCCGATCGCCCCGCACAAAGCCGCGATTAACCAGCGCGCGCGCTACACCGTTGGCAAGCGCATCGAGTGCACCGTACGTCACTTCCCGGCTGCGCTCGCCGTCGAAGTCTATGATCGCGATCTTGTCCCGCCGACGTGCAGGATCAGTCAAAGTTCCCAGATTACGAGATAAGATCATGCCAGGCTCACATTAGGTTCGAGAAACTCAAGCATCACGCCGAAGCATTCAGCGGCGGGGACGATCAAGCGATGACGATCCGGTTCAACCAGGTTTCCAGCCCACCGCGAATCCAGGCTCGTCTTGAGCGAATTCAGCGAGCGAACGGCGATACTCATTCCAACAACACGCGGGGCCGATCCTTCCAGGTCAACGCTATCGCCATAGAGAGCCGCGAGCTGCTGCCTTGAGCTAAAGTCAATTCGAGTTCCGCCAATGTCGACGCGCATATCCGGGCCGGGCTTTGCTCCCACGGCCCCGGCGAGACGGCCGCATTGAGCAGCCGGATCGTCGGCGGCGACCATCAAACGTTTCAAGGAACTCGCCGTGTTGGGATGCTGCATGAATGCATCATGCCAGACCAGGTTCGGCGTCAGATGTTCGCAGAAATAAAGGCGGGACGCTGGAAAAAATCCGGGGTCCATGTGAACGGTGCGGAACCGCGCGTCGGCCTCAACGCCGTCGATTGTGACGGGTCGGCTAAAGGCTTTCGGCTCCAGCACAGGCAACTGCTGCGACCGGAGCCGCGCCTGCGTGACGTCGACGTCGTCGCTGCCGTATACCAGACCATTCAGGCCGACAGGCCAGTCGAGGAGTTCTTTGCGAGGATTGGGATTCGACGGATCCAGCCCGATCAGTTCGAGATAATTCGTATCGAACACGATCAGGTGGTTCATCGAACCAAGACTGTGATAGCCGCGCGGCGCGATCTGGAAACCGAGCGATTTGAACAATTCTTCGCCGGCATCGAGGTCGTAGTGAAGATTTAAAACCGCGTGATCGAACATTCCCTCGCGTTTCGGGACGGCGGAATCCGCCGTCCTGAAACCATTGGCGCCTTCGGGAGCCACCGGGGTTACCCCGCTCAGGCCTTGGGGGGAGCGGTGAGATAGACCCCCCGGCCGCTGGCGAGGAGGGCACCGTCCTTGTCGTAGACGCTGGCTTCCGCAACCGAAAACTGGCCACCCCGCTTCACGATGCGGCCCTTCGCCGTAAGATCACCGGGCATCGCCGCCCGGTGATAGTCGACCCGCATGTCGATGGTCGGAACGCCGCGACCGGTGTGGGCAACCAAAGCCCAATCGGCCGTGAGGTCGACCAGGGCCGCAAGAATGCCGCCATGGGTGTAGCGACGATCCGGGTTAACCACCCATTCTTCGCGCCAGGTGGCAGTCAACTCGATGCCCTCTTCGTCCACCTTCTGGACGCGGATGCCAAGCCACTGGTGGAAAGGTCCGCGCGTCAGCATGGCCTCGACGGCCGCAGGAGTAAGTTTTTCGGTCATTATTGTTTCCTCGCTTTGATTGTTAGATGGAATGTCAGGTTCAAGGCGTGACGACGACCTTGCCCAGGACTTCCCGGTTCTCAATCAGCCGCAGGCCATCAACGGCCTGATCAAGCGGGAGAACCTTGTCGACAACCGGCTTGAGCTTCTTTTCCGCAATCAGGCGCATCAAATCGGCGAGATTGTCGTCGTAGAAGCTGTTCGAACCGATGACCTGCAATTCGAAGCTCCAGATATAACGCAGGTCTTCCTTTGGATCGTGCCCCGCGGTCGCGCCGCAAACGAGCAGCTTGCCGCCGCGCTTCAGACAACGCAACGAAGGAACCCAGGTGTCGCCGCCGGTGAAGTTGATGACGACATCGACGCCGCCCTCATAGGTGCGGCGCTGAGGCTTTCCATATTTTTCGACCGCCCACTTCGAGAAGTCTACGTCCTTGTAATTGATGACATGGTCGGCACCGAGATCGCGCAGGCGCTGCATCTTGTCTTCACCACCGGCGCAAGCGATGACTTCAGCTCCCGCGAGCTTCGCAAGCAGCAC
>Ga0315336_1004918_pt1 | contig 15185 bp, 10 predicted proteins | sample ASW5metaG_FD_204512 | JGI IMG/M metagenome (GOLD analysis project Ga0315336, IMG submission 204512) | Ammonia-oxidizing marine archaeal communities from Monterey Bay, California, United States - ASW #5 | ecosystem: Environmental > Aquatic > Marine > Intertidal zone | place: USA: California...
ATGATGAGCAGCGCCTCGCCAAAGCCGGCAAACGTGAGGTAAAGCAAGACAAAAATGATCAGCAAGGTAGCCGGCACGACGAGCTTCAGCTTCGCATTAGCTCGCTCCATGAATTCGAATTGGCCGGAATAGCTGATGCTCATGCCGGACTCGAGTTGGACCCCTTCGCTGATTTTTTTCCTCAGATCGCCCACGACCGCCGCCATGTCGCGGCCACGAACATCAACGTAAACCCAACCCGATAGCCTTGCGTTTTCGCTTTTGAGCATGGGCGGCCCATCGGTCACCTGTACCTTGGCCACCGTCCCCAAGGTGATCTGACTGCCTTGCGGCGTGTAGATAGGCAGGTTGCGCAGATCGGTTATCGAGTCGCGCCATTCGCGACCATAGCGGAGGTTGATCGGATACCTGGCGAGCCCTTCCACGGTTTCACCAATGGTTTGACCACCGATGGCACCGGCCACAATCGATTGCACGTCCGCGATATTCAAGCCATAGCGTGCGGCGGCGACACGATCGATATCCACATCGATGTACCGGCCGCCGGTCAGTCGCTCGGCGAGCGCCGAACTGACCCCAGGCACCGTTTTGGCGATCTGCTCGACCGCCAGGGTCGCTTTGTCGATCTGCGCGAGGTCAGTGCCATATACCTTCACCCCTATCGGGCTCTTGATCCCCGTCGCCAGCATATCGATGCGGTTGCGAATCGGAGGGATCCACAGATTGGCCAATCCAGGTACCTGTACGGTGCGATCCAACTCATCAACCAGCTTTTCAGGCGTCATCCCAGGGCGCCACTGATCTTTCGGCTTGAACTGGATGGTCGTCTCGAACATTTCCAGCGGGGCGGGATCGGTAGCGGTGTCGGCTCGACCAGCCTTGCCGAACACATGTGCGACCTCTGGAACCGTTTTGATCAGCCGGTCTGTCTGTTGCAATAGCTCGGAAGCCTTCTGAGCGGAGAGGCCTGGAAGTGCAGTGGGCATATAAAGGAGGTCGCCTTCATCCAGCGGTGGCAAGAACTCCCCACCGAGGCGAGAGGCGGGCCACAAGCCAGTCAGAAAAACCAGAACCGCCACCAGCAGGGTCATCTTGGGCCAGCGCAGCACCGCATCCAGGGCCGGCTTGTAGATCCAGATGAGGCCACGGTTGAGCGGATTGCGGTGTTCATCCGGGATTTTGCCCCGTATCCAATACCCCATGAGTACTGGAACCAGCGTGACGGACAGGCCCGCGGCGGCCGCCATTGCATAGGTTTTGGTGAACGCCAGTGGACCGAACAGTCGGCCTTCCTGCGCCTCCAGGGTGAACACTGGTATGAACGACAGCGTGATGATCAGCAGGCTGAAGAACAGTGCCGGCCCGACTTCAACGGCCGCGTCAGTGATTACCTTCCAGTGCTCTTGGCCCTTCAAAGTTGAGCCAGGATGCCGCTTGTGCCAGCCCTCGATGTGCTTGTGGGCGTTTTCGATCATGACGATTGCCGCGTCGACCATCGCTCCGATCGCGATCGCGATGCCGCCCAACGACATGATGTTTGCGTTGATGCCTTGCCGCTGCATGATGATAAAAGCAATCAGGATGCCGATCGGCAACGAAACGATGGCGACCAGAGATGAGCGCAGGTGCCACAGGAATATTGCGCAAACCAGCGCAACGACAATGAATTCCTCGATGAGCTTGTGGGTGAGGTTTTCAACGGCACTGTCGATCAGCTTGCTACGGTCGTAAGTCGTGACGATTTCGACGCCTTCGGGAAGGCTCGCTTTGAGCTCATCAAGCTTGGTTTGAACGGCAGCGATGGTTTCGCGAGCGTTCTTGCCGCTACGCAGGATAACGACTCCACCGACTACCTCACCTTCGCCATCAAGCTCGGCAATACCCCTGCGCATTTCCGGGCCGAGCTGGATATGCGCAACGTCCCCTAGCGTCACAGGCACGCCGCCGTCGAGACGCAAAGGAATGGCTCGAAAGTCCTTGAGAGTCTCCAGATACCCTGTCGCACGAACCATGAACTCGGTTTCTGCGAGTTCCAGAACACTCCCGCCAGTTTCACGGTTGGCCTCATCGATCGCCTTTGCAATCTGCTGCTGCGTCACGCCCCTGCTGGCCATGCGTACGGGATCGAGTACGACCTGGTACTGCTTGACCATCCCGCCTATGGGCGCGACTTCCGCCACGTTGGGCAATGTTTTGAGCTCATAGCGCAGAAACCAGTCCTGCAGGGAGCGCAGCTGCGAGAGGTCATGTTTGCCCGTTCGGTCCACCAAAGCATACTGGTAGATCCAACCAACACCCGTGGCGTCGGGCCCCAAGGCAGGTTTGGCGGCAGCGGGAAGCCGACTCTGCACCTGACTCAGGTACTCAAGCACCCGCGAACGGGCCCAATAGAGGTCTGTGCCGTCCTCGAACAGGACGTACACGTAGCTATCCCCGAAGAAGGAGTAGCCGCGGACTGTCTTCGCGCCGGGGACAGACAGCATGGTCGTCGTCAGCGGGTAGGTGACCTGATTCTCGACAATCTGCGGCGCCTGCCCTGGGTATGGCGTGCGAATTATGACCTGAACGTCGGAAAGGTCTGGCAACGCATCGACAGCGGTGTTCTTGACCGACCAGATACCCCAGGCGACCGCAAACAAAGTGGCGAGCAAGATCAGAAAGCGGTTGGCCACTGACCATCGGATTATGGCTGCGATCATTGCTGGCCCCCGAGCTTCTCGATGCGCTCGATGATCAGGCCTTCGTCGCTTTCACGCACGCCAACACGGACGCGGTCGCCCGTTTGCAAGCCTGATAAGAGGGACTGATCGGCAACCGGGAAGGACATGGTCATCCCAGGCATGTTCAGCGTCTTGAACGGCCCATGTGACAGGCCAACCATGCCATCTTCCAGGCTGACGACCGTGCCTTCAGCCTCGTGCAAAGCAGGTCCGGTGGAAGATGTAGGCTGCTCCAAACCCTGAGCGGTCAGTCCGCGTAGGCTAGCCTCGGAATCCAGGAGGAACTGACCGGACGCCACCACCTTCTGACCGGCTTCCAGCCCTTCAAGTACCTCTGTTTTGTCATCGAATTCTCGACCGGTGCGGACCTCAACGGGACGGTAACGGCCTTCATCCTCAGCGAGCATCACCAATGCTCGCCGGCCGGTGCGAATGACCGCCTCGGTTGGGATGACCAAGGCATCTTCAACATTGCGACTCAACGTCACCTCGGCCGTCATGCCAGGACGAAGCCGCTGTTGTGGGTTAGGTAGCTCAACCCGGACACGCACAGTGCGGCTATCCAGGTTGGCCTGCGATAGTACAGTCTGGATCGTTCCTTCCAGCGTTTCGCCCGAAAAAGCGGGCAGGCGCGCAGTTACTGATTGCCCAGGCGCTAAATGTGCGATCTGCGCCTCTGGTACTGCAACTTCTAGCCAAACCGTGTCCAGCCCATTGACACGCGCAAGAGATGCGCCGGCGGGTACGGTCATGCCCTCGCGGACATCAAGACTTTCTAATACGCCACCGATCGGGCTCGTCACGGTCCAGACGGGGCGCGCTTTACCGGTCCGTTCCAGCTGCGCAATGACCTCTGCCGGCATGCCGGCAAGGCGCAACCGCTGACGGGCTGCTGCGAGCAGCTGGGGTTCGCCGATCTTTCTCAGTGCTAGGTACTCTTCCTGTGCAGCAGCCCACTCAGGGATAAGCAGATCTGCAAGCGGCGCCCCTTTCTCAATGACGTCTTCCGGCGCTCGGTCGTAGACGCGCTCGACGAAGCCCCCGGCGCGCGCCTGCACGACAGCCACGTCTCGCTCGTCAAACATCAATGCACCTGTGGCTTCGAGCGATTGGCTAATTGACTCACGTGTTGCGGTCGCCAGGCGCATGCCAAGGTTCTGCGTCACGCTCGGATCGATGCTCATCGACGCCCCGTCGCCTCCCTCATCGGCATAGCGCGGGACTAGATCCATGTCCATGAATGGGGACTTTCCTGGCTCATCGAACTTCTGTTGCGGATACATCGGGTCGTACCAATAAAGCACCTCCTTGCCTTCATCTGCCGCTTGGGCAAAGACAGAAGTAGACAGAGCGACAAGGCTCGCCGTACTGATAATCAGCGGGAGGCTTAGGACGACGGCCAGCCGTTTGAGTTGAAATGTCATGGTCGGGTATCTCCAAAGGCGAAATGCAAGCGGGCGTTGCTCAGCGATCGGTCGCGGGCTACGTCAATACGACGCAGGCGGGTCTCGACAAGCTGGCGGCGCGCGTCGATCACGGCGGTCAGCTCGCCGTTCCCGGCGCGGTAGTCCGCCATGGCAAGGCGGACCTTTTCCTCGGCGAGTGGCAGTAGAGTTTCTTCAACGCGTGCGAACGCGCGGTCAAGGCGCTGATATTCAGCCAGGTCGGCGGCCAGCTCCTGGTTATGCATACGCAACGCCGCTTGGCGCTGCGCCTCGATCTGTGTGAGGCGCGCTCGCTCAGCCGCGATCTTTGGATCCTGCCGAGAGCTGGTAAACAGCGGCAGGTCGAAACTGACGCTGAGGTTGACCATGTCGCCGTACTCCCGGCCACGACGTAGATAATCGACTCCCCAACTCCAGTCCGGTGTTTTCTCAGCGATGGCCTGGCGAACTTTTGCCTCAGCTTCACGAGTCATCGGGTCGAAGGCGAGCAAAGCCGGATGGCGGTTCAGGCTGTGCTGATAGTGATCAAGGTCGGTAAGCCATCGCGGCCAGTCGCCTGTAAGCGGCTGGTCTGCTGGCTCGCCTATCCAGCGGCGGAGGTCGGCACGCGCAACAACTTGGTTGCGCAGCAGCTCATCCTCTTGTTCAGCAAGCAATGCTGCCTCTTGCTTCGGAAGTACGCTGTCTGCGGTTTGCCCACCGCCGCCAGCAATGCGCGCCTGAACAGCCCGCGAAAGTAGCTGATTCTCGCTGTAGAGCTGTTTGAAAAGGCTCAGCTTCTGCTCGACCGCGAAGCTGGCGATCCATGCCTCGGCGGTCGCCTGGCGCACGCTGAGACGTTCAATGGTTTGCTGAACGCCTGCGAGCGCAACACTAGCCTGCGCAGCCTCGACACGGGCGCGCCTTTTCGCTCGGTTTGGCACATCTTGCATGACCCCAACCATTTGCATGGTCATGGCCTCTTGGTCCAATTGCCAGCGCGAGTCACCTTCAATGGGAACGTTTTGCAGCCCAAGCCTAAGTTTAGGGTCAGGGAGCTCGCCGGCAGGGATTGCAGCGCTGCGTGCGGCTTTGAGATTGGCGGCTTGCGCATCCAGCGAAGGCGCGTCTTGCTCAGCCAAGCTCAGGGCTTGTTCTAAGGTTAGAGCTGACGCGAGCTCGGGGAATGAGAGCGCGCCGATGATCAAGGCGGCCACGTAGGGAGGCGCCCAGCGGATACGGGGTTTCATTTAGACAGGATTCCTGATCTTCCATGCGAGCCGAAGGCGCGCGGTAGCCGGCCCGAATGCTCACATCCGGGCGGTTCCTAGAATTTGATCGGAATCAGACGCGGGGAGGATGCCAGACGGCGTCCAGATGGCGGGAAAGTACCTGGTCGTTATAGGGCGTATTCGCCGGTTTACCCGCAGGGACCAGCTGCGCCTTTGCAGCAACGATCTGAAGAAGGCTGACGGTTTTGCATTCTTGTCCCGTCTTGCAGACGGTCGTCTTCCCTTGCTCATGCCCTTCACAGCACTCGGGCTCAGCGCCGCTGACGCCAGCCATCAATGCGTGGTTGGCTGCCATGGCGTCCATGCCTTCCATATCAAGCATAACGTGATGCGCTGACGACCCAACCGGCATTAGCAATTGCGCCATCCCGTTGATCGGAAGCGCGAGCACTAGCAGCAGGATAAGGAAGGAGCGCATGTAGGACTTCATATTTTCAGCTTACGGGGCAATTCATGAGCAATCAATGAGGCAATCGGTCGCTTCGCAACCGAAGCCTAAGCCGACAGGCTTCAAACTACACGCGCTTTACGGAGCCGGAGGGCGTTGAACACAACCGATGCTGAGCTGAGGCTCATGGCCAGGGCAGCAATCATCGGAGACAGCAACAGTCCAAAGAACGGATAGAGCAGACCTGCAGCAATCGGGATGCTCAACCCGTTGTACATAAATGCAAACAGAAGGTTCTGACGCATATTGCGAACTGTCGCCACCGAAAGCGTACGGGCGCGAAGTATTCCCATCAGGTCACCTTTAACGAGCGTGACTTGGGCGCTATTCATCGCGACGTCGGTACCCGTACCCATCGCGATGCCTACGTCAGCCCTAGCGAGAGCCGGAGCGTCATTTATTCCGTCGCCTGCCATGGCCACTACTTTACCGAGGGCTTGTAGCTTAACCACCAGCGCCTCCTTGTCCTGCGGCTTCACTTCACCATGCACTTCATCGATCGATAGCTCACGAGCCACCGCGCGGGCAGTGGTAAGCCCGTCGCCGGTGGCCATGATGACTTGCACGCCCTCCGCTTGGAGCCGCGCTACAGCTTCCTTGGACGTCGGTTTGATCGGGTCCGATACGGCCAGCAAGCCGGCAAGTGCCCCATCAACAGCCAGGTAAACAATGCTGGTACCGCTCTCTCGCATTTTTTCTGCCTGATCTTTCAACGGCTCGACGCTAACACCCGCGTCTTCCATAAGAGCGGTGTTGCCTAGCTGTAGCTGCTTGCCTTCCACCAGACCACGGACCCCGATCCCTGACCCTGACTCGAAGGTTTCAGGCTTTACCAACTGAATACCCTCGCTTCTCGCATGGTCCACGATGGCGTGGGCTAGGGGATGCTCGCTACCTTGATCCAAGCTGGCAGACAAACGGATGACTTCCTGAGCATCGAACGGCGTGACGCCTATGGCCCGATCGAAAACAGGTCGGCCCTCGGTCAACGTTCCAGTTTTATCGACAATCAGCGTGTCTACCTTACGGACATTCTCGATGGCGCCTGCGTCTCTGAAAAGCACTCCGCTTCCAGCCGCTTTGCCTGTGGCAACCATGATCGACATAGGCGTCGCCAGGCCAAGTGCGCAAGGGCAAGCGATAATCAGAACCGCAACTGCATTGATCAGGCCGAATACCCAGCCCTGCTCGGGTCCGAACAGGCCCCATGCAAAGAAGGTCAACAGCGCAATCCCGATGACCGTCAGCACGAAATAACCAGCAACCGTGTCCGCCATCCGCTGCATGGGTGCTTTTGAGCGTTGTGCATTCGCAACCATCTGGACGATTTGTGAAAGCATGGTCCCGGAGCCAACTTTAGTGGCTCGCATGACAAGCGAGCCACTCGTGTTCATCGTCGCGCCGATGAGCGCATCGCCTGTCCGCTTCGTCACCGGGACGGGCTCGCCCGTTAGCATGGATTCGTCGACGGCGCTCTCGCCCTCCAATACTTCTCCATCCACCGGTACCTTTTCACCAGGACGAACGCGCAGATGGTCACCCTCGTGAACATGTGTAAGCGGAATGTCCTCCTCGGAACCATCCTTGGCGATACGGCGAGCTGTTTTGGGCGATAGGCCAAGCAAGGACTTGATTGCCGAGGACGTCTGGGAGCGGGCCTTCAATTCGAGCAACTGCCCTAAAAGCGTCAGGGAAATGATGACCGCGGCGGCTTCGTAATAAACGCCTATCCGGCCGCCCACTGTGAATGATTCTGGAAATATGCTCGGTAAGACGGTTGCTACGATGCTGTAAATATACGCAGCCCCTGTGCCAAGCCCGATCAACGTCCACATGTTTGGGCTGCGATGCTTAACAGATGCGAAACCGCGCACGAAAAATGGCCAGCCTGCCCACAAGACAACCGGGGTCGTAAGGGCTAGTTCAACCCAGTTCTGGCTAGCGCCGTGAAACAGCGGAAGTGCATGTCCCGCCATGGCCAACAGGGTCACTGCTACGGTCAGGGGCAGTGACCACCAGAAACGCTTCGAAAAGTCCTTGAGTTCAGGATTCTCCTCCTCATCTAGTTCAGGGATCAGCGGTTCTAATGACATCCCGCAGATAGGGCAATCACCTGGCCCCATTTGGCGAATCTCAGGGTGCATTGGACAGGTGTACTCGGTCGTTACATCACCGTCGGGTGCCTTCTGTGCCGCCGACGTAGAAGCCTGAGACGACGCCCTATGATCCTGCTGTGCAGTGAGATATCTAGCAGGATCAGAACGAAACTTGGTCTGGCAACCCTGGCTGCAGAAGCGGTAAGTGCTTCCCTGATAGTGCTCTTGATGCTCGCTGTCCTCTTTCACCTTCATCCCGCAGACGGGGTCTGTGAGTCCTGCAGAGCCTTTCGTTTGGTCAGGCTGATGATGGCAATGCGAGGAGGTCATGCGGGCTCCTTATGGATTGGTTAGCAACGAACAGCCTACTGCGGGGACGTTTGTGGTTTTTCCGATGCTTACAGCGTCCGACAACCAATATATGCAAAGCGTCCTGACCAAAGGCTGAAGTAACCATTACATTTCTGTCAGGTTCTCCGGTATGTCAGGTCGTACGAATGCTGAAGCGAGCTGCTGAAAAAAGTAGCTCGCGCGAATACCGCTTGCTGGCCTAGCCTATGCCTCCCTTATCCGAAGCCCGGCCGCTTTCTTTTAATGAATACCGAACCGTGCAAAGCCTAAGCGCAGGTGCTCTGTTTTGATAGAAGCCGTAATTTTTGATGTCTATGGCACACTCCTGCAAATCAGTGAACGACGGCGGCCATTTCGCAAGCTCTTAAAACAGGTACGCAGCCAAGGTCGTCAACCTAGGGCCGATGATGCCAGGACATTGATGACACGAAACTTGGGGCTGGCCGGCGCCGCCGACCTGTTTGGTACACAACTAGGTAACGATGAGCTTGCTATTTTGGAGCTTGATCTCTACGCGGAACTGGCCAGCGTGCGTCCCTATGATGATGCCCTGCGGGCACTGGAAAGCCTTAAGAGAGCGGGGCTGAAAGTGGCGCTGTGCTCCAACTTGGCTACCCCCTATGCCATACCTGCCAAGTTGCTACTGCCTGAGTTTGACGCCTATGCCTGGAGCTTCGAGGTGGGCGCGATCAAACCGGAGCCAGCGATCTACGAACATCTGCTAAAGCGGTTGGGTTGCAAAGCGTCTTCCATTGCAATGATCGGCGATACATTGGAGGCCGATGTGTTCGGTCCCGAAAGGCTGGGAATGCATGGCTTCCACCTCCAGCGCGATGCCATCCGTGGTCCTGACCGATTAGCTAGCCTGATCGAATTTGCAGACCACATTTTGGGCACGGGGACTGTCACTAGAACGTAGCACTAGCGCACATCGAGGTCGCCTCCAGCTATCGGCCTTCAGTTCAAGCACTCACAACTCGCTTGTAGTGCTTTTCCTGACGATGGCGCTCCCAAAGTCCGTTCGCGCATTGGCCGCAGCGGTTGTGATCACTCAGGCATTCGTAGAGCTGATTGGTTAAGCGGGGCTACCACCAACAGCGTGAAGGAAAGCCGATCAGTGCGGCTTCGTCTCGCTGATGGACTTTGCAGCCCACGTTCTGCAATACCCACCATCCGCCAACGGCTAAAGCGGCGTCGCCAGTTTTAGCTGACGCCGCTAGACCCGGATGGCTTACAGGCATGAAGACACCCTTTTTCTGTAACGGGAGCTCCTTCAACCCTTGAGTGCCAGAATACGCCGAGCGCCGTTGAGAACGATGAATCCCACAACGGTACCGATAATCAGGTCTGGGTAGTTGGACCCAGTCCAAGCGACGAGCGCTCCGGCGACTATAACGCCCATGTTGATGACCACATCATTGGCGGAGAATATCCAGCTCGCTTTCATGTGAGCACCACCTTCCCGGTGTTTGGAAATCAGCAGCAAACAACCCGTGTTGGCGAGCAATGCCAGGAACGCGACGGCCATCATTATCAGCGACTCGGGCTCGCTGCCGAATATAAAGCGTCTGACCACCTCTACGAGCACGCCGAGGGCCAAAATCAGCTGGAGCACACCAGCAAGGTGTGCAGCACGCACCTGCAGATTGACGCTGCGCCCAACCGCATAAAGGGCCAGGCCGTACACTGCCGCGTCAGCGAACATGTCGAGCGAATCGGCAATCAGACCTGCGGACCTGGCAATCAGGCCAGCAGTCATCTCTACCACGAACATGAAGGCGTTGATGCCTAGCAGTAAACGTAGGGAGCGGGATTCCTGTGTAGAGTTCGCCGGATTCTCGGCGGCTTTGATCATCTCTGGGTCTGCCGCGACAGTTTTCTGAAGAGTGGCGCCTAGCCCTAACGTCGCCAGCTTTTTGGTTATGGGCTCAACGGCACTGTCATGCATGACATCTAACCGACGGTCCGACAGATCAAAAGTCAGCTTCCGAACTCCGTCCAAACCATTCAGCGCCAAGCGGATCATTCGCTCTTCTGATGGACAATCCATCTTGGGCACGGCGTAAACACTGACCCATTGCCCCGTCGTATCGGAAGGGTTTTGCACATCGGCATCAGCGGCTGGCGTCGCATCGCAGCCGCAGGGACCATCGGACTTGCTCATGATACGGCTCCACTTGAAATCGAAGATGGGATCATTAAAAGCCTTATAGCTACTATAAGGTCAATAACGCAGAGCCGATGAGGATTCACACGATGCGCATTGGTCAGTTAGCAAGGCTAATAGGGATTGATACACAGACGATCCGCTTCTATGAGCAGCAGGGCTTGTTGCCACCGCCTGATCGCCAGGCGAACGGCTATCGTGTCTACACCGAGAAGCATGGCGAGCGGCTAGCTTTCATCCGGCGCTGCCGAATCTTGAATCTGTCACTTCCAGAGATTCACGCACTCCAAAGCTACCAGGATGACCCTCGCCAGCCTTGTACGGCCGTCAATGCCTTACTCGATGATCACATTTCTCAAGTCAGATCCCAGATAACCGCTCTGCAATCACTCGAACGACAACTCGTTTCACTGCGGGCTAATTGCAACGATGGGCGGGAAGTTGAGGCTTGCGGCATTCTCGCCGGAATTAGCGAGGACGCATGCATTAAATGAACGGCGTTGGGGCTTGCGGGCCTGGTTACCCGGCCAACGCGCATGCCCTCGAAATGGTTGTTTGTCCCTGTGGTTTTTGCCCCTTCGTAGTGATGGCTGTCTCCGTGCGGTATCACTTTGAGTCAGGCCTGCCGAGGAAACGTGAGTTCAAACGTGGTCTGACCGTCTTTGCTGGCGACGGCCACGTGGCCTTTGTGGAGGTTCATCACTGAACGGACAATCGCTAGCCCCAAGCCTGCTCCACGAGGTTGTATGCCGTTCACGCGGTAAAAGCGGTCGAACAGGTGTGGGAGATGATCCGATTCGATAGTCGCGCCATGATTGGTGACAGTCAGCGAGACAATGTCTACGTTCTCCTCAAGGATCTTAAGTTCGACCGTGCTGCCAGTATTCGAATGCCGCAACGCGTTGGATAACAGGTTGGAAATCGCCCGTTGGACCATAAGCCGATTTCCTAAAACCACGGCATCGCCCGTTACTGTCGTTGCAACTCCCGCTTCTTCGGCGAGGACTTCGAAGTATTCACATACGCGCCTCGCCTCACTTCCTAAGGATAATTTTTCGAGCTTCAGTGCCGGGCTGGAGTGGCTGGCCTGGGCAAGAAACAGCATGTCTGACACGATTCGATCCATGCGTTCGAGCTCTTCGACCGACGATTCGAGCACTTCGCGATACTGCTCTTTGCTTCGCTCTCGTACCAAAGTCACCTGCGCCTTGCCTATTAGGTTGTTCAACGGAGTTTTCAACTCATGGGCCACATCGTCCGAGAACTGTGTCAGTTGCTGAACGCCGTCATCGAGTCGATGAAGCATTACGTTGAGGCTGTGCGCCAATGCCTGGAGCTCTTGTGGGAGCCGATCGCTACAGATTCGGGGTGATAGGTCCTGTGTCGATACCTTAGTCGCCAACGCCCGGAACCTGCGCAGCGGTCGCAAACCATTTTGAGCGATTAGCCACCCAGCCAATCCGATTAATATCAGTAGCATCGGCACGGTCACTAAGGCCGAGCGCAGGAACGCAGCCACCAGCCGTTGATCGGCACTGCGGTCTTGCGAAAGTAAAAGCGTCATTGGAGCCAGTCCCGGGACTTGAATTCGCTTGCGCCCGCTTAGCATCTGCACCCCATCTTTCGTTGTCCAGCCAAGATAGTCGCCGTCCCTGCTCACAAGATCCAGCTGCTGCAGCTCTTTGGCGAAGCGGCCGATACTGAAAATGTGTGATTTCGCTGTATCGCCGATGACTGTAATCGAAAGGTTGTCATGGCCGAGTACCGTATCGCTCAGTACGTGTTGCCAGGAACGGCCCATACGGGTTTTGGTGTCTTCGAGGAGTCCATGATCGATCTGCGAGAGCTTGGCCGTCACTTCCTCCTGGGCGCGCAGTTCCAGTTGGCGCACCAGTACCCAGTAGCTCAGTGCAATCAGCAGCGCGACCAAAGCGGCGCCGGTAAGTGTGATTTGAAGCGCGAGACGCGATGCGAGGCTGAGTGGCTTCAAGGCCGCGCCTCCAGCACGTAGCCCACACCCCGGATGGTGTGTATCAGGCGATCGCCGAAGGGTTCGTCCACTTTCATCCGCAGGCGACGAATCGCAACATCCACCACATTGGTGTCGCAGTCGAAGTTGATGTCCCACACCAGGGCAGTTATTTCGGTACGCGTGAGGACTTCGCCAGTCCGGCGCATGAGCAGATGCAATAACGCAAATTCTTTGCTGGTGAGATCAATACGCTGACCATTCCGGTAGGCCCGATGCCGGCTTGGGTCCAGTTCGAGGTCGGCTACACGCAGGTTGCTTGGAAGTGCGACTGCCTCGCCTCGCCGCAACAGTGACCGGATACGAGCGAGCAGCTCAGGGAACTGAAACGGCTTGACCAGATAGTCATCAGCACCCAGCTCCAAACCGCGGACTTTTTGCTCTAAGCGACCATTGGCGGTCAGCATGATGACGCGTGTCTGCTTACGCCGCCTGATGAGTTCGAGCACCTCCCACCCATCCATGTTTGGCAGATTCACATCCAGTAGCACGATGTCATAGTCGTTCTGCAGTGCCAGGTGAAATCCATCTAGCCCATCACTTACGCAATCGACGATGTACCCACATTCGATAAGACCCTGCTGCAGATATTCCGCAGCTTTGATCTCGTCTTCTACAACCAGAATGCGCATGTTTTCAGGTAACTCGGCAAGGAGGTGCGTGGTAAGCGGAACCAAAAATAATCCATGTAGTAACTATAGGGTCAAGACGAAAGAGGCTTGGCTCTAGGGTGAAAGGCAGAGGCGAAATGACCTGCACAGGGAAGCGGGAAGCACTTTAACGCGGTAAAAGTCCTGCGGGGCTGTCTTGCAAATTTGTAATCTACCTGTCATTTGGTTGGCCCGCAGCGCAAGGAGGTGCACTTAAGCAAAAAAAGGCGCCCTACGGGCGCCTGAAACACATCTTCAAACCAAGGGAGCACAAAAAGAAGATGTGGTGTTGCTCGTAGTGCTTCACAGGATCGAGAGCGGGTACTCGGCGATGAATCGAACCTCATTGAGGTCGGACTCGAAAGCAGTCGCCCGTGTTGTAGCCTGGCGCACCCGCAGAGAGAGGTCCTTGAACGAGCCTGTCTGTACAACGTAGCGTGCTTCGACGTCGCGTTCCCAGCGCTTCTGTCCGGACAGAGGCGCGCCGTTATCGTCTTGGCGCATATATACCTCATTTGCGTTGCTGTAATCGGCGCCCCAGCCGCGGGCGTAGCGAGTCATGAACGTAAGCCCAGGTATGCCGTAACCCGCCATGTTCAGGTCATAACGCAGCATCCAGGACTGCTCTTTAGGTGAGTTGAAATCACTGTACTGGATGGAGTTATTCAGGTAGATCGAGTCCGCCTGGCGCAAGTAGTCAAAGTCGTTGTTACCGTTGTTTCGCTGATACGACGCCGTGACGGTGTGCGCGCCGAAGGCGACACCCAGGCTGGAGCTCCAGATGTTGTTGTTGAACTCGCCCAGCAACTCGCGGCCTTCGTCGGTTGCCTTGTAGTAGTTGAAACTGCCCAGCAACGCGACGACATCGGAAAGCGGATAGGTGGCCGATAGACCGAAGTAATGTTGGTTCCAGGCATCCTTGAGCCGGCTGGTATACAGGCTAAGACTAAGATTTTCGTTGACGCTATAGTCGCCGCCTGCGTAGCCGAGCCAAGGCGAGTCGACGCCGCCGCCATAAAACGTGACGAAGTCATCGTTCGTGTTGCTGGTATTGGGCTGGCTCATCGCGTGCAGGCGGCCGCCCTGGAGGGTGAGGTCGTCCAGCGAGTTGTTCACAACGGTGACACCCTTGAAAGACTCCGGCAGCAGCCGTGCGTCACCAAAGTGCACGACAGGAGTAGCGGGAAATACATCGCCTGCCTTGATCTCGGTGCCCAAGAACCGTGCTTTCACGGCCCCCCCTACTCGAGAAAAGTCATCCTCGGCATCGCCGGCGCTATTGTAGGGGAGAAGATCGACGGTTTCGCCAGCACCGGAACGTCCTGATCCAGAATCGAGCTTGAGGCCGAGCATGGCGAAGGCGTCGACGCCGATCCCCACCGAGCCTTGGGTATATCCGGACTCGAAGAAGGCCATCAGCCCGTGAGCCCACTCCTCAGAGTAGCCATTGCCGGTCGCACTCTCACCGTCGCGAAAATCTCGATTGAAATAATAGTTGCGATTTATCAGCGATAGCGTGCTGCCTTCGATGAAGCCCTCCGCTGTTTCCGATTGGGCAAAGACCGGGGCGCTGCCCAATGCCAGTGAAAGGGCTGTTAGTGAAAAAACGGCCATTTTGCTCATGATGATGCTCCTGGTGTACGGCAGGTCAGTGCTCAAATGACGCCTTTCGCTTTTTTTTAGCGCTTAGGCAAGTTCTTCCCTGCAGATGACCGCAGGATTAGCGGCAAATTACTATTTTGTTATCTGAGAGGCAAGCAATCGCGCATATCCTCGATTACAGATTTGTAATGTTGCGGTCACGCGGTCGTTATCCACTCTTCTTTAAAGTCAGCCCCATGGCCATCAGTTATCTCCCCGGCTTGGCGAGGCTGATAAAAACGGCGGTTGCAGGAGCTGAGTGCAACACGGTTATTGAATTGAAACCGGAGCATCATGCCGCATTGCCATGGCATTTTGCATGACCTCTCCCATCACCTCGATGGGGCATTTGAAGTCGAAGCGCTTG
>Ga0315336_1004919_pt1 | contig 15182 bp, 7 predicted proteins | sample ASW5metaG_FD_204512 | JGI IMG/M metagenome (GOLD analysis project Ga0315336, IMG submission 204512) | Ammonia-oxidizing marine archaeal communities from Monterey Bay, California, United States - ASW #5 | ecosystem: Environmental > Aquatic > Marine > Intertidal zone | place: USA: California...
TCATCGATGCCGAAGTGCTCCATGCCAGCATAGATGTCATCAATGTCGTAGTCGCCATCGCAGTCGACATCACCATTGACGTTGGTTTCAGCTGTTCCACAACCACACATCCCGGGCTCGGTCTTCAGTGGATCGTCCGGGCAGCCGTCGATGCAATCAGGCGTACCGTCGGAGTCGGTGTCAGTCTCCAACTCACCACAGCCACAGTCGCCGGGTTCGGTCTTAAGTGGATCGTCCGGGCAGCCGTCGATGCAATCTGGCGTACCGTCGGAGTCGGTATCGATCGTGTCATCTTCACCGGGGCATTGGTCTAGGTAATCGGGAATGCCGTCAGCATCGGAGTCAGCGGTACACAGGTCACAACTCTCTTCGATACAGGATCCAGAGGCGGTGTACGAGCCTTCGATCTGATCCGGGTCGTTTCCACAGATTTCAGAGCCGCTGATGGTGGGGATGCTGTAGTAGCAGAAGATCCCGCCGCCGTCGTAGGCCGTGTTGTCTGAGATCGTGCAGTCGCTGATGGTGGGGTTGCTGTACAAGCAGTAGATCCCGCCGCCGAAGTCGTAGGCCGTGTTGCCCTCGATCGTGCCGTCGCTGATGGTGGGGTTGCTGTCCCTGCAGTAGATCCCACCGCCCTGGCCGTCAGCCGTGTTGCCCTCGATCGTGCCGTCGCTGATGGTGGGGTTGCTGTCGCTGCAGTAGATCCCGCCGCCCTGGCTGTCAGCCGTGTTGCCCTCGATCGTGCCGTCGCTGATGGTGGGGTTGCTGTCGTAGTAGCAGCAGATCCCGCCGCCGTAGTAGGCCCCGTTGCCCGAGATCGTGCAGTTGCTGATGGTGGGGTTGCTAGCTATGCAGTGGATCCCACCGCCGCCGCCGTTGGCCGCGTTGCCCTCGATCGTGCAGCCGCTGATGGTGGGGTTGCTTTCCAAGCAGTAGATCCCGCCGCCATGGGAGTTGGTGGTGTTGTTCGAAATCGTACAGCCGCTCAGCGTGGGGTTGCTGTAGTAGCAGAAGATCCCGCCGCCGTTGCTGTATGCCGTGTTGCCCGAGATCGTGCAGCCGCTGATGGTGGGGTCGCTGTTGTCGCAGAGGATCCCGCCGCCGTAGTCGCCGAGTCCCCCAGTAATCACCAAGTCCTTGATGACGGTTCCGTCATCTTCGCCAGACTCGATCACGAACACGCTGTCACCTTGTTGCTGGGCATCGATGGTCACATCCAGATTGCCACTGGCACTGCCGATGGTGATGGCCTTGCCGCCGGGGTTGAGGTTGGCTTCGTTGTAGGTGCCCGCATAAATGGCAATGACGTCGCCATTAGATGATGCATTGATTGCACCTTGAATGGTGGCATGGTCACCAGGCACATTGATGGTTGCAGCGAATGATGTTCCAGCCAAGACCAACGTGGCCACGACGGCAGTGCAGATATAGCGCATTGGGTTCCTCTCTCCCTATTGGCGACCTGAGGCCGCACAAGCCCCATTAGAGAAGGCCCCACAGGGGAGGTCAACAACTGTTTCTATAGACCCCGCTGCGTACCTGTAGGGGTCACTTCACCGACGTCTCTAAAGAACAACACCCCCGTGAATACGGAGGTGCTGTGGGGTGGTGGGGTTGTGGTGGGGGTTCAGTTAAGTGGGTCGCCTTCGGTGCAACCAAAGTCACTGATCAACTGAAGAAGGTCGTCTATTTCTGTCTCGCCATTTCCATTGATGTCACCAGCACAGACAAAGCCGTTGCCGTTTCGGAAAATGACAGCCTTATTGGCGCTTTGTTCAGCGATAAGGATGACGTCTAAATAACCGTCTCCATTGACATCAGCCATGCGGTGTCCGGAATACCCATAGAACCCACCTATAACTTCAACGCCCCCTAGTCCATAAGTGCCTTCAAGTACCCAGTTGCCGTCGCCATACCCCATGTACTGGTTAACGGAGATATGGACTACGTCTGCGATCATTTCCCAGTCGAAGTCTGCATAGTCAGCGTAGCCATCGTTGTTGAAGTCATCAAAGGCGATCAGTCCCCCTGCCCCAACTGAGTGTTCAGCGATGTATGCCTTTGGTTCCCCGAACCAACTCTCTCCACCACCACCACCCAACAACATCGCAGTAGCACCAGATCCAGTTGCAACAGCAGCACCCAGAGCGATCATTAACTTGAAGTTCTTTGTCATGTCTTCCTCTCTCCTAAGGACAACCAACCTTCATTAGAGAGGTGGCTGTAGGGAAGGTCAACAACTGTTTCTATAGAGGGTCTTGCGTACCGCTTCAGGAGCAATGCGCCGCCATCTAAAGAACAACACCCCCGTGAATACGGAGGTGCTGTGGGGTGGTGGGTTGTGGTGGTGGGGGGTTATGGGCAGAGGCCCCAACCACCAATCACGATCAGCAGGTCCTCGATGTTGACGACACCGTTGCCGTCCGTGTCGCCTGCACATGGAGCGGGGCAGTCATCGCATGATCCACCTTCGCCAAGCCAAGTGCCGCCGAAGCCATTACATGCCACTTCGGTTGATTGGTAGCAACCTGAACTCACGCAGCAGGCCCCGCGAGGTGCCGTGTCCTCATTGTCACCCATGCCATCGCCATCGGAGTCAGCCCATTCATTGGGGTCGTTGGGGAAGGCGTCGCAATCATCAACAAAACCATCTCCGTCCCCGTCCGGTTCGCATTCGTCTGGGATGCTGTTCTGATTGCAGTCATCACTTGAGCCGTTAGCGACATCTTCACTATCTGGAATGCCATTGTCATTGCAATCCGTGATGCATATCTCTGCGATCTCGTTGCCGCCGACGTCGGTCCAAGGTCCGTAGATCGCATCTGGCGCGTTCCCGCACAGAAGTGTGTCAGTCAGCGTGGGGTTGCTCTGGTAGGAGTGGACCCCCCCCCCGAGTGAAGTGTTAGCGGTGTTGTCCGAGATCGTGCAGTCACTGATCGTGGGGCTAATGCTGTCGGAGAAATACAACCCGCCACCCACGTTGCCGGCGATATTGCCTGAGATCCCACAACCGGTGATCGTGGGATTGCTCTCGTCGCAGTAAATCCCGCCGCCTTGGTAGTTGGTGGCGGTGTTCCCTGAAATCGTGCAGTCACTGATCGTGGCGCTGCTGTCGCCGACAACAAAGATCCCGCCGCCGGAGTTGGCGACGGTGTTGCCTGAGATCTCGCAGCCGCTGATTGTGGGGTCACCGCCGGAACAGAAAATCCCCGCGCCGTCGCCGTTGGCAGAGTTGTTGTCGAACGTGCAGTTGGAGATAGTTGGATTACTCAATGCAGAGAAGATGCCACCGCCATCTTGGGCACTGTTCTGCTCAATAACTGTGTCAGTGAGGGAAGCCGTACTTGAGGTATCGCAAAATACTCCGCCGCCGTACGCGGTAGCGTTATTGCTTGTGAAGTGACAATTAGCAATGATCTGTGCACCACCCCGACAAAAAATACCACCTCCGTTAAGAGCTTCGTTGTCAGAGAAGTAGCAGTCTGTCAGCGAGGGGTTGCAGTGATAACTGTAGACTCCCCCACCTTCGCCGCCGTTGGCCGTGTTGCCCGAGATCGTGCAGTTGGTGATGGTGGGGTTGCCGTTGTCCCAGCAGTAGATCCCGCCGCCGCCGTGGTTGGCCGTGTTGCCGTTGGCCGTGTTGCCTTCGATCGTGCAGCCACTGATGGTGGGGTTGCTGTCTTCGCAGTAGATCCCGCCGCCGCTGGAGATGACGGTGTTGTCCGAGATCGTGCAGTCTGTGATGGTGGGGTTGCTGTCTTTGCAGTAGATCCCGCCGCCGTAGTTAGCCGTGTTGTCCGAGATCGTGCAGCCTGTGATGGTGGGGCTGCTGCCGTGGCATTTGATCCCGCCGCCGTAATAGGACTCGGGTTTTCCCCGAGTAATCAACAAGTCCTTGATCACGGTGCCGTCACCTTCACCCAAGTCAAACACGAACACGCTGCCATTCTGTTGGGCATCGATGGTCACATCCGGATTGCCACTGGCACTACCAATGGTGATGGCCTTGCCGTTTGGGTTGAGGTTGGCCTCGTAATACGTACCCGCTGCAATGGCAATGACGTCACCATTGGACGATGCATTGATTGCACCCTGAATGGTGGCGTAGTCACCTGGCACGTTGATGATTGCAGCGAATGATGTTCCAGCCAAGACCAACGTGGCCACGACGGCAGTGCAGATATAGCGCATTGGGTTTCCTCTCTCCTACAGGCGACCTGAGGCCGCACAAGTTCCATTAGAGATGGCCTCATAGGGGAGGTCAACAACTGTTTCTATAGAGGGTCTTGCGTACCTCTTTAGGAGCACTTCACCGACGTCTTCTCTAAAGAACAACACCCCCGTGAATACGGAGGTGCTGTGGGGTCCCGGGGGTATAGAGAGGTTGTTGTGGTGGGGGTTACTAAGGACAAGCGCCCCAACTGCCAAGCATGTTCAGCAGGTCCTCGATGTTGACGACACCATTGCCGTCTGTATCACCCATGCATGAAGCGGGGCAGTCATCGCATGAACCACCTTCGCCAAGCCAGGTGCCGCCGAGGGCCGTGCAGTCATCGTTGCTGTTTGCGACACAGCCAGAGGAAACACAGCAGGCACCTGTGGGCCCGTTGAAGTCCTCCATGCCAGCATAGATGTCATCAATGTCGTAGACGCCATCACAGTTGATATCGCCGTAAACATTGGTGTCCACGCCACCGCAGCCACAGTCGCCGGGTTCGGTCTTGAGTGGATCGTCCGGGCAGCCGTCGATGCAATCAGGCGTACCGTCGGAGTCGGTATCGATCATGTCATCTTCACCGGGGCATTGGTCTCGGTAATCGGGAACGCCGTCAGCATCAGAGTCTGCGAAACACGGGTCACAACTCTCTTGGATACAGGTTTCAGAGGCGGTGTGCGGAGTATCGATCTGATTCAGTGCGTTTCCACAGATTGAAGATTCGCTGATGATGGGGTTACTGTTGTAGCCGTAGATCCCGCCGCCGTTGGTGGCCGTATTGCCTGAGATTGTGCAGCCGCTGATGGTGAGGTTGCTGTAGTTGCAGTTGATCCCCCCGCCGCGGTTCAGGTTGTTGGTGCTGCTGACAGTGTTGCCTGAGATTGTGCAGCCACTGATGGTGGGGGTGCTGCTGGAGCTGTAGATCCCGCCGCCGCCGTATACGGCAGTGTTGCCCGAGATCGTGCAGCCGCTGATCGTGGAGATGCTGTTCTGGCAGAAGATCCCGCCGCCTTGTGAGGCCATGTTGCCCGTGATCGTGCAGTTGCTGATGGTGGGGCTGGTCACATCGCAGCGGATACCGCCGCCATAGGAAGATGATCCCCCAGTAATCACCAGGTCCTTGATGATGGTTCCGGATGTTTCGCCAGACTCGATCATGAACACTCTGCCACCTTGCTGGGCATCAATGGTCACATCCAGATTGCCACTGGCACTACCAATGGTGATGGCCTTGCCGTTTGGGTTGATCGTGTGCTCGTAATACGTACCTGCTGCAATTGCAATGACGTCGCCATGAGATGATGCATTGATTGCACCTTGAATGGTCGCGTATTCGGAAGGGACATGCAGGGTAGCTGGGCATTCATCAGCCACGGTGTTGCCGCCGCCGTCGGTCCAGGAACCATAGATCTGATCTAGTTCGTTACCACAGACATTTGTATCTATCAGCGTGGGGCTGCTGTCGTAGCAGTAGATCCCGCCGGCGGAGTAGTAGGCCGTATTGCCCTCGATCGTGCAGTTGCTGATGGTGGGGGTGCTGTAGTAGTCGCAGGAGATCCCGCCGCCGTAGTAGCCCGTGTTGTCCTCGATCGTACAGTTGCTGATGGTGGGGTTGCTGTAGTTGTCGTAGCAGGAGATCCCGCCGCCGTAGTAGCCCATGTTGTCCTCGATCGTGCAGTTGGTGATCGTGGGGCTGCTCTGGCTCCAGCAGCTGATCCCCCCGCCGCGGTTGCTGGCCGTGTTGTCCTCGATCGTGCAGTTGGTGATGGTGGGGTTGCTGTTGTCGCAGTAGATCCCACCGCCGGAGTCAGCTGAGCCCCCAGTAATCACCACGTCTTGAATTACTGTTCCAGATCCTTCATACGAGTTGATCACGAACACGCTGCCACCTCCGTTGGCATCGATGGTCACATCCAGATTGCCACTGGCACTACCAATGGTGATGGCCTTGCCGTTTGGGTTGAGCGAGTGCTCGTAATACGTACCCGCTGCAATGGCAATGACGTCACCATTGGACGATGCATTGATTGCACCCTGAATGGTGGCGTAGTCACCTGGCACGTTGATGATTGCAGCGAATGATGTTCCAGCCAAGACCAACGTGGCCACGACGGCAGTGCAGATATAGCGCATTGGTTTCCTCTCTCCTACAGGCGACCTGAGGCCGCACAAGTCCCATTAGAGAAGGCCTCATAGGGCAGGTCAACAACTGTTTCTATAGATGGTCTTGCGTACCGCTTCAGGAGCAATGCACCGCCATCTAAAGAACAACACCCCCGTGAATACGGAGGTGCTGTGGGGTGGTGGGTTGTGGTGGTGGGGGTTACGTGGCTAGCTCAAACTCAACATCTGCACGCATTGCATCCAGTACTTCTTGACTTTTGTTGAAGGCGTGGAGGGTCATTCGATTGTCCCCACCCCGCTGCTCGTTGGTGCATGACTGATGGGAACAGTTGGAGGCAGAAATGCAAATTCGCCGATGCCACCTTCAATGAATCAAGAGTTTGTAAACGAGTTAGAAAGGGCTGTAACTGAAGCCGAGGAAGCTCTGCGATCAAAGGTGAAGTTCTCAGAGAGCCTCCCTTCAGAGCTTGCTTGCCGGCTGGCCAAGTGGCCATTCGGGAAGAAACAATGGATATCGCCTGTCAACGTCATGTTGACTGCTGCTTGGTACAAGTGGTTAAATCCGGTTCAAGATGTGTGCAGGATCTGGGCCAGTGTCCCCAGGGGCTTTTCAATACGGACTGTAGATGAAGACTACACAGTTCCGCTTGTTTGCAAACATAGAATTTACGACGGCTTCTGTAGCCGTAATAGTGGAATGCAAGGCTCTCGGAAGCTGGAAGGTGCTTCTGGTCTAGGGAGAATCAACCGTGGCAACCTTGGTCCGGACAGATGTACACGTTGGGATCAGGATCTCTTCTCAAACATATTAAACGATATAAACGACCACCCAAAGATCGCACGGACTATCTTCTTGTCGCTCCTTCAAATTGGATTTGAGAAGAAGTTTCAAAGGGAATCCGTAGCTGCAACGCTTCGAGAATTCGTTCCAAAGATAAACAATAGAAATAATGAAGTGGCTCTTATTCTTCGGGCGTCACAAGAGACTAGGGATCCTCAATTTGTTGTTGCCGTGTGTGAGGCAGTGTTCGGGAAAATATGTACTGCGCTTCCCAAATTTGACAACTGCAAAGTCTGCGGTGCAGATACGGCTGCGACTGGAGCTAATACCCAATCACAAGATGTTGGTGATCTCTGGATAGAAAGTAGTTCTGGAAATCCAATCGCAGCGATCGAAGTCAAAGACATAACTCGACAGTTCGACTATCCAGACATCGCTGCTGCTGAAGAGCGAGTGTCCGCGTTCCCAGAAATTGAAGATTACTATCTGATAGCTGTGCAGGAATCGGTATGGAGTAGCAGTATTTCTCAGCAGGATCTGGTAGAGAAACTTTCTGATTCAATGAGAATTCATGGCGTTTTGTTAACCGCACTTTCATTAAGACAAGTCTTGGCGTTTGCCAAACTGTGCCAATTGGAAGTGCCAGGGGAATTCATACAATGCGTCACTAAATCACTTCTCAAGACCTCTGATATAAGCATGGAGACGTTGGGGGCTTGGCAGAAACTAGTCGAAGAATATGACGGTGTTTAGTTAATCGTCACTCAATCGCGGCTTGAGGGATTGAGCTCTGATCGGCAATATGACTCCCTTGGTCTATCCATGGGATAGAGATTGGGTTTGCGAGGGAGATCACAAATGGGTAGCACAGTCGAAACATTCCTGTTGGAATGGTCCTGTTTGTATTATTAGTTCGGACATCAAAACCGTAATTGCGTAGGAGCTGTGCAGATTGTTCGTGGCTCTTGCAATCATCCCCGGTAATGAGCTCATCAAGAAGACTCAGGTCATGAGTCTCACTTAGGTTGCGGTAATTGGTGGACCACTCAAGGAATCGGACAGCACTGCAGTTGCTGGTGGATATTGCATCGATTTTAAACTTCGGGTAGGGCTCAGTAAAGTGTCCGTACAAAGGGTGAAGGTCATCAAATGACGATTCTTGGCAGACCACATGGTGTATGGCATCCCAAGCAATGCACACATCCCAAATGGAAGTCGATGTTAGGCGGCATTGTATTTTGTTAAACGTGCCGGAGACAAGCCTGTCAAATTCCAAGTTAATGTCGGTATGGTCTTTTGATTCCGACCTCTTTATCCCTAGGCGTCTGACCTTGAGTTTCCATGTACTTTGCGACAAACTACCTCGGATAGAGAAGGCTCCAAATTGAGCATTGCGTACACAATTGGTCTGCTTTCGAGGTTCTGAATATCGCCATTTCTCTGCAAACGTCTTCCGAGCGAGTGCTCTTGGCTTGGGGTTGCCCTCGAGCGCATCAAACAGTGTGGGCGGCTGAAGTGGCCTCGAGGCGATCTTGCGGGTTCTTCTAGCCTTTGCTCCCTTAGCTTTGTCAAATGACAGTTTGCAGTCATTGGGCATAAGGTCGATGTCTGAATTTGTGTCATTGAATGCCTGGCGTAGAATGGACTTGGCAATGTGAAAGGCAAATTTGGGTGCTACAGAGTTGCCAATTTGCTTAATGACTTCATTCGTAGACCCTGCAAATTGGTAGTCATCATCGAAGGACTGAATGCGTTTTAGTTCCGGCAGAGTGAACTTCCGGCCCTTCCAATGAAATGGCCCACTGTATTTACTGGGTGAAGCCACCAAAGTTTTGCATGGCAGTTCTGGATCCGCTTTCCAAAGGAAGTCAGAGAACCGCGATCGCCATGCAAACCGTGGTTTTGGATGCCCCATCTCTTCGGTGAAGTGCAAGTAGTTCATCCCGGGAGGGACTTCTTTGATTAGGTCTCCGTATTTGCCCCCATAGTCAGGGATAACCTCATCCGGATCCTGTAAGTCGGAGATGCTTTCGCCCACACCAATGTGTTGTTGGCCAGATTTCGAATCAGGACCATGAGTTGGCCGCGGGAATAGATAACTATCAATCTGTTGACTACTGCCTACGACGACTAGTCTCTCGCGATGTTGGGGGACTCCATAGTCTGCGGCATCAAGCAGTCTGAAATTCAGTTGGTAGCCCAGAGATTCCAGGTGAGATCGAATGACCTTCCAATCTTCACCCTTGTTCGCCTGCAGCATTCCGCGGACATTTTCAAAGACAAATACACGGGGCTGGATGTCACGAATAAGACGGCAATAGTGCCAAAAGAGGGATCCCCTGAAATCGTTTACTCCGTTGACGCCGCCTGCCCGTCGCCCAGCTGCAGAAAAGCTCTGGCATGGTGGTCCGCCAATGACTACATCAATGTCGAGGGGACCAATATTTGATGGTTCTATATCAACAATACTTTTGCACAGAGATTTGTGTGCATTGCCGTAATACTTTGCCTGATTGAGCTCGATGGTCTCGCAAAAGAGCGGGATGCAATCGCTACTGGCAGCGATCTCAAATCCTGCCTTAGCAAAGCCTAGATCCAGACCGCCTGCACCAGTAAATAGGCTGAGTACTTTGGGCATCATTGCTAAAATCCACGTCCTGAATCAAGTTAGATTCGATGATACTAGTTCAATTGTAGTGCATGTTTGGCATCCGCGGCCATATCTCTTGAGCAGCAATGCACCGCCATCTGAGTGACGCATCAACCTGGCCACGGTGGGGATGGATACACCTTGCTGGATCAGAAGATCTCCGAAGGTTGCCCTAAGAGAATGGAAGTCAATGGTGTGACCATCTTCATCCTCTATAGGTAGACCAGCGATCACCAAGTCCTTCCTGAGCCTGACAGCACCACGAGCAAAGGGCGTCATGTTCAGACCACGCATCAGGTCTTTGAACAACTCCAACTGCACAGGGATGACAGATTCGAATCTGTTCTTTACTTCACTGGGTCGTAGGTGAATAGAAGGTTGTCCCTTGAGGACCTTGAGGTTCTCTGTCCGCAGCTTCCTGAGTTCACCAAGACGTAGACCAGTAGACAAAGCAGTGCGGTACACCAGCCGTCTGTCTTCATGGATACCTGGGTGACTGCAGAGGACAGATGCTTGGTGCTTGGTTAAGACACCACGGACATAGACACGGCCTGTTCGCCTTGATGGCTTCTTCAGACCAAGCATGGGGTCTCTGTCTCGATGTCCATTAACCAAGCACCACTTGCCAAACTGCACAAGAGCACCGTGGTAGGACACAACTGTTCTGTCAGACCATTGACCAGATGCCGAGTACTTCCCAAGCAGGGCATTGGCCTTGGAGACATCCAGTCCCAGAGCCTTGATTGCTCGACGTCTCTGATTGATGTGGACTGTGGTCCTACCGAGGGCCTTCAGTTCTTCCAGCCAGAGGTCAGCCAGGTCTAACAGTGAGTGGGGAGCAGGGGGTGCAGCCTGTAGTCCATCAATGATCTCCGTAGCTCTTCGCTCAGCTTCTCTTCTATTAGTTGTTCCAGTTGATCTGACACGATGTCTTCCAGCCTCATCAGTGAATGCCACTGAGTAGACCTTGGACTTACCTCTTCGATAGATCGATGCCATGTCGACCTCCATATGGGAGTTGGCATCGAGAGAGATGTGAGTGAATGTGTGAGTGATCACTCACCACTAACATGGGATTCGTTACCCCGGACCGCCGTTGGAATGCTCAGAGCAGGAGGCGAGCTTGTCTCGCCGACTCTTTAGCGGACTTCTAATCCGCAGGTCGCATGTTCGAATCATGCCCGGGGCGTTCGGGAAGGGGGGTTACGGGCAGGGGCCCCAGCCTCCAATGACGATCAACATATCTTCGATGTCGACATCACCATCGTTATCGAGATCGCCGGAGCAATTCTGCGTACAGGTGGAGTACTCGCCCAGCACCAGCAGTAAGTCTTCAATGTCCACAGAGCCGGAACCATCGGCGTCGCCCGTGCAGTCCTCGCCGTTGAGTTCGAAGACGTACGCCGAGCCGGCACAACTGCCGTCGTCAGTGCAGCCTGCCACCCCGGCCACCGCCGTGTTGCCGGAGATGGAGACGGAGTGGCCGAACTGGTCGGCCTCCTCCCCGTCACTTGCAAGGAGCTTGGCTTCCTCTATCCACTGCTTGCCATCGAAGCGAAAGACGTACGCCGAGCCGGAACAACTGCCGTAGTCATTGCTGCAACTCGTCCCGATCACCGCTGTGTTTCCGGAGATTGAAACGGAGACACCGAAGCGCTCGCTCCCCTGGGCGGCGTCACCTGCAAGGAGTTTGGCTTCCTGCGTCCACTGGCCGTCAACGAAGCGGAAGACGTACGCCGAGCCGGTACCCCAGCCGTAGTCCGAGCTGAACTTCGCCCCGATCACCGCCGTATCGCCATCGATGGAGACGGAGGAGCCGAAGTAGTCGCTCTCCTCCGCGTCATTTGCAAGGATCTTGGCTTCCTGCGTCCACTGGCTGCCGTCGAAGTGGAAGACGTACACCGAGCCAGAGCTGGAGCCGTTGTCATCGTTGCCCCACGCCCCGATCATCGCCGTGTCGCCATCGATGGAGACGGAGGAGCCGAAGCGGTCATAAGTGTCGCCGTCAGCGGGTAGGAACTTGGCTTCCTCTATCCACTGCTTGCCATCGAAGCGAAAGACGTACGCCGAGCCGGAGTTGGAGCCGTTGTCATCGTCCCCCCTTGCTCCTATTACCGCCGTCTCGCCAGAGATGGAGACGCTGTTGCCGAAGTTGTCACCCGACTGAGCGTCACTTGCAAGGAGCTTGGCTTCCTCTATCCACTGGCCGTCAACGAAGCGGAAGACGTACGCCGAGCCGGTCCCGTAGCCGTTGTCCGAGGAGGAGGATGCGCCGATCACCGCCGTGTCGCCATCGATGTAGACGGAGGAGCCGAACTGGTCCCACTCGTCGGCGTCACCTGCAAGGAGCTTGGCCTCCTGCGTCCACTGGCTTCCATCTAAGCGGAAGACGTACGCCGAGCCGGATGAGTCGCCGTTGTCATCGTCGTCGGCCGCCCCGATCACCGCCGTGTCGCCGGAGATGGAGACGGATTGACCAAAGAAGTCCTGCGCGGCCCCATCACTGGGAACGAGCTTGAAGTCCTCGTTGACGACATCGCCGTAGGCGGCCGTCCCGAAAAACGCCATGGATAGGAACCAAGCGATAAGCCTCATAACCTCTCTCCTACAGGCGACCTGAGGCCGCACAAGGTCTATTAGAGAGGCGATTTAGGAGTCCGTCAATGCCCACCGGGATAGACCCCGCTGCGTACCTATATAGGAGCACTTCACCGACGTCTCTAAAGAACAACACCCCCGTGAATACGGAGGTGCTGTGGGGTGGTGGGTTGTGGTGGGGGGTTACTAAGGACAAGCGCCCCAACCTCCGATCAGTACAAGTAGATCCTCGATGTCTGTGTCACCGTCGTCGTCGCAGTCACCATCAGAGGTTCCCCACCCTCCGATGAGTAGTAATAGATCTTCGATGTCAACGGCACCAGAATTGTTGAGGTCGGCTACGCAGCCTTCCGCACCGCATTCATCAGCCACGGTGTTGCCGCCGCCGTCGGTCCAGGAACCATTGATCTGATCTGGTTCGTTACCACAGATTTCAGAGTCGCTGATGGTGGGATTACTGTTGTAGCCGTAGATCCCGCCGCCGTCGACGGCCGTGTTGTCCGAGATCGTGCAGTCGATGATGGTGGGGTTGCTGGAGAAGCCGAAGATTCCGCCGCCTTTGTTGGCCGTGTTGTCATCGATCGTGCAGTTGCTGATGGTGGGGTTGCTGTTGTAGCAGTAGATCCCGCCGCCGCTGTAGTACGCCGTATTGCCCTCGATCGTGCAGTTGCTGATGGTGGGGTTGCTGTTCCAGCAGTAGATCCCCGCGCCTGAGCCCGCCGGATCGCCCCCAGTAATCACCAGGTCCTTGATCAAGGTTCCATTGCCTTCGCCGCTGTTGATCAGGAACACCCTGTCCAGCCCCGCGGCATGGATGGTCACATCCAGATTGCCACTGGCACTACCAATGGTGATGGCCTTGCCGCTTGGGTTGAGCGAGTGCTCGTAATACGTACCTGCTGCAATGGCAATGACGTCGCCATCAGATGATGCATTGATTGCACCCTGAATGGTCGAGTATTCGGAAGGGACATGCAGGACGGTATCGCAGGGATCAGTGCCACTGCAATCGGAATCGTCACCCAGGTAGGTGCCGCCCGCCGAAATGCAATCGTCTTCTATTTCAACCGAGCAACTGCTGCCAATACAGCAAGCACCCCAAGTGCATTCATCAGTGTCGAACGTGACGTTCAATGTGCCACTGCCAGTTTGCCCGTTATAGCCGCCAATGCGGATGAAGTACCTTTCACCGGCGGCGACCTGGATGTCGTAGATGCCGCTGTAGTAGATCTGGCATTCACTGCCACCCCACCCATCGCCGTTGCAGGCGATCTGGGTCAGGCTCGAGCAGGAACTGCCCGAGTACAGCACCAGTGATGTGTCATAGGAATTTGAGTCGCAGGTGTCCACAGTCATGGTGCCGTCGCAGTCCGCAGTCAGAGTAAACCAACGGTCCGGGTTGATACCCAACCAGTAGAGATAGGTGCCTGCGCACTGTGATTCGTCGGGAATACCGAATCCACTGTCCGTGGCGGTCGTTGTATCGAACGCGGTGGAACCCTCGCCGACGATGATGGCATCTCCGCAATTGTCGCCCGTGCCGCACTCAATATCACCATCACAGCTTAAGCCGTCGCCCAGGAAAGAGCCACCGAGAGCGTCACAGGTGGAATGCGACATTTCGTCGAAGCAGTCGTTCTCGAAGCAGCAGGCGCCTTCAGTGTCGTCGCCACAAGGCCAACCGTGGCAGTTGGTGCCGTCGCCGAGGTACTCGCCACCAAAGGATTCGCATACGGCCTGCGTACCGAGGGAGCACATGCCCACACCCATACAGCAGGCACCGTCAGCGAAGGAGCACTCGCTGGCCACGATATTGCCGCCGCCGTCGGTCCAGGAACCATAGATCTGATCTGGTTCGTTACCACAGATTTCAGAGTCGCTGATGGTGGGGTTACTGTTTTGGACGTAGATCCCGCCGCCGTTGTCAGCCGTGTTGCCCGAGATGGTGCAGTCGCTGATGGTCCCGTCGGTTTCATTCCAGTAGATCCCGCCGCCTATGTCAGCCGTGTTGTTCGAGATCTCGCCACCGATGATGTTGAGATCGGATTGGTAGAGCCCTATGCCACCACCGACCGACGTCGGCACATTGTCCGAAGGAGATGAGTTGCTCGTGATGAGGCAGTCGGTAAGGGTGATGTCGCTGTACCTGCCCAAGATCCCGCCGCCGCCTGCGTATCTATTGTTGGAGATCACGCAGGCTGTAATTGCAATGCCGGGCATTCGGCTGTAATTGCAGAAGATCCCGCCACCGCTGTTGCCGTCAATCCTGCAGCCGGTGATGGTGGGGCTGCTATCCTCGCAGTGGATTCCGAACCAACAGTTGTTCAATTCATTTTGGCCGGCTGAGCCAGTAATCACCAAGTCCTTGATTACGGTTCCTTCGCCTTCACCCGAGTCGATCAGGAACACGTCGCCACCATCCTGAGCATCAATGGTCACATCCAGGTTGCCACTGGCACTACCAATGGTGATGGCCTTGCCGTTTGGGTTGAGCGTGTGCTCGTAATACGTACCCGCTGCAATGGCAATGGTGTCGCCATCAGATGATGCATTGATTGCACCCTGAATGGTCGAGTATTCGGAAGGGACATGCAGGACGGTACCGCAGGGATCAGTGCCACTGCAATCGGAATCGTCACCCAGGTAGGTGCCCCCCGTCGAAACGCAATCGTCTTCTGTGTCAACCGAGCAACTGCTGCCAATACAGCAAGCACCTTCGGCTGGAGGCATGTAGCAGGGGTCGCCACTGCAATCGGAATCGTCACCCAGGTAGGTGCCGCCCGCCGAAATGCAATCGTCTTCTGTGTCAACCG
>Ga0315336_1004920_pt1 | contig 15180 bp, 16 predicted proteins | sample ASW5metaG_FD_204512 | JGI IMG/M metagenome (GOLD analysis project Ga0315336, IMG submission 204512) | Ammonia-oxidizing marine archaeal communities from Monterey Bay, California, United States - ASW #5 | ecosystem: Environmental > Aquatic > Marine > Intertidal zone | place: USA: California...
TATCCTTCGTAAGGTAATACTCTTACATTCTCCCCGTAGATAATTACGATACGCTCTCCGTTGGATAAAACAGTATCGTTTGCCTGAACAATAGCAATATCCTTTTGTGTACTATCTAATGTTATGATGTATTGAAATCCATCGTGATTTCCAAGAAATGCTTGTGTGACATATCCAAGAGCTGCACCACCAATTGTTCCGTAAACAACACCAATGTCTTGACACTTAGTACCTGCTACTTCATTCTCTCCGCATACGGCTGTACCTAACAATCCTCCAATCATCGCCCCAGTGGCTGCTCCAACAATGCCGCCTTCTCCTTTAACTTTGACTGGTGTTGAAGATTTTATAATACCGTACTCAATTTTTTTAATGCTTTGGGCATCTGATTGTTTTACGTCTGTCGGGTTTGTGGAACTACAAGCAACAAGAAATAGAACTAGGAATAGTGATAAGGCTAATTTCATGATTAAACTCTCCAATAAATAAGGATATTTTCTTATAAGTATCCATTCACTTAATAAATAAAACAGAATATTGTTAAAAATATGGTCATACTAATTCTTCTTAAACTTTTGAGGAAAGATGTTTAGCCTGATTCTTAATTTGTTGTATTAATAAATTGTTTTTTGCCTGTCTTGGTTTCAATGATTAGGCAGGAGAGGGTTCCTGTGTAGAATGCCCCAGTATCCAAGTTTATTCGGTTGGTTAAATCTTCTATTTCGGGTTGAGGTGTGTGGCCGTGCACAATGACTTTCTCAAAGCTTTTTGTGTTAAAAAGAAATTCTCTTCCTCGTTGCCATATCAACGTTTTTTTGTCCTGTTTATCAAGGGGAACGTCAGGGTCAATGCCGGCATGGACAAAGAAATACCTGCCCCATTGATAGGATAAGGAGAGATTGTTAAAAAATTGAAGATGCTTTTCCGGGATGCTGTTCACCAATTCATCACGTACCGTTTCATTGCTTTTTGTTTCATCGTAAAGGGATGCCGCGCCTTTTATTCCGTAACTATTCAATGTTTCATCTCCACCGTTCAATACCCAAAGGTATAAACTATCCGGCACTTTATTAATGAAATCAAGCATCATCTGTTCATGATTGCCCAAAAGAAATACTTGTTGAAAATTATCAGGCTGAAAGTCCAGAAGCGCTTGAATTGTTTCCTTAATCTTGGGTCCCCTGTCAATGTAGTCACCCAAATATATAAGTAGTTTGTTGCCGCGTGCATTATCCAACTTGTCCAGAATTTTTTTGTGTATTTGTTTAAGTAATGTATGGCAGCCATGTATGTCGCCAACAACAAATATCTGGGAAAAATTACTCACCCTTCAATACATTGATTAATGGGTCGGCAAAATTGGACAGGGTCTTTGCTGGCTATTCCCACACCAGTTCGCCAATATTACCGTTATTAAATTTCGAGCAGGCTCTGGTTACGGAAAACATTTTTCCCTCTCTGTCAAATTTAATTTCTTCCACGTTCCCTGAATCATCCGAGATAACCCAGTACCCTAAAAAATTATCCTTCACGTCATACCAGGAAAAAGTATGAACAGTTTTTTTGAATTCATTCCTTTTTGTTTCATAGTTTGATAATCTGTACCGAGAGGAAATATAGTTATTTCGAAGGGCAATTTTTTTATCAAAGTCAAAGACAATGAATGTCGCGGACAGTTCACACTTTATTTTGCCTGAAAAACGAAAACTCTCAGCCGCGAAAATCGGACAAGACAAAAGAAAGGATATTGCAATAACGAACAAGGCCAAGCCTCTCATAGCTTCTTGACTATTCCTTTCATAATCCAGAGGAAGAAATTAATTCTTCAATTGCTAATGCGCTCTAAAAGTATGCCCTTCTTTCTTCCGTGGTAAAATCTGCCCCTTTTTTTGCTTTGAGAGCATTTTTTTCAGCTCCAAATTTAAATCGTAAGCTTCCCTGTCCCAAGCGTGAAGAAATTGAGTAATGTCGCCATTTTTAACTTTAACCTTCACCATAAATAATCACCATGTTCAATCTGACAAGTAATTAAATTTATGACAAGCCTTAATTTCCAGTTAATTATTTTTTCAGTGCATAATTATAAAAAAACACATTGCTCAGGATAAAATACACAAAGATTTAATTTAAGTAGCAGGCATGTTTTTTTGGTCTTCCAGAATGAAATCCGCCCCTTTTTCCGCTATCATGATTGTTGGCGCATTGGTGTTGCCGGACGTAATGGCAGGCATGACCGAGGCGTCAACAATGCGAAGGCCCTTCAGTCCATGCGCTAGCAGCCGGTCGCTCACCACCGATTCACCGTCATTACCCATCCGGCAGGTACTTACGGGGTGAAAAACGGTATTGGCGAACTTACCCGCTTCCGTCACCAATTGTTCGTTGTCGGTAATGTCAATGCCCGGTCGAAGCTCAGAAGGTGCGTAGGGCTTGAACGCCTTTGATTCCATCACGATTTTACGCGTAATCTTAATCGCCTTGCCGGCTATGTCCCTGTCCTCCGGGGTTGACAGGTAATTCATGCGGATTTTCGGATCGTTCCGGGTATCGTTTCCATCAAGCTCAACACTCCCTCTGCTTGTTGGTTTCACGTTGCATATCGTCGGGGTGAAGGCAGGAAATTTGTGAAGCGTGGTATTGCCAAGAACGTCAGTGCTCATGGGTGAAACGTGAAATTGTAAATTTGGTGTTTCTAGGTGTTCATCACTTTTAATAAATCCACACAGATGGCTAGCCCCCATTGTCAAGGGACCCTTTCTGAACACAAAGTAATTTATTCCGGTGACCATTTTTTTAAATAAATTATGGTGGACTTCATTGAGGGTTTCCAGATTTTTAATCTTGTAAACTGGCCGCAACATCAAATGATCCTGCAAGTTTTTTCCGACAGCAGGCTGGTTCTTGATAACCTTTACATTATTTTTTTTTAACAATTCCCCTGGACCGATGCCGGAGGCCTGTAAAATATGGGGTGATCCAATTGAACCGGCAGATAAAATTATTTCTACATTGGCTTTAACTTTTGTTAACAGATTGTTTTGCCAGTAGTTGACGGCAACGGCCCTATTGTTATTAAATTCAATGTTTTTAACGTGGCTCTCCGTGACTATTTTTAAGTTTTTTCTGTTTTTTATCGGGTTTAAGTACCCGACAGTCGTGCTGCAACGCCAACCATTCCGCTGCGTAACCTGGAAGTATCCTAATCCCTCATTTTCACCCGTGTTAAAATCTGATCGGCGTGGAAAGCCAAATTCCTCCGCCGCGTCAATGAATGTATCAAGCACCTTCATCTTAACGCGTATATCCTCAACGGATAATGGCCCACCCTTACCGTGAAATTCATTCTCTCCCCTTTGATTGTCCTCTGATTTTTTAAAATAGGGCAGCACATCATCCCATGACCAACCGACATTGCCAAGCTGACGCCAATAATCATAGTCCTGTGATTGCCCCCGTATGTACAATAGGCCGTTAATGGAAGAGCTTCCCCCAAGAGTTTTACCCCGAGGATAATTCATCCTTCTTCCATCAAGGCTCGGATCACTTTGAATTTTAAAACACCAATCCGTTTTAGGATTGTGCATTGTCTTAAAGTAGCCGCCCGGAATATGAATCCAGGGATTTGTGTCCTTTCCGCCGGCTTCAATCAATAAAACACTGATTTTAGGATTTGCAGTCAATCTATTGGCGAGAACACAACCAGCTGATCCTGCACCGATAATGACATAGTCAAATGTACTCATACTTTTATAAAAAACGTTATTATCGCACTAATAACCCATAATGAAATAAAAAATCGACTTAAGATTGCACTGTGGTTACCACACTATATATATGGTAGCTGATGGTAGAATATATTTATCTTATAATTGGTTTCCTCGGTTTGATTTTTGGATCTGAGATTTTAATTAGAGGTTCTATTAATTTATCTCATACCTTTAAAATCTCTCCTTTTATTGTTGGAGTTGTAATTGTTGCTGGAGGAACAAGCATTCCTGAATTAGCCGCATCTTTGCAAGCAATTAATTTAGGAGTTAAGGATATAGTAATAGGGAATGTTATTGGTTCAAATATAGCTAACATTCTATTGATTATAGGCGCTGTTTCATTAATACATCCTATTGTTGAAATAAAGACATCAACAGTTTCTTCTTTTTCTCTTGTTCACAAAGTTGGTTACCTTGTTAGTAAAAATATTTCTGATTTTGTAGCTATAATTTCCTCTATAATTTTTATCTATTTTTGCGCGAAAGGAGTGATTACATATCTTGAGGGTTTGCTTATGCTTGTATGTTTAGTGGTTTTTTTAGTTTCACTATTGATGAAAGAAAAAGCTGATTTTCAGGAATTGCCTGAAAAATCCATTCCTCTATGGCTATCATCAACTTTTGTAGTTATTGGTTTACTTGCAGTAATTTTTGGTTCTAGATTATTTATTAGTGGAGCATCAGAGATTGCAAATACCCTTGGTTTGTCTGAAACGGTGATTGGAATAACTATTGTTGCAATAGGAACTTCCCTTCCTGAATTAGCAACAGGATTAGTAGCAGCCTTTAAAAAACAAACCGATTTTGCGATAGGTAATATTCTAGGATCAAATATTTACAATATTTTTGGAGTCTTAGGGATCTCCTCTCTTTTTGCCGATCTTGAAGTTCCTTTATTATTTGTTCGTAAATTACAAATAGACGAAATTGGTTTCAATTTAAATCTTTCAGGCATTATTTATGATGCATGGTTTGTTTTAATAGTAACCTTAATATTTATTTACTTAATGAGAGTGCGAAGAAGAATAGGAAAGAAAACAGGAATATTATTTCTCTTAATTTATATTTTTTATATTTTTCTTCTAGTTTAGATTTATTTTTTTATACTAACACTTCTTTCTAGTTATATCTCCATAGCTAGTTTGCTTAATTTTTTATTTATTTCTCTATTGTCTTCATTATAAATTTTCCCTGCTATTTTTTCTAAATCATTCATTGTAGACTAAAGCTTTCATATTAATTTTTCTTTTTCTAAAACCTTCCTGGCTACGCGAAAACATTCCAGTGATTGAGGAACACCGCAATAAATTGCAATTACATGTATAATCGCCCTGATTTCCTCTTTACTTACACCGTTTGTAATTGCTCCTCGGCAATGAATTTCCCACTCATCCATTTTACCCAAGGCACCGATCATGGATAAATTCATCATGGAGCGCGTTTTGGCATCGATCGTTTCATCACCCCATCCAAATCCCCAGCACCACGCTGTCATGGCTTCTTGAAAAGGGCGGGTAAAATCATCCGCTTTCGCTAGATTATTTTCTACGTATTCCTTACCAAGAGTGGCTTTTCTTTTCTCAAGACCTTTTTCAAATAGTTTTTCATCCATAACTTCTCCTATGTTTTCAAATTTTTTTTATACTATAAAAAATCAAATATTATCATTTGAAGGCATTAGTACAAGTTTGCCTGTGTATTTTTTAGATAAAAAATCTTTAAAAAGCCTAAAAATCACTCGTAAATAGTGGTAAGAAAACTCAATAATATTCAAATATTTGAAAGGAAATTGATATGGATTTAAAAATGGTATTTCGTATTGCCGGTGTAATTGCAGCAATCAATGGATTGGGATTACTTTTTATGGGGGCCACATTTTTTGCAATGGCTAATATAACTCCTACACCAGATTTGATTACTGTTGGGCAATTCACCGGAGTTACGGTCTTATTTCTTGCTTTATTGCAATGGCGCATACCTGACATTGCTGGTGATGCATTTTCATCTTTAGGCCAGTTGTTTGCCATTGGATATGCAATGTGGTTTTTAATAGTTGGATTTCATATCGTGACGGGTCAAGCAGGAGGAGCTGCTGCTTATGGTAATTTAGTGGTTGAGGCTATTCTTGCCGCCCTGTTCTATATGCAAAGCAAAAAATCCGAATAAATCTTAACCCTTAGGAGGTTTTATGAATCTACAATTATTATTAAAAGTTAATGGAGTAGTTTCTGGCATAAACGGCTTATCAGCTATTCTTATGTATAATATGTGGTTTAATATGGCAGGCATAGAAGCAACTGGCGCTACTATTTCACTTTGCCAATCATTGGGAGTTGCTGCTGTAGGTCTCGCAATTATATCTTGGAGAACAGCTAGTATTGCAGGTGATGCGATCAATTCATATGGGCAATTATTTGCATACATTCATAGTGGTTTTGCTGTGATGACTATTTATCATGTGATGCAAGGACTTTTAGTAAATAATCAACCATTATATATTAATATAGTAATAAGCGTAATTTTAGCTGCTGCATTTTTTTATTACAGCAGAAAAACTGAATAAAAAAATTAATTATATAATTCATTAAAAAACAGCGGGATTCATTTCCCGCTTTACACTTAAAATAAATTCAATTTTTTTTGGCCAAGCATAGCCAGGCCTCAACATTCTTGTTGACGATGTACGATGACTTGGATAACTTGATGACATTCCATGATTTGTTTTTTGACAGTTCATCAATCTTCTTGTCAAATTTGTACTCAGCGTAAACCCCTTCATTGATCGTGAAACAGATGTAACCATCTTTTTTGGTTACACGGACAAATTCATTCAGGGCGTGCGCCTTTACGTGTCCGTATGTGAAGGTGCCAACGCACACAACGGCATCAAAAGTATTATCGCCATACCCAAGGGGTTCATTCAGATCAGCGATCTCGGCTGTTTCATAAACATTGTCCGGAATGAGATCCAGCATGCTTTGAGAAAAATCAACACCGTGAATGTTTGTGTATCCTTTATTTTTTAATTCTATCCCCGCTAGACCCGATCCACATCCCGCGTCCAAAATTTTTAAATTTTTATTGAGCATATATTGATCCAAAAGATGAACGGTATTGGAGGGGGCTGTGTAGTTCCAATCAATCATATCTTGATTAAATTGAGAGTTTTTAGTCCAATCATCATAGTACTCTAAAACTCTTTTTTTAGAAGTGAGTTTATAAATTGGAAGTTTGTTATCGATGTTTTTTTTAATTGTTTTTTTCATATTGTTCACATGTCATTCAAAACGCTACCCACATTAAATTTTCAATACATATAAAAAAACAAAACCATTGTATAAACATATTGTTTACTCTCAAATGATGATTTAGAATAAAGCCATTGTGAAAAATTTTTGTTTTTTAATTTTTTTTATTACAATTAATCTTATATATTCTTCATTTGCATTAGCGCAATCTCGTTTACAAACAATTTTAGAGACCGGCGAACTGAGAGTAGGGACAACTGGTGATTGGAATCCTATGAGTATGAAAGACCCTTCATCAAATAAATATATTGGTTTTGATATTGATATCGTTTCACAATTGGCAGAAGATATGGGTGTGGAGATTGTATTTGTTCCTACTGAGTGGAAAACACTCGTTAATGGTATTCTGGCCAATAAGTATGATCTATCAACAAGCGCCTCTTTGAGCGCTAAAAGAGCCTTAACCACAGGGTATACCAATTCCTTTTTCAAATTAGCCACTGTGCCCTTAACTTTAAATAAAAATATATCAAAATTTCAGGATTGGAATGACTTGAATAAATCTGAGGTTATAGTTGCTGTGACTTTAGGAACAGTACAAGAGCAATATGCAAAAGTCATCTTTCCTGATTCAACATTGAAAGTGATTGAAGCTCCAGCAAGAGACTATCAAGAAGTTTTAGCGGGAAGAGCCGACGCACATATTACCTCTAATGTTGAGGCGGCGACCCTTGTAGAAAAATATCCTGAGCTGTCCATAGTTCCTGTAAAAGAAACTAAATATCCAACACCACTCGCTTGGTTGGTCCCTCAGGATGATCAAGTATGGATAAACTATATTAATCACTGGATTGAAATCAAAAAGGCAAGAGGATATTTTGCTCAAATGATGGAAAAGTGGAATTTAAAAAGCTTATAATAATACGCATAGATTAAAAAGAGTTTACATTACCTATTTTTTTATTTTGTGATTTAAAGTAAGTTGTTTTCTTGAAAATATTTGTTGTAATTTTTTTTATTATATTCTTACTTGGTGGTTGCACCAGCACCTATACTTGGGGATGGTATGTAATTAATCCGAAATTAGACAATGGTTATAATAATATCCGTTTTCTCATAAGCGGTCTCAATGTTACATTAATTATTTCCATACTATCAATTTTTTTTTCGTTGGTGATAGGTTTATTAATATCCTTACTAGGATTAAGTAAAAATAAATTTCTCAAAGCTTTTAACCGGATATATATTGAAGTATTTAGGTCCATCCCATTACTAGTTTTGCTATTATGGGTTTATTACGGACTCCCAATTGTTGTTGGTATCAGTTTGAGTCCTTTTATAGCTGGTATCGTTTCTCTAGCATTGAGTGATTCTGCGTTTGAAGCAGAAGTATTTAGAGCTGGCATTCAATCAATTCCTAAAGGTCAGAGAGATGCAGCTCGATCCATAGGTCTTAACAAGTATCAAGCAATGAGGCTGGTAATCTTTCCGCAAGCATTAAGGATCATTTTACCTGCTATTGGTAATCAATTTGTTTATGTTGTGAAAATGTCCTCATTAGTATCAATAATAGGTTTGGCTGACTTAACTCGAAAAGCGAATGAACTTGTGGTCTCTGTTTACCGACCATTAGAGATCTATACATTTTTAGTAATTGAATATTTAATTTTAATTTTAGTCATTTCTTATCTTGTTAGAAAATTGGAAAATAAATTAAGAAATTAAAAAGCAATCTTTAAATTTTTTCAGCTTTTTTCTATATTAAGTTCAATAAAAATATGATTAAAAAGAAATAATATTTAGAGGACATATGAGTAAAGATTTAATATCAAGATTAAATGCAGGCCCCGTTATTTGCGCAGAGGGATATTTATTTGCCATGGAAAGACGCGGCTATCTTCAGGCGGGAGCATTTGTACCTGAAGTGGTTTTAGAGCATCCTGAAGTTGTTACACAATTACATCGTGAATTTATCCGTTCTGGATCTGATGTAGTTCAAGCTTTTACGTATTATGGACATCGTGAAAAATTAAAAATTATTGGCAAAGAAGATAAGTTAGAGGCACTGCAAAAAAACGCATTAAAAATTGCAAAAGATGCAGCAAATGAATTTCCTGATTTAGACTTAATGGTTGCAGGAAATGTTGCAAATACTTGTGTTTATGACCCAAATGATAATTCAACAATTGCAGAATGTCGTAAAATGTTTGAAGAACAGGTTGCATGGGCAAAAGAAGCTGGTGTTGATTTTATTATGGCTGAAACATTGTCTTGGCTCGAAGAAGCAAAAATTGCTCTTAAAGTAATTAAGGAAGCTGATATGATTGCAGTTACAAATATAACTATTCATCAAGAAGCTAAGACAAGAGATGGATATACGCCTGAAGATGCATGCAAGTGCCTTGAAGATCTAGGTGCTGATGTTGTAGGACTAAATTGTTCACGTGGTCCCAAAATGACTATGGAACTTCTTCCTAAAATAAGAGAAAATGTTTCATGCCATGTATCTGCTTTGCCAGTTCCTTATCGAACGACAGAAGAAGAGCCAGGTTTTTTGAATATGACAGATCATAACTGTGATTGTATCCCTGGTGGAAATGCTTTCCCTGTAGCACTTGATAATTTGTATTGTAATAGATTTGAGATGGGTGAGTTTGCAAAAAGTTGCGCTGACCAAAACATTAATTTTATCGGTATATGCTGTGGAGCTGAACCACATCACGTACGAGAAATGGCTGTAGCACTTGGAAGAAAACCGATCTCATACAAATACTATCCAGATATGAGCAAGCATCAAGCCCATGGTACAGATCCAATGCTAAAAAAAGTAAATACTGACCATGCTCTAAAATTTTAGTGTTTTATGCAAACACAGGCTAAGGTTGTAATTATTGGTGGCGGTGTTGTTGGGTGCTCAATTTTATTTCACCTTGCCAAGTTTGGATTAAAGGATTGTGTTTTACTGGAGCGCAATGAGTTAACATCGGGTTCTTCGTGGCACGCTGCGGGCAATGTACATGTCATTTCCTCCGATCCCAATATTTCAAGACTTATGGCCTATACGATTAATTTGTATAAGGAGATTGAAGAAACCTCCGGTCATTCTGTTGGCATGAAGCAACATGGCGGTTTTTATTTGGCCTCCAATGACGCTTGGCATGACTACCTTAAACGCGAGCGATCAAAGGCCCGCTACATGGGTCTTGATCAGGAATTCATATCACTGGAAGAAGTGGTAAAAAAGAATCCATTAATTGATCCCAAGCATTATATAGCTGCACTGTGGGATCCAATCGATGCCGAAGTGGATCCAACAGGCGTAACGTACGCTTACGCAAAATCAGCAAAAGTGCACGGAGGTAAATACTACACTCACACCACTGTTCTTGAGACCAATCAAAGATCGGATGGTTCGTGGGACGTGATCACGGAAAAGGGAAACATTCACGCAGAAATCATTATTAATGCAGCGGGATTGTGGGCGCGTGAGGTTGGACAGCTAGCCGGAATACATTTTCCCATTCAGCCCATGGAGCATCATTATTTAATTACCGAATCAATACCGGAGATAGAAGCGCTCGAAAAAGGGCAGCGCCTTCCGGTTGGAACGGATTTTGATGGCAATATTTATTTTAGGCAGGAAGGAAATGGGATGCTGCTTGGAACGTACGAGTCAAAATCAACGCCGTGGCAGGTGAAGGGTACGCCCATGAATTTTGGCCACGAATTGCTTGACGCAAAATTGGAAAATATTCAGGACCGATTGGCCATAGGTTTTAAGCGTATCCCGGCTTTGGAAAAAGCGGGGATAAAGAACATTATCAATGGACCGTTTACTTTTGGTCCCGACGGCAATCCTCTTATTGGCCCCGTTCCCGGCAAGAAAAATTACTGGGCGGCGGTCGCTATCATGGCCGGTTTTTGCCAAGCGGGCGGTGTTGGCAAATCAATCGCGGAGTGGATTATAGATGGTGAACCATCGATAGACGTGTGGGCGATGGATGTTGCCCGTTTTGGAAATTATGCCTCCCCTGAATACGGAACAGTAAAATCATCGGAGAATTATGAACGTCGTTTCATCATGACTTTTCCAAACGAAACACTGCCCAAAGGACGAAAACAAAAAACAACATCACTATATGACCGGTTCATTGAACGCGGCGCAGTGATGGAGGATAGTTTTGGTTTGGAACATGCCTTGTGGTTTGCCAATAACAAGGATGATGCCCATGAGGAACCAACTTTCAAGCGTTCAAGAGCGCATGAGTATGTAGCAAGAGAGGTTAACGCCGTTCGAAATGCGGTTGGTTGCTCTGAAGTCGCGAATTTTTCCAAACACCGGATTACCGGCACTGGTGCAAGAAAATATCTAGATAACATTTTGGCCGGAACCATTCCAAGGCCAGGAAGAATATCACTATCACCAATGCTATCGCCAAAGGGTAGGTTGATAGGAGACTTAACCGTTGCTTGTATTGATGAGGAAAAATTTATGCTTTTTGGATCCGGAGCACTCCAGGAGTTCCATCGGCGTTGGTTTGAGAATTTTTTACCGGAAGAAGAAGTTGAGTACAAAAATTTTTCAGATGAGTTTCATGGAATAGCAATTTCAGGCCCCCAATCACGTGAATTGCTATCACGGATCTGTCGCGATGATGTAGCGGCGGAATCATTAAAATTCCGCGATATCAGAGAAACCCATGTAGCGGGCGTTCCTTGCATATTGAACAGACTGTCTTTTACAGGAGAATTGGGCTTTGAAATATATACCGCCCCTCACTTTCAACTAAAATTGTTTGAGGAAATAGAAGATCGCGGAAAAGATCTGGGCCTGCAGTTATACGGGGCGCGGGCGTTGATGTCCATGCGATTAGAAAAAAGCTGGGGTGCATGGGGATTGGATTACAGACCAGATTTTACCGCGGCTGAATCAGGGTTGGACCAATTCGTTAATTGGCAAAAAGATTTTATCGGAAAGAAAGCAAGCCTCAAGGAAAAGGAAAAAGGCTCCGAAAAGAAATTGTCTGTAATGGTTGTTGATACGCTGGATATAGATGTGATTAATGACGAAGCGATTATGGAAGATCGCAAATGCGTAGGGTATGTCACCTCCGGAGGTTATGCCCATCATGTTCAAAAAAGCATTGCCATGGGATATCTGCCGATTGAAATAGCAAAAAAAAATACAGGACTAGAAATTGAAATTAACGGAAAGTATTGTCCAGCAAGTGTGATCAAGGAACCTCTATATGATCCCAGTGGTTCAAAAATGAGAAGTTAATTATTAAAATTTTTTTTTACTCTAATAAATTTTGCGCAACCCATTTATTGAAATGATGCGTTGGATTATCCATTACTGGAGAAAAATTCCCTCCGTTATAGATGGGAGAGTTCCTCCCTTCTTGCATTCCTTGAATAATGCTTAAATCTTCCGATTGAATGCTGTGCCATTGTTTGTAATTTTGTTTTCTAAGTGATTTGTATTCCTCAGATTTCGACGCATTTTTTCCGACATAATAAATTTCCATATGCTCTTTTGTATATGCGTGATTCACCGGCTCTAGCCAGTAGGCATAATAGTGATCCTTGTGAATGCCCAGCATCACATTGGGAAATAGGGCTACATACTCAGCGCACAACTCCTTTTCTTTAGACCAGCCAGGAAAAACAGGGAACTTTTTATCTCCCTTAAACCTGGGATTGTAAACCACTGTTCCCTGGCCCGCAAACCGGTTCGGTAGCCCCTGAATGTGGTAGTGATCATCTATCTTGGAATACGCATTTAATCCTGGGTGCACCCAAGGCAAGTGATAGCTTTCACAATAATTCTCTATTGCAAATTTCCAATTGCATTTTGCTTCCAATAAAAAATAACCATAATCATCGGCGTGATGAATTAATTTTTGATCTTCTTTAGTCCAAAACTCTGACCACCTGTCTTCCAGGGGTTTAATGTATTCTTCAAAAGACACTTCATTGTTCGAAATATTGACCATAATTAAATCAAGCCAAACTGAACTGTGAACTTCTTTCAGGCCACTCTTTGATTTGTCAAAATCTTTGTTTTCGTTCTTGTTCATTCCACCCAGATGGGGGGTGGCAACCAGATCCCCATTGTAGTCATAGGACCAAGAATGATAGGGGCACCGCAGTACGTTCTTAAGTTTGCATGGTTCCTTCAATAACTTATGACCCCTGTGGCTGCACACATTATGAAACACTCGTATTTTTTTTTCTTTATCTCGCAAAATAATTAATGGTATGCCAAGAAGATCAAAGGGCTTGGCATCTCCGGGATCGGGAACTGAACTGGCAACTCCTATGACTACCCACTTATCTTCAAAGATTTTCTTTCTTTCTATTTGGCTATAAGGCCCTTCCAAATAACATTCATTAGGAAGACCGTGAGCTACTTCAATTGATTCGCTGACAACATCAAGTTTTTTTTTATCAACTACATCTAAAATATTTTTCATATCTAAAATAAACAACAATTATGCTAAAAGCATATTTTAACTTATATGAATATCAAGTAAAAGATGAACACAAGAGACTTTAATCATTTTCTTCAGCCGGTTTGTAATATTGCTATTCAAGCAGGAATAGTAATCAATACATATTATAAATTAAAAACTGAGGTATCCTTTAAAGAAGACCGATCCCCCTTAACCGAAGCAGATCTTGCTTCGAATAAATTTATCATTAACTCTCTTTCTGAAATTGATAAAGACATACCCATTCTTTCTGAAGAATCTTTGGTTGATTGGAATGTAAGAAAAAATTGGACAAGGTATTGGCTTGTGGATCCACTGGACGGAACAAAAGAATTTATAAATCAAAACGGAGAATTTACTGTTAATATTGCTTTGATTGAAAAAAACGAACCCATAATGGGTGTTATTTATGCACCAGCATTATCAACCCTATATTATGCGAGTAAAAACAAAGGAACGTACAAACTTTTCTGCGACCAAAAAATTAATTCATTATCTGATTCCACAAGAATTATAACAAACCATAAAAAAAGTTCAGACCACTTTAAAGTTTTTAAAAGCAGATCGCACTCGAATGAGGAATTTGAAAATTGGGTGAAAGATTTTGTTGACGATTATGAACTGATTGAAAAAGGTAGTTCAATTAAATTTTGCAAACTAGCAGAGGGGAAAGCTGATCTATACCCACGCTTCGGTTCAACAAGTGAATGGGACATTGCAGCGGGTCATATCATTTTGACGGAAGCGGGTGGAGAATTGGAGAGTGTTGATCACAAGAAAATACTTTATAATAACAAAAAAAGTGTTATTAACCCCCATTTTATTGCTTCATGCAGACTAAATAACTAAAAGAAAAATTATGAAAATATTGGTTTGTGGCCTGCCAGGCTCAGGGAAAACATGGCTTGCGGAAAGATTGATAAAACATATCAGTAACTGCGCATGGTACAACGCAGATTTTGTTCGTAAAAGTTCAAATGATTGGGACTTCAGCAAGGAAGGCAGAATTAGGCAGGCAAATCGCATGAAGACCTTTGCAGATTTTGAAAGATCTAATGGCCGATGGGTCGTCTGTGATTTTGTTGCACCAACAGAGAAAGCAAGAGAAGCGTTTGCGCCTGATTATATTATTTGGCTGGATACAATTAAAGAAGGCAGGGTTGTAGCGTCAAAATTAAGTGAATTAAAAAATATTGAAAATTTACCCTTTGATGCAAATTCGCTCTCACAGAGCAAGGAATTTGAGGATACCAACAAAGTGTTTGAAAGGCCTAGTAAGATTGATATTCATATTACACACTTTATGAGTGATGATGAGATAAAAAAATTGGCTGGGGAGATGATGAATGTTTGATTGGAAAAAATTACATTAATATCATCGCCGAAACAATCTGATTAAAACACGAATAAAAGATAGGCTTAATTAGTACAAATTAATTAATTTTGAAAACCGTATTTGCGTAAACGGGCATCCCCTGTCCGCGCGTGTGCTTCCATGCCCTCTAATCGTGAAATTCGAGCCGCCGCCGCTCCCACTTCTTTGTTGGATTCTTTTGTCATGCGCTGGAACGTGACGGTTTTAATAAATTTTCCAACGTATAAACCGCCCGTGTACTTAGCGGCCCCCTTGGTCGGGAGGATATGATTCGGACCTGAACATTTATCGCCGTA